>Ga0181597_10000297_pt1 | contig 53511 bp, 48 predicted proteins | sample 041ome_5_FD_148647 | JGI IMG/M metagenome (GOLD analysis project Ga0181597, IMG submission 148647) | Coastal salt marsh microbial communities from the Groves Creek Marsh, Skidaway Island, Georgia - 041403US metaG (spades assembly) | ecosystem: Environmental > Aquatic > Marine > Intertidal zone... | reverse complement strand
AATGATCTCGGTCATGTAGCTCAGGGAAAACTCGCGATAGGCCTCATGACTCAACGATCCGCCCCAGGTATCGAAAATCTGTAGCGCCTGAGCGCCATGGCGCACCTGCTCGGCAAGATAGACCGCAACAGACTTTGCCAGTTTGGACAGCAGCTGATGCATCACCTCTGGCTCGTTGAAAGCCAGCGATTTCACCTTGGCAAAATCTTTGCTCGAGCCACCCTCTACCATGTAAGTCGCCAGGGTCCACGGGCTACCGGCAAACCCGATGAGCGGCACGCTGCCTTTAAGTTCCTTTCGGATCAAGGCCACCGCGTCCATGACATAGCCCAACTCATTGGCGGCCCGCGCTGGATCAAGTGCCGCAATTTCGGCGGCGGAGGAGATCGGCCGCTCGAAGCGGGGCCCCTCTCCTTCAGAAAAATAGAGCCCAAGACCCAAAGCGTCCGGTACGGTCAGAATATCGGAGAAGAGAATGGCAGCGTCCATCGCATAGCGCCTAAGCGGTTGCATGGTGACTTCGCAGGCCAGCTCAGGGTTTGTGCAAAGCCCCATAAAGCTGCCGGCTTCTGCGCGCGTGGCGCGATACTCAGGCAGATACCGCCCCGCCTGGCGCATCATCCAGATAGGCGTACGATCCACAGGCTCCCGCAATAACGCGCGCAGAAACCGGTCATTTTCCAAACTGGCCATGCTATCGACTCTCTCTTTTGTATTCTTGTTATGGCTTTTCTAATTCATTTCGCGGGGGATTCCCGACCCATCGGGCACTGATCCTCCCGGCCCGTGTAACCTATACGCCGAGGTAATCCAGAATACCTTCCGCTGCCTGACGGCCCTCCCAAATCGCGGTCACGACCAAATCCGACCCCCGAACCATATCACCTCCCGCAAAGATCTTGGGATTGGTGGTTTGAAATTTGAACGCTTGATGCTCTGGGGCAATAACCCCGTCCCAGTCGTTGCAGGTCACTCCCACATCCGAGAACCAGTCCGCAGGGTCAGGCTGAAAACCAAAAGCCATGATGATCGCGTCCGCCTCAATAACGACTTCACTGCCCGGTACAGACTCAGGACGACGACGCCCATCCGGCCCAGGCTCACCCAAGCGCGTCTCGACAACTTTTATTCCGATGGCTTCACCAAAATAATCCATGACCTCAACCGGCTGACGATTGAACAGAAACTGCACACCTTCCTCTTTGGCGTTGGCAACTTCGCGCCGCGAGCCCGGCATATTTTCTTCGTCGCGGCGATACACACAGTAAACCCGGTCCGCCTGTTGCCGCACGGCGGTACGCACGCAGTCCATAGCGGTGTCACCTCCACCCAGAACCACTACCGTTTTTTCGCGCAGATCGATGTACTCATCGGGGTCACGGGGGTAATCCATTTTTTCATTGACGTTCGCAATCAGGTAATCGAGCGCCTTATAAACGCCGGGCAGATCCTCTCCGGGGAACCCACCCTCCATCGCCTTATAAGTGCCCATCCCGAGAAAGACAGCATCGTAATCTGCCAAAAGCTGCTCGATAGTGATGTCGCGACCGATCTCGGTATTGAGCTGGAATTCGATGCCCATCCCCTCAAATACCTCTCGACGCCGCTGCATCACCTGCTTTTCCAGCTTGAATTGCGGAATACCAAAGGTCAGCAGCCCACCGATTTCGGGATACCGGTCAAACACCACTGCCTTCACGCCATTGCGCGTCAGAATATCGGCGCAACCGAGACCCGCGGGGCCCGCACCAATAATCGCCACTTTTTTGTCGGTAGGCACCACATCTGACAGGTCGGGGCGCCATCCCATCGCCAGCGCGGTGTCGGTAATATATTTTTCGGAGTTGCCAATCGTAACCGCGCCGAACCCCTCGTTAAGGGTACAGGCGCCCTCGCACAATCGATCCTGAGGGCAAACGCGTCCACAGACCTCCGGCAAAGTATTGGTTTGATGGCTGAGCTCCGCCGCCTCAAAAAGGTTGCCCTCGGCCAATAGCTTCAACCAGTTGGGTATAAAGTTATGTACGGGGCACTTCCACTCGCAATAGGGGTTGCCGCATTCGAGACACCGATGAGATTGCTCTGCCGCCTGGGCCTGAGTGTAGGGATCATAGATCTCTTCGAAGGCCTCGGTTCTTACCTCCATGTCTTTCTTGCCCGGGTCCCGACGATCAACGTCGAGAAACTGAAACGGATTAGCCAGTCGAGTACTCATACTTGGATACGCCTCAGTCAGTATCCCGCAGCCGCGAGAGGAGTTGATTGATATCAGCGGCCTTCGGCTTCACCAGCCAGAATTTACCCACATAATCTTCGAAGTTCTCGAGCAGGTGAGCACCCCACTCAGAGCCTGTCTCGGTCACGAACTCGCGAATATTGTCGCGCAGGAAGTGACGATGAGCTTCCATTGATTCCGCTGCCACGCGATGAATCTCGACCAGCTCACTGTTATACCGGTCGATAAACCCTCGGTCCTCGTCCAGCACGAAGGCCAGCCCGCCCGTCATACCCGCGCCAAAGTTGACCCCTGTGGGACCCAATACCGTCACCAGTCCGCCGGTCATATATTCGCAGCAGTGATCACCCGCACCCTCTACCACAGCGTGGGCACCGGAATTACGAACAGCAAAGCGCTCGCCGGCGACTCCCGCCGCAAACAGGCGCCCGCCGGTCGCCCCGTAAAGGCAGGTATTGCCGACGATACTCGTGAAACGACTTTCAAAGCGGCTACCTTTTGGAGGAGACACCACCAACTTGCCACCGGCCATGCCCTTGCCAACATAGTCGTTACAGTCACCCTCGAGGTACATATGCAGGCCGCCCGCATTCCAGACGCCAAAACTCTGGCCCGCGGTACCGGTGAACTTCACGACAATCGGGTTGGGCTCCATGCCATTGTTGCCATGTCGCCTGGCTATTTCTCCCGACAGCCGGGCGCCAATCGAACGGTCACAGTTAGTCAGCGCATAGGAGAAGCTGCCGCCGCTGGCAGATTCAATAGCGGGCAGCATGTCGGCCACCATCTGATTGGCTTTGTCGGCCGTGTCGAAGGGGTCATTGCTGGTGACCTGACAGAATTGCGGCTGGTCCACCGCATCCTGGTCAACCCATAGAATCGGATCAAGATCGAGGCTCTGCTGCTTGGCTGTCTCACCGGGGAGACGCTCGAGTAAATCAACACGACCAATCAAGTCCTCTAGCTTGCTGACACTGAGTTTGGCAAGCCACTCGCGCGTCTCGGTCGCCACAAACGTGAAAAAATTAACCACGCGTTCAACATCGCCCACAAAATGCGTTTGGCGGAGCGTTGCATTCTGTGTTGCCACACCCGTGGCACAATTATTGAGATGGCAGATACGGAGATACTTGCAGCCCATCGCCACCATTGGCGCGGTGCCAAAACCGAAGCTCTCGGCGCCAAGAATCGCGGCTTTCACCACATCGAGACCCGTCTTCATGCCGCCATCGGCCTGTAACCTGACTTTACCTCTGAGACGATTGCCCCGCAGCGTTTGCTGGACTTCGGCAATCCCCAGCTCCCAGGGGGAACCGGCGTAACGAATCGACGTTAATGGGCTGGCAGCGGTGCCGCCGTCATAGCCCGAAATAGTGATGAGATCGGCATAGGCCTTGGTCACACCTGCGGCAATGGTCCCCACGCCCGGCTCCGACACCAGTTTTACCGATACCAGCGCATCAGGGTTGACCTGCTTCAGGTCAAAAATCAGCTGCGCCAAGTCCTCAATAGAATAAATATCGTGGTGTGGCGGCGGCGAGATCAGGGTGACGCCGGGCACTGAGTACCGGAGTCGCGCGATCAAATCATTGACCTTACCGCCAGGCAACTGTCCGCCCTCCCCTGGCTTGGCACCCTGAGCCACTTTGATCTGCAGTACCTCAGCGTTCACCAGATAATGTGGGGTCACGCCAAAGCGACCCGAGGCAATCTGCTTGATTTTTGACACGCGATTGGTGCCATACCGATCGGGATCTTCCCCCCCCTCACCACTGTTGGAGCGGGCGCCAATCTGATTCATGCCCATCGCCAGGGCCTCGTGAGCCTCGGGGGAAAGCGCGCCCAAAGACATGCCCGCAGAATCAAAACGGCGCAAGATATCTTCGATGGGTTCAACCTGATCAAGCGACAGGGGCGTATTCGACAACTTAAGCGTCAACAGATCACGCAGCGCCGCAACCGGTCGCTCGTTACAGTGGGCGGCATAACGAAGGTAGTCCCCATAGTCTCCGCTGGTCACCGCGGTCTGAAGACTCATCACCACATCAGGGTTGTAAGCGTGGTACTCGCCACCGTGAACGTACTTGAGTAAGCCGCCCTGCTCGATATTTTTGCGTCGGGATCGCGCGCGACTTGCCACCTGCCACTGGTCTTTCTCCAACTGATCCAAGGACAAACCACCCACGCGCGAAGTCACGCCCGCAAATGCCACGCTGACCAGCTCAGCATCCAAACCCACGGCCTCAAACAGTTGCGCGCCGCGGTAAGAATTGACCGCGGAGATCCCCATTTTGGACATGATCTTCAACAGGCCTTTATTAATGCCTTTGCGGAAATTCTTTTGGCACAGTTGCGGGTCGCCCAGGAGCTCGCCGCGGGTCATGAGATCTTCGATAACGCTATAGGCGAGGTAGGGATAAATCGCCGTCGCGCCAAACCCCAGCAGACACGCGATATGGTGGGAGTCCCTCGCGCTGCCAGACTCGATCACCAGATTGCATTCGGCTCTCTGACCACTGCGTATCAAGTGATGATGCACCGCCCCGGTCGCCAACAGGCTGTGTAGCGGGACTCGGCTATCCCCGATGCCACGGTCTGAGAGGATAATAATATTGTTGCCCTCGCGCGCCGCCGCCTCAGCACTGCTGCAAACCGCCTCCAGCGCCGCTCGCAAGTTGTGCTCCGCGGGGTCATAGGTTGTGTCGATAACGACGCTGCGAAAACCTTCTTCAGCCAACGCCAGGATCGTCTGAAACTTGGCCTGGGACAGCACCGGAGAGGTCAGTCCAATCCGCCTGGCGTGCTCCTCCGATTCAGTAAACAGATTGCGCTCTGGACCCAGGTCCACCTCGAGCGACATCACAATGGACTCCCGCAATGGGTCGATCGGCGGGTTCGTTACCTGCGCAAATTTTTGACGGAAGTAGTCATAGAGTGACCGTTCATGGCGCGAGAGCACCGCCATGGGCGTGTCGTCGCCCATCGACCCTACAGCCTCATTTCCTGACTCAGCCAGAGGACGCAGCACCTGATCTCGCTCTTCGAAACTCACCTGAAACATCTTTTGATAGACATCGAGCTCAGTGCCAGAGATTGCCGCCACTGACTCGCCGACGAAGCTCCCCTCGATCAGGCGCGCATTCCGGCGAAGCCACTGCTTGTAGGGCTGTCGGGTTTTGAGCAGCTCGTCGATGTCCGCGGTATGCAATACCTTGCCTTCAACGGTATCCACCACGAGGATTTGTCCGGGACCTACCCGGCCTTTGGCAATAACGTCCTCGGGTTGGTATCCATGGGTGCCTACTTCCGAGGCAAGCGTGATGAACCCATCGTCGGTAGTAACCCAGCGCGCCGGCCGCAGGCCGTTGCGATCCAACAGACAGCACGCATAGCGACCATCGGTGAGCACAATGCCCGCAGGGCCGTCCCACGGCTCCATGTGCATGGCGTTGTATTGATAGAACGCTTTTAGATCGGGGTCGATGCCTTCGATATTTTGCCACGCCGGCGGAATGAGCATGCGCAGCGCGCGCGGCAACTCGATACCACCGGTGGTAAGCAACTCCAGCATGTTGTCGAGACTTGAAGAATCGGAGCCCTCGGTATTAACCAGCGGCGCCAGATCCTGCAACCCAGGCAACAAGGGCGACTCCAGCTTGGAGGTTCGCGCCCGTGACCAGCTGCGATTACCCTCAATGGTGTTGATCTCGCCGTTGTGCGCCAACATTCTGAACGGCTGCGCCAAAGGCCAGCGAGGCAAGGTATTGGTAGAAAAGCGCTGATGGAACACACAGATCGCTGTGGCCAGCGCGGCGTTATTGAGATCCGGATAAAAGCGCGCCAGATCCGCCGGCATCACCAATCCTTTATAAGAAATGACTCGATCGGACAGGCTGCAAATATAAAAGTCGGGATCTGATTTGAGCGCCATCTCGGCTTTCCGGCGCGCAATAAACAGTTTTCCCTGGCATTGGTCGTGATCCACGCCATCCGCACCAACAAAAATCTGTGCTATCCGCGGCAATTGATCGAGCGCTATCTCGCCGCAGACAGCGGTATCGATAGGGACATCGCGCCAGCCATAAACAGACAACCCTTCGGCCACCAAGGCTGTTTCCATGGCCTTGCGCGCAACCTGCTGACGCTGGATGTCCTGACTGAGAAAAACCATACCGACGGCATAGTGTTCGCCCAACTCGACACCCAAAGTGGCAATCGCCTCGCTGCGCATAAAAGCGTCAGGCATTTGCATGAGCAGGCCGCACCCGTCTCCGGTTCGACCATCTGCGGCGATACCCCCGCGGTGGGTCATGCACGTCAGAGATTCGATGGCCGTTTGCAGCAGGCGATGACTGACCTCGCCCTGCACATGGGCGATCAATCCGAATCCGCAGTTATCCCGGAACTCCTCGGGGCGGTAGAGACCGCGCGGGGCCGTCGCCTGCTCTGGCGCGGCGCCCGCTTCAGCATGATGACTCATAATACGTTTCGCTAACGCGCCGGCAATCGCTGCCGGCGAAACTGCCCTTTACGGGCCTAAAACAAAGGGGAGCGTAGTGTACACACCCAGCAGAAGGCACTCAATTGGGGACAAGTTCGCCGATCAGGCGGCGATCACGCCCGCAATATCTTCTAGCGTCACGCTATCCGTGATCCAGGGACTGCCCACGTCCCGCAATAAAATATAGCGAACTTTACCCGCAGACACTTTTTTATCATTGGACATAGCCTCCAGGAAATCAGCGGCGGTGTGTTCTGGGGGTGGGGCGCTAGGCAACCCCACCGCCTGGTTAAACGCAATGAGTTGCTGGACAGCTTCTGCGGCTAGATCACCGCGCGCCGCCGATATCCGGGCGGCCATCACCATTCCCGCCGCTACCGCTTCTCCATGAAGCCAATCGCCATAGCCCTGCATGCGCTCAATGGCATGACCAAAGGTGTGACCAAAATTCAGGTGGGCCCGCACGCCGGCCTCGCGCTCGTCCGCCGCGACTACGGCTGCTTTGAGCTCACAGCTACGCTTAACCGCCATAGCAACTGTGCCCATGTCGCGTTGCTTGAGCGTGTCGCGCTGATCAACCAGCCAGGCAAAGAACGCGGCATCAGAAATCAAACCATATTTCACGACTTCGGCGAGACCTGCGGCGTATTCACGCTCTGGTAACGTCTGCAGCGTATCTAAGTCAATCAATACACGGATTGGCTGATGGAAAGCGCCGATGAGATTCTTGCCCCTGGCGTGGTTCACACCGGTTTTGCCTCCGACTGACGAATCAACCTGCGCGAGTAGGGTTGTGGGCACCTGCAAAAAATCGGCACCACGTAAAAAGCAGGCGGCGGCAAATCCGGTCATGTCGCCCACCACCCCGCCACCCAGGGCAATAAATAGACTCCGCCTTTCATGGCGGTCTTCCAGTGCGGCATCGAGAATCTTTTCAATCGACTGGAGGTGCTTATGTCGCTCACCCGAGGGCAGCACGACTTCGGTCAAATGCGCGACGTGTGCCAGACCTTCCTTGAGTTGATGCAAGTACAGGGGACCGACCCGGTCATCGGTAACGACAATGACGCCCCGATCGCCGACGACCCCGCGCCAACAGTCAACGTCTTGGAGAAATCCTCGGCCGATTTCGATGACGTAATTCCGATCGCTGACCGCCGAGCCCAGGTCGACATGAATAAGATGGTCAACCTTCGACATGAATAAAAACTCCCGAGATTGTGTTCAGTCCGCTGCCACAGGCAGCAACGATTGCGCCGCCAATTGTTCCTGAATTTGTCGGGCAACTCTACGGGCATTGCCACCACTCGCCGAAATTATCAAATCCGCCAAGCCTTTATAGAGCGGCTCACGCTCCTCCATCAACTTTCGCAACGTCGCCCCACGGTCACCCTCGGCGAGCAAAGGACGACCCTCACCTGAACCCGTGCGCTTCAGTTGCTGCTCCACACTTACCTCAAGATAGACCACCACGCCCGTCTCAGACATCAACTGACGGTTGACCTCAGTCACGACAGCGCCGCCACCGGTTGCGATGACAACCTTTGAACGTTGGGCAAGATCGCTTAGCACCGCGGCCTCGCGACGCCGAAAACCGGTTTCACCTTCCACGTCAAAAATCCACGGGATGTTCGCGCCGCAGCGCGCTTCAATTTCTGAGTCGCTGTCGACGAAGTCGCACCCCAGTAGACCGGCCAGCACTCTACCCACAGTTGATTTTCCCGACCCCATCGGGCCGATCATAAACACGCGAAAGTCTTGACCAGATTCCGTCATGATGGGGAAATCAGTTAACCAACGCCTCAGAGAGAATTCGGGGTGTAATGAAAATCAAGGTCTCTGTTTTCTGCTGGGTGTTAGCTTTGCTTTTGAAAAGGTTGCCTAGGTAGGGAATATCACCGAGGAAGGGTACTTTTTCGACCTTCACCAACTCCTCGTTCTTGAAAACACCACCCAGCACGACAGTCTCCCCATTGCCAACCAAAACCTGCGTAGTGAGCTCTGTGGTATCAATTGTCGGAATCAGTCCGCCGTTGCCACTGGGCACCAACTCGCCGACTGAGTCCTGATTGACGACGAGGTCGAGTAAAATCCGATCATCGGGCGTGATGTTGGGCGTCACATCCAGCTTTAATACCGCCTCCTTGAACGCGGTGGTCGTGGCGCCTGACGCCGCACCTTCCTGATAAGGGATCTCAGTACCCGATTTAATGCTGGCTTTCTGCTTGTCTCCGGTGATGACTTTCGGCTGGGAGACCACCTCTCCCTCGCCCGACGCCTCGAGGGCCGACAGCTCCGCGGTCAGAAAGAGATCGGTGGAAGTAAAACCTACGGCAAATCCGGAAGTCCCGCCCGACACACCCAAATCGACAAGAGGCGCGGTCGGCATCTGAATCGGACTGCTACCCGCAATCATCTGGCTATTGAGACTGGTGACGCTGGACGTATCGCCCGCGACCGATGTGAACTTGTCGCCATTGGCATTGAGATAACCACCACCCCATCGAATACCCAACTGTTGATCGATGTTAGAGGAAGCAATCACAATTCTTGCCTCGATCATAACCTGGCGAATAGGAATATCCACCTTTTCAATAAGGTCGCGGATCTCGGCCAGTTTTGCGGCAGTATCTGTCACCACAATCGAGTTGGTGCGCTCATCAACGACCACAGAACCCCGCTCGGAAATCAGAGATCCGCCCTCCTCTGATCCCGCCTTGAATAAACCCACAACGTTCACTGCCTTTGCGTAGCGAATACGAATAAATTCCGACTGCAGCGGAGCGAGCTCAGCCAATTGCTTGTTGGCTTCTATTTCGAGGCGCTCCCTTTCCGCAATCTCTTGTGCAGGCGCCACCATCAATACGTTGCCAATCTTGCGGCTATCGAGGCCCCGGGTTTTAAGGATCAGATCTAACGCCTGATCCCACGGCACATTTTGTAATCTGAGAGTGATGCTGCCAGTGACAGAGTCCGACGCCACCAAATTGAGCTCGGTGAAATCTGCAATGAGCTGCAATACCGACCGCACCTCGATACTCTGGAAGTTCAGCGAAATCCGATCACCCACATAATCGAACTCGTTTAGCCGCGCGCTCTTATCCTCGGAGGTCATGGGCGCTACGGCAAGGATATATTCATTACCCGTCTGATATGCAAGGTAGTCGAACCCGCCATTTGCAATCAGCTGTAAACGCGCACCACGCTCTGTCGTTGTCACCTCGACCTTGTGCACAGGGGTCGCGAAATCGGTAACGTCGAAGCGCCGGATCAAACTCTCCCGTATATTGGTATCCGTAAATTGCAGGATTATCTTGCCACCCTCGCTAAATAGGCTGGCGTCCACATCGGGATTAGTCAGTGTTAGCACCAATAAACCTTCCCCATCGTTAGAGCGCCGAAAGGCTAAATCGGTGATCTCCGACACCACACGCGCTACACGATTGGCGTCGGTCCGGAGTACGTCCGTGGTCGCAGTGCTGGCACCCATCTTGTGGCCGTCGCGGCCCACCCGCAGTGTCAGTTGGCGACCAGAAATCTGCGTTTCAAAGGGCACAAGCTCAACGAGATTGACGATCAGCCGCGTGCGATCACCGGACTCCAGCACCATGACACTGGTCGCATTCGGTTGGGATAAGGGAAATCGCTTTTCTCCCAGCGCACTTGCGGTTTGCGGCAAGTCCAACACGATGCGCGCGGGCTCCTCTATGGTGTAGCTTTTCAAGTCGGCAAGGGGCGCTTCATCAAAGGTGAGCTGCACCTCAAGTCGCGCACCAGGCTGAGCCGTGAAAGCGATATCTTCAATTACCGCTGCCTGAGTAAGACCAGCCATCAACCAACACCAAACGGCGAAAACGCAGTGCCAGTCCATGCGTGCGCTCGTCGCGCACTGATGGTAAAGAACTCTCTTCATGACTGCCTCTCCCCCGCTCACATCCCTGAGAGCTCAATAGTTCTGGGGCGCTCGACCCACCCGTCGTCGGTTCCGTCCGAGACGATTTCAATCACGGCAATATACGTAGCGCCCATGTCGACGATCCTACCGTGATCCCGACCTAGAAAGTCACCCACCTGCACGCGGTGGATACCGCCCTCCGGGTCTTTGATCAATGTCCAGTTCTGCCCATTGCGCTGAAGCGACCCCACCATCACGAGTGAATCGAGGGTAAACCACTCAAGAATCTGTTTGGGCCTGTCAGGGTCGGGCCGCAACGCCGCTCTGGCGGACCGTGCCGCCACCTGTCGGATATCCATCGGCCGGTCAAAAGGACTCCGTAAGGTGGCTGCAGAGTAAGCAAAGGCTTCGTAGGGCTCATACGTTGGGATCGGCTCAATGAAGCCCCCGGGCGCCGCTCGCTTTTGCGCCATAAAGGCATCCAGATCCGCCGCCCCCGGGTCGGCACAGGACACGCACAAAAGAAGAGCGCTACCCAGAAACACACCCCTCAAACCCACTGGCGATGGACTATTCACCCTCGTTGCCCTCCCTATAACGGTAGGTTTTGGCGAGGATACTCATATTCAGCACGGGCGACGTCTTGGCATCGACCGTCACTTTAAAATCATGCAAGGTGACAATGCGCGGCAAACTTGCCATTCCCGAGATAAAAGCACCAAGATCGTGATAGGAACCCGCCGCCTCAATTGCAATCGGCAGTTCGATAAAAAAAGCTTCTGTCTGCTCTTTTAGTAGATCAATACGCTTTATTTTGAGTCCGTTGAGCTCGCCCTTTCCCGTGATGTCTTCAAGCAAGCTGGGCACTTCAGTTTTAGAGGGCAACTGTGCCACCAGCTCGCCAAAGCGGAGCTCCATCTCAACCAGTTGAGCCTTGTAGGTTTCGAGATTAGCGGCCTCGAAGGCTTTTTGCTCGAACTCCTGCCGCAATTTTTCCTCTTGCTGCTCTTTGCCGGCCAACGTCGCCTGCAAGATTTCCACGTGTAAATAGAAGCCCGCCATCAAAATCAGGGCATATAGAAGCACCAACAGCACAGCCTTCAGCGCAACCGGCCAGTTTCCGATATTGTCGAGATCGAGCTCTGCCAGATCCAGCTCGTTCAGTGCTTTTAAATGCGCGGTCAGATTCACGGCTCTCTGGTTGCCCCGGCGACTGGGCGCGATAACGTGACGCTGAGTTTGAAGGTGGCTGCCTGATCGCCATAGCTGGGAGCACTCTGCACCGCATCAAGTTTCGGGTTATCTAGCCAATCGGAAGCATCGAGACCACGCATCAATTGCGATACGTGATTGTTGGATTCCGCCACCCCTTCCAATGCAACGACGCTACCCTTGGTATTCAAAGCCGTGTAAAAGACGCCGTCGGGCAGTGTTCTGACCAGCTGATCGAACAAACGCACAACGACAGGCCTATTGCCCTGTAACGTCTGAATGATCTCCATGCGCTCAATCAATTGATTGCGTCTTTGCTGTAGCTCCCGGATTTCTGAAACCTCCTGATCCAACAGCGCAATATGCTGCCGAAGATAATCATTCCGGTCTTGCTGTCGATCGATAAGGTAATTGACCAGAAGATCCCACATAAAAATCGACAGCGCAGCAAACAGTGCAACAATGCCGAGGCTTTTGAGAAATTGTTGCCGCCGCTGTTGTCGTCGCCGCTCACGCCAGGGCAACAAGTTGATGGTGCTCATCTCCCTGCACCCCGCATCGCCAGGCCACAGGCGACCATCATCGCCGGCGCATCCTTGGCCAAGGCCAGTGGGTCAACTCGCGGGCCCACGGTCATGCCTGTAAACGGATTCGCAATCACGACCCGCGTCGAGAGTCGCTCCTCGGCAAGCGCCCCGAGACCGTCAATGGCCGCCACGCCGCCGCACAGCACGATGCAGTCAAGCGAAGTGTATTCACTGGACGAAAAAAAGAACTGAAGAGATCGACTGACTTGCTGCACTACCGCCTCGAGAAAAGGTTGCAACACTTCGCGCTCGTAATCCTTCGGCAATCCTCCCCGCTTTTGGGCCAGGCCAGCCTCCTCAAACGACAGATCGTAACGATGCATGATTTCATCGATGAGCTGTTTACCGCCAAAGAACTGTTCTCGGGTATATATTGATTCGCCATCGGCAAACACCGACAGAGTGGTTATGCTGGCGCCGATATCGACCAGTGCCACCGTTCGCAAATTCTCCCCGGACAACTGATCCTGCACCAACGCCAGCGCGCGACCCATCGCGAGCACCTCAACATCCATGATCTCCGCCCCGAGCCCCCCTATCTCCAGTGCATCCACCCGGGCATCAATCGTTTCCTGATGACAGGCGACCAGCAATACATTGACGGCGTCATGGTCTTCCGAGGCGGAAGACAGGACCTCAAAGTCGATGGCGACTTCCTCTAGGGGATAAGGGATGTATTGATCTGCCTCGACCGCCAGCTGAGCCTCGAGATCTTCCTCGGAGAGGCCGGCAGGCATCTTCACAGTCTTGATAATGACGGCGGACCCAGAGACCGCCGCGGCGGCGCGCGTCGAGCGGGTTTTTGAGCGCGCCACCAGTTCGCTGATGACCGCACCGACCGTTTCTACCTGCTTAACATTTTTTTCAATCACTGCCTCGGGGGGCAACGGCGCGACCGCATAACTCTCCACACGGAAGCGTTCACCCTGTCGACTCAACTCCAGCAACTTCACTGTTGTGGAACTGATGTCGATCCCGAGCACGCGTGACGTTTTGGCTGCGCCAAATAACCTCAACACTTGTCATTCCTTTGCGTGTGTCGATTTCCCTCGAGAGGGGTTCGCATGTCTCAGGGACTTATATTACGACGGTGCCTGACCTTTATGCCCGTACAAAGCCGGTAAAACGTCACTTATTGCGCCCATTTGTGTGAAATACCCGCAAAAGCCCTGATATGTTTGCGCCTTGCTCGCTGGACGGTCATCAACCGTCACCGACACAGCCCAGCGAGATAACCGTGAATCCCGAGCAGGAGACCGTGTAATTGGCCAGAAACCAGACCCTGATTCGGTATGTGTTGCTGCTTGCCTGTGCAGGTGCCTGGTGGCTGGCGGGCCTATATCTTTACCTCAGCCCACGGTTACCCGAGGAGAGCGCGCTGCGCAATATCACCTTGCAAACCCCTCTGCAGGTGCTGAGCCGAGACGGCGCGCTGATAGGACAATTTGGCGAGCAAAAACGAAAACCGCTGAAGTTTGAGCAAATTCCGCAGGGCTTCATCGATGCACTGCTTGCTGCTGAGGACGATGGCTTTTTCGAGCACGGCGGCATCGAGCCGCTGAGTCTGGCGAGAGCGGTCTCCGAGCTACTGCTCACCGGCCGAAAGGGGAGCGGCGGTTCAACCATCACCATGCAAGTGGCAAGAAACTACTTTTTGACGCTGGACCAAACCTTCATCAGAAAGTTCACGGAGATCCTGCTGGCGCTCCAGATCGAGGCGCGCCTTAGCAAAGAAGAAATTTTCGAGCTCTATGTTAACCGCGTTTTCCTGGGACACCGCGCCTATGGTTTTGAGGCTGCAGCAGAAACCTACTACGGAAAATCCCTCGCAGAGCTCGATCTGGCGCAACACGCCATGCTCGCTGGCGTGCCCAAAGCGCCCTCACGCAACAACCCGCTCAGCAATCCAGAGAAAGGCAAGATCCGACGCGACTGGATTCTCGGTCGAATGAAGAATCTGGGCATGATCTCCGAGGCTGAGCGCGAAGCGGCTCAGGCTTCGCCCGTGACCGCGGCTTTTTTTGGTCAGGTCGTTGAAGTTGATGCCGACTACGTCGCTGAAATGGTCAGGCGTGAAATGGTGGCGCGTTTTGGTAACGCGGCTTACAACGACGGCTATGTCGTCTACACCACTGTCGATGCTAAACAACAGCAGGCCGCCAGAGACGCGCTGCTGGCAGGCCTGCGAACCTACGACTGGCGCCATGGGTGGCGCGGACCGGAACGCCGCCTCGCGTCCCGCGACGGGGAAACCGAAGCTGAAACCACTGCTCGCTGGCACCAAGCGCTGCAGGAAATGCCGACCATTGCCGAGCTTCGGCCCGGCATCGTTACCGAGGTCAGCGATAGCTCGGTCTCCGTATTGACCAAAGCTGGTGAGGTTATCTCTCTCGCCTGGGAGGGCGATCTGAATGCAGTGCGGCGCTACCGCAGCGTTAACTCGACCGCGGCCCCAGAAAAGACGGCGTCTGACCTTGTGGCCCCGGGGGATCTGATCAGAGTCTTCAAAACAGCCGATGGATGGCGATTAAGTCAGGTCCCCCAAGCGCAGGCGGCACTGGTGTCCCTCGACCCCAAGCACGGCGCCATTCGTGCGCTGGTCGGTGGTATGGGTTTCGAACTTTCAAAGTTCAACCGGGCGACCCAGGCCCGTCGGCAACCGGGCTCTAACTTCAAACCGTTTTTGTATGCCAGCGCGCTCTCGGCAGGCATTACCCCGGCGACCGTCATCAACGACGCGCCTGTGGTGCTCGACAATATCGCCGCCGCAGAAATCTGGCGACCGGAGAACGACAGTGGCAAATTCTACGGCCCTACCCGGTTGCGGGAAGCCTTGGCATTTTCGCGAAATCTTGTTTCGATCCGCGTACTGCAGCGTGTCGGCATAGGGCCTTTTATCCGCTACGTGGAACGATTGGGCTTTGACACCGAGGATATGCAAGCGAATTTAACGCTGGCATTGGGAACGCACGCCTTTACCCCGATTGAGGTCGCAGCCGGATATGCCATTCTCGCTAACGAAGGTTTCAAGGTGGAGCCTTGGCTCATCGAGCGCATCGAGAACGCGCAAGGGGACATTGTTTACGCGGCTGATCCACTGGTGGCCTGCCCCGAATGCGCCACGACCGATAACGACAGCACCGAAGAGGTTCGTATGGAGGACATTCTGGGAACCGCCGTTCCCGAGGTGCGCGCCGCCGAGAGGGTCATGGATCCGCGAGTGGCCTATATCGTCTCTTCCTTTCTGCGCGACGCCATACAGCGCGGCACTGGCCGTCGAGCCAGAGTGCTGGAACGCGATGACATCGGCGGTAAAACCGGTACCACCAACGGACCGAGAGATGCGTGGTTCTCGGGATTCAATCGCGATTTGATTACGACCGCATGGGTTGGGTTCGATGACTACAGCCCGCTGGGCAGAAGAGAGTTTGGTGGCACCGCTGCGCTACCCATCTGGATTGACTACATGCGTGAGGCGCTGCCACCTGCACAGCCGAATCCGCCCATGCCACCGGGCATTGTGCGGCTTCGTATCGATGCCGAGTCGGGTCTGCGGGTCCGCGGTCAACCCGCGGGTAGCATCATGGAATACTTTCTCGAGGAGTCGCTGCCCGGCTGGGCCAGCGATTCGGGTCAGGCCCTCGGCACGGATGATCTGGAGCAGATTTTCTAAAAAAAACGCCGGCAAATGCCGGCGTTCTTGGAACACAACATCGCTTACTGCTTGAGGCTTCGGCCGCCAAAGCGCTTGTTGAAGCGGTCAACCCGGCCGCCGGTATCGACGATCTTCTGCTTGCCGGTGTAGAACGGATGGCACTGGCTACATACGTCTAGAGAAATGTCTGCACCTAGCGTAGAGCGGGTCTTGATCTCGTTGCCACAACTGCACTTGGCAGTAATATCGCCATACTGTGGGTGAATATCTGCTTTCATGCCAAACTCCGTCGGCGCTACGGGCCAAAAAAAAGAGGCCGGATGATACCAGAGCCAACACCGATAGCAACATGGAATACAGCCACTGCCACGCTCTAGTACACTGCGGTCGAGTTTTTGCCCGCTGTCACCATGTCGAATTTAACTGCACCTGACAACCATGGCGCCCCCGTAATATGGCGCTGCGCAGTGCCCACGCCGCTCCGCCGGTCCTTTGACTATTGGTCACCGGAGAAGGGTGACCCCAACCCTGCGCCAGGCATTCGGATCAAACTCCCCTTCGGCAGTCGCTCTGTTATTGCATTTTTAGTGGCACAGGAAACAGACAGCGAGGTTGATCCCAAGCGCTTGCGTCGCGTGACATCGGTCATCGATACCAAGCCATTATTCTCCCCACCACTCTTTACATTGCTGACATGGACGGCAACGTATTACCAACATCCGCTGGGTGAGGTCCTACCCCTCGGGCTCTCTCCGGGTGAGCGTCGCGGTAAGCCGGAACACCCACTGAAAGAGCCCGGACTGATGTTGAACGAGCGCGGCCGCGGTCTCCCGGCAGGCGCGCCCCATCAGGCGCCGCGACAGGCTGCGCTGGTGCAGCGACTCGCGCCTGGTCCGATCAGTTTCAAACAACTGGTTGCCGAGGGATTCAGTCGTGCCCTGGCCAACGCGCTCATCAGCAAGGAATTGGCGACCCCTTGCGATGTTGCCAACACCGTGTGCTGGCGGGAGCGAACTCCGCATTTGCAAGCCAATTCCGAACAGTCGGCTGCAATTGGCGCTATCACCACCGCGCTCGGCCAGTTCTCAGTGCATCTGCTTTATGGCGTCACCGGCAGCGGCAAAACCGAGGTTTACCTGCAGTGTATTGCGGCCTGCCTCAAGCAAGGCCGGCAGGTGCTGGTGCTCTTGCCCGAGATTGCCCTGACAGCGCAAACCCTGGCGCGCTTTGAAGCGCGATTTGATGCGCCGGTGGTAGCCCTGCACTCGGGAATTGGAGACACCACACGCGACCGCGCTTGGGCAGCGGCCCGCAGTGGTCAAGCCGCTATTATTCTGGGCACGCGATCCGCGGTCTTTGTTCCCCTCGATAAAGCCGGCCTCATTATTGTTGACGAGGAACACGACACGGCTTTTGTGCAACAAGATGGCCTGCGGTACTCGGCTCGAGACGTGGCCATAAAGCGCGGACAACTGGAGGACTGCCCGGTGATCTTGGGGAGCGCTACACCCAGTCTGGAAAGCTGGCTCAATGCTGACCGTGATCGCTACCAGCGGCACATCCTCACACAACGTGCCGGGGCGGGGGTCCTCCCACAGCAGCGGCTGATCGACGTCCGTGGTCTAGAGTTGACGTCCGGTTTATCCCGAGAGCTCCTCGATGCCGTGGAGCGCACATTGCGCGACGGTAATCAGGTGCTGCTTTTTCTTAACCGTCGCGGGTTTGCCCACGCACTGGTGTGCCATGACTGCGGCTGGAGCAGTGAATGCAAGCATTGCGATGCACGCATGACCCTGCATAAGTCGCCGCCGGGACTGCAGTGCCACCACTGCGGAGACCGGATCGCGTTACCCGCGCGGTGCCCAGGATGCCAGAGCAACCGCTTGCTGGGAACGGGCCTCGGCACGCAGCAGGCGGAATCCTTTCTCAGCGAGCGCTTCACTGATTACCCGGTGATTCGCGTCGACAGCGATACCATGGCAACGAGAGAAGCTATGCCAAAGCTGATAGAGCAGCTCGATACCGGAAAACCGGTGCTACTGGTGGGCACCCAGATGCTGAGCAAAGGGCACCACTTTCCTCATGTCACGCTGGTAGCTATTGTTGACGCCGATGCACTGCTTTTCAGTCCTGACTTTCGCGGTGAGGAGCGGCTGCTGCAGCTTTTGACACAAGTCAGTGGCCGTGCAGGCCGCGCCGGCAAACGAGGATCAGTGCTCATACAAACCCGGCAGCCTGAACACACGTTAATTCGCAATCTCGATGCCCCCTATCACGCGCAACTGGCAACCTTGTTGTCACTTCGCGCTGACTCAGCGCTCCCACCCTACGGTGCATTGGGTGTGATCCGGTGTGACAGTAAAACGCGAGCGACCGGGCTCGAATTTCTTCAGCGCATCAAAGCCCGAGTGACACCAACAGGAGGCTGCCGCGTCATCGGTCCCTTGCCCGCTGCGATGGCAAGGCGCAAGGATCGTTTCCGCAGCCAACTGGTCGTGGCTGGACCCTCGCGCCCCGCACTGGCTGCGCTCATCGCCTTACTGGTGGCAGAAGCAGAAGCCTCTCGTCACTCGGGCGGCCTGAATTGGTCAGTCGATATTGATCCCTACGAAAGCTTGTGACTTCCTTGGCTGGAGCCTTCGCGGCAGGTCAGTGATAATAGGCGCCCCAAACTTCGGGCTCAGCGAGCACGAAGAACCTTTAACAGGACGACCATGAAAGCTGAACTGGCTGCGCTGATTTCTTCCGCGCTGGAACAACTGGTATCGCAGGGCACACTGGCAGACACGCCAGAGGCGCCACCGCAGATTGACCACCCGAAAGATCCGGCTCACGGCGATCTGTCCTGTAACGTGGCCATGGTAATGGCGAAGCGCGCAGGCTTGGCGCCGAGAGACCTCGCGCAGCAGGTGATCGACGCCCTACCCCCCAACGCTCTAATTGCACGCGCCAATATAGCGGGACCCGGGTTTATTAACTTTTTTATCAACCCAGAGCGTCATACTGAAATCATCAGCAGGATATTTTCTGAGAGAACGACCTTTGGACAAGAGAACATTGGTGGAGGTCGGAGAGTTCAGGTGGAGTTTGTCTCCGCTAATCCAACCGGGCCACTGCATGTGGGCCACGGTCGCGGAGCAGCTATCGGCGATTGCCTCGGACGCTTGTTGGAGGCCACCGGATGGGCGGTACAAAGAGAGTTTTATTACAACGACGCGGGTCAACAGATCCAGAATCTAGCGTTGTCGGTGCAGGCTCGGGCGATGGGCAAGGGCCCCGACGATACAGACTGGCCCAAGGACGGCTACCAGGGCAGTTATATCCAGGACGTCGCCAACGCGTTTATAGCTAAAGAAACTGTGCAAGCGGCTGATCGGGAAATTACCGCGTCTGGCGATGTTAACGATTTGGACGCAATCAGAGATTTTGCCGTCGCCTGTCTGCGTCGTGAGCAGGATCAGGATCTGCGTGCCTTTGCTGTGGCTTTTGATCAGTATTTTCTGGAGTCCTCACTCTATGACAGCGGCGCCGTTGACGAGACAGTCTCAACGCTCGTTCGATCCGGCCACACCTTCGAGCAAGATAATGCGCTCTGGTTGAGAACCTCGTCCTTCGGTGATGACAAAGACCGTGTCATGCGCAAAAGCGAGGGGGGGTACACCTATTTTGTCCCCGACGTGGCTTACCATCTGAACAAGTGGCAGAGGGGCTTTGAACGCGTCATCAATGAGCAAGGTGCCGATCATCACAGTACTATTACTCGCGTGCGCGCCGGCTTACAAGGTCTGGACACCGGTATTCCGAAGGGTTGGCCCGAGTACGTGCTGCATCAAATGGTCACCGTGATGCGTGATGGCACCGAGGTAAAGCTGTCCAAACGCGCGGGCAGCTATGTCACCCTGCGCGACCTGATTGATTGGGTGGGGTGCGACGCGACCCGGTATTTTCTTGTGGCACGCGCCCCCTCGTCGCAGCTCACCTTCGATGTAGACCTGGCGCTGGCAAAGAGCAACGAAAACCCGGTTTACTACATTCAATATGCCCATGCGCGGGCCGCAAGCATTCGCCGTAAAGCCCAGTCGGCGCTGGGGGATGGAGCGGAAGCGGCGGGTCTCGAGCACCTCGACTGCCTCTGTGAACCAGAGGCCCTGACACTGGCGATAACGCTGGGCCGCTTCCCGGAGGTCGTTGCCACCGCGGCAGAGCGCCTGGAGCCACACGACGTCGCTAACTACCTGCGGCAGGCCGCGTCAGACTTTCATGCTTTTTATAACGCCCATCACATTCTGGACGCCGAACCGGATGTTCAGAAAGCCCGGCTTGCGCTGGTGGCGGCCACCCAACAGGTCATTGCCAACGGTCTGGACCTACTAGGTGTCTCTGCACCGGAGACCATGTGACATGGCCAAAAGAGCGACAAAGCCTCGGCAGAAAACCGGATCCCCTCGTGGCGCCGCCACCCGATCTGGCCCCACAGTTGCGCCGCCCACGCTATCAGCGGCGCATCTGCAGGGCTTCGCAGCGGGCTGCGTTGCCGGCGTCCTTGCTAGTCTGGGCGCAGCACATTGGTCACAACAGCCCGAGGAAACCGCTCAAGCGATAGCCGCGTCACCCCCCAATCTTCAGATAGAAACCGGACCACGTTTCGATTTTTACGAGGTACTGCCCAATCAGGAGCTGGACCTGAACCCTGAAATTGAACCCGCTAATTTAGAGTCCCCGCGTCGTGATAATGCGCAATATTTGTTACAGGTAGGCTCCTTTCGCAAGGAATCAGATGCTGACCGCCGTCGCGGAGAATTAGCGTTGCTGGGCCTCGATGCCTCTATTGAAGCGGGAGAAGGGGGCAATGGGCGTTGGTTTAGGGTATATCTTGGGCCTTTTGCCAATCGTTCAGAAATGGCGCGGGCGCGGACCCTGACCGCTGAAGCAGATATGGATGCGCTACTACTCAAACGCGAGCCACAGTCTGCGAGCGAGGTGCCGTAACCGTGTCAGGGCAACGCCGGGTGAGTCGACTCCATTACTCGAAGAGCCAGCGCATGCTGGAGATCGACTTCGATGACGGTGCCGCCTTCAAACTGAGCGCGGAATTTCTTCGCGTCTACTCGCCCTCAGCGGAGGTTCGCGGACACGCCCCAGGACAGGAAACCTTACAAACAGGCAAAGCGGCCGTTGGCATCAAGGGTATTGAGCCTGTGGGACATTACGCCGTCCAAATCGCTTTTGATGACGGCCACGACTCGGGATTATACAGCTGGTCCTATCTCCGTGACCTTGCCGAGAATCAGGATCGTTACTGGCACGACTATCTTCGCCAACTGACCGCTGCCGGGCAATCCAGAGATGCCGCCGTCCAAGTTCTCCATTTCGAACCCTGAAAACACCCCGCCGAGGCATTGAGCGGCGCGAACAGTTGCCAGAACCGCCCTTACCTCCCCTCTGAACACCACGCCCATGCTCAGGTACACTTGCCGGCTCGCTGGCTGAGCGCTGGCGCTAAAGGGAGCATCGCCGGTGAATGACGACGCAATAGACACCAGCAATTCGGACGACAGCACAGACTTCGGCTTTTCCCGAGTAGACCGCGCTGCAAAAGCCGGGCTAGTTCGCGAGGTCTTCGACTCCGTGGCTAGCCGCTACGATCTCATGAACGATCTGATGTCCGGCGGCATCCACCGGCTATGGAAACGCTTCACCATTGAGTTGAGCGCCGCCCGTGCCGGACAAACCATTCTTGATATTGCCGGGGGCACCGGTGATCTGGCCGCCAAATTCTCTCGATTGGTTGGGCCCGATGGCCGCGTGATATTGGCAGACATCAATGCGGCCATGCTCGAGGTCGGCCGTGATCGCCTGATAGACAAGGGGGCGACCGGTAATATTGATGTTGTTCAGGCGGACGCACAGTGGCTGCCGTTTGAAGACGGGACTATCGACTGCATTACTATTGCGTTTGGACTGCGAAACGTCACCGACAAAGCGATGGCCTTGCGCTCGATGCTCCGGGTGCTACGTCCCGGCGGCCGGCTGTTGGTTCTGGAATTCTCCAAACCAACCTCGCCATTGCTTGCCAAAATCTATGACCAGTACTCCTTTCAGGTATTACCGGCGATGGGCAAATGGATTACTCAGGACGCCGACAGCTACCGTTATCTGGCAGAGTCCATTCGCCAACACCCCGATCAGGAAACCTTGCTGGGATTGATGGAAGAGGCGGGTTTCGCAAATGTGAGTTATCACAATATGACAGGGGGCATCGTCGCAGTGCATCGAGGTTTCAAGGCGTGACCCGACACGACCCGGCACTGCTGTCGGCGGCACTATCCGGTGCCGAGCGAGCCATCAACCAAGCCATCTTGCTCGCACCCACCTCCCACAGCGCGCTGGAGGCGCTGGACGGCACCCTGATCGGAGTAGAGATCACGTCATTGGAGCTTACGCTTTATTTGGCCTTGGCGCCGGGCCCCGAAGTCAGACTGTTAAGTCATTGCGAAGAGAAAACTGCAACGTTTGTAAGAGGTTCACTTGAGGACTTCGCAGCCCTGATGGCATCTGAAGACCCCGCCGCCACACTGATTAACAGTGGCATTGAGCTTCAAGGGAGCAGTGTCAGTCTCATCCGCCTGCAACAGGTGATTTCTCAGATGGATATTGACTGGGAAGCACCACTGGTGGAGCGCCTTGGAGATGTCACCGGCCATCAGCTGGCCAAAGCACTTCGTAGCCTGTTTCGGTGGGGTGAAGGCGCGCGAAAAAGCCTCAAACGACAACTGTCAGAATATCTCCTGGAAGAAGGCCGCCTAACACCACCAAAACTCGAGTTGGAGCACTTCTTCGACGGCGTGCAGAGCCTATCCATGCGGGTCGAAAAAGTGCAGGTCAAAGTGGAAAAGCTGCTGGCTAAAGCCGCCGCAAGAAGGGCTCGATAATGAATCGACTGATTGCGCTCTACCGGACTGCCGCGCGCTATCAGCTCGATCAGCTGTTTCCTCCCGAGCAGCGACCCCGGTGGCTATCATTTTCGTTGCGCTTGTTCCCGGTGATGTCGGTACCCGCCAACACACCCCGGGGCGAGCGCTTGCGCCGAGCAATGGAAGATCTGGGTCCTGTCTTCGTAAAATTTGGGCAACTGCTATCGACCCGCAGAGACCTTTTGCCCTTGGATATCGCCGACGAACTGGCACTACTGCAGGATCAAGTGCCGGCATTCCCCGCCAAAGAGGCAATTCAGCGGATCGAACACGCTTTGGGAAGACCGCTGAATGACTGCTTTGCCGAGTTCGATGCCAATCCTCTGGCGGCAGCGTCTGTGGCGCAGGTACATGGTGCCCGCCTGCCGGACGGCAGCGACGTTGTCGTGAAAGTGCTGCGCCCGGGGATCGAGCAGATTATTGATCAGGACCTCAAAATACTGCGACATGTCGCCGGAATGCTGGCGCGCTGGTCGCGCAGTGGTCGACGCCTCCGCCCGGTCGAAGTGGTTGAAGAATATGATCGCATCATTCACGGCGAACTCGATCTACAGCGCGAGGCGGCGAATGCTTCACAGCTCAGGCGGCACTTTCAGTCGGGTGAGCTGGTTTATGTACCTGAAGTGCACTGGCCTCTGACCTGCCAGCACGTCATGGTCAGCGAGCGCATTTACGGTGTGCCCGTTAGCGACATTGACACCCTCATGGGGAAGCAGGTCGATCTGAAATTGCTGGCTGAGCGAGGCGTCGAAATTTTCTTCACTCAGGTGTTTCGCGACAGCTTTTTTCACGCCGACATGCACCCGGGCAATATTTTTGTGGATTGCAGCCAGCCAGATAACCCGCGGTATATCGCTGTCGATTGCGCCATCGTGGGGCAACTCGATGAACAGGATCTTTACTATCTGGCGCGTAATTTGCTCGCTATTTTCCAACAGGACTACCGGCTCTGTGCAAAACTGCACATCGAGTGTGGCTGGATCCCCTCAGACACCCCCATCGCCGAGTTTGAATCGGCCATGCGGACATTATGTGAGCCTGTTTTCGAGCGTCCCCTGTCAGAGATTTCTTTTGGTCACATGTTGGTGACGCTGTTTCGGACCGCCGGTCAGTTTGATATGCAAGTGCAACCGCAGCTGGTCTTGCTGCAGAAAACACTGCTGAATATCGAGGGTCTGGGCCGACAACTCTATCCAAAGCTCAATTTGTGGGACACCGCCAAACCCTTCCTCGAGCAGTGGTTAGCAGATCGTTACTCGTTGCAAACCGTCACTCAGCGACTGCAACAGGAAGCGCCCGCGCTTTTGGAGGCACTCCCTCTGCTACCCGACCTCCTGATGAACCGACTGCGACGGAGCCACACACCGGCGCCCAAGATGAATCCAGCACCCAGCTGGATGTTGCCCGTGACGCTCACAGGCACGCTGACGTTGGGCACGGGCATTGCGCTTTCAAGCGGTGGAACAGCCTGGCTTATCGTAGCTGGCGGCTGTTTTTTGGCGGTACTGTCGACACGCTACCGGTAACGGCTTCAGGTCACCTCTGGCATACTGGGCTATGGTCAACAATTCCACACAAACCCCTCGCACCATGTCGCCGAACTGGAACGATCAAGGTTTGATGCCCGTGGTCACACAGGACGCCGATAGCGGCGAGGTGCTGATGCTCGCGTGGATGAATGCGGCAGCCCTGGAACAAACATTAACAAGTGGCGACGTCGTTTACTGGTCGCGGTCGCGCAGCGAGCTGTGGCGTAAGGGCGCGACCTCGGGAAATACCCAGCGGCTGGTGGAGGCACGCCTCGATTGCGACGGCGACACGCTGCTGCTGCGAGTTCATCAAGCAGGCAACGCCTGTCATACCGGGCGCCGGCACTGTTTCTTCTATGCGCCGAACAACGGTGAATGGCGGCAGGTGGCGGAGGAATAAATGAACGATATTTTGACGGCGCTTGATCAGGTTCTGGCGGAGAGAAGGGAATCTTCGCCTGAGGAATCCTATGTCGCATCGCTCCACCGCGACGGGCTGAATAAGATTCTCGAGAAGGTCGGCGAAGAAGCGACAGAAGTGATTCTCGCAGCCAAAGATATGGATCAAGCCGGCGCCGCGGATGCACTGGTGAATGAAGTCGCTGACCTGTGGTTCCATAGCCTGGTCATGCTGTCTCATCTCGATCTTAATCACACTGACGTACTCAACGTGCTCGATACACGGATGGGGCTGTCTGGACTGGCAGAAAAAGCCGCGCGAAAGCGCCATAATGCCGGCTCGAAAAACACTTAACTGCAGGGAGAATGACAATGGGCCTTGGCGGAATCAGTATCTGGCAACTCCTCATAATTCTGGCGATTGTCGTGATGCTCTTTGGCACGTCACGCCTGCGCAACATCGGGGGTGACCTCGGCAGCGCCATTCGTGGCTTTCGCGACAGCATGAGCAAAGATGATGCGTCAATCGAAAGCGAGAGCACGAATGCGGCACGCAAGGAGCAGGACTCCGATAAACCTGCCGGCTAACCGAGGCCGCCTGTCATGTTTGATATCGGCTTTGCCGAGATACTGCTGATCGGGGTAGTGGGTTTACTTGTCGTCGGCCCCGAGCAACTTCCCGGCGCGGTGCGCACCACCATGGCCTGGGTCAATCGCTTTCGGCGCAGTTTTGATCAGATTCGTACCGAAGTCCGTCGAGAATTGCACAACGACGAAGTGATGCAAAAATTGCGCGAGGAGTCGCGACAGTTGGAGCAAGAGGTCCGCGCCACCACGCGCGCGGTTGGTGCAGAACTCGAAGCCATCGACTCATTAGATGCCACATCAGCACGGCCAGACAGTGGCGTCAATCCCGCGCATGACGCCGAGCAGGCGGACGTTGTTGCCGACGGGTCAGAAAAGACCTCTGCGTCGAAATGAGTGCCCCTAACGATCAAGATCCACCCATGTCGCTGGTGGCGCATCTCACCGAGCTCCGGGATCGGTTGTTGCGCGCTGTATTGGCAGTGCTGGTTGGTTTTATCGTGCTATTCCCTTTCGCCAACGAAATTTATGGCTTTGTCTCGGCGCCCTTGAGGGAGCTGATGCCCGAGGGCTCCACCATGATTGCCACTGGCGTGGCATCGCCATTTCTTACGCCCTTCAAGCTCAGTCTTGTGCTGGCAATATTTATGGCGATACCGGTGATTCTGTATCAAATATGGGGCTTTGTTGCGCCGGGGCTTTATAAAAAAGAAAAGCGGATCGCCCTACCGTTGCTTGCCTCTAGCGTGTTGCTGTTCTACGCCGGTGCGCTCTTCGCCTACTTCGTTGTGTTTCCGTTGATCTTTGCTTTTTTCACCAGCGTAGGCCCAGAAAGCGTTCAGGTGATGACTGACATTAACAGCTATCTCGACTTTGTCCTCAAGCTGTTTCTGGCGTTTGGTATCGCCTTCGAAATGCCTATAGCTGCTGTCATCCTGATTTGGACAGGCGTCACCACCGCCGAATCACTGTCGCAAAAACGGCCCTTCATCATTGTCGGATGCTTCGTGTTTGGCATGTTGCTCACCCCGCCGGACGTCATTTCGCAGTCGCTGCTAGCGATCCCGATGTGGCTCTTGTTTGAACTCGGCGTGTTCTTCGGTCGCCTGCTGGAGCCATCCCGCACATAAGCAACGAGTGGATTGACCGAGCGGTGGCCTGACGCTTTTGTTGGGCAAAGGCGATCTTTTTGCGCACCGTCCGCGTAGACTGCGATCTGGCGCAGCGGATCCCTTTGCAGCTGCCAGCCCTCGATTTAATTCACCAGCCAACCGGATAACGACTGCGTGACAGAAGCCGTACAGACCACATCATCGACTGATTCGCCTACCACAGAAACGCCGAACAGTCGTCCGCCTGTGGGCGGTAAGTCCCTGGCACCTCTCTCTCAACTGCTCGGCTTTTTATGGCCCCACAAAGGCCGGCTTATTGCTGCCAGCGTGGCGCTGGTGTTCACCGCGGGTGCGCAGCTTGGACTCGGCTACGGCGTGAAGGTCCTGATTGACGAGGGGTTCTCGGGGGCCGACCCTTCAGGGCTCTATAAGGCAGTCTCCCTCGTGCTGGTCATCGGATTGGCAATGGCCTGTGGCGCAATGATCCGCTTCTATCTGGTTTCCTGGTTGGGGGAACGTGTGAGCGCCGATCTCCGCAGCGCAGTCTTCAGCAATTTGGTGCATCTGCAACCCAGCTACTTCGAGACCAACCATTCCGGAGAGCTCATGTCTCGCCTCACCACTGACACCACGCTGCTGCAAACGCTGATTGGCAGTTCCGTCAGCTTGGCGGTTCGCAATGCCCTCACACTGACCGGGGCGCTGACGCTGATGGTAATTACCAATCTCAAGCTCAGCCTGGTGATACTGATCGCGGTGCCTGTAACTCTGCTGCCTATCCTGATTTTCGGCCGTCGCGTACGCAACCTGTCCAACAAGAGCCAGCAAAGCATTGCCGAGGTAGGCAGTCATGCCGGCGAAATTTTTCAGTCTATCAAAGTGGTGCAGAGCTTTAATCGAGAAACGGCAGAGAAAACGGCCTTCGGTCACGACGTAGAGCAGGCTTTTTCGGTTGCGCGTGCGCGGGTATTCCAGCGCGCGCTCCTCACCGGCTTTGCCATTTTCCTGCTGATGGGCGGCATGGTCGGCATGATGTGGTCCGGCGGTGTCGATGTGATTGAGGGACGCATGACGGGTGGCGAGCTGGGCGCCTTTGTTTTTTATGCGGTCATGGTGGGGACCGCCTTCGCCACGTTGTCAGAGGTGTGGGGCGATCTGCAACGGGCGGCGGGCGCCGCGGAGCGCCTTATGGAGTTGCTACAGGAGGCCCCTAATATCCCCGATACGGGAACAACCAAGCTACTGCCCGGTGGGACGCTACGCTTTGCCGATATTACTTTTGCCTACCCGAGCCGGCCTGACACCCCGGCGCTGGATCACTTCGATCTCACCATTACACCCGGAGAATCTGTCGCGCTGGTAGGGCCCTCCGGTGCGGGTAAATCAACCGTCTTTGAGCTCATGCTACGCTTTTACGATCCCCGCGAGGGTGCACTCTTTTACGGCGATACTCGTTTACGCGACGCCCCGTTGCAGGATTGGCGAGCCAAAATCGCACTCGTCCCGCAGCAGCCGACACTCTTCTCGGGCACTATATTCAGCAACATTGCCTACGGGGTAACTGCGTCCGATCAAGAGGCGGTAGAGCGCGCGGCGACCATGGCGCATGCGCATGAATTTATTGCGGCGCTCCCTGAGGGCTATCAGAGCGATCTGGGAGCCCAGGGCGTCAGACTCTCTGGCGGACAACGCCAACGGATTGCATTGGCACGGGCAATACTGGCAAACCCCGAGCTATTACTTCTCGACGAAGCCACCAGCGCGCTCGACGCGGAAAGTGAATGGCATGTGCAGCAGGCATTGGCTGACATCATGCGCGAGCGCACCACCATCATTATCGCGCACCGACTGTCCACAGTGATAAACGCCGATCGCATCGTCGTGATGGATCGGGGTAGGGTCATTGATAGTGGCCGCCACGAAGTGCTCATCGCTCGATGTGATCTCTATCAACGTCTGGCGAGTCTCCAATTTCAAACTACAGAGACGGCACTGGGACACAGCGCGTGAGTCGTGTCGACCCACGCCACATACAGCACCCTCATAGATAAAACCAAGAGGCACAAAAAAACCCCGCATAAGCGGGGTTTTTCAAGTATTGCGCGCTTAGCTGAACTCGCGAATCAATCCCCCAATGCTCTCCTTGGCGTCACCGAAGAGCATGCGGGTGTTGTCCTTATAGAACAGCGGATTCTCGATACCAGCAAAACCCGACGCCATTGAGCGCTTAAGCACGAATACGGTCCGCGCATCCGCCACGTTGATCACGGGCATGCCGTAGATCGGTGAAGACTCCACCTCTCGCGCAGCGGGGTTCACCACGTCATTCGCGCCGATCACTATCGCCACATCGACCATCTCCATACGTGGATTGATCTCGTCCATCTCCAGCAGCTGATCGTAGGGCACGTCGGCTTCGGCGAGAAGCACGTTCATGTGACCGGGCATACGACCCGCCACCGGGTGAATACCAAAGTTCACTTCGCAACCATTGTTCTCCAGCAGCTCCGTGAGCTCCTTGACTACGTGCTGCGCTTGCGCCACCGCCATACCGTACCCGGGAATGATGGCTACGTTGGTTGCCGCCTCGAGCACGTAATAGGCGTCTTCGACCGAGATTGGCTTAATCTCGCCCTCTACCACGGTTTCTTCACTAGAAACGCTGGCAAAACCCGAGAACAACACGTTAGACAGTGAGCGGTTCATCGCCTTGCACATGATCTGGGTCAGAATGATGCCCGAGGCGCCGACCAGCGAGCCTGCCACGATCAGTGCATTGTTGTTGATCGCAAAACCGGCAGCACAGGCCGCCAAACCCGAATAGGAGTTCAACAACGAGATAACCACCGGCATATCGGCGCCGCCGATCGGGATGACCGCCATAATGCCGAAAAGGAGCGCCAGACCGATCACCATGTAGAGCCAGTTAGGGTCTGTGGGGTTCATGCAGAACATCGCTGCACCACCCAGAATACCTAGCACCACCAGCGAATTTACGATCTGCTGGCCCGAGAAAGTGATCGCGCCGCTACCAATCGTCTCGGATAATTTGCCGTAAGCCACCAAAGACCCCGTAAGGGTCACGCCACCGATCAAAATCGAAAGCACGATGGTCACCAGCGTAAAAACACCGGCATCAGGAGACAACGCCGCCCAACCCACCAGCAGTGAGGCAGCACCGCCGAGGCCGTTGAACAATGCCACCATTTCAGGCATCGAGGTCATGGCCACCGCTCGAGCCGCGATGGCACCGACAGCGCCCCCCACCACCATACCGGCGGCGATCCAGGTGAAATCCACAATGCCCTGGTCGAGCAGGGCCGCGATGATGGCGACCAGCATACCGATGGCCGACACCATGTTGCCGCGCCGCGCCGTCGCAGGGGAACCCAGCATTTTCAGGCCAAAAATAAACAGGCCCGCTGCTATGACGTAACCCAGTTGTGTCATCAATGCAGTTGTCATGATCAGTCCTCCTTCTTCTTGAAGAAGCCAAGCATGCGATCGGTCACCATGTAACCACCTACTACGTTGATGCTGGCGAGGGTCACGGCACCGACACCCAGCCACATGGCCATGTTGTCGTTACCCGTTCCCGCCAGTGCCACCGCGCCCACCACAGTGATACCGGAAATCGCGTTAGCGCCCGACATCAGTGGAGTGTGCAAGGTAGCTGGCACTTTGTTGATGAGCTCAAAGCCGAGGAAGATCGACAGCATCAGGATAAACAGCAAATACTCTGCACCGGACATATCAGTTGCCTCCCTCGATGATGTCTTTGATGGCGGGATGCACCACAGCACCGCCGTGGGTAATGACACATCCCGGAAGAATGTCGTTCTCGAGGTCCAGCACAAACTGCTTGCCTTCTTCGTCCCAGGTATCTTCCACCAGATTGAACATGTTGCTTGCATACATCTGGGTTGCATCCCGTGGCGCGAGGTTGGCCAGGTTTGCAGTACCAACGATAGTAACGCCATTGACATCAATCACCTGATCGGGGACTGAACCCTCGACGTTACCGCCGGTCTCGGCCGCCATATCCACGATCACTGAGCCCGGCGCCATGCCTGCCACCATGTCAGCGGTAACCAACACGGGCGGCTTGCGACCGAAAACCTGCGCAGTTGTAATCACCACATCCGATTCTGCGATCACTGCTTTCTGCGCCTGCCTTTGCAGCTCTACTTGCTCTGGCGTCAGTTCTTTTGCGTAGCCGTCCTGCGTCTGTCCGGTGTCTCCCAGATCTATCTCGAGGAACTTGGCACCGAGGGACTGTACTTGCTCTGCCACCACTGGGCGGGTATCAAAGGCTGTTACTCGAGCGCCGAGTCGCTTGGCGGTCGCAATGGCCTGCAAGCCCGCTACCCCGGCACCAATGATGAATACCTTGGCTGGCTTTAAGGTCCCTGCGGGGGTCATCATCATGGGCATGATCCGCGGCATGTGCTGAGCCGCAAGCATTACCGCCACATAGCCGGCAAGGTTAGCCTGAGAGCTCAGCGCGTCCATTTTCTGACTCCGCGTGGAGCGTGGGATCATCTCCATACTCACCGCGGTCACATTTTGGCTCGCAAACGCCTTAATCAGGTCTTTTTCGTTAAAGGGATCCAGATAGGACACATGAATACAGCCGGCCTTCAGCTGACTAATTTCGCCAATCTCCGGCTTGCGCAGCCTTAGCACCATGTCGGCAGCCGCCAGCAAAGCCGCTCGATCCGAACCGATACTTGCGCCGGCAGCTTCGTAATCCGCGTCGCTGATGCCGGCTCCAACGCCAGCACCGGCTTCGATGACCACATCCGCACCGAGCCGCACCAACTTTTTAACCGTTTCAGGAGTCGCGGAGACGCGATTCTCTCCTGGCTGGGTTTCACAGGGTATGACTAATTGCATAGTGAAGTTCGCCTGATTTTTGGGACCACCGTGATCCCGGTTTTTGTTAGAAATCCAGTCGGCTGATAGCAGTGGAGTGTCGCTTGGCAGAAGCGGCATCCCTCAGCACAGCTGGGGACGAGTCGGTGAAAAATCAGCCCGCGCGGAGTTTAAGAAGCGGGTTGAGCCAGCGGTGTCGCAAGCGCGTAAAGCGCAACGGCGCATCGAGCACCGCAAGACAAATGCATTCTTCACCTTCCAACGCGACCGGGGTGTGCTTGTCCCACCCCTCCCGAACCAAAAAATCACCCGGGTGATATTCACCGCTCTCATCGGCAAAACCACCCTGCAGAACCAGCGTCATCTCGCTGCCCCCATGAGTGTGTTCAGGAATACGGCCACCTGCAGCAATGCGATAGAGCGCGAACTCATGCAGCGGGTCACCGGTTTTCAAATAGCTAATACTGAGCGACTGGGTCACGCGCTTCCACACCAAGTCTACGTAATCGCCGTTGATCAGCCGATCGAGCAAGCCGGGCAGTTGGGTGTCCGAGGCCTCGCTGCGGGCGTAACGCAATGGCTCTGGATCTTCCAGACGCGCCAGCACTCTATCCAGCACAGAATCCCCTACCGGTACGGGATCCAGCTGCTCAAAATGGGAGCCGCCAACGTCTTCCAGTCGCTCGGTCAGGTGGCGACAGCGCTGACAATAGCTGAGATGGGCAGCAACGCAGGCGGATTGTGCAACGGGTAATACCCCTGCCGCGTGCTCCGTTAAAAAATCTGTAGAAGGGTGATGGCGCACCATGACTAACTATTCCAAACCGATTAACTTTACAATCTCATTACGACACCAGGACGCAAACGGTTTACTCCGCTGCGACCTAAAAACTGTGACATTCTTGACCCTCGACGCCATCTTACTTAAGCCTCCATTAACCCCTGCAGCTTTTGGATGGCCAGACGAACCCGGGATTTGACAGTTCCCAGGGGCAAATCGAGTTCGGCGGCCGCCTCAGAGTGGGATTTTCCCTCCATATACACTTTGCCGAGAATTTGCGCTTGATCAGGGGGTAGATCACCCATCAACTCCCGCACTCGCTCGCTGCCACGCCGGGTATGCAGCACAACAAATGACTCCTCTTCTTCGCTTTCGAGCTCGAAATCGTCGGATGCGAGGGGGGTATCAAATTTCTGCAGACGTCGAAACATATCGGTACGGCAGTTCCGTGCAATGGTATACACCCAAGTGGAAGCCGCTGCTTTCTCTGGATTGAACCCGCCCGCCTTTTGCCACACCTTGAGCATGACCTCCTGCACCAGTTCGTCAGCATGGGTCGCAGAAAGGCTGGAGCCAGACAGGGCAAATGCTTTGATCAACGGCGCAAAATGCCGGAAAAACCGGGTAAACGCACCCCGATCCTGACTGTCGCCAATCAGTACCAACGCTTCACTCCACTCGTCCGTTCTACGACCGGTCGGCGCGTTCCACTTTCCACTGCCGTTGGCGACGGGTGAGATGCCAGGGTCTGTTTTTTCCATCATTGAAAAAACCTTGGGTCCGGAGCGGTAGCATACACACTGCAGGACCTGCTTAACACCTCGTGGTCACAGAGATTTCGCCCATAAATTGACGTCGCTAACCGTTGATCCGCGCTCCTGTAGCTCCCGTAACAGCAATAACCTAGCTTTTGTCTGGAGACCGGAGGTCTACCGGCAGTGAACATTGCAGTCATAGGAGCGGGCATCTCCGGGCTGGGATGCGCCTACCGGTTGGTCCAAAGAGGCCATCGCGTCGAAATTTTTGAAGCTCGGGACCGGATTGGGGGCCACACGGCGACCTATGACGTTCAGGTGGGCACCCGTCGTTTTGCCATTGACACGGGTTTTATCGTCTATAACGATCGGAATTACCCTAACTTAATCCAATTGTTTACGGAACTGGGGGTCGTAAGCAAAGAGACGGCAATGGGGTTCTCGGTCTGCGACGAGGCGTCAGGACTGCAGTACGCAGGCAACAATCTGAACACACTGTTCGCGCAGCGCGGTAATCTGTTATCACCGAGTTTTCTCGGCATGGTCCGGGAAATCCTCCGTTTCAATAAGCTGGCAATTGCCGACCTCGACAATGGCCAGTTGCCACAGGACCAAACCCTGGGGGAGTATCTTTCCCGTCATGGTTTCAGTGCGCATTTCAGTCGCAGTTACCTGCTTGCCATGACCTCGGCAATTTGGTCGGCAGACTTCGAGGATGCCCAGGACTTCCCCGTTGAGTTTTTTATCCGTTTTTTTCGCAATCATGGCTTACTCTCGCTGACAAATCGGCCCCAGTGGCGTGTCGTGGAGGGCGGAAGCCGGGAGTATCTGACGCCGTTAATACAGCGATTTGCCGATTCAATCCGCACGCGTATGCCGGTCGCCAAAATCTTGCGGCCGCCCGGGCGGCCGGTAACTGTTCACTTCACTAATGGACTGGTGCGCGAATTCGATGAGGTAGTGGTGGCCACCCATTCCAACGACGCTTTAACCCTGTTGGGGGATGCCACCGAAACGGAACGATCCGTGCTGGGCGCACTGCCCTATCGAGACAACGAAGTCATCCTGCACACCGACACGCGACTACTACCCAAAGTCCAACGGGCATGGTCGAGTTGGAATTACCGGTTAAAACCCGGTAACAGCCGTGCCACGGTCACATACAACATGAACATTTTGCAGGGGCTCGACGCTCCGGAGACGTTTTGCGTGACACTCAACGACACGGCTTCAATCAATCCTCACCGGATTTTGGGGCGCTTTAATTACGCGCATCCCCAGTTCACACTGGCAGGCATGCAAGCGCAACAACGCTGGGCTGACATCAACGGACAAAACGGAACATGGTTTTGCGGCGCCTACTGGCAGAACGGGTTTCACGAAGACGGATTGAGCAGCGGACTCAGGGTTGCCGAGAGCCTGTGTGCCGCGCGCCAAATGGCGGCATGATCGCCAGACTGTACTCGGGGACGCTGCGGCACGCCCGATACACGCCAAAAAAACACGCCTTTAGCTACAAAGTGGTCATGCCTTTCGTGGAGTTGGAGACGTTACCAGAGCTGACCGAGCAGCTACCATTGTGGTCCGCTCGTCGCTGGGCACCTGCGCGCTTTCTCAGGCGGGATTTTTTAGGCCCTGAAACGATGCCATTGGCTGACGCCGTTCGGCAGAGAATTTTTGAGGAAACCAGCGAGCGACACGAAGGCCCCATTTATTTATTGGCAAACTGGCGCTACTTTGGCTACCAGAACAACCCGATCGCGGTTTATTACTGCTACGACGAACCTAGAGGTCAGCTGCGATATGTTGTTGCCGAGGTGACCAATACCCCCTGGGGCGAACGACACAGTTACGTACTCCAAGCGCCTGCTAATGCGGGCCCGCTGGTCACGGAATTTGACAAAGCACTGCATGTGTCACCCTTTAACCCCATGAATATGACCTACCGCTGGTACAGCGACAGCCCCGATGACTCATTGGCGATTCAGATAGCACTCTTTCAGGATGATGAAAGAATCTTCGATGCGGTCTTGTCGCTCTCTGCCGAACCCCTCACAGCACGTTCGGCGGTGCGTACCATACTGTGCTACCCGCTGATGACGCTGAAAGTAGTGGTGGGTATTTACTGGGAGGCCTTGCGCCTGTTTCTCAAAGGCGTCAGCCTACATGCTCATCCGAAGCGATCGCATTAACGTACTCGAGGATTCAACGAGCCACCATTACGAGGTGCCCTATGAGCGAATACAGTGTCAAAAATATCGCTAAGCTACCGCTGCTTTTTCCCGAAAAAAACGGCGGCCTGGCAAAAGCGTTTATGTGGAAAGTGCTGGGCAAATTGCAAGTGGGGTCGCTCACGCTCAGGGAGGGAGGCGAAACCAAGGTCTTTGGCTCGGTGACGGATGTCTCTGCGCCCCATGCAGAGGTCCATGTTCATGACACTGATCTGTATCGGCGCATCCTGACCGGAGGCAGTATTGCCGCTGGAGAAACCTTCATCGAAGGCATGTGGAGCAGCCCGGACCTGACCGCGGTCACCCGCGCTTTTAGCGCCAACATGACGATGCTGGAAGCCCTGTCAGATAAACAGAACCCGCTGGCCAGGCTCGCCCTAAAAGTCAGCCACTGGGCCCGCCGCAATACCTCCTCCCGATCGCGGGAAAATATCTCGGCGCACTACGATTTGGGGAATGATTTCTTTTCGCTGTTTCTCGATCCCAGCATGATGTACTCCTCCGCGGTTTTTCCCTCTCCAGATAGCGATCTGGCCGAAGCCTCACAACACAAGTTGCGGCTGATCTGTGAAGATCTAGAGCTAACAGCGAAAGACCATCTTGTCGAAATAGGCACAGGCTGGGGTGGTATGGCCATCTTCGCGGCAGAGCTTTACGGCTGCCGGGTCACCACCACCACCATATCGCAGGAGCAATATGACTACACCGTAGAAGCCGTCGCGCGCAGAGGGTTGGATAGGCAGATTACGGTGTTATTCGATGACTACAGGGATCTCAAGGGGCAATACGACAAGCTGGTTTCGATCGAGATGATCGAGGCAGTAGGGCATCAGTTTTACGACACTTACTTCGAAAAAATCAGTCATCTGCTCAAACCCCACGGCAAGGCAGTGATTCAGGCGATTACGATTACCGAGCAACGATACGAGCAGGCTCGAGACTCAGTCGATTTCATTAAGCGCTATATTTTCCCGGGCGGCTGCCTGCCCTCGCTCACCGTCATCAGTGACGCGCTCTCCCGCGTTACCGATATGCAAATGAGTCATCTCCGCGATATTGGGCGCGACTACGCTGACACGCTCAAAGTGTGGCATCACTGCTTTCTCGATAAGATCGATCAGGTCAAAGCGATGGGCTTTGACGAGCGCTTTATCCGCATGTGGCGCTACTACCTGAGCTATTGCGAAGGAGGCTTTCGGGAGCGCATTATCGGGACCTACCAAATCACCATGACCAAGCCGGGTTATCGCCCCGACTGAAGACCTGCCTATGCTGCTGTCCCTCGCACCGATCGGCCTATTAGTTGCACTGCTATCGGCGTCGGTTGCGCTGTTTGGGTCGGATGCATCGTATGGCCCGAATCAGGTAGCACTGATTATTGGCGCCGCAGCAACCATGATTGTCGGCTGGCATCGCGGGATGAGCTGGCAAGCCATCCAGGACGGCATGGTGGGAGCAATTAACGTCTCCATCATGCCCATGATGATCCTGCTCTCGGTCGGCGCTCTGATCGGCAGCTGGATGATCAGCGGTACAGTACCCGGAATGATCTATTACGGCGTTCAATTGCTGAATCCAAGTTGGTTTTACGCCGCCTCGGCAATGATCTGTGCGCTGGCCTCACTCAGTCTGGGCAGCTCCTGGACGGTCGCCGGAACGCTCGGCGTGGGGCTTATGGGGATTGCGACCACCTACGGACTCTCTCCTGCTATTACCGCGGGAGCAGTCATTTCAGGCGCCTACTTCGGCGACAAGCTGTCCCCCCTGTCGGACACCACGAATCTGGCCGCCGCTGCCGTGGGAGTCGATCTATTCGATCACATCAAAAACATGCTTTGGACGACCCTGCCCGCATTTCTGCTGGCGCTCCTCGTGTTTTCGATGGTGGGCAGTGACGGCGCCGCTACACCCGAGAACATTGCGGAGATTCGTTCGGCACTGGCGTCGCAATTTTCCCTGTCACCTTGGGTGCTCTCACCTCTGTTACTGATGCTGTTCCTGATCTACCTCAAAGTGCCTGCCTATCCCGCCATTCTCATTTGTACGCTGTCGGGCACGCTTTATGCGGCATGCTTCCAGCCCGAAGTCGTGAGGGCGATGGCCATGGCCGCGCACCCCGAGACGCCCGCACCCCTGATACAGGGGCTGTGGATGGCGCTGTTTTCAGGGTATCAGTCACCGCCCGAGCTGGGCGCTTTGAGCCAACTACTCGACAAGGGCGGTTTGGCCAGCATGCTCAACACAATTTTTTTGATTCTGACCGCAATGACCTTTGGGGGCATGCTCGAGAGCACCGGTATTCTTCGCCAGCTCCTCAACGCCTTGCTACGCGGAGTTAAACGCACGGGCGACCTGATTCTGGCGACCGTCGGTAGCGGCGTGATCACCAACATACTCGCCGCAGATCAATTTCTGGCCATTACCTTACCGGGACGCCTGTTCACGCCGGCTTTTGACGAGCGGAACATCAATCGCCTGAGCCTGTCACGCACCTTGGAAGATTCTGCCACCCTCACCTCGGTCTTGGTGCCCTGGAACACCTGTGGTGCCTTTATGGCCGCCACTTTGGGCGTCGCAACTTTCGAGTATGCGCCCTATGCCCTGTTCAATCTGATCTGCCCGGTGCTGGCCATTGTGTTTGGCTACGCGTTAATCGCTCAACCACCGGCAGTGGCGCGCGCGGCCACATGAGCTGGGATTACCCCGACCCTTTCGTGATGACTTTTCAGGTCAACGAATCACACATTGACGCCCTGGCCCACACCCGAAATACCCATTACGTGGAATGGTGCATGGACACTGCCTGGGCACATACTGCGGCATTGGGCCTTGGCGCCGCCCAGTACCAGCGGCTTAATCGCGCAATGGCGCTGACCCACGCCGAGTACGATTACCTCCGGGCGACCCGCGCCGGCGACACGCTAAGGGTGGGGACCTGGATCACTGACTGGCGTAGCAAGCTCAAAATGACGCGCCGACTGCAAATTATTTGCCCGCAGACAAATGTCACTGTCTTTCGTGGTTCGCTCGAGTTCGTCTGCATCGAGATCTCGACCGGTCAACCTAAAAAGCCGCCCCGTGAATTTATCGACATTTATACGCCAGCGTTGGTCAAAAAAGCGTGAATCCGAAACGACGCTTTGCGGCGACACACCTCACGCCCGCGACCAGTCGAAACTGATTACCTCGGAAAGGCTGTCGATGCCTAGCTGAAGCGCGAGCAGACGATCTACCCCCAACGCCACTCCGGCACAATCGGGAAGACCTGAATCCTGAGCGGCCAAGAGTCGCTCATCCGGCATGCGCTCGACCAAGCCCCGCTCTCCACGCACGGCATTGTCCTCGGAAAATCGCGCACGCAAAGCGTTCGCATCAGTCTGCTCCCAGTAGCCATTGGCCACCTCTATGCCATCGATATAGCATTCAAAGCGCGCTGCGACGGCTCGCCCTTGCACCGAAATGAGCCGTGACAGAGCTGACTGCGAGGGAGGGAAGTCGGTGACGAACACGATCCCGGCATCTCTTAACGCGGGTTCAATACAGTGGCTCATCAGCAGATCCAGCAAGCCGTCGCCATCGAGGCCATCGGGGACATTCCCTACATGGGACGCCGCCAACGCCACCAGTCGCTCCTCATCGACATCATCACTCAGGGGGTTGATCCCGAGAACGCGCTGAAACAACGCGGCATAGGGCCATACCTGCCAACCGGTTCGGTCGAGCACCGCGCCGATCAACTCCGCCACCTCGCGCATGAGGGCCGCGTGATTCCAGCCTAACCGGTACCATTCCAACAAGCTGAATTCTGGATTATGCCGGCGCCCACACTCTCCCTGACGAAAAGCTTTCGCCACCTGATAGATGTCCCCCGCGCCAGCTGCAATCAGCCGTTTCATAGCGTATTCCGGGGATGTTTGCAGAAACCGCTGGGGCTCTTGCGGTGAGGCGCCGACAACACACAGCGCGTCAATCGCAGGGTCCGTTACAGTGGCGAAACTGATCAGGGGAGTTTCTACCTCCAACACACCGCGAGCGGCAAAAAAAGCTCTCAGTTGCTGAAGAAGCGACGCCCTCGCCGTGAGAGCGTCAAGCGAGGCAGAGGGTCGCCAATCGCTCACGGCCTTAACTTTTGCTGGCGCGACTCACATATTCACCGGTTCGCGTATCAACCCGGATCGATTCACCTTCGGTAATGAACAGCGGCACCCGGACAACCGCACCGGTGCTGAGGGTGGCGGGTTTACTGCCGCCCTGGGCCGTATCACCCTTTAAGCCAGGATCCGTCTCAGTAATCTCCAGTTCAATAAAATTTGGGGGCGTTACCGCCAGCGGCGAGCCGTTGTACAAGGTAATTTCGTAACGCTCCTGCTCCTTCAGCCATTTTCCAGTGTCACCCACTGCGCCACGATCTGCGCTGTACTGCTCGTAGGTAGACGGATCCATGAAATACCAGAATTCGCCATCGGTATAGGAATACTCGAGATCAACATCCATTACGTCGGCCCCTTCGAGGCTGTCGCCGGACTTAAAGGTGCGCTCCCAAACGCGACCCGTTTTGAGATTGCGTAACTTGACACGATTGAAGGCCTGCCCCTTTCCCGGCTTGACAAATTCGTTCTCGAGAATCGAACAAGGCTCACCATCCAGCATGACTTTCAGGCCGGGCTTGAATTCATTGGTTGAAAAATTTGGCATGGCGAACAACCTGAGTATGAAAAGCGCGATGATACCGCAGGCCCATCATCGGGAACACTTTCATACCCTCAATTCGCGCCGAACTCACCCTCGCTACCGAGCAAATAACAGAGGCCATCCAGGCCGCCATAAGTCACTTCAATCGGACTCGCAGCGCGCACCGCTGGCTTGGCGTGAAATGCGACACCCATGCCAGCAAGCGCCATCATGGAGAGGTCATTTGCGCCATCACCCACGGCTATGGACTGCTCGACGTCGATACCCAGCCGGCCAGCCAACGTCTGCAAGGCCATGGCCTTGTACTCCCGATTCACAATGGGAGGAATAACCGCTCCCGTCACAACACCACCCTTGGTATCAAGTACGTTCGCGACAACCTCGTCAAAGCCAAAATCTTGCTGCAAACGTTTAGCGACTGGTAGGAACCCCCCGGAAAAAATCGCAAGCGTCATCCCCCTCGCCCGCAAGGTCGTCGTCATCTCACGCAAGCCCGCCTTAATTGGAAGCCGATCAGCCAGGACATCGACCGCTTCTGCATTGAGGCCTTTAAGCAAAGCAAGACGGGTGCGGAAACTTTCGTCAAAATCGATCTCCCCGCGCATGGCGCTTGCCGTAATGGCGGCAACCTCGTCACCGACCCCCGCGGCGGCCGCCAACTCATCAATCACTTCACAATCGATAAGCGTTGAATCCATGTCGAATACCGCTAATCGATAGCGGCGGGTGCGCACCGCGCGGGGCTGCAGAGCCAGATCAACCCGGTGCTGGTCCGACAGACCCCTCAGGCGCCGGGAAAGGCCAGCTTCGTCACGGCAGTCAATCCAGAAGTTATGCACGGCTGGGGGCACCAATAGCGTTACCGGTACCGGCATCGCGCGACGCTCCAGTACCGCGCCGCCAGCTGTCTCAACCGCTTGCTCAACCGAACTCAGTTCAAATTGGGTACCGCTCGGCACCATTAAAACGATGACATGCGTTGCGGCGTTCACGAATCAGCTATTCCTGTCATTTGAAAGATAGATCGCAACGTTGTCACAACAGCCGCGGCCATGAAGTTTATACTGAACGCCGTGGTCATGGAGACACGAAGTGAAACCCATCTTGCGACGCTTACGTCACCAACCCCTGTCTTACCAACTCGCTTTGGTGGCAGCGGGATGTTGCCTGCTCGCGACACTGATCCTGGTCGCAGTCGCCGCACAGTCCACCCAGTCGATCCTGAACGCGACGCTAAATGAGCACGCGGAAGCCGCTGTCGCTAACCTCGCACTTCGAGCGGGCACCGAATTGGCTTCCGGAGACAGACTGGGACTGGCAACTGCGCTGCAGTTTTATACAGACCAAAGCCTGTTTTCGGGCGCCAGGGCGCTGGATATCGAGGGCAACGAACTCGCCGTGGCGGGCACTAGCGCAAACGCCGGCTCGCGCTATGGTCATCACATTCTCATTGATGGCAATACAGCGGGATCGGTGGAGCTGTACCTTGATTTGACCCCACAATTGGCTGCCAGAGAAACGCTGGTGTGGGGACTGATTGCACTGGCCGCGCTGCTGAGTACCGCCGTGTTCGCTATCACGCGACCCATGGGTCAACGGCTGGCAACTGATATCAGCGAGGCCGCAGCGCAGTTGGATGCGATCTCCGACGAATCATCAGTCTCAGTCAATGAAGTGCTCAAGCTCCGGGACAGCATCAATGCACTTCCGCTGGACCTACTCAAGTCGCAGAACCTGTCCGATCCCGGTGACGACCACTATCGAGATACCGCCATTCTGTGTATTTCTCTGAAACACTTGCCCGGTTACCTCGACACTTTGGATGACAGCCGATTGCAGGCTTATGTGGGGTTACTTCATCGCATCGCTTTCGGCAGCGCGGGCTTCTACGGAGGTGAGCTGTCGGTAATCAGGCAGTTTGGCCTCGCCATCTATTTTTCCGGGCCCCACTCCATTGGTTCGCCGGTGCTGCGAGCGGCGAGTTGTGCGTGGCTATTGGCCCAGGCTGCGGCGCTGGCCGAAAAAACTGAACGTCTGTCTTTCACACCGGGATTGGCGATTGGTGTCAGTGAGTTGGGGCGGGGAGACGCTGAAGATATCTATCCGGGCCTCTACACCCAGGCGACGCTCGATGACCTTCTCGAGTTATCTCGTCAGGATGTTGAAGCTATTTTACTCTCGTCGCGAGCAGCGGAGGATGAAGGTTTGAACTCACGCATAGGGATCGACGTTATTGATGAAAAGTGGATGGCACTGGGCGACATCAGCAGTCATCACATGGATTTACTCGCCCGTCAGCTAACTCTTTTACGCCGGGTAATTACGCCCGCAGACCCGGACAGCCCCCAAGGTTTCCTGCCGTTTTAAAGGAATTAGTCGCTGACCACTGCCACGTGACTCACCCGTTGATATCCCTTAGGCAATTTGCTACCGCGTCGCCCTCTCTCACCCTTGAAGTGCTCGAGTTCGGACCATTTGAAGTTGCGGTAGTGACCGCCAGAGGTGACCTGTAGCCTGTCACCTTCGGTGACGACGCATAAACCGACAACGAACTCCTCGCGAGCGGCTGCCCGGGCGGAGGGGATACCAATTAACTTGTTACCTTTACCCCGCGCCAGCTCCGGCACGTCGTTGAGCGGGAAAACCAGCATTCGCCCCTCGTTAGTCGCAACAACCACCCAGCACTCCGAGGCACCGGATATTGCCGCTGGTGACAGCACACGAGCGTTCTTGGGCAGTGTCAGCAACGCCTTGCCGGCCTTGTTCTTGGCTTGCAACTGCGCAAATTGGACAACAAAGCCGTATCCGGCATCACTGGCGAGCAGGAATCGATCTCCCTCCTGTCCGGTCAACAACCCCTCAAAGGTCGCTCCTGAAGGCGGGCTGATACGGCCTGTCAAAGGCTCCCCCTGCCCCCGCGCAGAAGGCAGCTGATGCGTGGGGATGGTGTAGGCGCGACCGGTAGAATCCAGAACCACCGTCGGTAAATTCGACTTGCCCTTGGCCGCAAATCGAAAACCGTCTCCAGACTTGTAACTGAGCGCCGTCGGATCAATATCGTGCCCTTTTGCCGCCCGAATCCAGCCCTTCTCTGACAGGACGACGGTAAGGGGGTCCGCTGTGGTGAGCTCCAGCTCGCTGAAGGCTCTCGCCTCCTCACGGATCATCAGCAGCGACTTACGCGCGTCACCATGTGTCGCCACCACGTTATTGAGCTCACGCTTAATCAGTGTTTTCAACCGTGCTTCGCTACCGAGAGTCTTCTTCAGGGCGTCGCGCTCAGCGGCCAACTCATCCTGCTCGCCTCGGATTTTCATCTCCTCAAGCTTGGCCAGATTCCTCAACTTGAGGTCAAGGATTGCCTCTGCCTGGGTATCCGTGATCCTGAACGCCTTGATCAGGGCAGGTTTGGGTTCGTCCTCCTCACGGATAATTCGAATTACCTCATCAATATTAAGAAAAGCGATGAGGTAGCCATCGAGGATGTGGAGTCGCTTCTCGACGCGGTCGAGCCTGTGGGCCAGACGGCGTTTGACCGTGGTCTTACGGAAATGCAGCCATTCCTTGAGAATCGTGAGCAGCGACTTCACGCCCGGTCTGCCGTCGATACCGATAACGTTAAGATTGACCCGATAGGTACGCTCAAGGTCCGTGGTCGCAAAAAGGTGACTCATCACAGCGTCAACTTCGATGCGGTTGGATCGCGGCACCAGCACCAATCGCGTGGGGTGCTCATGGTCTGATTCATCGCGCAGATCGGAAACCATGGGCAATTTGCGCGCCTGCATCTGGGCGGCAATCTGCTCCAACACCTTGGCACCCGACACCTGATAGGGCAGCGCGTGAATGACAACCGCACCATCTTCCACCGTGTAAGCGGCACGCGCTCTGAGGGCGCCGCGACCTGTCTCGTAAAGGGCCAACATTTCGTCGGCCGGCGTCACTATTTCTGCCTCGGTCGGGAAGTCAGGGCCCTTGATGAACTGGCATAGATCAGCGACGCTCGCTTTGGGTGACTCGAGTAAATGAATGGTAGCGGCCACAACCTCCGATAGATTATGCGGGGGAATATCGGTGGCCATGCCGACCGCGATCCCGGTGGTGCCATTCAGGAGCAGATTGGGCACCTGTGCGGGGAGCACCATGGGCTCGTCCAGCGTCCCGTCGAAGTTGGGTTGCCAATCAACAGTGCCCTGACCGAGCTCTGACAGAAGTACGTCGGCGTAGGCAGTGAGGCGCGACTCCGTGTAGCGCATGGCAGCAAAGGATTTGGGGTCGTCGGGAGAGCCCCAGTTACCCTGACCGTCGACCAATGGGTAGCGATAGGAGAAATTCTGAGCCATCAGCACCATCGCCTCATAGGCCGCGCTATCACCATGGGGGTGGAACTTACCGATGACATCACCGACGGTACGTGCAGATTTTTTGTATTTGGCGCTGGCTTTGAGCCCCAGCTCGCTCATGGCATAGACGATGCGCCGCTGTACCGGTTTCAGCCCATCACCAATGTGCGGCAAGGCGCGGTCGAGGATCACGTACATTGAATAGTCGAGGTAGGCTTTCTCGGCGTAATCCTTCAGGGAAAGCTGCTCGACATCTGTCGCCGGCTGCATCAAATCTGTCATGGTCTTGAGGCTCTCTTCAGGCAGTCAAACGCGCGTTACTGCGGGCTCCTGCAAGCGCGCTATCCTAACGCACCCGGAACTGGAAATACCACGGAGTCAATGATCCTATGACCACCGCGACAGACAAGACCGTTGAGAACACGCTATGAAAGTGCTGACGGAACGAGATCGGCAATCGCTGACCCAGCGCTGGCGGCATTTCAACGTATTCAGTGTCACGGAATGGCACCGGCTGCTGGCCTTGCGCACAGCAATTTTTGTCGTCGAGCAACAGTGTCCTTATCAGGAAGTCGATGAGAAAGACCCGCTCTCTTGGCATCTCGAAGTCCTCCTCGACCGGCAACTTATCGGCACGTTGCGCGTCGTTCCCCCTGGCGTGACTTACGCGGAGTGCGCTATCGGTAGAGTGGCTGTAGACCCGGCTTATCGGGGACTGGGGCTGGGGCGGGACTTGATGGCAAGTGCGGTGAGCTTCTGCGCTACGCGATGGCCAGACGGCATTCGACTGAGCGCGCAGGCCTATTTACAATCTTTCTACGAATCACTGGGTTTTGAGGTAATAGGCACACCCTACCTCGAAGATGACATTCCTCATATCGAGATGCTTAAGCGCTTCGAATAGTCAGGCGGCAGAGCGCGCAGCGCGCTTGCGTTCGTGCTCCAACAACCACTTCTTGCGCAGACGGATGCTGTCGGGAGTGACCTCCACCAACTCGTCGTCCTCAATGAACTCAAGGGCCTGTTCCAGTGAATGTCGCACCGGCGGCGTTAGCGTTAACGCATCGTCATTGCCCGACGCCCGCACATTGGTCAGCTGCTTCGCTTTGGTGGGATTAACGACCAAATCATTACCGCGACTGTGCAAACCGACAATTTGGCCCTCATAAACCTGCACGTTGGGCTCGATGAACAGCCGACCTCGTTCCTGAAGCGCATGCAGGCCGTAGGCCAAGGTCTTGCCGTTTACCATTGAGACCAGCACGCCATTTTGGCGCTCGGCAAGCGCGGCTGCCGTCACCGGTCCATAGTGGTCAAACACATGGGTCATGATCCCCGAGCCCGACGTCAATGTCAGAAACTGCGAGCGGAAACCAATTAACCCGCGGGCGGGAACAATAAACTCCAGACGGACCCGACCTTTGCCATCGAGCGTCAGCTGCGTTAATTCCGCCCTTCGCAGACCCAACTCTTCCATCACAGCCCCCTGATGCTGTTGGTCAATGTCCAGCACCAATTGCTCATAAGGCTCACTCAGCACGCCGTCGATGGTTTTCTGAATGACCTCAGGCCGGGATACCCCGAGCTCGAAACCCTCCCGTCGCATAGTCTCGATCAGCACCGACAGATGCAGTTCACCGCGACCCGAAACCTTAAATTTGTCGGCGGTTTCACCCGGTTCGACCCGCAAGGCCACATTATGGATAAGCTCGCGCTCCAAGCGCTCCTTTATATTGCGCGAGGTAACAAATTTACCTTCGCGTCCGGCAAAGGGTGAATCATTCACCTGAAAGGTCATGCTGACCGTGGGCTCGTCCACCGTCAGCGCAGGCAGTGCATCGGGGTTAGACGGATCACATAAGGTATCGGATATCAACAAACCATCGATCCCCGTAACGCAAACGATGTCCCCCGCCTGAGCCGAGGGTACCTCAACACGCTCCAGCCCCTCATAACCCATAATTTGCAATATACGACCTGATCGGGTCGTCCCCTCGCGTCCGACAATGGTCACCGGGGAGTTGGTCGACACCTTGCCTCGGGTCACACGGCCCACGCCGATGACGCCAACATAACTCGAATAATCGAGAGCAGAAATTTGCATCTGCAGCGGACCCTCCGCGTCCACTTCGGGCGCGGGTACACAGGCTTCGATCGCTTCGAACAGCGGCGTCATGTCGCCGGCCATGTGTTCGGGGTCCTGCCCGGCAATGCCCAGCACCGCCGAGGTGTACACCACAGGGAAATCCAGCTGCGCCTCATTCGCGCCAAGTGCGTCAAACAGGTCAAACACCTGGTCGACCACCCAGTCAGGTCGCGCGCCGTCGCGGTCAATCTTGTTAACCACCACAATGGGATTGAGTCCGCGTTCAAAGGCCTTCGATGTCACGAACCGGGTCTGAGGCATAGGACCGTCGACGGCATCAACCAGGAGCAGGACTGAATCAACCATGGACAGCACGCGCTCGACTTCGCCACCAAAATCCGCGTGCCCGGGGGTGTCGACAATATTGATACGGTAATCCCGCCAGCTGATGGACGTATTTTTGGCGAGGATCGTGATGCCGCGCTCCCGCTCCTGATCGTTCGAATCCATGACGCGCTCAGCGCCGGCGAGCTTTCGATCTAACGTGCCTGACTGTTGCAACAGACAATCCACGAGAGTGGTTTTGCCATGGTCAACGTGGGCAATGATGGCGATATTGCGAAGCGCGTGCATGATGAGTCCAGATGAGGGTGGAGGGGCGCGTCAAAGGCGCGCGGAGTGTACACCAGCGCGGCACTATTGGTTCATGGAATAAACGGTTACAAATACAGTCCTCTGCAATGGCCACTGCCGGCCCGACAGGGCTACCGCACGGCGGGTAACGCACATTAATAGTGCGTTTTTGATCAAAATGCACCATCATAGCGCTTTTTGCTGAATAGCCCCCGAGAGTAAATTCAATAATACTATATGAATCAGTCAGTTATGGTTTTTTGCGGCGCCCCAAAATTTGGCACGCGCTTTGCAACAGCCGATCCACTCAGCCAGTGCAGATCGCATTGATTGAAATTATCCCCCAGTCAGGACTGGGTCGCGTTAAAACCGGAGGAAGACAACATGTCAGAGCGCACGCTCGATTTGATCAGCAAGAACGATGTCCGCTGGGTGGATTTGAGATTCACCGACACCAAGGGAAAGGAGCAACACGTTTCTATCCCAGCAACTGCGGTGGATGAGGATTTTTTTGAAGGCGGCAAAATGTTTGACGGGTCGTCCATTGCCGGTTGGAAAGGCATCAACGAGTCAGACATGATCTTGATGCCCGATGACAGCACCTCGATCCTGGACCCGTTTACTGACGATCCCACGGTAATCGTTCGCTGCGACATCGTCGAGCCCGCAACCATGCAGGGGTACGACCGTGACCCCCGCAGCATTGCTAAAAACGCCGAAGCCTATCTCGCCTCTACCGGCCTGGGCGACCTGGCGTTTTTCGGACCAGAACCTGAGTTCTTTGTTTTCGACGATGTTAAATGGCAGGTCGAGATGGGCGGCGCGAGCTATGCAATCAACGCCGAAGAAGCGGCCTGGTCTTCTAATTCCGATTTTGAAGACGGCAACACCGGGCATCGACCCGGCATCAAAGGCGGTTATTTCCCGGTGCCGCCGGTCGACTCTCTGCACGACATCCGCGCCGCCATGTGCTCGGCCATGGAGCAAATGGGGCTGGATGTTGAAGTACATCACCATGAGGTTGGCACCGCCGGCCAGTGCGAGATTGGCGTCAAGTTCAATACGCTGGTGGCGAAGGCTGATGAAGTGCAAATTCTCAAATACTGCGTGCTGAATGTGGCACATGCCTACGGCAAAACCGCCACGTTTATGCCCAAACCGCTGGTAGGTGATAACGGGTCTGGCATGCACGTTCACCAGTCGATTGCAAAGTCAGGCGACAACACATTTGCCGGCGACGGCTATGCCGGTTTGTCCGATACCGCCCTTTACTATATCGGGGGCATCATCAAGCATGCGCGCGCGCTCAACGCTTTCACCAATGCCTCTACCAACAGCTACAAGCGACTGGTTCCGGGCTTTGAAGCGCCAGTGATGCTTGCTTATTCGGCGCGAAACCGCTCTGCCTCGATTCGTATTCCCTACGAGCCATCGCCCAAGGGCAAGCGCATTGAAGTACGCTTCCCTGACCCCACCGCCAACCCTTATTTGGCCTTTGCCGCCATGCTGATGGCGGGCATTGACGGCATTCAAAACAAAATTCACCCCGGCGATTCTGCGGATAAAGATCTCTATGATCTTCCTGCAGAAGAAGCGGCAAACATCCCCACCGTGGCGTCCAGTCTTGAAATGGCCCTGGATGCGCTGGATGCTGACCGTTCGTTCCTGACAGCAGGTGGCGTGTTCTCTGATGACATGATCGATGCCTACATCGAGTTAAAGCGAGCGGATGTGGAACGACTGAATATGACGACCCATCCCGTGGAGTTTGAGCTTTACTACTCCGTATAGCGCCATCGGGCTGCATACCGTGGCAAGACCTGCGAAAGCCCGCTCCTTGCGGGCTTTTGTCACTTTAGACCGCCATCTGGCGAGTTGCACCAAATTGGTGCAGGATGGCCCTGTTGTTTATGAGCGCCAGCCTCTGGCGAGCTGGGCATACCGCACTACCCGCTCAGGACCAGCACTGGTCAAGGAAAGAACCTACCTATGATCGTTGGCGAAAAACTCTTGTCAGGTCTCCACTCCTTGATCGCACTGATTATTGTTGTGGGGGGCACTACCAGCGCAACCGCAGCAGCGCAAACGATCTACAAAGTCACGGACAAAGACGGCCAGATCACCTACACCGATGCAGCCCCCCTAGCAGAAGGCAGCATCGTTGAAGAGATCTCAGTTGCCGACCCGAATACGGCAAAGCCTGTCGCACCCGCAGCGGCCCCCATTGGCGGGACGCCTCCCGCGGAGAACACGGCTACCGACTACCTCACCCTGATTTCCCTACCCGCCGACGGCACCACGGTCCCAATGGGCCCGGGCGATTTTACTGTCGAGGCGCAGGCCTCTCCTGCACTTGGCGTCGCCGAGCGGCTTCAATTGAAGGTGGACGGCACACCCTTTGAAGTCCCGCAAACAAGCTCTCAATGGCGACTGACTAATATTGCTCGTGGCGCCCACGAGCTGCAGGTGATGCGGCTCGATGATTCCGGTAACACCATTGACACCTCTGATATCAGCACCGTTTATGTGCTGCGACCAAGCGTGCTCAATTAGTAGTCCAATGGTCGATCTCGCTACAGATTATAATCTTGAGCTCCTCGCCACCGGCGTAGTGCTGCTGGATGCGGATCTCCAAGTTCGTGCGCTAAACCTCTCCGCAGAAAACTTGCTCGAGGTGTCGGCGAGCCGCGCTATCGGCCGTCAACTAGGGGACTTCCTCGATGAATCCAACGAGTGGTATCCGCTCCTTCAGCAGGCGCTGGTAGAAAACTACCCCATGGTGCGCCGGGAGGTTGCGATGACTACCCGAACAGGTCAGGAACGCACCGTGGACATTACCCTGAGTCCGATCGCAGCCAAAGTGGGATCTCGGAGCTTATTGGTCGAACTCAATATGGTGGATCGCCTGCAAGCGATCAGCCGCGATGAGAACGAGTGGCAAGCACAAGCGACGCTAAAAGAAATCATGAAGGGTGTTGCGCACGAAGTGAAAAATCCTTTGGGGGGTATTCGCGGGGCAGCCCAATTGCTGGCAGGAGAACTGGCTGATCCTGCCCAACAGGAATATACCGACATCATCATTTCCGAGGTTGACCGGCTGAGAACACTGGTTGACCGGATGCTAGGCCCGAACGAGCGGCTGGAGTCCGAGCCCACCAATATCCATGAGGTGACCGAGCATGTGCGCCAATTGATTGAGGCCGAGGCCAAGGGCGCGCTCACCATCGCTCGGGATTACGACCCAAGCCTTCCAGACTTCTATGCGGATGCGGGGCAACTGACACAGGCGATCCTCAATCTAGTGCGCAATGCTTGGCAGGCCTGTGGCGACAGCGGGCTCATCATGCTGCGAACACGGGTGCTGCGCCAATTTACCGTCGGCGGGAACCGTCACAAGCTGGTCTGTGCTTTGCAGGTAATAGACGACGGACCAGGCGTTCCCGAATCGCTAATCACCCGTTTGTTTCTGCCCATGGTAACGGGCAATGCAACAGGAACTGGTCTGGGTTTGTCCATCGCACAGCGTATTGCTAATCAACACGGTGGACTGATTCAGGTGCAAAGCACCCCGGGCGATACCTGCTTCACCTTACTTCTGCCCATGGAGGTTTGATATGTCCTTTAACGAACAGGTTTGGATAGTGGACGATGACAGCTCTATCCGATGGGTAATGGAGAAGGCTCTGACCCGCGCCGGGCTGGACTGCCGCGCGTTTGAATCCGCCGATCAGGTGCTGACGGCCCTCTCCTCAGAAGAACCTATGGTTGTCGTAAGCGATATTCGTATGCCCGGCATGGATGGCATCCAGTTGCTTTCGCAGATCCGGAGCCAACTGCCCGAACTACCCGTGATCATCACCACCGCACACTCGGACCTCGACAGCGCGGTGAGTTCTTATGAAGAAGGCGCGTTTGAATATTTGCCCAAGCCCTTTGATATCGACGAGATGGTATCCACAGTCACCCGAGCGAGGGCTCAGCGGAGCCCCAAGGCCGGACCTGCAGAGCAATCCAGGGCAGGCAAAACCGCTGAGATCATTGGCAACGCACCCGCTATGCAGGAAGTCTTTCGCGCTATCGGTCGTCTTGCGCAAAGCCACATCACCGTGTTGATCAACGGCGAATCGGGCACTGGAAAAGAGCTGGTAGCCCGCGCGCTTCACCGGCACAGCCCCCGCGCGGGCAATGCTTTTGTCGCGCTCAATATGGCCGCCATCCCTCAAGAACTGATGGAGTCTGAGCTATTTGGCCACGAAAAAGGTGCCTTTACCGGGGCCAACAATCGCCGCGAAGGCCGATTCGAACAAGCGCGTGGCGGAACGCTGTTCCTCGACGAAATTGGCGACATGCCAGCGGCCACTCAGACCCGCTTGCTCAGGGTGCTTCAGGACGGAGAGTTCTTCAGGGTTGGCGGCGTTGACTCCATTAAAGCGGACGTCCGAATCATCGCCGCAACACATCAGAAGCTGGAATCACTGGTAGAGACCGGCGCGTTTCGAGAGGATCTGTTTCACCGGCTGAATGTGATCAGAATTCATGTGCCCAAGCTGTCCGACCGTCGCGAAGACATCCCGGAGCTACTGACGCACTTTTTAAAGGGCGCCAGTGCTGAGCTGGGCGTCGACCCGAAAATCCTGTCGCAAGAAGCGCTGGCAATTCTTGTTGGGCTACCCTGGCCGGGCAATGTCAGGCAGCTTGAAAACACCTGCCGGTGGCTCACGGTTATGGCAGCGGGGCGGGAAATCTTAATATCAGACCTCCCCCCTGAACTGCTACAACCCACCGATAAATCAGATCGACCAGGCGCTGCCGATTGGCATGAGCAGTTGGCAAGCTGGGCACACCAGCGGTTGATCGATGGCCAATCTAACGTATTGCGGGAAGCGCTGCCTCTATTCGAATCCATAATGATCGAGGCTGCCCTCCGCCACACGGGCGGACGAAAAGCCGAGGCCGCTGAGTTACTCGGGTGGGGCCGGAACACCCTCACCCGGAAAATCAAGGATTTGGAATCCCCAACGCTCTAAGCGCGAGGCGAGCCCTAGTGTGTCGCTGCCCCCGCGCCCTCTGCCGGGGCTTCAGCCGCCTGCTGGGCCACAGCCTGCCTGAACAGCGCATCAAAGTTGACCGGCGCAATCATTAGGGGAGGAAAGCCTCCCTTAACGACCAGATTGTCGATGGCTTCTCGGGCATACGGAAATAAAATTGTCGGCGCAACGGTGGCCAGCAACTGCCGCAATGCGTCACCTTCGATACCGGCCACGAAAAAAATACCCGCCTGTTGCACTTCCACCAAAAACGCTGTCTGGTCTTCGAGCTTGGCTGTGATCGTGAGGGTCAACACCACCTCATGATTGCCTTCCTCGTCGAAACGACTGCTCTTGGTGTTCAGGTCTACGTTGACCGCCGGTTTCCATTCTCGGCGAAACACCTCTGGCGCCATCGGTGATTCGAAGGAGATGTCCTTGGTATAGATTCGCTGCGTCACGAATTGCTGTTGTGCTGCCTCTCCCTGCGCAGCCGCCTGTTCTTCAGCCATGATGGCTCTCCTTCCTATTCAAAGTCTTTGTTACACCCGCCTAACTGGCGAGCATTGGGTCCAGGGCGCCCGAGCGTTCCAGACCATACAGTTCGTCACAGCCACCGATATGCTGGCCACCGATCCAAATTTGTGGCACCGAAGCGCTCCCCGCTGCCTCGGCCATTTCTTGCCGCGCCGGGGCATCGCCGTCGACCGCAACCTCCTGATAGCTAATCCCCTTTTGGTCGAGCAATGATTTCGCTCGAATACAAAAGGGACACCATCGGGTCGTGAAGATCACAACATCGATCACTACGTGATTACGGGGAGCTTTTGGGCGTCCCATTCCATCATCCCACCCGCCAATTTTTGGGCACGAGAATACCCCTGCTGTCTCAGGGTTTTAGTGGCAGATCCCGCAGACTGACCCATTTTACACACCACGACGATCGGTTTTTCTCTGAATTTTTCCAGCTCACCGATTCTATTGGGCAATGATCCCGCGGGAATATTGAGGGCAGCGGTAATGTGTCCTCTAGTAAAGTCCTGCACCTCTCGGATATCAAGGAACACACCGCCTTCACTGTTGACCAACTGCACGGCTTCATTGATCGACAACGCCGGCCCCGCCTTTCGACTTTCGTGGAGCGCCAGCATCGTCAATGTCGTCGCCAGAGCGGCAATCAGCACCCATTGCTCTGCCATGAACTGAAATATCATCGCACTCGACACACTCTATTTATCCAAATCGGTTCGCCGGGATGGTTGAAACACCTAGCCTGTTTTGCGTCTACCAGATAACAAGCCACTGCCCCCGAGCGGTGCGCGAGTATATCGGTTCAGTGAAGCCGCCTCCAGTCAGGTTCCCAGACCGCCATTTTCCGCCGCTTCAATTTTGTCATCGAGCAG
>Ga0181597_10000292_pt1 | contig 53776 bp, 41 predicted proteins | sample 041ome_5_FD_148647 | JGI IMG/M metagenome (GOLD analysis project Ga0181597, IMG submission 148647) | Coastal salt marsh microbial communities from the Groves Creek Marsh, Skidaway Island, Georgia - 041403US metaG (spades assembly) | ecosystem: Environmental > Aquatic > Marine > Intertidal zone... | reverse complement strand
ACTTCGTCATTCAAGTAAGCTGTTTCATTTTCTTCATCCTGAACAAGAAACTGGTCGATGTTGCGGATGATCATCGTTAATCGCTCGGCGGAGTTTTGCTTGTGCAAAGCGAGTCCGTAGAGAGATTTCGCATAGAGTGACAGACTGACTCGATCACGATAAAGATAATCGTCCATACGATCATCAACGATGTTCGCATCCACCAGAACCATGTAGATGAATGCATCGAGGTTGTCGGCTTTCGATTTGTAGGGACGTTTCTTGCGTTGTTCCTCGTCAAGATCACCAATTTTCAGCAGTTCGATTTGACGATTTTGATATTGCTTGAGCCATTCAACTCCTCTCTGAAGCGTCCCTGGCACGACCGCGACATTGTTCTGTTGTGCGATTTGTAATCCATGCACCACGGTGACAGTGGTATGCGGCCAAGATCGTTCACCCCAGCCGGAGAACCAACCCCAACCGCCATCGGTCAGTTGCATTTGGGTCAGTCGTTGAACGCCTTCTTCCACCATTTTACCGACTTCATCTTCATCGAAGACCGGATTGCGATCATATCGTTTCCATTGTTTGGCACGTTCGGAATCTTCACCGATTTCCTGTGCATTCAGGTTGGTCCGTTTCTTCTGAATCGCTTTCAGGTCGAGGTCCATCCGTTTCAAGATGTTCTGCGTAATCACTGTCGGCAAAAACCGGTTGAGTGTCTGCTCGGTACAGCCGTAAGGAAACTCCACCATGTACGGCAACGCATCGACCATCGCTCCGGCGAGAGTCGGTGAATACCGCACTTCCAACTTCGATTGTTCGGGACGACGATCTTCGGGAACTGTCATCTCAATCTTTGCTGACGAAGCATCTTGCCGAATGACGCCGGTGTAGGAATCTGTTTTGAGGATGCCGTGAACATAGACGGGGAATGTCATTTCCATCGCGTCGGATTCGACATCCGTTAATGCCTTCACACGAATCGTAACTTCACCTTCCTCGACCGCTTTGACCTTCCAGTCAACACGGGATTCACCATTCGCGGGAATTCGGACTTTCTTGAAATTCACAGATTCATAGGAGATGAGTGTGTCCCCTTCGAGTTCCAGCCGAACTTCGACTTCTTTCTGTTCATCCAGATAGTTATGGACATTGGCTGACAGGATGACTTCGTCGGTTTGTGTGAAAAATCGTGGTGCTTGTAAGCGGACAAGTAGATTTTTTGTGGTTATAAATTCAGTCGTTCCCTCTCCGACTTCTGCGCCAGAACCCATTGTCCATGTGCGGACCTTCCACGTAGTGAGGCTATCGGGCAGTGGAAATTCGACAATAGCCGTGCCGTCGTCTTGAGTAGTGACATTGGTCGTCCAATAGGCCGTGTCTGCAAAGTTTTTGCGGATCGTTGGTTGAACTTGATCCGCTCCACCGCCGCCAGCAAGCTTCTTATCGGCAGGTGCACCAGCACCCATCATGGCACCATCCGCTTCGGCCGGCATTTCTAAAGACATTGCAGAACTTTGTGGCATCGCACTCAATCTTGATAGATTCCCTCTCAAATCTTTGGACTGATCAGCGAATTCATCCATTTGCCCTTTGGTCACGACCAATCGATCAACGATGTTGCCGAAGACACCAAGTTGCTCCATGCGGAGTTCATCGTCGGTATAAAGCGGGTAAGACCCGATCTGAAGTGATGATCGATAGTTGCGAGAGAAAGACCGACGCCACTTCCAGAAGAATTCCCGGATGTCGGCACTGTTGGAGCCTCCCGAAATGTATTCGATACTTTTGTCATAGACAGTCAGCAAAGTTGATCCAATAAATGGATTCCCTTCTCCATCAGTGAACTTCAGTTTCAAGTTCGATGTTTTACCGGGGAGATACTCGGGTTGTTCCGCAGCGACTTCAACATTCACAATTTTCCCGGAAGGGGGAACGATAATTTCTCGAGCAACATTGTGAACTTGACCATCAAAAACGGTAATCGCTTCGACAAAAATATTGGGTCGATCGACTTCGGAAATTTTCAGAGTGTGGACCGTACTCTTGCCGGTCATTTTCAGGACAACAGGTTGAGAGGCAACGCCGTTGGTCGAGCGTTCAAACAGGAGGACAGTTGCCCCGATACGATTGGTGTTGATCATCAATTCCACGTTGTCGCCCGGTTGATACTCTTTCTTGTCGGCAATCAATTCCAGGTCATTGAAGCGAAAGTCGGCAGCATTGAAATCATCTCCACGAACAAGAAAGACATAGGCGCCTTCAATCTCGTTCCCTTTAGAATCGGTCACCACATGCGAGAGTCGGTACTGACCGGCCGAGTTCAGTTTGATTTTGAGAAGTGCTTCTCCTTGTGTGTCGGTATCGAGATTCCATTTTTCGACAACAGTTTCTTGTGGTTTCCACTTGTTGTCATATTGCACTCGATACAGTTGGGCGAGCCCTTTGCCTTCAACGGGTTTCTGGTCGAGAGTTTGTGCTTTGAAGCGGAACTCGGCTGTATTACCTTCGTTGTAATAACCTTGATTGGGCCAGACGAAGACTTTGAAAGGCTCGCGTGCGACTAACACACTTCCCGATCCGACAATGGTTCGGCGCGATTGATCGACCACTTCGGCAGTGATCGAATAGTTGTGGTCTTGATCGCCGTGAGCCGCTTCTGCGATGGAGGTATCGATCTTGATTTCGACGATTCCGTCGGGACCAATTTCGACATCATCTTCCATCACAATTTCGGGAGGATCCTGTCTCCAACCCCACCAGGAATAAATGGGCGAGCGACATCCCCATCTGCTCCAGCCGGGATACCATTCATACTCACTCGCAAACCACCAATAACCGGGTTCGTAAAACCAATCCCACGGTTGGTTGGGAAACCAGCGGCTATCATGCTTGGTACGCGTGACTTTGTAGTGAACCTTGGCATTGGTGACCGGCGCTCCAAAGAAATAATTCGCCGAGATCTTCGCCGGGATTATTTCTCCGAGCTGAACCGGCTCCGAAGGAGCTTCGATGGTCACTTCGTATTCGGGTTTCTTATATTCCTCGACTCGAAAACTTCCGCTGCCATAAAGACTACTGGGCTTCCTGAGAATCACTTGATAGCTACCCAGCATTGCGTCCTCTTCAAGTTTTAAATCGTCGGCATACCCCCCCAAATCATCCAATGTGATTTGCTTCTCGATCATTTTTTCACCACGCGGATTCAAAATTTCGAGAGTCAGCTCTGCGTTCTTCCAAGGATCCTGAAACTTGGGGTCGTAGTTGGGAGTTCGCACCCAGGCTTTGAACTGGACCGTGTCGTCTGGTCGATAAATGGGACGGTCAGAGACAACGTAGACCTTGGAATTTGTGGGATGATGGCTGGTTTGAGAGCCGTCGTAGAACCGATCGAACCCATAAAATGCAAATCGATCTCCCTCACGAGCAATCATCAGCCACTGATATTGGGTAGACACCTGCTTGTTAGACGTGATGATCAAGCCATTCTGATCGGTGAACTTTGCAAACTGTTGGAACTTTGTCGTCCACGTTTTATTGTTGCGATCCGTGTCGTAGCCGAAGAATTCGACGTTGGCCTTTTTGACTTCTTTCCCATTCGAAGAATTGGAAACATAGACCATCTCTCCACCATCGACTCTTTTTTTCACGATGGCCAAATCACTCACCCAGACAACCATCCGGATTTCGTTGCCATCTTTCATCTGGCCTGTTACCAGATAAGCGCCGGCATTTTCGAGAGGTGCGTTGATTTGAATCAGATCGTCGCGATGTTCGGCGGGAGGTTCGAGCTTGACGGTCCATTTGGCGACCGTCTCCAGAACATATTTCTTCTCATTTTGATTCACTATGCGATAGCCAATATTGCCGATGTTTATACGTTGATAATCGGGTGGTGTGATGCCTTTCGAAACTCGTTTGATATAGTCCTTCACATCTTCCAAAAGCTTTGGGACATCCAGTTTTTGTGCCTTGAAGGAGACTTCGTTTCCATTGCGATAACGGAAAGGTAACTCGACCGATTGCCCTTCCGGGACAACTCCCATCCCTTCGAATTGAGCCCAATTCCCGATGATCTGATCAAGAGACTGCTGTCGATATTTATTATTTCCCGGGCCATATTTGGCAATCACTGTTTTCCACATCTCGGCCGCTCGCGGATACTGCCGACGATTGGTATAGATTCGGGCAATCATCTCCATAGCGGTTGATTGATGGGAGTTTTCCACGGCGGCAATCTCTTTGTAGATCGCGAGGAAATTGAATTCGTCGGGCAGAGTGAATCGTTTGATGCCGGTGGCAAGTTGTGCAGAGGTTTCGGTATCACTCAATGTGTGAACGGCAAACGGCCCCGCTTCCTTGCCAGATTCCTGATCTTTCTCCCCAGAGTTGGTTTGAATGTTTTGATAGTTCGACATTGTTTGCACGCTAAACTGACCGTGAAGGAAGCCAGCCCAGGTCGACTTGATTTCCCATTTTGCAGCGGGTGTGAGTCGAACGATCTCAGCGAGGCACCAACGGTATCGTTCACCATCGTTGATGGACTCCTCAAACGATTTTGGCAAGTGGTAAAAAACCGGGTTGCCATCCTGATCTACGGGCGCACCAAGAGGGACATTGCGCCGACCGTAATAGACGGTCCGATCTTGGTAATCGGGGAGAGTTTCCAAGTCAGTCAGGAGTTGAAGCTTCCAGGCATTTTGCCCGTAACTGTTGCTCATCAGTCCTCTATAGAGTTGCCGATAAATCCCGGCGACTTCGTTGGCCGCTTCTTCCTCATCGTTGTCTGTGACCAAGTTCCTGGCATCGTTCAACCAGATGAGTGATTGCGCACGGTCTCTTTTTTCAGAAGAGACCCATTCACCGCCACCTCGTTGATTTCCTCGTTCAAACTCCTGAGCGATGATTGATCCGTAGTGAGGGACCGAGAGAATTGCTTGTGAGGCCGAGACTAACGCACGCCAGTTCTGAGCGTGAAGATCCACAAATTCTTCCAGATAGCCATCGATTTCTGCGGAGCGATTCAATTGCTGGAGACAATTCAAGCCTTGTTGCAAGTCTGATCCCACCAGTTTCGCATCGGTGTTCTCGTCGAGCGATAAATCGCGAAAAATCTCGTAAGCATCACGATAATTGCCATCCTTTTGATGCTTGGCGGCGTTGGCCCGTAATTTATTGGGATCGGTTTCCTCGGCAGTCAGGTACCAACTGCCCAACAGTGTGCAGCCGACAACAATTGCAGATATGAGCTTGCGTGACATGGATGAAAGGCTTTCCGCGCTATTGAGATGAGAAGGGCCATCAATGGGAGTGATTATGACCGTCTGGAATTGAATACACCAGATCAGCCTGTCTTTATCAGAAGAGATTGAAGAGAACAGAGTTCCCGACATTTCTGCTGTTTTGTGATTTTTCGAGTGATTCTTGTGATCGATATCGGTACCTCTCGATATGAACGATGCGTTTCAGTGTGTGCCCTGATAAAATACGGTCGTGTTCAAACAGTTTTGAGGTTTTGAAAGCTGACGGCTATGACATTTGAATGGGGGTTGTTCATCTCGGCACTGGGGTATTTAGCCACCCTCGTGCTGATCCCTTTTGTGCTGCTGACCCCCAAACGCCATTCCAGCTCTTCTGTGGCTTGGATCATCACGATTTTGACGATCCCCATTTTTGGAGGAATCTTGTTTCTGCTGTTTGGCGTCAATCGGCTCACTCGTCATGCCGAACAAAAACGACGAGCCACAGCACAACTGCATCGACTCTTGCCAGAGTTACAAGCTTCAACGCATACGATTTCTTCCAGCGATCCTCCCCTCAATCAGCACATGATGAAGCTGGCTAATCGATTGACGCAGCAAAGACCCATGAACGGCAATCGAGTGGAGGTTCTCTGTGACACGAATCGTACTTTTGGCTTGATCCAGGAAGCGATCCGCGATGCACGGGAAACGATTCATCTGGAATATTACATCTGGCAACCCGATCAGACCGGTATGCAGCTGCGAGATCTGCTCATCAAAAAAGCCCAGGAAGGAGTTCGTGTTCGATTTCTTTATGACGGTGTCGGTTCATGGTGGTTGGGAAAAAAGTTTCTGACGCCGATGGTCGAAGCGGGAATCGAAGTCGCCAGCTTTCTACCCGGTTCTTCATTTCGTGAACGATGGTCGCTCAACCTACGGAATCATCGCAAAATTATTGTAGTCGATGGACAGGTTGGATTCACGGGAGGGATGAATATCGGAGATGAGTATCTGGGACGCGATCCTCAAGTGGGATTCTGGCGGGATACTCATTTGAGAATTGAAGGAGCGTGCGTCTTGCAGTTGCAGGCCATCTTTGCAGAAGACTGGTATTACGCAACCAATGAAGAACTCACAGAAGAATCGCTTTATCCCAAGCCGCATGCAGAAGGAAACTCGGTGGCACAAGTGTTGGCGGGTGAGCCTCGCGGCGCGCAAGACATCTTCTACACATTATTGTTTGCTGCGATCACCGACGCCAATGAGAGCATTACGCTGACAACTTCGTATTTCGTGCCTCCTGTCGCGATTGCTGTCGCTCTGGAAACCGCCGCACTCTCCGGCGTCAAAGTCCGCCTCTTGTTGCCACGCAGATCGGCTCATCAATGGACAGTGTGGGCCGCAAGGTCTTACTATCGATCATTGTTGGTAGCGGGAGTTCGCATCTACGAATACACCCGCGGACAACTGCACCCCAAGACGATTGTCGTGGACGGAATCTGGTCTCTCGTCGGCACACCGAACATCGATACCCGTTCGTTGGAACTCAACTTTGAAGTCGCCGTGGCGGCTTATGACCGCCGCATTTCCGATGTCCTCGAACATGAATTCGAACAGGATCTCGAATGGGCCGAAGAGATTCTGTTGACGGAGTGGACCCAGCGTTCGCGGCAGACTCGCTTGATCGAAAACTTCTGCCGCCTGTTTGCACCGGTTCTGTGAGGGCGAAATAAAAAAACCTCATGACAGCGTTAGCCATCACGAGGTTTTGAGAATCATCGAATTATGAATCCTGAAATCAAGGAGTCATTTCGTCCCGCAATTGAGGTTCGAGCTCTTTTGTGTTTCGCTCGATGGCCATCACAATAGTACGAATCTCGGAACCATCGGGAGTGACCGTCACAGCAGGAATCACTTGCCGACCGTTCGGCAAATGGAAGCGTACTGAAAAGTTGCCATCCTTGCTGACGGGAACGTCTTCGCCCATCAAAGTGAACGGGCAACGTGGATCGGCTGATCCGTAAACAATCAGTTCCGCATCCATTTGGAAGGGGAAGTCTTGAGTACCGTCGATTCGACCACCTTCGTTAGCGCGTTCTTCGAGAAACGCAAACGGCGTTGCTCGGGTATCGTGAATCTCACGAATGTGAAACTCTTCCGGTTTCTCGGATTTATCGCCACCCAACGAGACCTTGCCACGAGTTCCCGGACTGGGTGTCGCTACTTTATTGGATCGGGCCATGCCAAAGAATTCTCCTTTGGGCGATGTGTATCCAATTTCCAGTTTCAATTGCTGAGCAGGTTCCTCGACCGGAATAAACCAATGATCGACTTGTCCGTGAATTTTGATGTCTTTGAGGTGTGACTTGGCATTGGTGCCGAGATCTTTATGGGTGACATCATAGACGCGAATGATCGGATACGCACGATGCCATTCTGATCCCATCGCGGCTTCAATGCGATTGATCATGTCGGAAGTGACTTCCCACTGCGCCATGATCCACCAGGGATCACAGGCTTGGGCGATCAGTTTGTCGCGACGGCTGCCGGCAGGTGCGCCATTCAAGATGCGACGTTTATTAGGGCTTTCAGAAGCGAGACGACGACGAGGTTTCGTTGATTTTGATTCGTCAATTGTGTCCGAAGTTTTGCTTTTCGGGTCTGTCTTTTGTGAACGCGACTTTTTGCGATCAGCGTGCATTTCGAGCAGAGCTTCGATCAGCTCGTCTTTTTTCATTCCATGCCAGCCGGTGACCTGTTTCTTTTTGGCCATTTCGGCAAGTTCTTTGCGAGTGCGAACTTTCAGCTTTTCAAACGTCATCTCAGGTTCTCCAACGGGTTTCAGACAGACGATTCAATCACTCGTCCCGAAATATCCGTCTTCCCTGACGTTTTACCACAACGGTGTGTGTAGAAGTGATACGTGAGTTCGTCTCAACAATGTTGAGAAAAAATGGCGAGATCACGGTGGTCAATTCAAGGTGAGTAATCGTTTCGACTGAGTTTTCAGTGCGTGGATGTCAATAAGGTGGGTAGTGTCTGTTTTTGAATTCTCATCCCTAAGAACTGGATTGCAAGATTGCGCCCAGAAACAACAAATCCATCACTGGCCCTCTTGTATCGCTCCGCATTGAGGCATTCAACATCATTCTGACACATTGAGCGTTGCGAGTTTGATCTTGTGTTGTAATCTGTTATCAATATTGCACTTACGGTTTCGGCGATTATCTTTTATATTAGTTAGCTTGCTAATCACATGGGGGATTCGAGGGTGTTTTGTGAGCAAGTGCTGACCTCATCGGGATCCGAACGATCTCGTGGGTTGAAGTCAACCTGATGTGCCACTCCCTCAATGCGAGTCACTTTTGCGACGGTGGCGACTCTTACGGATGACAGACCCCCTATCCTCACAGCTGGGAAACACCCAACTCAGCTTTGAGAAATAAAAAAACTCCTATTCCAGTTGCGTAGACGCTGGTTGTGAGAGGGCTTAGCTTAAGTGGCAGCTTTTCCCAGCGTGAGTCTCGATTGCAGTTTTTTTTCTAAGGAAGAGTCGATTTGTTTGTCGCACGCCCCATTATACTGGAGCTGACAATGAAGAAGTCTTCCCGATCATCTGCTGCCGAGGCGTATCAATGGGTTTCGATTGTGACCACCGTCACTCTCGAGATGGTTCTTCCCGCGTATGGAGGCTCCTTGCTCGACGAATACTGGTCGACAGGCTCAATCCTGACGACGATAGGAGCCGGATTGGGAATGTTGGTCGCCATTACACACTTGTTGCAGATTACAAAAAATCCTCCCGGATCATCCGATAAAAAGAAGTCTTCCTGAGACGATGCAATTAACCATGTCCGAAAACTCACTCAATACGGCGTTTCGTCGAATGGGTCTCATGCTTTTAGCGGCGTGTGGATTCTGGGTGCTGTTCGCCGGGCCAGCATACTGGTTGCGTGGGACGTTGGCGCTGGAGGGATTAACTTATGCGAGTTTGCTTTGTTTGATTCCCGGTTGGGTGGTAGTCTACGTCACTGCTCGCTATCCTGAGTCCGGTTCGCAAGCGACTGCTGTCCTTATGGGTACAGGTTTGAGGATGGCTTTTGTGTTGGTTGGTATGGTGACTCTTAAAGATTTACGGCCAGAATTTGGTCATTACGAATTTCAATTGTGGTTGATCTTGTACTACATGGCGTTTTTGTTTTTGGAAACGCTCATGATCGTCAAGCAAAACGATAACACTAATAATACTGTCGAATAAAGAAATAGGCGTAAGAGCAAGAATGGGCATTTCCGGTTTCGGCATGACGATTTTGGCTGCGAGTGATCACTATGATCCCGTGCACCACATTGAAGATGCTACCGAGCTCCATCTTCCTTTCGGAATCCATGTTCCTGTTGACTTCATTCCAGGCGATTTTCAACTCACGAAGTTCATGATCCTGCAGCTGATCGCATTTGGGCTGACAGTTTGGATTTTTCGTGGGCTTGCTTCCCGAGTTGCCAGTGGGCAGCCTGTCAAAGGTCGTTGGTGGAACTTCTGGGAAATGTTGGCCCTCTTCGTTCGCGATGAAATTGTTCGTCCAACGATCGGTGACCACGAGCACGATCATGATGATCACGGAGGACATGACCACGAATCGCAGGAAACAGCACACCTGCAGTCAGTTGAAAAAGAGATTACGGGGCATGACGAGTCCTATCAGGCGAAAGGTGCTGATCTTTCTCATATGACTGAAGACTTGACGCTTTCCGTCAAAGTGGGTCATCCGGCTGATAAGTATTTGCCTTTTGTCTGGTCCTGTTTCTTCTATGTGTTGTTTTGTAATTTACTCGGGGCGATTCCTTTTCTAGGTTCTGCCACCGGAGATATAAATGTCACTGGAGCGTTGGCGCTTTCAGTATTCGGTTTTGTTTTGGTTTACGGCTCCAGAGAGTTGGGTGTGGTCGGCTTTTGGAGTAACTTGTGCCCATCGATGGACTTGCCATTCGTTTTGGCCATTGTCTTGAAACCGGCGATCTGGGCGATTGAATTGCTTGGTTTGTTTATCAAGCATGGTGTGTTGGCAGTACGTCTTTATGCAAATATCATGGCCGGCCATATGGTTCTGGCGGTGATTCTTGGTTTTATCTTCCAAGCCGCTCATGCAGAGCAAGAGTGGGTCTGGTGGGTGGTGACTCCGGCGAGTATTCTGGGGCAAATTGCCATTGGGATGTTGGAGTTGTTTGTTGCGTTTCTGCAAGCTTACGTGTTTGCGTTTTTAGCAACTTTGTTCATCGGCGCTGCTGTACACGAGCACTGATTTTTTAAAGACATCCGCATTCGTCCCGTTGTGGGGTGATCGGTCAGAGTTAATGGTCCTTGGTTTAAGGCTCCCGAGTGCGGAGTCCTAACAAAGTAACATAGGAGTACTTAACGTGAGTTACTGTTTTCGAGTTCTTGTGATGGCGATGAGTGTGTGTGTTGCCATGTCGATCCCGGCGTTCGCTGCGGGTGAAGGTGGCATTCATTTTTCTGGAGCGTTCGGGGCCGCACTGACGATTATTGGTGCCGGTTACGGCATCGGTAAAATTGGTAGCGCTGCTGTGGAAAACATGGCTCGCCAACCAGAAGTTGCCGGACAGATCCAGACAGCAATGATTATTGCTGCGGCTCTGATCGAAGGGGTGACCTTCTACGCATTGATCGTCTGTGGTGGTAGTAACGAAACTTACTTCGCCCAGTAATCTGATTTTTCAATCAGTTTTCCTTCCGCTGTATTTCAAGGCAGGGAGTCGATGGTGATTCCAATTCGAACGATGATGTCTCTGGTCATTGCATGTTTATTCTCGTTCAGTACGGGTCCGGCTGTGGCTTTTGCCGCCGACGAGGCTCCGTCAGGAACGGCGGAAGAGCATGCCAGCAACGATGCTCCTCATAGTGATGAGGGGGGGCATGATCATTCGTCTGATGGGCATGCTGAAGATCCTCACCATAAGAACGATGGAGATCATGCCCACGAAGAAGAAGGAGGCGGTATGAAATTCAAGGCGGATACCGCGCTCTGGTCTTTAGTGACATTTATTGTTTTCGTTTTGGTGCTTCGTGTGTTTGCCTGGGGGCCTCTCACCGAGGGTCTCGACAATCGCGAAGCGCACTTTCGAAGCCAATTGGCTGAAGCAGAAGCGGCACGGGTTCAAGCCGAACGGATGCTCAAAGAGCATGCGGCAAAACTGGAAGCTGTGCAGGACGAAGTGAGAGCCATCATCGAAGAAGCCAAGCGGGATGCCGAGCACACGAAGAACGACATTATTGAGACGGCTCAAAAAGAAGCCAAAGCAACTCAAGACCGGGCGATTCACGAAATCGAACGGTCGAAAGATGCCGCTTTGAAAGAGCTGTTCGATACCATGTCGTCACAGGTGGCGTCTGCCACCGAACATGTGATCGGTCGAACGATCGACGGCGATGATCAAAATCGATTGATTGACGAAGCGTTATCACAGTTTTCGGGTTAATGAAAATCTGTTGATACTCTGAGAGTATTAACGTATTGACACCCTCCTGGAAGTCAGAAAGTTCATCCGGTATGTCCACTGAGGACCTCCCTAACAACCACATTCCCAGCGTGATGGAAGATCCCAGCACGTTGGCTGTCGCCAAGATGTATGCGGAAGCGCTCGTCGGGGCTTCACAGACGGTGGGGGTTGATTCGGTACTGGAAGAATTTACGTCGTTTATCGACGATGTCCTGGCACGGAATGCAGAATTTGCAGCTCTGTTCTGTTCATCAGTCGGAAATCGCGACGATAAAGTGAGATTGATTGAGCGAATCGTGGCCCCGTTTGGGTCCGAATTGTTTACAAGTTTTCTCCGCGTGCTGGCCAATAAAGACCGGCTTGACCTGTTACCTCTAATTCTGAGTGAATCGCGACTTTGTCACGAAATTCAACAAGGAAAAAGACGTGTGCAGGTGACTTCCGCGGCAGAAATGTCGAGCGAGCAGGTAGAGCGCGTTCGACAACAATTGTCAGAAAAACTGCCGTTCGATCCGATTATCGAATCGAGCGTTGATCCGTCTCTTGTCGGAGGCATTGTGATTCGTGTCGGTGATACGATTTACGATTCTTCGGTAAAGACACGCATGAAACAACTCCGTGAGAGAATGCGACAGAGGAGCCTCAATGAAATTCAAAGCGGACGAGATCGCTTCAGTCATCCAGAAGGAGATTGAGGACTTTCGCGGCGAGATCCAGGCCAGCGAAGTTGGTCGGGTTCTGGAAGTGGGCGATGGTATCGCGCGCTGCTATGGACTCGCATCAGCCATGTCTGGCGAAATGGTCGAGTTTTCCAATGGTGTGAATGGACTGGTCTTTAACCTCGAAGAAAACTCCGTCGGAGTGATTATTCTGGGCGACTACCTGGACATTGCCGAAGGGGACGAAGTCAAAACGACGGGAGAATTGCTCTCCCTGCCTGTGGGCGATGCGCTCATCGGACGAGTCGTTGACCCTCTTGGTAATCCATTGGACGGCGAAGGCCCGATTGTCACCACGGAACGTCGACCATTAGAGATGATGGCACCAGGCGTTGCCGGTCGTCAGCCGGTGAAACAACCGCTGCAAACCGGTATCAAAGCCGTTGATGCGATGACCCCTATCGGTCGTGGCCAACGTGAATTGATCATTGGTGACCGAAAGACGGGTAAAACAACCGTCGCGATCGACACAATTCTCAGCCAGAAAGAGACCGGCGTCATCTGTGTCTATGTGGCTTGTGGACAACGTGCCGGCTCGGTGGCGGGTGTGGTGGAAACTCTCAAAGCACACGGTGCGATGGATTACACCATCGTCGTGTCTTCGACCGCTTCCGACCCAGCTCCATTGCAATACATTGCTCCTTACGCCGGTGCGGCGATGGCTGAGCACTTTATGTATCAGGGCAAGCATACTTTGGTGGTCTACGATGACCTTTCCAAACAAGCTCAGGCCTATCGCCAGTTGTCACTCTTGATGCGTCGTCCTCCGGGCCGTGAAGCGTATCCGGGTGACGTGTTCTATTGTCACAGCCGATTGCTCGAACGGTCTGCCAAACTGAGTGATGAACTTGGTGCCGGCTCGATGACGGCATTGCCGATCATCGAAACACTCGAAGGTGAAGTTTCCGCATACATTCCGACCAACGTGATTTCGATTACCGATGGTCAGATTTATCTGGAACCGGATCTCTTCTTCAAAGGTGTTCGACCGGCGATTAACGTCGGTATTTCGGTCTCGCGTGTGGGTGGTAACGCCCAAACCAAAGCGATGAAGAAAGTCGCCGGTTCATTGCGACTCGACCTGGCATCGTTCCGTGAACTGGAAGCATTTGCTCAACTTGGTACCGACCTCGATAAAGCGACGCAGTCGCGACTCGATCGTGGTTACCGTATGGTCGAACTGTTGAAGCAACCGCAATATCAGCCACTGCATTTTGCCGATCAGGTGATCAGCATTTACGCGGGTACGAACGGTTACTTCGACAAGGTTCCTGTCAACAGAGTGGCAGAAGCCGAAAAAGGACTGCTCGAATACATGCGTCAGGAGAAATCGGAAATCCGCGATGAAATCATCGAAACGGAATCCCTCTCTGACGAATTGATCGAAAGTCTGAAAGCCGCTTTGACAGAGTTTCAAGACCGATTTGTGAGAGGCCTCGGTGTTGAAGCGGGCGAGTAGAACTTGTTGTTCCGTGAAGCGTATTCAAATTTCTGTTTCGTAACTTTTTGAACTTAATGATCCTATGGCGAACGCCCGGGCACTTGTCAAACGACTGAAATCAGTCAAGAACATCCGGAAGATCACCCGGACTATGGAATTGATCGCCACCGCGCGATTCAAAAAGTCCATGGACCGCGCGACCGAAGCGGCTGCATACACGAAGAAGATTTCCGAGATTGTTGCCGATCTGTCGCAAGTGGATCTCAAGTTTTCTCACCCGCTTTTGGAGCAACGTGAGAACCCCAAAAAAGTCAATCTTCTCGTGCTGACCTCGAATCGAGGATTGTGCGGTGGATATAACGGCGGGGTGTTACGACAAGCAGTTCCTCGTTTGCGAGAGATTCGCGACAACGAAGAACAAGAGCTGGAAGTCGAAGTTGCCGGTAAACGGGGAATCGCGTTCCTGAAGTTTCAGGGTTACGAATTCGACCGAGCTTATACCAACTTTGAAGACCAACCAAAGTTCTCTGAGATCGAACCGATTGCACAGCGATATATTGATGGCTTTATCAGCGGTGAAATTGACCGCGTCGAAGTCGCCTATACCAAGTTTGAATCTGCCGGCAAACAAACGGCGATGCTGGAAACTCTTCTTCCGATCGGTGATTTGATCACTGCCGGAGAAGATGATGAAGAGGAGGGACGGAATGTCGATTACGAATTCCTGCCGTCCGCTCAGGAAATTCTGGAAGAGATCGTTCCGGCAGCCTTCAAGGCACGACTCTTCAAATGTTTTCTGGACGCAGCCGTCAGCGAACAGATTGCCCGCATGGTGGCCATGAAGGGCGCGACCGAAAACGCGGGCGATATGATTCGCGACCTGTCCCAAAAATACAACCGAGCACGACAATCGCAGATTACTTCGGAACTGTCCGAAATTATCGGCGGTGCCGCGGCTCTCGAATAAACCGTACATTTACATCACTCGATCAGCACAACTTCAACAATCGAGAAGAATACGATGGCAACAGATACAGCAACACAGAACATTGGTAAAGTTTCACAGGTAATCGGATCGACTTTCGATGCGAAATTTCCTCAAGACCAATTGCCAGAAATTTACAACGCTTTGGTCGTCGATGCACAGATCAAAGGGATCCACGTCCATGTGACTGGAGAAGTCCAACAACACCTTGGCGGCGGACGTGTTCGCTGCGTGGCGTTGGGTGGAACTGACGGCATGACACGCGGTATGGATGTCGTCGATACGGGAGGTCCCGTTTCGGTGCCTGTCGGTAAAGAATCACTCGGACGCGTGTTCAACGTGTTGGGTGAAGAAATCGACGGTCGCGGACCGGTCAATACCAAAGAACGCTGGCCCATTCATCGTCAGCCCCCATTGTTTGATGACCTCTCTCCGAAAACAGAGTTGTTCGAAACGGGCATCAAAGTGGTCGACCTGCTCACTCCGTTCGTCCGTGGTGGTAAAGCCGGACTGTTCGGTGGTGCCGGTCTTGGTAAGACGGTGATTTTGACCGAATTGATCGCGCGTATCGCTTCGGCTCACGGTGGTTACTCAGTGTTCGCCGGAGTGGGTGAACGTACCCGCGAAGGAAACGACCTGTGGCTCGAGATGCAAGAAACCAAGATTGGCGACACCGGTCGTTCGGTCATCGAACAGACCTGCATGGTCTTCGGTCAAATGAATGAACCCCCTGGTGCCCGTCTTCGCGTCGCGTTGTCTGCACTCACCATGGCAGAATGGTTCCGTGATACCACGGGAACCGATACTCTGCTGTTCGTCGATAACATTTTCCGCTTCTCCCAAGCGGGTGCAGAAGTGTCGGCACTCCTCGGACGTATGCCGTCCGCTGTGGGTTACCAACCGACACTCGGTACCGAACAAGGGGAACTTCAGGAACGAATTACCTCCACGAAAAGTGGTGCGATTACATCCGTGCAAGCTGTCTACGTTCCGGCGGACGACCCGACCGACCCGGCACCAGCCACGGCGTTCTCTCACTTGGATGCGTTCATCTACCTCGAACGATCGATTTCAGAAAAAGGGATTTACCCGGCGATCGACCCGCTCGCATCGTCGTCCCGTATTCTCGATCCTTCATATGTCGGTGAACGGCATTACACAGTCGCACGACGTGTGCAAACCATTTTGCAACGCTATCGCGAACTTCAAGACATCATTGCGATTCTCGGTGTCGACGAATTGTCCGAAGAAGACAAACAGATTGTCGCCCGAGCGCGACGCATCGAGCGTTTCCTCTCGCAGCCGTTCCTCGTTGCGGAAGTGTTTACTGGTAAGTCAGGTAAGATCACTCCGCTCGAAGAGACGATCGAATCGTTTGAACAAATCTGCGACGGCGTCTGGGATCATCTACCGGAAGCCGCCTTCATGTATGTCGGTGGTGTGAAGGAAGCCGAAGAACAAGCCAAGAAAATGGCTGAGAAGGCGTAGTGAGAAACTAGCAACTGGAAATTAGCAACTAGCGAATCTGACATGGCTGACGGAAAACTCCAACTGGTGCTGGTCACCCCGGAAAAAACGCTGCTCGACGAGCCGGCGGACTCTCTGAAGTTCCCGCTGTTCGACGGGTTGATCGGCGTGTATCCGTCTCGTGCCCCCATGGTGGGTCGTCTCGGCTTTGGCGAATTGGTGATTCGTTCTTCGGCAGGTGAGAAGTCGTACTATATCGATGGTGGCTTTGCCCAGGTGAAGGGGAAAGTCATTTCCATTTTGACGAACGATGCCACGACTCTGGACGGCATCGATACAGCGGCATTGAAGACAGAACTCGCGGAAATCTCTGAACAAGCCGCGACCAATGATGCCGATCAGGAAGCTAAAACGAATCGCATCAATCGCATTCGCACCATGCTCAAACTGGCTCGATAGTTCAGTTCCTTGCTTCCAAGTCTCGACTCGCAGTTCCATTAGGATAATTTCTCGCGCAGCGGCGCGGCGTCGCAGCGAGAACTGACCGCAGTTCAATCGTGGAAAACTGAGTCATTGTAGGGCAGGGGCCTCCCTGCCAAAGAAAAGAAAGACTCACGCCAAGGCGAAGAGTTGCGAAGCAAGGGAACACTGATCTTCGCTCATCCACACTCATCAATAAGAGATCCCGATCAGTGAAGATGAGTGTTTATTAGCGTTCCTCTTTTTGAATCAGGAAGGTTTGATGACAGGAAACGGAATGCTTCATACTCAATACTGTTATTAACCACGAATCTCTCGAATCACACGAATGGGTTGAATTCTCACGCGGCGTCGCAACGAGAACCATCAATCGCGGAAAAGCACGGACTCCAGAGCGGTGAAGCAAGACAGATATTTCTTGTGAATTGTCGCAAACTGCTTTATGCTCAAATATATCGAAGTCGCCTGATCTATATGAGACGGACTGAATGACTTCTCTTCATATCGAATTGCCGTAGTCAAATTGTCTTTGACACTATCCTTGCATCCGCCGCCTCATATTGAGCATCTGCCAGATTCCGTAAGTGTGAATTCTTCGCAACATGTGCTCGGTCGCTTTCAGCGCGTCGTTCGATTACACCCCGAACAACTCTCTTATCGAAAGGACAACCCAATGACTCACATATTCAGATGGCGATTACTATCGATTGTGGCGTTTTGCGCACTCCTTGGAATAGTGCAAGTTGGACTGCGATCGAATCTCCTTGATGATGGGCGAGCAGAAGCGGCAGCTCCTTCTGTGACTGAAAATGCCGACATCAAGCCCTTCATCACCGCGAAGGCGACCCGTGATTATCGCGTGACACTCCTCGGTATTACGAAAGGAATCGCCTTTCTCGATTCAAAAGATCGCGTCATCGGCGACGGGCGATCTCGCGGAACGAGCGCGGTACCATGGACGCGAGTCGTGGTAATGATCGAGCGACCTGAAAAGAAAGATGGAACATGGCGTTTTGACGCCCAGACACTCGATGATCAAAAAGTGCTGCAATCGGTCAAGCTTGCAGGCAGTACTGAGATGGACCTGAATTACCCGCCACTTGCTGCCGCAATCTTTCCGACTTCAATTCCTGAAGTCGATTTTCCTGAACGTGCGAAGGTGCACTTGTTAACTCTGTCTGATGTCTCACCAGAAGCCAAGTTGATAACGCTGCGCTTTGAATTTGGCTCAGAGGGCGAGCGTCAAGAGCTGGTCTTTGAGAACGTACCAATTCCTTAGAGCTCGTGAAGCGCAACCGTAGCGGCGGTTGAGTGTGGAACCACGAATCTCGCGAATCACACGAATGGGTTAAGTTCGCACGCAGCGGCGCGGCGACTCAGCGAGATATGATCGGTATTTCAATCACGAAAAAGCACAGACTCTAGAGGAGTGAACCGTAGTGCAGAACTTGCCAGCCATCTTATGTAGAATCACACTCCAGCGGCCAATTAGGTATGGCCATTCTACAAGATGAGGAACACATTATGCTTATTACGACCACTCCAATTATCGAAGGTTATCGAATCGTCGAATACCATGGCCTTGTCACTGCGAAAAATGTTCGAGCGGTGAATGTCATTAGAGATTTCTTCACTGCATTTCGAGACTTTTTCGGTGGACGTTCTGCCTCTTATGAAGACGTCATGAATGAGATTCAATCCGAAGTTCTTCAAGAAATTCAAGCGAAAGCGGAAGAGGGTGGGGCAAATGCAATCATTAGCCTTAATCTTGATTTCGAAAATATCGGCTCGAAAAACAAATCGATGATTATGGCATTCGTAAAAGGCACTGCTGTCGTGATTGAAAAAATGAATAACAAAGAGTAACTGTAGGGCAGGGGCCTCCCTGCCGATGGAAGGCAAGACTCACGCCAAGGCGCAGAGTTGCGAAGGAAGGGAACACTGATCTTCGCTCATCTACACTCATCAATAAGAGATCCCAATCAGTGAAGATGAGTGCTTATTAGCGTTCCTGATGTCAGGATTTGCATCTCGATATTGAAGACACTTTAACTCGTGATTCCAGGATTTCAGCGCGAGCCATTGCTCAATAGACTGTGTCTGACAGGAAAACGAGGAAACGCCATGTCAGACTTCACCCATGCGATCATACTCGACTTTGAATCGATCTGCGACGATCAAAAACCGATTCAACCGCAGGAGATTATTGAGTTTCCGTCGGTCGTTCTCGATCTGAAGACTTTGCAAATCACGGCAGAGTATGAATCATTCGTTCGTCCCGTCCATCATCCCGAATTGACTCCCTTCTGCCGAGAATTGACCTCCATCACACAAAGTGATGTCAGCCGGGCGAAGCCGTTTGCCGAGGTCTTTGAGGAACATCAACGCTGGCTGGCCGAACACAACCTATTTCTAGACAACGCTCTGTTTGTGACCTGCGGAGACTGGGATCTGAATGTCATGTTGCCGACGCAATGTGCCGTGTCATCGACACAGATCCCGAAAATTCCCGGCATCTACCGTCGTTGGCATAACATCAAACGATCTTATGTGGAAGTGATGAATGTCAAGAAAGCGCCCGGCATGGCGAAGATGTTGAAAGGTCTCGATATCCAACTGACCGGACACCATCACCGCGGCATTGATGATTGCCGTAATATTACCACGCTGTTGAAGACGGTTCTCGAACAGGGTGCTCAATTTCGCGTAACGGGTGAGCGGTGAGAATTAGAATGCGGAGCCCTCACCACAATCCTGCGTTGTGATCGATTTCCAACCATTCGCCTACGTCGTTTCCTTCCAGTGCATGCAGTACCGCCGCGCCGAGTGCGAAGGAGCGGTCGTCGTGATGGACGCCGTCCTGGTGATGGTCGATGCGGCAGCGTCCCGACGGATTTTGCTTGAGCAATAGCGACGCCAGTTCGGTCTCCAGATCGTCGCGCGAGCTGGCTGCTTCAATCTGTCCACAGCCGGGATACCAGGCGATTTGTCTTTGCAGAATCACACGGCGTAACGCGATGGCCAGTGCATGATTTCCCTGCCCACCCGCAAAATTAAAACGCCTGACATCATAGTTCGATTCGTATTTCTGAATCGTGCCGACCATCTGGTACTCGTCGAGCATGTAAGTGACTCGATGGAAATTCTGAGCGATGTTGGCGATCCAGTCGTCCACCCATTGGACGCGCGTCGGATGATCGGGAGTCGGCTTGCGGACATCCATCCGGTCCACGATGAGCTTGCTATTTTCCCAATGAATTAACACGCCGACAGTGAGGTCGTGTTTTTCGGCGTAGTCGATCGCGGCGATGTAAGAACAATGTGGTTGACCGGCTTGCTGAGGAGAGAGCGATTCATCACGACACGCTTCAACCTCGGCCAAAGTCAAGAACTCACCATCCGAATGTTGCCATTGGTTAAGCCATAACCTGCGAAAAACAGGGTCAGGAAGCATAATGCGCTGTTCGTTGAGCCAGTCTTCTCGAATCCAGGGAGCTTGCGGTCCATCAAGAGATGAGAAGTACCAAAGATCGCTTTCTTGTGCCAGTTCGCGAATCTCCCATTGCCAGCCTCGACCGACGCCGGCATTCGTCAAGACAACTAATAGACAATCCCGTTTCTTGGCTGCTGAAGAAAGCAGGGAATACCAAAGGTCGGGTTTGGCCCAGTGGCACAGTTCGTCGCAGATAATGAAATCGGGCAGAACGCCGTACGACGAACCGACATCCGATGTGATGATCTTCAACTGACTGCCGGTCTCGCGATTGCGAACAATCTCTTTTTGAAATTCGAGCGGCTCAAAGATCTCTGCATTCCATTGAGCAAGACGTAACAACGCGTCTCGAATCAGAGCAGCTTGATCAGAATCAGCGGCAGCCGCCAAACCGATCAACCCCGGTCGTCCGTAGAGCAGAATCCATCCGAGCTGGAGTGCCATGTCGGAGGTTTTGGAGTGTCCGCGCGGACGTTCGACCCATGCGCGTTGAATCGGTTGTTCTACCAATTGCCCAGTCAGTTTTTGCCAACCGAGATCGAGGGCCGTGAAGTCATTCTGTTGCCAGTTTTCCAACAACTCGGGAAGCGGCTGGAGTTCCTGTTGGTCATTCTCTATCTGAATCATCTGACGAAATGCGGCTGGACTTTTCTTCATCATTCGGCGATTCAGTTCGGTCTTCAATTTCAAACGCTGGATCAATTCCCAACGTTCGCGCCAATTCCAGGAGTTCTTCATCACTCAAGTCCTCAAAGTTCTGCTTCTCACTTTCGTCCTGCTTATTGGAGTGTCCGCACCAGCCGGGGGGTGGGTGATGTTTGAGCCAAAATGTTTGTGCTGTGACACTCCCTTTCATGGCGGATTGATACAGTGCCGAAACTACGTTTTGACTGAGTGTTTCATCGATCTCCTGCCAACGGCGGCGGAACTCATCATCCTGATTGAGTGTCTCGGCGACATCACTCATCGAGAGAAACAGTTTCTGGCAGACCATCGTGGGCGAAGCGCCTTTCGCCAGCCAACTCAGGAACAGCTCCCGTTGATCTTCCGAGAGTAATTGTGAGGTCGTACGAGATTCAGTTTTCTTTCGACTTGGAGTTTTTCGCTTGGTTGTGCTTTTCGCGGTTGTCGAAGATGTAGTAGACCGGTTCGGAGAAGCGGCTTTTTTGGTGGGTTTCTTTCGAGACGAGCGTTTCTTTGCCATGTTGACGGCGTCCTCCTCCATAAACTCCAGAATGTGCAGTGCGCGAACGATCTTTGGCTTCCGCATGTCCCACTCGAATGAATCCTGCTTTTTCAAAGAAGGGATTGATCCAACCCATCTGAGCTTGAGCTTCAATCCAGGGACGCGGGGCAAGTAGGCAACTTCGGTTCACAAAGCGCGTCGCTATTCCCGCTCCCCGATAGGCGGGATGAATGACCACACGTGAGAGCATCATTAATTGACGGTCAATGGCTTTCATACTCAAACTGCCAGACTTACCTTTCAGCCCGAAAAAACGATTTCTTTGAGACAAGCAACCGGGGGCCGAGGTAAAGACACAAATCCCGACTGGCTTTTCACCATGCCAAAGCAAGGTCACGAATCTGACGAACCAGACGCTGTGACTGCGGTAATGCCACCGAGCGAAGTACGGCCAGTCGCTTTTCGTTCCGGTGGTGAGCTCGAATTCGTCGAGCAAGCGGGAACTTTTTTTTTACGGTTCAGGTGAGTGATTTCGATCTCTCCCCCCAGATCGCATTGAAGATGCAGGTCGGGCGACAGTTCTTCCAACATGTCTTCATGAGTGGTCGCCAGCAGAAATCCGATGTTTTGACGACTTGCCAGTTTGCGAATGTTGCAGGCAATCACGCGGGCCAGGACGCGATCAAGAGTCGCCGTAAATTCATCGGCCTGTAACCAATCGGGCCGTTGTGCGAGCCCCTTTGCCAGCCGGTAGCGATAGCGTTGACCATCACTCAATTCCGCCGGACTTCGCAGCATCAATTGGGCTTCGCTCAATCCGCACAAAGACAACCATTGCATTGCTTCGTCGAAGTGACAGCCTAAACCGTCAATCAAAGGGAGAGTTCCCAAATCGAGGTCATCAATGTTGATGACATTTTCGAGTTGACTGGCAACCGCGCGCATCAGTGAAGATTTTCCAGACCCCGAAGCCCCCGTGAAACAGACCACTTGGCCAGACTCTATGGGGAGATCGACATTGTCGGCAATCACGTTTTGGCCAGACTCAAAACCTATACCGAAGTGACTCATCACCATGGCAGTGTGCGTCGTTTGTGTTTTCGGTAGAAAATCGTAGGTGACAGAAACTTCCATCGGCAATCCTTTGCGGGGTTAGCAATTAGCAATTTGTCATTTGAGCCACTACTTCCTCGGTGGCCGAATGTGGGGTTGCAGATTTTGTGCTGCGAGAAATTCATCGAGGACCGGTCGAAATTGCTCCCATTCCTCCATCGGAACTTCAAACGAAATTCGGTAGGTCGCCTCTTCGTCTTCATTCGTTTGCTTGGCAGAAAACTGATCGTCGGGACTGAGCGACAGATGCTGCAACTGCTTTTCATCGAAACCAGTCAGTGACACATCGATTTCATACAAGTCTGCAAGTTCGGACATTAAGTCGGATAACTTATCAACATCCCATTCGCCGCCAACATTGGGATTGTTTAATGTGACATTCAACGCCTTTTCTCGTTCCAACGGTAAATCGACGACAATCACATCAAGTTCGCCCACGCCGTCCGCTTTCAGAATTCCCAATCGTTGATGCCCGGAGACAACGTGTCCGGTCCGACGGTTCCAAACCACCGGTTGAACCAGATCGAATTCGTTCAATGATCGTTTAAGCCTTTTGAAACCTTCCATTCCCGGCTTGAGTTCCACTCGTGGGTTATAGGGTGCCGGTAGTAGTTGATCGACTGAAATTCGCTCGATTGGTAAATGATGAGTGATCGATTCATTCATTCGGGCTGCTCCTTATCGGGATGATTATTGGGCCAGTCAGGCGGTTCGCGAAATGTATTTTTCATCTCGGAACGCAATTGACTCAAAATGCGGTAGATGTGCCCGCGGTCACAACCGAGTGCAATGCCAATCCTCTCATAAGACCAGCCCGCTTGTTCGCGTAACACCCACGCCGCTAAATCTCGCCATTTGGAATCATCTCGCTTGATGTAATGTTGTTCGAGAAGATTCCAGAATTCGGGAGGATCTTGGCGAGGGAGAACGACTTTGTCACCTTCTTGATTCATGACGGACATGTTGTGATATTTCTCTCTAGTGCTCTGTGGAGATTTTGAGTCTCTATATTGACTGAGTTTGTTGCGCAACAGTCCCTGTCTCATCGACATCGTTCCTCAAAAACCCGTTAATTCAGACGACTTAGGGAGTCAAGCATGGCCGGGAACGTGTTGCGCACTGTGGTGGGTGATGCAAGGCCGAGTCTGACTCTGGTACGGCACATCACCAAGAGAAAAACACCAATTCTTACAAATTTCTGGGCCATGAAATGGGTGAATACTGTTTGAGAATTGTTGAGTGGCTATACTTCACTGACCTTCATTTTGTGACCTACACTTCTGGACCAGTCAGCAGTGGCACTCTGTCAAAATCTCATGTCTTCTTCGTTCGAACGATATTCCAAACAGGTACTTTTCCGCGGAATCGGAGAAGTACGTCAGCAGGTATTAACCCATAAAAAAGTGCTGCTGTGTGGCTGCGGAGCGTTGGGAACAGTGATCGCCGATCAGTTGGTCAGAGCGGGAGTCGGGCATCTGGTCATCGTGGATCGGGATTTTGTGGAACTCTCCAACCTTCAACGGCAGGTTCTGTATGACGAACAGGACGTAGAACAACGGTTTCCAAAATCAATTGCCGCTGCCAACAAGCTACAAAAGATCAACAGCTCCATTACGATTGAACCTGTTGTCGCCGACATCGATGCGGGGAACATTGAGTCTCTGGCGCGCGACTGCGATTTGATTCTCGACGGGACGGATAACTTTGAAGTCCGTTTTTTGATCAACGATGTTTCGCTCGAACTGGGCATTCCCTGGATTTATACCGGCTGCATCGGTAGTCACGGTCAGGTCATGCCGATTTTTCCCGGAGAGACGGCCTGTTTGCGTTGCCTGATGGATGATGTTCCCGAACCGGGATCGACCGAAACTTGTGACACTGCCGGAGTCCTTGGGCCGGCGGTCAACATCATTGCCTCTTATGAAGTCGTACTGGCATTGAAAATCCTGACCGATCAACGCGATTTGGTGCCGCCCGTGATGACGGTCATTGATGTCTGGGATGCTTCATGGCGAGAAATGAAGTTAGGCTCACTGCGCGACGAATCCAATTGCCCTGCGTGTCAGCAAGGGAAACGAGACTGGTTACACGGCGGTCGCGGGTCACAAAGCACTGTCTTGTGTGGTCGGAACGCCGTACAGGTAATACCCGAACAGAAGCGCTTGCTGTCACTCGACGAATTGACGAGCAAGCTTTCCACCTCTGGAACGGTCACCGGTAACCCTTATCTGATCAAGTTCTCACCGACGGAATCTGCCCACGAGTTAACGATTTTCAAAGATGGTCGTGCTATTGTGCAAGGGACAGAAGATCTGGCCGAGGCCCGCAGTCTGTATTCGCGATACATCGGGGCTTGAACTTCTGATTTCTTTCCTTCCCCATTCGCGGTCATCTGCTTTTGCGTCTACAATACAGCTATGCCGAAAATTGATCTCCAACTCCCGACGATCCAGAACTGGTCCTGCCACAATTGCGGTGGTTGTTGTCGTCAGCACTTGATTGCCATTACCGAAGACGAAAAACAGCGCATCGACAAACAGAACTGGACGGTGGACGATGGCATCTCCGCCGAAAATGCTGTCGTCGTCAAAAACCCTGATTCAAAAACTCGCCCCTGGCGATTGGGACATCAAAAAGATGGAGCGTGTGTCTTTCTGCAAGACGATGGACTCTGTCGAATTCACGCCAAATTCGGAGAGGATGCCAAGCCGCTGGCTTGTCGAATCTATCCTTACGCATTCCATCCAATGGGAAACAAGATCACGGTCGGTCTGAGATACAGTTGTCCGTCGGTCGTCGCCAACAACGGAGATGCTGTTGCCGATCAACTGGGTGATTTGAAGAAGTATGCGAAAGCGGTCGTCCCCGACAATTACAAACAAACTCCGCCTCCCAACATCACACGCAAAGATTCAACTCTTGCCTGGCCCGACATTTTGAAAGTTGTGCAGGCGTTGGATGCGGCATTTGAAGATGAAGAGACACCCTTCACATTACAGCTTCTGCGAACGGTCTCCTGGGTCAATCTGCTGTCGCAATCGAGCTTCGAGAAGATTCAGGGAGCCAGAATCAATGATTTGCTCGAATTGCTGATTGCGGCTGCGGAGATGGAATGGGAAGAGCTTCCCGATGAGAATGAATTAGAATCAATCTCTCGCATTGGCCGTGTCATGTTTCGCCTGATGATTTCTGTCTACGGACGGAAAGAGACACAGCAGGAACTCGACTCTCCCTGGAAATCTCGATTGCTGTCTCTGAAAGCCACGACAAAATTTGCCTGGGGTGGAGGTAAGACACCCGAACTGTATGAAATGTTGCCGCAGATCTCGTTTACCGACATCGAGAATTTCAATGGCGGACTGCCGGAGGGGTTCGACGAACTGTTCCGTCGTTATGTACGGATGAAAATTCAGGGGATGCACTTTTGCGGTGCGGCATATTATTACTATCCGGTCACAACGGGTTTCTATTCGCTCGCATTGATGGTACCGGTGACTTTGTGGCTGGCGCGCTGGATTGCCCTGGGACAGCACCACGACCAAGTCACACAAGACGATCTCGAGCTGGCGATTTCGATCGCCGACCATCATCATGGTTATTCACCCGTGTTGGGATTGTCGCCGTTTCGTAAACGTGTTGAGTTTCTCGATTCATTTGGCGACATCCCGAGATTGATACTGAACTATGCACGCTAAACAGATCATTCAGCTTTCGCTCCGCACAACGACGACCGTCGTGCTGATCGTCTGCCTTGCAGTCGAGTGCTTGGCCCAGCCGATCATTCCGACTGCCGATCAAGATCTCGCTCGCCGACTCGCTTCTATTGACGATTTGTTGGAAGTGGAAGATTGGGACCGTGCCATTGATGTACTGGAATCTGTTCAGATTTCAGGTGACGAAAACGTGATCCCCGTCAATGACCAACTTTTGCTCAAAGCATCGGAGTACGCTCGTATCTTGCTCACGCAGCTTCCACAACCCGCGTTGGAACGGTATCGGCAAAGATTCGAAACGCGGGCTGAGGGGCTTTGGAATCAAGCGAATCTGACGGGGGACGTTACGTTTTTGGAGACAATCGCTCAGGAGGCTTTTTTAACGCGCATGGCTGAAAAAGCGATCACTCACCTTGCCGAGATGTCGTTGCAAGCGGGTGAATTTGAAGCCGCTTACGCTTATTGGCTAATGCTTGTTCCCTCCGAATATCCCCAAGCATTACTGATTCGATATCCCGATCCTGAGATGCCACTCTCAGATGTTCTGGCCAAGTTGATTGTCTGTCGAATTCTTGCGGGAGAACTCGAAGTTGCCAAGTTTGAACTCTCCGTTTACCGAGAACGATATCCCGAAGCAGAAGGAACACTGGCCGGCCGATCTGGTTTATGGAGAAATCTGCTGGAAGGCTTACTCAACTCCACACGGGAACAAACACCGATGGTTTCTTCCGTGACTTCAAACCGCACAGAAATTCCAATTGATGTAGGGGCACAGAATTGGTCGCTTCCCGTGGTGAAGGACTCAAGTCTGACCTTCTCCAATGGACTCAAGCATCACCCCGTGCTGTGGAAGAACTTTGTCTTCTGGAACACGGGGTCCGCCATCATGGGATATGACATGAAAAGTGGATTGGGAGCCTGGATGGAAGAAACCCCACGCAGCAGTGAAGATTGGATTCGACAGGGACGGACTTATCCGACACAGGTTGACCCGTTCGATTTTCGACCGTTGCGGCCCGTTCATGGAGACGCCGGCGAAACCATCACCATCTCACAAGGTCGTCTGTATGCCAGATTGGGAGGACCAATCACCGGTTACTCTAACGAGGAAACTCGCAGACAACCATCGCGACTGATTTGTCTCGATCTGCAAGAACGCGAGGGACAATTGGTTTGGGATTTCAACTCGGCCCAGCTTGATCAAGAGTTACGATTTGAAGGACCGCCCGTCGTTGATCGGGGAAAACTCTGGGTTCTCGCTCGCCGAGGAACGACTCCCTCGGAATTGTATCTACTTTGTTTTCGGGCAGAGGATGGTCATTTCCTGTGGAATCGTTTGATCTGTTCGAACAGCGCTCAAGCTCCCGAAGGAAGCAACTTTGCCAGCAGCCTGCAATTAGTCTTGAACTCTGGTTCGCTCTATGTCTCTACCGAGCTGGGAACCGTGGTCGCGTTTCATGCCGAAGATGGTCAACCGATCTGGTATCACATCTATTCCCGTAACACGTCTCCGGAAAACAGACACCGCACTGCGCGTTTATCTTCAAAACTGTTGATTGATGAGGGAACAGTCATAGCTGCCCCGAGTGACAGTGATCGTGTCTTTGCTTTGGAGCAACAGACCGGTGAAAGTTTGTGGTCGCAACCGAGGACTTCCGATCAACAGCTTCTCGGAATTGCCAAAGATCGTTTGTTTCTTTCGGGAGATCATCTGGAAGCACGACATGTTTCGGATGGCCAACGCGAATGGCGGTTTTCTTCCCAAGCGGCTGAACTGAAAGGGCAGGGGGTCGGCCTTGTTTCTCACGATTCCGTCTGGTGGCCCACATCGACCGAAATCCTCATCTTCGACACAGTCGATGGTCGTTTGACCCGGCGCATCAATATCTTCCGCAATCACAATTTGCAAGGGGGCAACTTGGCAGGTCACTCGGAAGGGCTCATTTTAGCCAGTCCATCGCACGTGACGGCTTTCTCTCCCTGGGGTGAGAAACCTTGACAGCGTGTTGATATTTCAATTCTCAGTTGAAAGCTGATCAATGCTGAAGTTGAACGCATAGTTCGCCAGCCTCAAATTGCGAGTAGTCGTTGTCATATTGCCCCTGCTTGTGTACCCGGATACACTGAAGCCAGCAACACTTTCAAAATGATCAGGCATGGATGACTCAATTTCACGAACAACGTGAAATCCATGGCTCAAAGGATCATCAAGTCCTCTCCCGCTAGAGATCACATGAGTGAATCCACTGAAAATATTCTCGCAACCATCCCAACTCATTCCGTTCGACGTTATGTCTTTCATGGATTATGTGTTGCAGTCGTTCTAATCGTATGCGGTTTTTGCGCATTTATTGCCTGGCACTTGATTAAGTTTCATCGGCATGGAGAGGTCTCGCACCGGATGCAGATTGCGATCACCCGACTCGCTTTTCACCGTCCTAAAGAACTCACCGACGATCAATGGGCGTACTGCATTTTGTCAACCTGGAATCTACAAATCGGTTATGCTCATCCGTCTTACATACCGACCGCAGATATGAAGCGAATCGTGGAAGAATTAGAAGCGAAGATCGAAGCAGGTCCAGATTTAGGAACGATTGACTGGTTTTGGGACGAATATTACAGAGTGTATCCGTCTACTCAGAGTAATGAATGGATGAGGCCGACGACATTAGAAAACCGCAGTCAGTTCGAAGCCGGTGATCACGGTGGCTATCCGCTCTCGTATTGGCAAGCAGAGTATAAGGCATTGGTCTCCCAGTAAGAGAAGCCACTCTTCCTCTAACTACTCCAACACCTTCAACTTGAGATCTTTGAACTCAACCTTCAACGGCCCGCCGGAGTGAACTTGTAGCGCGATCACGCCGGATGTTTCTCCTTCAGGATCGTGCAAGTCGACACAGAGGTTGCCGTTGAGAAATGTCTGCACATGATGCCCCTTGGCTCGGATGCGGTATTCGTTCCACTCACCCGGTTTGACATGTTCGGTGGCGTCTTTGTCCCATAACATTTTGCGACCATGCTCGTGATACAGCTTTCCCCACCACTTTTGTCCAATGTCGGCCTGGTAACCTCGCGCCAATCCATCGGGTAACACTTCACTGCGAAACTGCACGCCACTGTTCGCATCGTTTGGCGTCAGACGTACTTTCAAAGTCAGTTCAAAATCTTTGACGATCAAGTCACTGTAAAGAAACGAATTCTTCTTGATGCCAGTCTCGGTATGTCCCACGATCACTCCATCTTGCACGCTCCATAGCGACTGGTCACCGGCCCAACCGGTCAGGTCTTTGCCATTGAAGAACAACTTGGCATTTTCTGTTGTCGCGGGAATGCGTTTTCGGGAAGCGAGTGCCGACGACTTCTCGCCTTTTTCCTCCGCAGAAAGGAAAGTCGTTAATGACATCGTCAGAATGAGAGTAAAAACCAGAAATCGCATGGGTAAAATCCTACAAATATGTGTGGCTTGAAATTGATGGATGGCTCGATTGTAAATCAATCGACCATCGGAAATACATACAATTTTCAGGTCTTCTCAGCGCACAAAAAAACGGAGAGCAGGAATCTCCCCCCTCTCCGCAATTTTGTGGACACTGATTGCTTACTGCAAAGTGAACTCGGGAAGCTTCACAATCTCGCCACCTTTGGTCGTCGATTCGTGAGCACATAGTCCCACGCAGGTCCAGTTGGCCGATTGAACGGCGTTAGGCCAGGGATCTCGATCTTCGAGGATCGCCGTCAAAAACTCATTCACCATATGTGGATGCGAACCGCCATGACCACCACCCTGAATGAACGACAGGTGATCGGCGTCGTGAATTTCTTGAGGCTGCGTAAACTTCTGGATTTCTGCGGGAAGCAGGTGTGCGTAATCGGGAACAGAAACCAGTTCCGGGATTTCATGCTCGGGTTTTTTGGCCGTGTGAATGACGTGCTCTTTGTTTTCGACCAACGTCCATTCGAAACTCTTCTTGGTGCCGTAAACGTCGAAGCTTTCTCGATATTGACGAGCCACATCGTACAGAAACCGCCAGATTTGAGCCGCCACGTCGGAATCTTTAATGGCGATGTGACACGATTCGACAGCATATTTGTTGCCAGACTTCTCGGCAATTGAGTCGCGGACTGTTCCTGAACCGAAACAGGAAACGTATTCGGCCACGCCATCAACAAGCCCCAGGATCGGGCTAACCACATGAGTGGCATAGTGCATGGGAATCATCTCTTCCCAGTAACTTGGCCAACCATCCATGTCTTGTGGGTGAGAGGCTTTCATGTACTGAATCTTGCCCAGCTCGCCTTTCTCGTAAAGCTCCTTGATGAACAGGAACTCACGGCTGTAGACAACCGTTTCCGCCATCATGTATTTGAGACCTGTTTCGTTCACCTTTTCCACAATCTGACGACATTCCTCAATCGTGGTCGCCATCGGCACGGTACACATCACGTGCTTCCCAGCATCGAGCGCCTTGAGAGACATCCAGGCATGATCGGGAATGGGTGAATTGATGTGGACGTAATCGATGTCCGGGTCGGCGAGGACATCGTCGTAACTGGTGTATCGTTTTTCGATACCGAACTGATCGCCGACTTTATTCATTTCGTCCACGTTACGACGACAGATGGCGGCCACCTTGGCCCGGGAATCAGCTTGATAGATGGGAATAAATTCGGCACCAAAGCCGAGGCCGATCATGGCTATGTTGATTTGTTGGTCGCTCATGGAGTCTCCTCGTTGTGTGTGAAATTCTGCAAAGCCTATTTCTCAATAAAATATCATTCGAGACTCCAGAGTACCCGGAGAGAACGGCAAAACAATGAGAAAATGCGTTGGAGACCAATACTTTTTCACAGGATGCATCGCGGAAGCTTGACCACGAATTACACGAATGTTTGACAGAATTTGTCAAAGGTAAGTTGGAATACCTCAATAATTATATCACTCCATGTGAAGGTCGGGTTTGGACCACGGCTCGCGAACTCCCCCAGGTCGCAAAACTTAGAAAACTGCCCGGGCTAACTGGATGACGATTACTTGTGACTTCAATAACGCTCAGCGCTCCGCAACAAAAATTATTCTATTCGTGCTATTCGTTTGATTCGTGGTTCAAAAGCAGACAACTTTGAAACGCAACAAACCACGAATGACTCAAATTACACGAATAAATAAAGGATTACCGACACGAACAATGATATACTTATGGATACATTCAGAAAAGGGGCGTCATGGTAGAGATCGTGTTCAAAGAAGAGTCGTTCCGAATCATGGGAGCATGTTTCGAAGTTTACAACGAGATGGGACACGGATTTCTGGAGGCGGTCTACCAGAAATGCCTATGTCTGGAGTTTGCAGATCACCGAATACGTTTTGCATCTCAGGTTGAACTCGATTTGAGATACAAACAAAAGCCACTCTCCCAGAAATACATTCCTGATTTCATCTGCTTCAACTCAATCATCGTTGAACTGAAATCGGTGCGAGAACTCTCCAATGCTCACCGGGCACAGGTTCATCATTATTTGAGAGCCACTGGATACAAGTTGGGACTTCTCGTGAACTTTGGCAACCATCCCAAACTCCAGTACGAACGAATTGTGCTCTAAAATATTCGTGCTATTCGTATGATTCGTGGTTGTCTTGAAGCTCAACCAGAAAGAAAACAAACCACGAATGACTCGAATTACACGAATGGAATTGTGTCTCGGAAAGATCAGAATTCACGAAAGGCTTTAGCGATGCTCAGTTCCGCAACAGAATCTTATTCTATTCGTGCTATTCGTTTGATTCGTGGTTGAATACTTCTCGCTCATATATCTCACCACGCTCGCGACGCAGAAATTCTTCACGCTGTTTGAATTTTCGCAGGACCACGAAGACTTCGATCAGTTCAACCGTGGCAGCAAAGCCGAGAAACCAGGGAAGCACGTCGAAGAACCACGGGCCTTCTGCCATAATGATGTTGCCGAGCCAGGTTCCCGGACCGAAGATCGTGTTGTAAGAAACGGCGACAAGACCAAGAAGCAGAAAACCACCCGCTGAAAGAAACAGATAGACCCGTTTTGTGATCAGCATACTGTCGAAGAAGACTTTGATTTGAATGGGCTTGGAATTCATGCGGAGAACCTGCTCGACATACCGAAGTACACTCAATATCCGATGCGAGTCATCGTGAAATCATTCAGGGGCTTCTGCATTCGATTGATCTCGATCAATTCTTTGTGCTCTTTCAGCTTTCTTAAAGAATCTCAAATAAAGTGGTAGTTCAAATGAGGCACAAATCAGTCCAAAATAGACTAAGTAGTTGATTGCCGGTCGAACCCAAGGTACATCACGATCTACTACCCTTCCATATTTTGTTTCGGAGTTAAGCCAGACATTCAGCATCAACCATATTATGGCATAGAACGCAATACTTGTGATCTGGTAGATAATGAATTGAGTCCGCGAGAAAAGAAACAACCCAAAAAAAAATCGTCTTCTGACAGGCTGATTCATGCACTCCTCTCAATGCGAACAACCGCAGCCGCCACCGCCGGAACCACAACCACCTCCACCCGTATCAACACTGACCAGCCCCTCGGCATCGACCGGCTGGACTTCGATAATGCCGAGCCCTTCTGCTGCGGCTTGTAACGCTAACTTGGTGCTATCCGGTCCGCGATCACACAGGACGTACAATATCTTTTTAGCACCGTCGAGAGTTTTTTCCAGGTCAAGAAGTTGTAACTCCAGATTCCATTTGGAGATCCGTTTTTCCCACTCACTGTACTCCTGGGAACAGGCGGTTTTCAGATCCCGGGCAATGTTCAAATCGTCCGCCGTGGCGAGTCTCAAAACCTGAGTTTCAATCTCTTCATCGGTTGCCGATTTGTCCGATTCCAGAACGGTTCCCAGCATCTCACCTCGATGACTATTCACGACGACCGATTGCCCACGCTGGGGAGTCGCCGCCAGCGACCACTGAAAGCGGGCCACTTCGGGAATCGCACCGTAGCGGACGAGAACAATGGCATTTTGTGGGGTGGTTGAAATCATTGATACTCACAGGAATTTCTAGTTTATATTTCTGCTACGAGAGAATGTCATTCACGATGTTACCATGCACATCGGTCAAACGGAAATCGCGTCCCTGATATCGATAGGTGAGTCGTTCGTGGTCGATGCCGAGTTGATGGAGAATGGTGGCATTCAAATCGTGAATGTGGACCGGGTTTTCGGTGATGTTATAGCTGAAATCGTCGGTTTGGCCGTAAGTCATCCCCGGTTTGACTCCACCTCCTGCCGCCCACATTGTGAAGCAGCGTGGGTGGTGATCGCGTCCGTAATTTTCGCGAGACAACCCACCCTGACAATAAATCGTGCGACCAAATTCACCACCCCACAAGACCAGTGTGTCGTCGAGCATGCCACGTTCTTTGAGATCTTTAATGAGCGCAGCCCCCCCTTGATCCACATCGCGACATTGGTTGGCGATGTCTTTGGGTAGTCCACCATGTTGGTCCCAACCCCGAATAAAGATTTGCACAAACCGAACATCACGTTCGACCATGCGGCGGGCCAATAGACAACTTGCCGCAAATGTTCCTGGTGTCGTCACTTCGGGACCATACATGTCGAGCACATGCTTGGGTTCGTTCGAGATGTCGGTCAGATCGGGGATCGATGATTGCATGCGGTACGCCATCTCGTACTGTGCAATGCGGGTGTTAATTTCCGGGTCACCCACTTCGTCGTACAATTTCTGGTTGAGTTGCGAGAGTCCATCGAGCATTTGCCGTCGCGCAGTAGGATCGACACCGGCTGGATTAGAGAGATAAAGCACAGGGTCACCTTGCGAACGCAGAGCAACTCCCTGATATTTGCTCGGCAAAAAACCGGCGCCCCACAAACGGTTATAAAGTGCTTGTGCCGATTTTCGCCCGGTCCACGTTGCCGTCAGAACCACAAAATCGGGGAGATCGCGATTCATGGTTCCCAAGCCGTAGGATAACCAGGATCCCAAACTTGGACGTCCCGGTAATTGCGAGCCAGTTTGAATGTAGGTGATGGCCGGGTCGTGATTGATGGCTTCGGTGTGCATCGATTTGATGAAACAGATGTCATCGGCGACTGACGCGGTGTGTGGCAAGAGTTCCGAGACCCAGGCTCCCGATTGTCCATGCTGCTGAAACTTGAACTTGGACGGTGCGATGGGGAACCGGGTCTGTTTGGATGTCATCGTCGTTAAACGCTGTCCCTGACGGACGCTGTCGGGCAAGTCCTTGTCGTACCATTCGTCCATCTTTGGTTTGTAGTCGAACAGGTCAAGTTGCGAAGGCGCTCCCGACATGAACAGGTAAATGACCCGCTTGGCTTTGGCGGGAAAGTGCGGAGCATGCAAAATTCCACCGGTTGGTTGAGCAGGCTCTGCCGCCATCAGATTTGGCTGCATCATCGAAGCGAGTGCCGCACTGCCGACGCTGACATTCATGGCCGATTTGCCAAAAAAGTGTCGGCGGGTCATCAGTTGTTTGTGTTCGAGGATTGGATCCATGGTTTTATTCCGCAAATCTGTGAATGGTCGTGAATTTCTTGTGCCTTGTCGGCTTCAGTATTCGGTTCAACCTTTGGAAATGGTTTCGTCCAGGTTCAAAATCAGGTTGGCGATCATGGTCCAGGCGGCTTGTTCCTTGATATCCAGTGATTCGTCGCGGGGGTACTCTCCCACACTCAACAATGCTTGAGCTTGATCGGCTTGCTGAGAATATTTCTCACGGTATTTCCCCAGCAGTTTTTCAACGACTTCAATTTCATTGTCTTTTGGCATGCGGGATGTCGCCGAGCGGAAAGCCCAAATGATCTTGTCTCGATCAGACTCACCCGCTTCGGTCATGATCCTACGAGCATAAAGTCGGGCGGCTTCGACATATTGAATGTCGTTCATCAACGCCAACGCCTGCATCGGTGTGTTGGTTCTCTCCCGACGAACGGTACACGCTTCGCGTGACGGGGCGTCAAAGATAGACATCGAGGGAGGCGGGGAAGTCCGCTTCCAAAATGTGTACATACTGCGGCGGTATAAGGCATCACCTTGATCTTGAGTGAAGTTGGCTGTGTTGCTGCTGGTATAACCGACGGCATTCCAGAGACCTTTGGGTTGATACGGCTTGACGCTTTTTCCACCCACCTGCTCGACCAGCAAGCCGGAAAGAGCTAAGGCATTGTCGCGGACGATCTCGGCGTCGAGACGAAACCGCGGCCCCCGAGCCAATAATCGATTTTCGGGATCGGTCGTGTATTTCTGCGGATCGACAACACTGCTTTGTCGGTAAGTTCCCGACATGACGATCCGCTTTTGCATCGCTTTAATGTCCCAGCCCGATTCTCGAAATTCGACCGCTAACCAGTCTAATAACTCGGGATGTGAAGGAGATTCCCCTTGCGATCCGAAGTCTTCAGCCGTCTTGACTAAGCCGGTCCCAAAAAACTTTTGCCAATACCGATTCACGGTGACTCGTGATGTCAATGGATGCTCGGCAGAGACCAACCAACGTGCGAGCGCCAATCGATTTTTGGGTGCATCGTCCGGTAAAGGCGGTAAGAAGGTTGGCACGTTCGGCTCGACGGGACGGTTCTCGTCCGGTTTCTCGTACTCGCCGCGGATCAAAACATACGCTTGCCGTTTCTCTTCCATGTCTTCCATGATGAGTGTCGAGGGAATTTGTTTGTCCAACTCGGTTTGATTCTTTTCGAGTTCGGCGAGTTGTTTTTTAAGCGGACCAAATGTTTCCTGCGTCCCTTTATAGACACTTTCCAGGAAGTAGTCTTTTAGTTGTTTCTGCTGCCCGTCGTTTCGTTTTTCTGGTTCGATGTTGATCAAGTTAGTGATCTCTTTGGGCAAGCCCTCCCCTTTGAGCCCTCGTTGTACGGCATCCCAACGAGCGAGCGATTCAAATTGCATTCCCGCTTGAGGGGTGATTGTATTGATGCCGGCTTTATCCCAATACACGGTCCCGGCAAACTGCGTGAAGGCCCAGCCATTCAGTTTGGAGCCCGGTTTCAATCCAACCTTGGCCGCGGAAACTTCCAACCGCGTCCATTCACCGAGTGGAGGAAGCTCACCCATGTATTGCCGGGAGGCAGTCCCCAATTTCCCCCAATCAATGGCGTTTTTGTCTCCCCACACCGCGCGATGATCCCAACTGCCATCATTGAATTGCAGCATGATTTCCGTCGGCGGGTTATCAGGATCGAGATAAACGTACGCGAACAAAGTGTCTTCACCACCAATCAGCAAAGGAGGATTCGCATCGGTGAAAAAATGCTGACTCAAGCCGTCCGCGGTTCTCGTCGAAGCGGTTGTTCCAGAGAAGACCGGTTTCTGTTCGATAGAGACAAATTCCCAAGGCGTGTTTCCCTGCGGTTTCGATCCCGTGGGTAGTTCGTCTTCAATCCAGACAAAATCCTCGCGGCTGAGATCTTGTGAGGCATCGGGGGTCGGATCGGTGTATTCGACGGCCAGCAGTTTCTCTTTGATCTCTTTCTTCAGTGCGGCAATTTGCGTGTTGTAAGCCTCCATTTGCTGGGTCTGTTCTTCGGTCGGCACTTTAATCGTGGGCGGAGGCAACAAGGCATTGCCGTCCATCGCTTTTTCTTTCAGCGAATAATAGTATGCGAACATGGAGTAGAAGTCGGTCATGGTGAACGGGTCGTACTTGTGGTCATGACAGACCGCACACCCCATCGTCATTCCCATGAACACTGTGCTTGTCGTTTCGACTCGATCCACCGCATAACGAACCAGATACTCTTCGGCAATCGAACCCCCTTCGCTCGTCGTCACGTTGCAACGATTGAAGCCGGTGGCAATCTTTTGATCGATGGTCGGGTTGGGCAACAGATCGCCGGCTAATTGTTCGACCGTAAATTCATCGAACGGCTTATTCTCATTAAACGCATCGATCACCCAGTCGCGATACAACCAGATCGAGCGTTCATTGTCCAAATGCAAACCGTGCGTGTCGCCGTAACGTGCCGCATCGAGCCAATACCGTGCCATGTGTTCCCCAAACCGTGGAGAACTCAACAGGCGGTCGACCACTTTTTCATACGCATTCGGAGAGTTGTCTTGCAGAAAGGCATCAATTTCTTCAATCGTGGGAGGCAAGCCAGTTAGATCAAACGTGACACGGCGAATGAGAGATTCTTTGGACGCTTGTGGATTCGGAGAGAGCTTTGTCTCTTCCAACTTCTTCAATATGAATTGATCAATCGGGTTTTGGACAAATCCGGGTCGATCGACTGCGGGCAATTCGGGCCGAGTCGGAGTGATGAACGACCAATGTTTCTGGTATGCACCGCCTGCTGCGATCCACTTCTTGAGCGTTTCGATTTCTGCTGCCGATAATTGTTTTTCGGATTCAGGGGGAGGCATGCGAGTGAACTCATCATCGGTCGTAATTCGATGAATCAATTCACTCTCGTCAGGTTTGCCGGGAACGATCGCCGTTTCTCCCGACTCCAACTTGGCAAAGGCGCTCTCTTGCTGATCGAGTCGCAAGCCGGCTTGTCGTTGTTCACCGTCAGGACCGTGACAGGTAAAGCATTTATCGGAAAGAATTCTGCGGACATCTCGATTGTAATCGATGTCTTTGGCCTCAGCGTTTGGCATCTGCGAAGTGCAAAGTGCGCTCAGGCAAACGAGAGTGAGAGAGATAATCTGTCGAGCCATGATGGATACGTCCCGAGTTTGGAGAATAATAACTGATGGATGACATGATTGACGGGTGAGGCCGTCAGGGTGGGATAATGCATCATTATATCACACGAAATGTGGAATCAACAGATCTTGATTTGAGGATTTAGGGCTTTGTCGATGATCCATTTCATTCTCCTATTCCTCTGATTTACTGCGAAAATGGATGAATCTACTTGAGCAACGCGAGCAATTCGCTTCTGCTGGAGAGAGTGTAGTTTCCCGCCGCGCTCGTCGATCATCTCTTCGACTGGAATCAATGATGCAACCGATCTCTCGACGACAAATGCTTACGTATTCTTCTGGCCTCGCGCTGGGAGGTCTTCTTAACGCCTCCGTCCCGCAAACATTCGCGAAAGAATCCCCCAAACTTCCTCCCTTCATCGACGTTCATACTCACATTGGCACCACTTGGAATGGAAATAAGGAACTGAGCCCCGATGACCTGTTGAAATGGATGGATGAGCACAGCATTGAACGGTCGGTCTTATTGCCTCTCGTCTCTCCAGAATCTTCCAGCTTTCTCCTGCTGACCGAACCCGCTCTGCAAGCCGCCAAAGATCACCCCGACCGATTCACGGCGTTCTGCTCCATTGATCCTCGGACATCGGTTCGGGGGGGAGTGAAAGGTTTCAAAGACATCGTGCAATCGTATGTCGACAAAGGGGCCAAGGGATTTGGTGAGCACAAAGTCGGGTTGCCCTTTGATGACCCACTGATGATGCAGATTTACGAAGTGTGCGAAGAGGTCGGCATCCCGCTGTTGTTTCATATGGATTCTCAACGCGGCATCGACGAACCGGGATTACCCAGACTCGAACACGCCTTGGCGACATTCCCCGAGTTGGACTTTATCGGTCATGGACCCGGTTGGTGGGCGTCGATCTCGGGTGACATCAAAACCAAAAAAGATCTGGGAACTTATCCCAAAGGAAAAGTGGCGCCCGGAGGAGCCATTGATCGGTTGATGGGAAAATATTCCAACATCTATGGCGACATGTCGGCAGGCAGCGGAAACAACGCATTTGCCCGCGATCCTGAATTCGGACGAGAATTTCTGATTCGTCGGCAAGATCAACTGATGTTCGGGACAGACTACCTGCAACCGGGGCAAGGGGTGCCACAGTTTGAAATGCTGGCAGCGATGAAATTACCTTACGAAGCCGAAGTCAAAATTCGCCGTAAGAATGCCGAGCGCGTGATCGATTTGTAGAAACGAAAAAACCGGCAACTGGTTTCAGTCACCGGTTCTCCAGGAAGGCATCAATTCGCACCTGATTTCATAATGTTGATCGTGTGTTGTTGTACGTTGATTCCCTTCTGGTAGTACATCCGCAAATCGTGTTGATTTGGACAACGATTCTGGAAATATTTTCCGAGATTGTGCGATGCCGCTTTAGTGGCGGAGTGAAACGGGTCACAATCGTGACTCAAGACACGACCGCATCTCTTCTTTCCAACAATTCTATGACCTCGGAAACACCAGCAAAGTCATTTCGCCCCGGAATCATTGCGGGGGCGGTCTGGACTTTACTGTTTGTCTGGTTCTTCTTCGATTCTGAATTGCAAAATTCACCCTCACTCTCGCGGTGGGAATTTTGGCAGAACATTCCGTTTCTATTGTTTGACCTTCTTCCCGGTTCGGGAGGTGCAGGCGATCTACCCTCCGGTTGGTCTTACTTTGCTCCCCGACATTGGTTGATCCTGGCCGCGGGATCCATCAGCGTGACTGCCTGGTCACTGGGGCGTTTGCTGTTGCGAGAGTTGAAACTATTGGAAGTTGGTTCGTCACTCGAACGTCACGTCTTGTCGCTCGGCATCGGTTATGCCGGACTCTCGTTGTTGACACTTGGATTTGGTTTGGCCGGATTTCTGAGCAGCACGCTGTTTCGATCTCTGTTCGCCGGAATCGTGATCATGGAGTTGGGGCTAACTTCTCGATCACGGCTGATGAAACCGAAAACTGTTTCCTCAAAAACCTCCGAGCCGTGGATTCTTCCCTACGAATTGATGCTACCGATTGCCGTCATGGGGACATTTCTGCTGTGTATGCTGTTGGGAGCCTTACTTCCGTCGATTGATTTCGATGTCAAAGAGTACCACTTGCAAGGACCGAAAGAATGGTATCTTGCCGGCCAAATCACGTTTCTGGAACACAATGTCTATACGTCGTTTCCATTTTTGACCGAGATGCTCAACTTGTCGGGCATGTTGATTTTTGATGACTGGTTTTGGGGTGCACTCGTCGGAAAGACGGTGCTCATGACATTCGCACCCGTCACAGCCGCCGCCATATTCTGTCTCGCCGGACGGTGGTTTTCGGCACGTGTTGCCTGGTGGTCGGCGATCATTTTTCTGACAACGCCGTGGGTCTATCGAGTCTCCATCATCGCCTACACCGAAGGGGCCTTGATGTGTTATGTCGCGGTGACTCTGCTGGCATTTGATCTCGCTCGCGAGTCTCTGGCGAATAGCAAGCGGGCTTCCAAATCTCTCTGGTTACTGACCGGGTTTCTGGCTGGATCGGCAATGGCGTGCAAATATCCCGGTTTGATTTCTGTAGTGATACCCATTTCTCTGGCCGCACTGTTTGTCTGCTTGAAGCAACGCAAACAGGAGGCGGAATCAATACCCGTTATCAAATACGCCATGATGTTCATTTTGGGAGGCGCCTTGGCGATCGGCCCCTGGCTACTCAAGAACACTGCCCAAACAGGAAACCCTGTTTCCCCTCTCGCCTGGTCAATCTTTGGTGGAGACGATTGGAACGAAGAACTGCAAACCAAATGGAAAGACGCACATTCCCCCCCGCATTACAACCTGGAAAGTCTCCCTCGAGATCTCTGGAATGTCGTTTCCAAGAGTGATTATCAATCGGTCCTGGTGTTCGCGTTTGCTCCCCTCGCGTTTCTGGCAACAGATCGACGAAAAAGATTGGCCTGGCTTTCAATCTATCTGCTCTGGTTGTTTTGTTCATGGTGGGTGTTGACGCATCGAATCGATCGTTTTTGGTTACCCCTCATTCCCGTGGCGAGTTTGCTCGCAGCGGTCGGGCTCGAGCAAATTTGGCACAGTAAAGCGAAGTGGGTGTCTTTGACGGTCGTCGTCATGGCGATCACGTTTAATCTCGGGTTGATTGTTTCACCGCGAGCCGGTTTGAATCTGTATCTGGCCGATATCGAAACTCTGGCAGAGTCTTCTATCGTTCAGCCTCCCGGCATTCGTGCATTGAACGAAACCCTCAAACCGGGAGAGAAACTGCTCTCTATCGGCGAAGCCAACGTGTTCGATGCCCGATTTCCGCTGGAGTACAACACCGTCTTCGATGTCTCACTGTTAGAGCAGTGGTGTACTTCCTCTGAGGGAGAATGGTTGACCAAAGCAGAAATTCAAGACAACCTCCGTACTGCCGGCATCACTCACGTGTTGGTCAATTGGAGCGAAATCCTCCGCTATCGACTGACCTACCGCTATACCGATTTTGTGATTCCCGACTCTCTTGACCGACTTGTCGAATTGGAAATTTTGACAAACCCCGAACCACTCACGTTCAAGGATTTGAATGAACTGTCTCAGAGCGAAAAAGAGGAAGTCCTGAAAACTCTCTCCGCTCGCGTCCGGGAGATTCAGGGGAATTCGGGGTTGATTACGAACGAAGTGTATCGAGTCGTTCCCTGAGCAATGTGCTCTCAACCTTGCATCGCCAGTTCGAGTATCTGTTCCTGGGAGGTATTCGGCACATCGGAGATTTCGCCGCTGATTTTTCCATGATGCATGACCAGAATCCGGTCCGACATACCGAGAACTTCCGGCAGTTCGGAGGAGATCATCAAGATGCATTTACCGTCAGCGACCAGTTCGTTCATCAGCTGATAGATTTCATGCTTGGCCCCCACATCAATCCCGCGGGTCGGTTCATCAAAGATCAGCACGTCGCAGTTGCGAGCCAACCATTTCGCGAGGACGATTTTCTGCTGATTACCTCCCGAAAGATGCCCGGCCTGCTGTTCTTGATGCGGAACTTTGACTTGCAGACGATCCACGTAAGTGCCGAATTCCTTTGTCTCGGTTTTCTGATCGATAAAGCCCATCGCGGAAAACTGTTGTAAGTTCGGCAAGCCAAAATTCTCACGAACCGAATGTTTCAGAATCAAGCCTTGCGTCTTTCGATCCTCGGTCAACATGCCGATGCGGGACGCGATGGCGTCTCGCGGATGACTGATTTCGAGAGCTTCACCGGCCAATTTGATGACACCCGAATCGCGTTTGTCGGCGCCAAAGATCAGGCGCGCAGTTTCCGTCCGTCCGGCACCCATCAGTCCCGTAAGGCCAAGAATCTCGCCACGACGAATCGAAAAGGAGACATCTTTTACAACCTCACCACGAGAAAGATTCTCCACTTCCAGCAGTGGTTCACCCAGAGTGATATTGCGTGCGGGAAACTCTTCTGTCAGTTCTCGCCCCACCATCAAGGTGATGAGTTTGTCTTTGTTCAATTCATCGATGGATGCAGAGCCAACGTGAGCACCATCACGTAATACCGAAACCCGATCCGCAATCGCGAAGACTTCTTCCAGGCGATGGCTGATGTAAATCAGACCGAGACCCCGCGATTTGAGATCCTGAATGATCTCGAATAATCGATCCACTTCCGCATTGGTGAGGGCAGCCGAAGGTTCATCGAGGACCAGAATGCGCGCATCCTGCGACAAGGCTTTGGCAATTTCGACCACTTGTTGTTGAGAGACAGAAAGATCCCGACATAACGCTTCGGGATCGATGCTCACTCCCATCCGTTCGAATAACGCCTGAGCCTGTTGACGTTCTTCACGTCGTCGCAAAAAACCTCGCGACGTCGTTTCTCTTCCCAGAAACAAATTCTCGCGCACGGTGAGAGCCGGTATCAGATTGAATTCCTGATAGATGATCGAAACTCCCGCTTGCTGGGAGTCATGGGGAGTCGCGTATGTTGTTTCGTGACCGTCGATCAGAATCGTTCCCCGATCGGGTTGATGAGCGCCGCCCAACACTTTCATCAGCGTGCTTTTGCCGGCTCCATTTTCTCCCAACAACGCCAGAACTTCTCCACGATGAACGGTGAGATCAACTCCCGACAATGCTTTCACACCCGGGAATGATTTTTCAATACCCCGCATTTCGAGCAAAGGAGACGAATTTGATTGCTCGGCAGGATTCATGACAATTCACTCGATCATCAGGTCACGGGAATTGGTTCAGTACCAGCTTGCGGCGGTTCGGGAGCCGCTTCTCGCTCCTCGGCCTTCTCTTCAGCGGAACCAAAAGTTCGTTCAGTGAGGCGTCCAAACGCCAATTGAGTCTTCATGACCAGGTTAAATAGTGTTGGCACCAGGAACAAAGTGAAAACAGTGGAAACAATCAATCCACCCAACACCACACTTCCCAACCCACGATACAATTCACTGCCGCTTCCCGGGAAGACAACCAATGGCAACAACCCCAGAACGGTGGTCGTCGTCGTCATGAAAATGGGACGGATGCGCGTTCGCACCGATTCGACGATGGCAACGGTTGGATCGAGATTTTCGTCACGAATTAGATTGAGCGATTGATGAACGATGAGGATCGGATTATTCACCACGGTCCCGATGAGTATCACAAATCCAAGCATCGTGAGAATATCGAGAGGCTGGAACACAAAGAAGTTCAGTAACCACAGTCCCAAAATTCCACCGACCGCTCCCAGAGGAACAGACAAAATAATCACCATCGGATAAACCCACGATTCAAACAGGGCCGCCATCAACAAATAAGTGATTAACAGGGCCAGCAAAATATTGAATCGTAATGCCTTCCACGTATCCTGAAGTTTTTCAGCCGTCCCCGTCAGTCGCATTCGATAACCGCCATCCATCTGTCCGCTCTCAAGGATCGGTGCCACGACTTGAGATTCAATGACCTGCATCGCCGTCTCCAATGGGATTTCGGGAGGCGGAGTCACTTCAATGGTGATCGCACGCAGACGTTCTCGATGGTTGATCTGCTCGGGACCACTTCCCAGTCGAACATCGGCTATGGCTTCCAGTTGCACGAGTTGTGCGGTGGGCGTGGCGATGGGCAATGCGGGAATGTCTTGTGTTTGATTGGCCAATTCGTCCTGACCGATAATCGTCAAATCGATTTTATCGCCTCGATAAAAGTAATCGCCGGCATATGCACCATCAACCAAAGCATTGACCGTGTAACCTAAGTCGCTGGCTGAGAACCCCATCTCGGCTGCTTGAGTCAGCTTGGGGATCACATGTAATTCGGGGCTCGATAGATCGAGACTTGGCACCGGACGAGCCATCGCTCCCTCAATGGCAGCGCGCGAACCTCCGAAGACCTGTCCGCCAATACCAACCAGTTTTTCCAGATCGGGGCCGGTGATCTCCACTTCGATCTTTCGGCCTCCCTCCAAACCTTGCTCGAATAAGCTGGATTGATTGGCGATGGCAAACGTCCCCGGAAGCTGACTGGCTACTTGCGTCACCAAACCAGTGAGCTCTCCGGCTCGGAGAGGATCGTAAGCGCGAATCCCCATGAAGACACTTCGTCCGCGTGCGACAAAAAACAGGTCGCCAATCGGTGGGTAATCGAGGGCTTCCGCCTCTGCTGTACCCGGATCGACATCCCAATAAGGTCGCAAGCCCCGTTCAACCGTCTCCCCCATCTTCATTAACTCATCAAGATTATAGCCGGGAGGAGGAAGCAAAATCCCAAATACCAAGTTGCGATTGCCGTTCGGTAGGTATTCGACTTTTGGCCAGAACAACCAACTGAGACTGAGCGAGGCACCCACGAGCAACAAGACCATAGCGAGGCTGGTGAAGACATTGCGTTGCACAAATGCATTGATTCCGGTCACGAGCCTGACGAACAAGCTTCCCATAAATTCAATCGGCCCGACCAGTAAGTTGTGAAGAAACAATTGCCAGCCGGGCATCGATTTTCGTTCTGCCTCTGACAGGCTCGAACCTACGTTGTCGTCGGTTTTGAGGCCCCCCTTGGTCCGCTGCGAAAAAAGTCGCGATGATGCGGTCGGAATGACCGTCATCGAAACAATCAGCGACAACGCCACCGCGCCGCTAATCGCCAAAGCAATATCGCGGAACAGTTGTCCGGCTTCTTCCTGAATAAATACAATCGGTAAGAAAACGGCAATGGTCGTCAGCGTTGATGCCACTATGGCGCCCCACACTTCCTGCGTTCCCTTCGTGGCGGCAGTAATGGCATCTTCTCCCCGCGCATAGCGGCTGTAGATGTTTTCCAAAACCACAACTGCGTTATCGACCAACATACCGACGGCAAACGCCATTCCCGCCAGACTAATCACATTAAGCGACCGTTCGAGAATCTGCAAAATCAGAAATGTTCCAATAATACTGGTTGGAATTGCCAAACCAACCACCAAGGCTCCTCGGGCAAACCAGAAACCCGCACCAATAATGACGGCCAGCGTGACGACAAAGAACCAGGGGGAGATCAACATCGAGGCGACGGCGGACGCCGCAATCACGGGAACGAACAAGATCGTTCTGATTCCCAAATGGAGAAAGGACATCAGCACGATCATGGTGAGTGCCCCGCCGATAAACAGGTTCTGTTGCACCAGCTCAACAGAAGAATAGATGTAATCTGTCTCGTCGTAGACTTGTGTGAGTGTCAGTCCTCGAGTTTTGAGAATGGTCTCGTTCAATTCTTCATTCACTTCCCGCAGACCGACCATCACATCCAAAACATTCGCACCAGTCTGACGTTGGCAGTTGATCGCAATACTGGACTCACCAAACCGTCGCACCAAGCCGTCCGGTTTTTTGTATCCAAGTTTCACTTCCGCCACATCTCGAACATAAATGGGAGCCCCATTTCGAATGGCAACCAGTTGATTTTCGACCTGTTCGGGAGATTCAAATTGCGACAGTGTTCGCACAACCCAGCGACGTTTTTCTTCCCAGAAGTCACCCGCCGAAGTGTCTCTGTTCTGGCCACGTAAAACATCACGCAAATCGGTGATGGTCACTTGCCGTGCGGCCAGTTTTTCGGGATCAACGATGACTTGCATCTCGTCTTCCTGACCGCCGATCACGTTCGCCTGCGCCACGCCAGAAACACGTTCAAAGCGGGCTTCAATTTCATCTTCGCAAAATCTTTTTAGCTTGGTCACTTCAAGATCGTCCGGGGGAAGCAGAACCTTCACTTCAGGATGATCCTCGGCAATCAGCCGCATTCGCAACATGGCGAGACCGGGGTTGTGGGCCGATCGTACGCACGCAATTTCGTCACTCAACTCGGGGTGCTCTCGCTGGAATTCAGCCAATGCATCATCGGTCGGACGTTTCGCAGAGAGAATGAACCAGGCAATCGGGCGATCAGCCGCATTGGCGGTGGAGATGACCGGTTTGTCGGCATCTTCGGGATAGCTGGGGACTTGTTCGAGACGGCCAATCACATCGACGACCGCCTCTTCCATTTTTGTGCCGACCAGAAATTCGAGTGTCACAGTCCCTTTGGAGTCGGTCGATTCGGAGGAAAGTTTTGTGATTCCTTCGACGTTTTTGAGCTGTTCTTCCTGCTCAATAATAATGTCCTGTTCGACTTCCTGGGGACTCGCTCCCGGCCAACGTGTTTCGACAGTGATGGTGGGTGTTTGCACTTCGGGCGTCAACTGCATCGGCATGCGCGTTAACGCCACAGCACCGAACAGAGAAACAAGAAGAACCCCGACCGAAACTTTAACGGGACTACTAACAAAAAATGTGATGAGGTTCATGGTGATGACCGGAAATCAAACGGAGAGTCGAACAAATCTTGTCGGTTCTGGTGAGTGAGAAATCGAATCAATTCGACTTCTGAGAAACATCTATTGAAGGAGAGGAGGATTTCGTAATTCCCTTTGGTCGTGTCGAGTCCAATTTTGTCACTTTCACTTTGGGCGAGCCGTTTAATCGCTCGTTCCCACGAGTGACGACAAGATCTCCCTTTTTCAATTGACCATCAGCAGCAGCCAATCGATCCACTTCCACTGTGACAAATGTATCAACGGCAATTCCAATTTTAACGGGAACCAATCGGGCGGTTCCGGTTTCCCCCTCTTTACTCACTCCATCAATCACATACACTGATGGCGTACGGCCTCCCAAAACGATCGAATCTTTGGGGACCAAAAATGACTCGTGCTCTTCGCCGGTGGGGAGTGCCACGCGGGCAAGCATGCCGGCCTTTATGATGGGGACATCGTTTTCGGTTTTGTTTTGAACTCGAATTTTGACAGGGAAAGTTCTCGTTTTGTAATCTGCCTGCGGGACGATCAAAGCGACTGTTCCAAGGATCACAGGATCATTCAAGGAGGGAATTTCAACTCGGACCGAAGCCCCTTTGGTGACGTGACGAATCTGAGACTCCAGCACATTGACCAGGATGTCCACTTCATCGAGAGCCACCACTTCGGCAACTGGATCTCCCCGGTTGAGCCACGCACCTGCTTCGGTAAATTCCTGAACGACATAACCGGCGAACTTGGAACGAATCGTATATTTGTTTTTCTGATCTTCCAGTTTATCGACAATCGCTTTTTGCATCTTTTTACGAGCTTCAGCAATTTTGATATCCTCATCTCGCGGACCATTCACTGCCAGGTTGTGCGCTTCGACTCGCTCTTTGGCATTATTGACGGCGAGCGCCAATTTGTACTTCGCCTCTTCGTATTCACGCGATGTGATCGCTCCACGTTTGTAGAGTTGCTCGGTTCTGTCGAACTCTGAGATCGCAAATTTCTCTGCCGCGACTGAGGCTTCCTTTAAGGCAAACGCCTGATCAATTTCTTCCTTGCGAGTTCCTTTTACAAGTTTTTCCCATTCGCGACTGAGCGCTTCATATTCTTGTTTTTCGGCATCGATTTCGAGTTGCACGGTGGCTGTCAGCAATTGAGCCAGCACGGCTCCATCGCCGTCCGCTTCAACGCGGTCACCTTCATTCACTTTGAACTCGATCACTCTTCCATCGACGGCACTTCCGATAATCGCTTGCCTGGTGGGGACAACGGTGCCGACAAATGTCTGACCGCTTTGAACGCGTTCGTACAGAATGGGTGCCGCAGTGACCGGAGCAGGGCCCGGTTGTGCGAACAGGGATAAAGGGCAACTCAGACAAGTTGCCAAGGCGAGTGCGGCCAAGTTTTGCAGTACATAGTTTTGAAAGGACTCAGCAACGCGATTCATGACATCTCTTTCAGTCAATAGGGATTGTCATTCTGGAAATGAACTCTTTGCAGAATGTTAGCTTACTAAAAATTAGCTGGCTAACCAAAGCAGCATTCACATTATTTTATCAACTTCAGGCTGGAGTGAAGCATCAGGAGCCTGTCAGCGAGGTTGATTCGAAGGGATTGGCGGAAGTCTCTCCCAGGTTCTCGCGGATGCGTTCACACACATTTTGGAACAAAACCAGCTCTTGCCGAGAGATACCCTGTGTCGCCCGCTCGCGAACTTCGTGACAACAATCAACCATTCGTCCCCAAACCGCTTCTGCTTTTGCGGTCGGGCGTATCAACTTGCGACGGCGGTCTTGTGTGCAACTTTCGCGTGTCAACCAGTCATCTCGCTCCATCCGTGTCAGAACGCCCACGAGTGTCGGAGCTTCAATCCCTAACATATCGGCCAACTCAACTTGGGAGACTTCTTCCCCCTTCAATGCAAGGCAAGCCAAAACTTCCCATTGCCGAAGCGTAATTTCTTCGTCGGCCAAACGCCCGGCTACGGCACGCCTTAATGCCTGGTTGGTCAGTGCAATCCAACAGCCGATACTTTCATCGAAGTCGTATTGCAGCATGGGGAAGGTTCTCCGTTGAGGCCAGAAATTAGTTCACTGCGCTAATTTTATGATGAGCCAGCGTTTCAGGCAAGCCCGTATTGATACTCCTTACGGGAAGTTCTGCGGACCTGTTCCATGAAATTGGCCATATCATCCCTCCGGTTCACTCTTTAAGCTTTCACCATACGAGTTACTACGACCGAATATGCACACAAAGGGAATTCTAAGATGCAGGAATCTGACCAGATGTCGCGAATGATCACCGGATCCTGGATCTCTCAGTTGGTCTACGTCACTGCCAAACTAAAACTTGCCGATCTCGTCGCAATTGGGCCTCGTACCTCTGAAGAACTCGCCGGCTTGACCGACACTCAGCCTGACATGATGTATCGCGTATTACGAGCACTTGCCAGTATTGGAATCTTCGAGGAAAACGAATCGCACCAGTTCACTTCGACTCCTCTTGCCGAGACATTGCGATCTGATCTGCCAAACAGTCAATGGGCACTCGCCATTATGATGGGTGAGGAACATTTCCGTTGTTGGGGAGAATTAATGTATTCTCTGCAAACGGGGAAGAAGTCGTTCGACCACTTATACGACCAACCCATTTTTGAATATCTGAATGACCATCCTGAGTCGGCCAAAATTTTCGATGCCGCAATGACTAGTGTTCATGGACGAGAGTCGCTGCCGATGGCAACCGCGTATGACTTCTCGCAATTCAAATCGTTGGTCGATATCGGTGGAGGAAACGGCAGCCTGCTCTCGACCATTCTGAGTGAACACGAGTCTGTCAACGGCTCGATTTACGATCTCTTCTCGGTCATCAATCGCACACAACAATCGATCTCAAATTCACCCGTCGAAGATCGAATCGAACTGCTGTCAGGAAACTTCTTTGAAGCGATCCCGGCTGGATTCGATTGCTATCTGATGAGACACATCATCCACGACTGGACCGACGAAGAGTGCGGCATTATCTTGCAAAACTGTCATGCCGCGATGCCCGATCACGCCAAGCTTCTCATCGCCGAGAGTGTGATTCCCACGGGCAATGAGCCGTTCTTCGGTAAACTCCTCGACATCACGATGATGCTGATCCCCGGCGGCAAAGAACGCACCGAAGAAGAGTATCGAACGCTGCTCGCCGACAATGGTTTTGAACTGACTCAAGTCGTTCCGACAGGAACGGAAGTGAGCTTTGTGGAAGCCGTGAAGGTGTGAGTTGAGAGTCTCAGCTTAGACGAAAGATTCAAACCCTTTAGGATCGAAGGTCCGACGATATGTCAGCTCAGGGCAACGCCCTGGGTTCGTAGTGCCGCACCGATGGTGCTGATGGTCTTCGTTCCCATGCACACCCAAGGCGACGCTGCGCTTTGCCTTGGGCTGCTTTAGAAATGGCCCTTTGGGCCGAATGGTCTTCAAACCCAAAGAGTCGTAAGCGCATGTTAACACAAACTCACGAGAGTGTAAATGCGAACACCGCTCACTGAGAGAGATCTTTCGACCAATGTCGAACTCACCAACGAAATATCCTCATCACAAAGAAGGCAGCTTATTGATTCCATTCTTTAATCATGGCGGCGATGCGTTCTTTGTTGAAGTTCTCGGGAACTTCGTAATCCTGATTGGCCATCAAGTCATCGATAGTGACAGCCTTCGAAGGGACACCGTTTTTCGGGACATCCACGTGCGCCGACCAGGCAATCGCATTCAACACGAGTTTACGGAATTGATCGTTGCCCCAGTTCCAGTGGTAGTGTCCGCCAGTGAAACCGAATCCTCGGCCTCCATCAGGACGCTCGCGTGCCCATGCCATGTGTTGAGGAACACCGTTGGCCACCGCTTCACGAACATAAGGGTTTCCGCTGTGAGCACCATCGGGTCGACTGAGTGTCGATTTGGGCGGTAAGTCGGTCAGGATGGGCGTCACGCCTTCCATGTTCTCACGAAATCGCATGTGATAATACCACTCATCATTGATCGTAAATGGCTTTACGCCACTGGTAATCGGATGATTGGGTAATTGATCGTAGGTTGCATCCCAATGTGGATTCACTGACCAATTCGCTTCAAAGTAACCTCCCGTCCAATCGAGAAACGCATTACCCGACTTCCCTTCCGGCACCTCAACGCCGTAATGGATACAAACTACGCCAACACCTTTTGCTGACAGCTTGTTGAGTTCGTCGATGTGATCGTTAAACGGATGTCGTCCGCCGCCGTCGGCGTAAATGACAATCGAATCGGCTCCATCGAACACCGATGGATCGCTGGGATATCCATTCGTGACCACTTCGGTCTCGATGGGTAATCCACTTTGTTCCAAATGTTCTGCGAGCAACATGCAGCCCGCTTTATGTTCGTGTGAACCGTATCCGTGAGATTGCTTACCGGCTACCAAGACTATTTTTTTTTTATCGACGTTGAGAGAAGTCTTCTCGGTCTTTTTCAAATGTCGAATCTTGATGTCCTTGAACTGGACGACCATGGCCGGACCACGGTGCAGTTGCAGTGCGATGACACCTTTGTCTCGGCGTTGCTCTTTGTCGGAATCGATACACTCGGCAGTTTTCACACCGTTGATGTAATGGGTGAAATGAAAGCCGTCAGCAACAATGCGGTAGGTATTCCAGTCTTCTTTCTTGATCTTCGACTGAATCTCTTTGGTGTCGCCGAACGTTTCCAGAACCTTCGGTTTGTGGTTGTCTCCGATTTCTGTCTTTTGTCCACGAAGAGCCAAAATCCCTCGGAACTTCTCGCCATACAGAATGCCGGAATAAGTGTCTCCCGCTTCAAGATCTCCCTGATAACCACCCACGATGTGTGCTTCTTCATCGACAACGAAACTACGATACTGGATGCCGCTGTTGCCGTTGACGATTTTGTATTGGCAGGTCAACTCAAAGTTACCCGGCTCGCCCCCCTTCCAGATGATGAAAATATTGTGCTTCAAATCTTCGGGATCAGTGGTACGTCCGGTGATACAACCATCCTCGACCGACCAGAACTTGGGATCGCCGTCCCAGTTTTTCAGAGTCTTGCCATCAAAAATGCTGATCCAGCCATCTTTGTCGGCAGCGTGTGTGGTCGCGGTCAGGCAGAATCCGGCAACCGCCAGAATCAGGCTAAACAATGCGTATCGAGAAAATTTCATGGATGTCCTCAGTCTCAGGTGAATGTGTGGAGTTTTGTTGGAAGGCGGGATTCAATCTGTCTATTCTGAGGGGTACTCACCTCTCTTTTCAACAGAGCATCCGTAAAATTTCGGAAGGACACACAGATGCACGCTCGCAGCTTGACACTTTTACTGCTGCTTTTCGCCTCGATTTTGATCTCTCAGTCGTTTGCCGACGAAAAACGGCCACCCAACATTGTCTTCATTATGGTCGATGATCTCGGGAAAGACTGGATCGGTTGCTACGGAGCCGACAATATCGAAACTCCCCACATCGATGCACTCGCCGATCATGGCATGAAGTTTCATAACGTCTATTCGATGCCCCAATGCACGCCCACGAGGACAACATTGCTCACCGGGCAATACCCCTACCGCACCGGTTGGACTAATCATTGGGATGTTCCTCGGTGGGGTGTCGGTTACTTCGATTGGGAAAAAAACACCAGTTTTCCACAACTGCTACAAAAGGTTGGATACAAAACGGCCATTGCCGGTAAATGGCAGATCAACGATTTTCGTATCGAACCCGAAGCTCTCAAAAAGCACGGCTTCGACGACTGGTGTGTCTGGACTGGCTACGAATCGGGCAACAAGCCTTCTGCCGAACGATATTGGGATCCCTACATCCATACTCAATCCGGCTCCAAGACCTACCAGGGAAAGTTTGGCCCTGATCTCTATTGTGACTTTCTGGTGGAGTTCATCCAGAAGAATCGCGATCAACCCCACATGATTTACTTTCCAATGGCGCTGACTCACGGCCCACTCGTTCACACCCCCGATGAGCCGAATGCCTCATCCAAAGATGACAAACAAAAGGCCATGGTCCGCTACACCGACAAATTAGTCGGTCGCATTGTCAAAGCTTACGACGATCTCGGCCTGCGAAAGGAGACCGTACTCATCTTTACGACCGATAACGGTTCTGGCGGTGGTGAACGAGGCACGATCAACGGCGTGCAACCCACTGGCGGAAAAGCGTCGAACTTCGAGGGTGGCGTTTGTGAGCCTTTCATTGTCTCTCAACCGGGAACGATCGAAGCGTGTGTTGAAACAGACGCTCTGGTCGATTTCTCCGATCTGTTGCCGACCTTTTGCGAGTTGGCCGGTGCTAAAATTCCGGGTGACCTGACCATCGACGGAAAATCGTTTGCTCCGTTGATCAAGGGGGAGGCGAACGATTCGCCGCGTGACTGGATCCTCGCCATGGGTCATGGTCCCGGCATCCGCGATGCAGACGGAGTTCGTGGACGGACCGATTACATGAACCGCGTGCTTCGTGACAAACACTACAAAGTCTGGACCGACGACCATGGAAAAATCATTAAACTGTTCGATCTCCAAAAAGATCCTGCAGAATCTCGAAACTTGATTGCCGAACCTCCACCGGCAGCCAAAGCGTCTCTCTCGAAGTTTCAGAAAGTTCTCTCTGAAATGCCCGCCAAGGATGCCCGACCCAAGTATCGTCCACGCAATTCGTTGCCTTGGGACAGGCCCATCACAAAGACCGGCAAGAAACGAAAATAAAACCACACTGACTTGTGTGGTGGTGTGCGAACCTCTTCTTCACCACTCTGAATACTGCCAGTCGATTCCCAAACGCTCTGGACTCGATTTAACGGTTCAAGAGTATGAAACGCGATACTCTTGAAATGACCCCAAGTCGTTGACTGACCAGTGGTTTTC
>Ga0181597_10000283_pt1 | contig 54253 bp, 64 predicted proteins | sample 041ome_5_FD_148647 | JGI IMG/M metagenome (GOLD analysis project Ga0181597, IMG submission 148647) | Coastal salt marsh microbial communities from the Groves Creek Marsh, Skidaway Island, Georgia - 041403US metaG (spades assembly) | ecosystem: Environmental > Aquatic > Marine > Intertidal zone... | reverse complement strand
ATTTTCAGCTAAGTATGGATGTATATGAAAAAGAACATCATCATAATAATCGTAAGTCTTAGATTGATCAAGAGAGTCTTGAGATACGCAAATAAATTTACTTTGAACAATAGGGTAAAATTGCTTATGTATATAAGGTTTTTCTATTTTAGAGCAAGAAGATAGGGCGAAACTTTCTAATTTATGCATAATATATATCGTATTCTGGTTTATGTTTTTGTCCGTGAATGTAATTCACGTTTCCATGTGTGTTAGAATGAGGTTTTATCACAAAATCAAACATTCCAGATTCTACATTTTGACCTTCTCCCCATAGAAAATTTTCCATAATTTTATCATATAGAACAGTTTTAAAAACATAAGGGTTACCGTTAAGTATACTAAAGTTATTTTTTTCTGTAGCGTAATAAATGTTGTGGGATGGGTATTTTTCTTTTATGTATTTTAATAAAGAGGTTGAATTAAAAACGTCAATTTGGTTGCCAGGTAAAACAAATAAAATTCTTTTACCTTCATCATCTTTAGATAAAAGGTCATTGAATGGTATTTTATGATTTTTTGAATTTTCATCAACTGCAACTTTGACAATATGCTCATAAACTGATTGCCTTTTATTTGGTTCTTTTAATATTTTAAGCCAGTGGTTAATTCCTTCAGGGTCATCTCTTTCTGGGTCTTCTACTTTTAGTATGTTTTTATATAAGTCTACTAACCACTCTTTATCTTCTTCAATATCATTAGGTTTATAAGTGGGGTCTTTTTTAACATAAGAGAAGTCAAAATCCCAAGAGGTAGGTTTCATTTCTGAGATTAAATTTTCAAATCTTGAGCAAACAGATTCTATCGAGCAAAAATCAATAACAAAATCTCTAGCTAATTTACCCATTTTAACTTTTTCTTTAGGTCGCATATTCCAGACTTTAGAGAGTTGATCTTTTATATGTTCAGAGCAAGTAGAGGCTTTTATAAATTGAGTGCCAGGCTCTCTATACTCATTCCAGTTTAAAGGTAGTCCACCACTTTCTTTAGAGCTATAATCTTCTCCACAGGAGTAGTTGGTTACTAGTGTTATTAAGCCAGTAAGTTTAGCTTCTTGAATAGGTATCTCTTGACCACCACTAGTAAAAGGATGACAGTATACATCCATTAAGTTATATACTTGATTAAGTTGAGATTCTGAAACTCCTCTAGAGATTTGGGTAGTTTGTTGAGATTTTTTAGTTCCACAGAACTTACAATCAAGGTCTTGACCAGTAAAGGGTTTTATCTCATACTGCTTGCAGTTATCACAGAAATATGTAGTTAATACATCTAATTGATTTATAGATTTCTCTGCGAGTAATTTAGGTATATCCCAACCCTCAGACCAATGAGTATGTAGCAACAATTTAGCATTAGATTCAGGGTTTTCAGATTTAAATTTCTTGAATCCATCTAATAAATTAGGGACACTTTTTCTGAGTTGATTTCTAAATACAAAACCAATAATGAAGTCTTCTTCGCTGATATTATTATTAATCCTTAGTTTAGATCTATTTTCGTCGTCTAACCTAAAAAAATTATCAGTATCAATAGGAACAGGCATTAAATGAGAATTTTTGTAGCCTTGTTTTTCAAATTCATTTTGAGCAAAAGACGCCTGAACAATTATATTTTCAGTATTTTTAATTGCATTTACATGTTTGTCTAGCAAGGGTAAACTATCAACAGGAGTCCAAATAATTGAATTAATTTTGTTCCACCATGTTTTTTTCCAGAAATCATTAAGTCCCCATATATCTTCTATACCTAAATATATATCAGGCTTTTCTTCCTTAATTGCATCATCTATTTTAAAGTGTCCATAACTAGCTCTTCTTTGGTTTTCTGGTGTTGATTTAGCTTCTTGTATAGTTGGAACATCAATTGGTAAAGAGCCTATGCATTTCCATGGTAATGTAGATAAAGAGGGATCATTCCATTGTTTTCCATTAGAAAACTCAACGATTTCATACTTATTAGTTTTATATAAATAAGTTAATAAATGCTTTACATGCTTACCGAATCCAGTCTTAGCTCTACAATGATTACTATGTACTAATATTTTTTTCTTTTTTTTCATTAAAATTCATAATCAGAAGAAATATTATCTTTACTTTTCTCTTGATTTCTATTGGCTGATGAAGTTACATCGCAGTATTTTGATATAATTGATTTGCATAAAATTTTTATACATTCAATCTCACCGGGCTCCAAGGGAATTTTAAAAACTTGATTACCATTACGAGTAATAACAATTCCAAAAGCTGGTATAGTTGTTTTTTCTTCATAACTCTCTTTGGTTTTAGAGTTGATTTTGGTATTAGTAATTACTTTATCCCAAGGGGATAGCTTAATTTGAGTTTTATTATCTTCGTAAGCATGATAAGTATTCCATTCAAATCTATTATTTATAGCGCTAATAATTGAGCCGCATTCAAAATGATTAAACTTTATTGATATATTTTTTTCTGGATCACTTTTGCTGCCTGAAAAAGATCCAATCTTTCTTTTATCATCCCAAGAATGTTGGGAAATTGCATTAATAAATAACGAAGGTATTTTATCTTTAAGGTTTTCGCCCATATAGAAGCTAAAAGCAAATCCTGAATTAGTCTTATTAGGTTTGTAAATTTGTATACTCATAAATCGATTTTAACATGTTTATTCTCAAAAGTCTTTGGGTTTTTGTCTGGATGAATAGCTCCATTACGCTCTTTACTGTAACGCTTATAATAATTTTCTTTTAATGGATCAACTCCACCATTTTGTGAAGCTCTCTCCCTTGAGAGATCTGCACTCATATCTAGCATGTCCCCCATTTTACCTCTACCCTTACCTGTTTTTTCAACAAATTTTTTACTATCCCAGGCATCACTACTTCCTGTTGCATTGAGTTCTGGAGAGTGGTATTCTCTATTCCACTTTAATCCAGATTTATCAATATATTCTTTTTTATCATTCATATGAAAAAATAAATCGATAAACTCTCCAGTTTTAGGGTTTGAAAAAGTGTAAAAAGGCATTAGAAGAAAGTTACAACAATTTTATCGTCAATAACGAAAGCGTTAAAGTTATTAAATGATGCATTTTTTTGTTGAAGAGAAGCCATGAAATCTTTATAAGAGGCTATGTTATTATCTATAGAAAACATTGTGCCTCTTAAATCTTGACTTCCTGTGTTTTTGCAAAATTCATCTACATCTATAATGTCTGGATTATTGTTTATGAAATCAACAGTAAAAACGTCTATATCAAATCTTAATTTCTTATAATTTTGTAGTAAAACTGGCCTGCATCCACAATTAGTATTTTTAAAAAAATTATTAACCTGACTACTTAATTCTGGATATTTTTCAATCCATAGATTTTTATAATCTTCGCAATTATGCAATAGATGAAATATTATAGAAATTGAGAATGTACTATATTTTTTATCTATTTCTAAATTCATTTGATTTATTATAATTTAATTAATTATTTTTGGAGTTAGTTTTAAATGCATAAGTTGATTCTTGTATTAAGTCTAATAGGGAATCAAAGAACCAACAGAATGCAGAACAAGCAAACGGAAAAGCTAGGTGGTTTATTTGAAAAGAATTATTTAAATAAATATTTAAAATGAGGAAAAGTAAACCTACCCAAAAACCCAGGCAAAGAGAACAAGATAGTAGTTCCCTGAGCCATGGGGATTTGGATTTTAGATAATTTCTTGGCTTTAATAAAATGTATGAATCTTTTATAATCCATACTATACCTATGCATGAAATAAAATACATTAATTGACTTTATTTTCTTCTAGGCGTTTTACAGCTTCAGAAATAAGCCTTGCTTCCTCTGGCTTCATGGTTACTTTATTTCCATAATCATCACTAATGTCAATATTTCCTGCTTCAGAAATTTCAACATTAGGACAATTAGCTTTTCCGCAACACATGAAGATTTTATTACCTTCAGGCCTTAAGTAGTATTGATCTTTCATTTTTCTATAATTTTAATTAATTGTTCTAGGGTTTTTTTGTAAGTAAACTTACTTTGTAATTTTAATCCTTCTTTATTGATTTTTCCAATATATTTTTCAGATTTCTCAAAACATTCTATCATTTTTTCTTCAGAGATAGAGTGGAAAGAGCCTTGATTGAATAATTGATCGTTCTTGAAGAAGACATTATCGTAAATAGGATCTTTAGATTCTGGTTCAACTAGTATTGAATTTTTTGAATTTGCCCAATCTTTATGAGAAGTATGGTTCATAACTATACTCCATTTACCTAAAGCAGTAGCATTGAATGAAGGTATATTCCAGCCTTCTGCCCCGCTAAGCCCTCCCAAATCTATATCTATAGAATTAATAAAATCATTAACTTCAGAATTCGTCTTTAGGTGTGGAAGAAAATTGATGTTACCATATCTCTTACCGCCTAAAGCTTTGGATATTAAATTATTCAAATCACCTTCCTTAAAGAAGGGGTTCGTGATACAGCAAGATAATTGATACTTGTAGTTATCTCCATATTTTTTTGCCCAAGAACTTAATATTTTTGCAGTATGTTTTCTATGCTCAAATTTACCCATTAATCCAAAATGGATTGTATCTTTGAGATATTCTTTATCCGTAACATAAAAATCTTCATCAAAACCGATAGGTACATGATGTATGTTTTTGCATCCAGCCGAACCAAAACAATCATACGCATGCTTACTTGAAAAAACACAATTATCTTGAAGGTTAACTATAGATTTCTCAATAGAAGTAGGTTCATCTACTTCATAGAATGTAAATAAAGTTTGATGTGATGATATTCTATTTTCGGATCCACTTAAATGCCATTGACTTAATGTAGGTGTATCTTTGTCAACTAAATGAAATCTATTTTGAGCCATTGATACTACCCATTTTTTCATATCTTCTGGAACTTTATCAAAAGATTCAAAATTTAGATTTTCTCCTATTGGAAAAAAAGCTACAGTCATTTCTTTTTTGTACATTTCCCTCATTAAATTGTAACTAACATTACCAAAACTTAATGGGTTTATTGCGCCTTTATATATAATTTTCTTCATAATAAAAATTAAAATGGTATTTCGTCAATATCATCAAACTCTTCTTCCGAGCTTTCTTCTAAATCTAAAGAGTCATCTTTTGATTCTGTAATTTTTTGCGAGGATTTATTTGAGCTTTTAATGTTTGAGCTATCCTCTTGACCTAGGAAGTGAACTCTGTCAGCTACACAAATAAATTTAGAAAATTTTTGTCCATTCTTTTCCCAAGAGTTACTCTTAAGTTTACCTTCAATAGCAACTTTATTTCCTTTAGATAGGAATTTAGTGCAGTTTTCTGCTTGCCTATTCCAGCATTCTATATCAATATAAAATGTTGATTGGTTCTTTGATCCATTATTATAATGGTATTCATTTATCGCTATAGAGAAGTTACAAACTTTACTATCTCCAGCTTCTCTACATACTGGATCTTTAGTTAAATTTCCTATTGCCGTATATCTATTCATATATTTCTTTCTTTATTCTTTGTTTCATATTCTTAATTATTGAGTTATGTATATTAATGCAACCCTGTATACTCATACCTAAATCCTTGCCTATATTTTTCCATGGCATTACTGAATTATTCTTTCCAACTACATATCTTAAGTGAAATATTTTTCCAACTCTTTTGTCTGGATGTTTTTTTGCTTTTTCTATAATTAGATTAAAAATATTAGAGTCGTAATTAGGTTCTTCGTTAATCTTGTTGTAATTAATTAAATTTTCTTCAATGGGTACGGTTTGTCTTTTTTTGTTTTTATTGTATATGTTTAAACATTTCCATTTTATTTCGTTGCCTAAATATGTGCTGAATTTAGCTAATTTACTTGGGTCGAACTTAAGTGCGGCTTGATATATATGGTAGTCTTTTTCATTAATCATCTCTTGTCTTTGCGTGAGTTGATTACTGGAGCACATAATAGAATTAACCATTTCCACACATAAACCAGAGTGTCTATTTATCAATATAGATAAACACTTCTCTAGATTTTTATTGTGTTTTATGTTATCAACCAAAACTTCGTCTTCCATTAAAGATAAATTTTTCATTATTTTCCAGTACTACCGAAACCTCCTAAACCTCTTTCGCTTTTATTGATTTCATCAACATAGTCTATAGATAAAGGAAGGTGTTTGCAAGGTATTAATTGAGCTATCTTATCTCCTTGTTGATAAATCCTTTGTGGGTTTACTGATGAAACTATACCTGAGGCTTTTTTACCCCTGAAACTTTTACCTTCTACTATTTTCATATCTTCTGGTTGAACTATATATTTAAAGCAAACTTTTATTTCGCCCCTGTAACCAGAATCTATAACACCTACAGAATTAGCTAAAACTAAATTTGTTTTAATTATGCTAGACCTTGGGTATAGTAACATAAAAAAATTAAATTCATCACCTTCAATTTCTGGCTCAATAATTAGTTTCGTATTGTATTCTATATGAGATATGGCTGTGTAATACAATCCTTGATATATTGAACCTATTACTCTCGGTTGATCTACCGCAACAATATCGTATCCAGCGTCACCAAACTTACTTGGTTGGTTTATTATTCCTTCGTTTTTAATTATTTTTAAGTTCATAAATATTATTTGTCAATTCAAGAAAATTTTTAGATAAATTAGTTAGCCCTAAATCTTTCAGAATTTCGTGTGTAGCAAAAAAATCTAAATCATCAATCCTGTCGTTCAGATATCCAAACTTACTATTAACCATTATTGTGGTTGATAGAAGTAAATTTTCTCCAAATTTATTAAAAGCAAAAACTAATGCAGATCTCGCCGCAGAATAAGAGTCAAAATCGTCAATCTCAAACTCCCAGTCAGCGGAGGAAACAATATAATCTTTAATTTCTTTTTTCATGGTTTGAGCATTCTATCAAAAAATATACAATCAGTCAAGTACCAAAAATAAAATACTTTGTATTTTAATTATACTATTATTTTTAATTTATTAATATAAAGGATAGACATATATACTCTATACTATTATTTAATATAGACTATTATAGAAGAATAATCTATTAGAGATAAAAATAATGCGCGCTTATGTTTTTAATCTATTTAAACTAAAATATATTTAACTTGATTTAATTTTAGTTTTTTGTTATTATATTTTAATGAAATATAAATTCGCTATAGGAATACCAACTTTAAATAGAGCAGATTTATTAAATAAAGCTTTAGATCTTTATTTCAAGAATCTACCTGATGTAAAAATATTCATATTAGATAACGGCAATCAAAACATAAAGTCTAGAAAAAATAATTTCGAAATCATCAAATCAAAAGAAAACCTAGGTGTTGCTCGATCATGGAATAAGCTTTGCTCAGAAATATTCAAAGAGCATGATTATGCTTTAATTTTAAATGATGACATCCAGATAGACTTAGAACAAAAACCTCTCAACAATTTCTTAATTAATAAAGATTTCGATCTCATTAAATGCTTGGATATATTTCACTTGTCTTGCTTTGCTTTAACTAAAGCTTGCTTCAATAAACTTAAATTTGACGAAGCATTTTATCCAGCCTACTTTGAGGATACAGATTACCTCTATAGAATGAAATTAAAAAAATTAAAAATTTTAATTCATGATTATATTAATCCTTGTGTGTTTTCTAATAGTGCCACAATTGAAAAAGACCCTAGTATAAATAAAAACTTTTTTTCATTACAACATTTTTATATGAAAAAATGGGGAAACCTGCCAGGTAAAGAATTATTCAGAACACCATTTAATGAGCCTACAACTGAGGATAAAGTTATTGAAATTATAGCAGTAACTTACGATCATGGTTATAAACTTAAATGCTTTATAGATAGTATTAGATCTCAATCTTCCAAAAACTGGAGGCTGAATATAATTCACGACGGACAATGTGAAAAATTCAATCACACAAGAGAAGATCTATCAAAAAAAGGTTATCTAGATCACCAACACATTCACTTTACAGCAACACCTAAACGCCATAATGACTATGGTCATTCCTTAAGGGATTTTGGGATCAACAACCCTATATCTAAATCCGATTACACTGTTATCACTAACTGCGATAATTATTATGTTCCAGAATGGATTTCTTTGATAAATAATTCAATAATAAACGAACCCGATTTTATTTACTGGGATTTCATTAGTAACCATGTAGGAAATTCTCAATTTGACAGATTATACCCATATGGTTTATGCAACACAAAAATAAAAGAAGGAGCTATAGACATGGGTTCTGTTGCCGTTAAAACTGAAATAAGTAAAAAAGTTGGCTTTAAAAGTAAAAAATTTAATGGAGACTGGGAATACTTTGATGATTGTCTTAAATTTTGTCGAAAAGATAAAATTGAAAAAATCCCATGTACCCTACTTATTCACAATTAAAAGTTAATAACTTTGAATTTATTTTCTTGATCTACACTATTTTTTTTGGTAAACTATAAAAATTAAAATTCTTTCTATATTTTTTAGAAAGCTATAACCCCAAAGTGTAATATTTATCCATGGATATCAAGGTCAAAAAAAGAAACGGAAGATTAGAGGATTTCAATGTAGAAAAAATTAATGCAAGCGCTCAAAGAGCATGCGAAGAAATTGAGGATGTTTCACCTAGCGAGATAGTTTTAGATGCTCAACTTCAATTATTCGATAAGATCACAACCAAAGAAATAGATCAAGCTTTAATTTTATCAGCTAGAGAGAAGATTGAGAAGGAGCCAAACTATTCCTTTGCTGCGGCTGGACTATTACTCAACAACTTATACAAAGAAGTTTTTAAGGAGGGCGTTGATTCTGACACATTCAGACTTCAATATAGAAAAAGCTTCATACAAAATATCAAGAAGCTAGTTAAGACTGATAGGCTAGATTCTAGATTACTTGATTTTGATTTATCTAAATTATCAGATGCAATTAAGATCAGGAGAGATAAGAATCTAAAATATTTAGGCGCACAAATTTTATATGATCGTTATTTTATTAGATTAGATAATAAAGTAATGGAAGCTCCACAATCTTTTTACATGAGGGTTGCAATGGGCTTAGCTCTCAATGAAGAAAATAAAAATGAAAGAGCTATCGAGTTCTATGATTTAATTAGTAAACAACTTTACACACCTTCCACCCCAACTCTTTTTAATAGTGGAACAACTCACTCACAACTTAGCTCTTGCTATCTTAATACTTTTGATGATAGTATTGACGGTATCTTTGACGGTGCTTGGCAAGAAGCTCGTAAATCAAAGTATGCCGGTGGTCTTGGTCTTGATGTTACCCCTTTTCGTTCTACAGGTTCTCATATTCATGGAACTAACGGTATTTCTAGCGGCTTGGTTCCTTGGCTTAAAATATACAATGATTTATTGGTTGCAGTAAATCAAGGCGGCAAACGTCCAGGTGCTGGCTGTGCTTATTTAGAGCCTTGGCATTTGGATTATGAAGACTTTTTAAATCTTCGCAGGAATACTGGAGATGATAGGCTTCGCTGTCACGATATGAACACTGCTTCTTGGATTCCTGATGAATTTATGCGTAGAGTTCAAGATGAAGATGTTTGGTATTTCTTTGATCCCAAAGATGCAGATCTTCATGATAGATTTGGTGAAGATTTCGATAGAAGATACAATGAGCTATGCGATCAAGCTGAAGAAGGCTTAATAAAGAACTACAGGGTAACTCCAGCCAAAGAGTTATGGAAAAAAATGCTTAAAGTATTATTTGAAACATCTCACCCATGGAATACTTTTAAAGATCCCTGCAATATTCGTTATACAAATCAACATAAAGGTGCTGTTAGAAGTTCTAATTTATGTACGGAAATTACACTACATACCAAACCTTCCGAATATCACAAAGGAGAAAAAACTAAAATTGGTGAAACTGCAGTTTGCAATCTAGGCTCTGTAAATGTATTGAATCATTTACATGAAGATGGAGAAATAGATTTTGATAAATTAAAAAATACCATTCATACTGCAGTTAGAATGTTAGATAATGTTATTGATATTAACTTCTATCCAACTAAAGAAGCTAGCAATTCTAATCTTAAAAACAGGCCTGTTGGGCTTGGAGTAATGGGTATACATGATGTTCTTCATGTTAAAAATATACCTATCGACAGCGATGAAGCTGTAGAATGGAATAATTACTTCTTTGAATTTTATAGTAGAGAAGCGATATTAGCTAGTTCAAATTTAGCTCAAGAACGTGGAGCTTATGAAAACTACGAAGGCTCGTTGTGGTCTAAAAACATTTTCCCTATTGATAGCTGGAATAATCTAAATAAATATAGGAAATCTAATGCAGGTAAAGGTGAATCTTTAGATTGGTCAGGAGTAAGAGATTCTATTAAATCGAATGGAATGCGTAATAGTAATGTTATGGCTATTGCCCCAACCGCTACCATTGGTTATATTAACGGCGTTGAACAAAGCATTGAGCCAAACTTTTCCGTTCTATTTGTTTACGAAAATAAAAGTGGTAATTTCTATATAACAAATCCACACTTTGTTAAAGATATGAAGGAAGCCGGTTTATGGAATACAGAGATGTCTAGCATGATTAAAAGTGCAGACGGAGATTTATCATTACTCAATGGAGCTATACCTCAAGAAATTAAAGATAAATATAAAACTGCATTCGATAGAGATATGTTTAAACTCATTGAATGTAATGCGGCTAGACAAAAATGGATTGATCAAGCTGTAAGCTTTAATCTATACAATAAAAGCACATCACTTAAATACTTAAATGATATTTATATGTCTTGTTGGGAAAGTGGATTAAAAACGACCTACTATTTAAGGAACAGGGCAGCTAGTAAAATTGAAAAGTCTACTTCTACTGAAGCTAAAGAAACCTCTGCTTGTAGTATAGAAGCTATGAAAAATGGAGGTGTTTGTGAATCTTGTCAATGAAAAAAGCATCAGGAATAGGTATAGTATACAAAAATTCAATTCTTCTAGCTAGAAGGGTTGAGCATTACAATGGAGAAAAAATTCCTCTTGGGGGCTACTGGAGTATCTTTGGTGGTTCTTTTAATACTAAAGAGAATGCCATGGTTTGTGCAATCAGGGAACTTTACGAAGAGTCTGGAATTGAAGTAGATTTCCATAGTTTGCAATTCTCTAGGACTATTTACAGTAAAGATGTTCAATTTACTGTATATTTTGTTGAATTAGAAGAAAGACCTGAACCCATATTAAACGACGAACACACAGAGTTTGGTTGGTTTTTTATCGACAAAATAGATCAATTTCCATATGACATAGATCCAGAGCTAGTTGAATGCATTAAAAGATTTCAAAAAAATAGATATACTGAATAATTTAGTGTACTATATATAGTTATGGAATTAGACTTCTCAGATCAAATTAGAGCAAAAATATTAAAAGAAATAGGTAACGAGGAGGAAATCATTCAAGAAGCCTGGGCTGCCGAAAAGGAAAAAGGTAAATCTCTCAATAAACCTTTTCGTACACCTGGTGGACCTAAAAAGTTTTCAGTTTATGTTAAGAACGAAAAAGGTAATGTAGTAAAGGTAAACTTTGGAGATCCAAACATGGAAATAAAGCGTGATGATCCAGCTCGTCGTAAATCTTTTAGAGCTCGTCATAACTGCGATAATCCTGGCCCAAAAACAAAAGCAAAATACTGGTCTTGTAAAATGTGGAGCAAAAAAAGCGTAACTAAAGTTACCAAAGGAGAAGAGGAAGCTGAAGAAGAAGTGTTAGATTTTCTTGATGAATCTGAATCAGCTCTCACAGAAAAACAAAAAAAATTACCTAAAGCTATTCAAGAATCTATTGAAAAAAAGAAAGGTAAAAACTCTAAAGATAAAGATAGCGAAGATAAAAAAGAAGGTAAAGAAAAAACCGAAGAAGAGTCTGACGCTAAAAAAGGTCTTTGGGAAAATATTCGAGACAAAAAAAAGAGAGAAGGTAAAAATTATCGTCCAGCAAAACCTGGAGATAAAGATTATCCAGACCCAAAAGCTTTAAAGAAAGCTCAAAAATCTAGCGAGAAGAAAAAAACAAATAGTAATATCTAGTAACTCCTTCATAACTTATGAAGAAAATAATAATAACTGGAGTTACTGGTCAAGATGGTAGCCATATGGCTGATTATCTATTAGATTTGTTCAGTAAAGAGTCTGGAGTTTTTAAAATTTATGGATCAATTCGTAGATTAAGTGTTAATAATCACGAAAATATTCTACATTTAAAAGATAATCCTAACTTCGAACTTATCGATATGGATTTAAATGATGCTCACAGCATCAGAGATGTTATTATTGATATACAGCCAGATTATTTTATTAATTTTGCCGCCCAGTCTTTTGTAGCTGGTAGCTGGAAATACCCCATACAAACTTGGGGAACTGATGCTGATTCTGTTTTACATATTTTAGAGTCCTTACGCCGTTTCGCTCCTGATTGCAGATTTTATAATGCTGGATCATCAGAAGAGTTTGGAGATGTAGATTATTCTCCTCAAGATGAAAAACATCCACTCAACCCACAATCTCCCTATGGTGCGGCTAAATGTGCTGCACGTCATTTAGTTCGAGTTTATCGAGAGTCTTACAACCTTTATGCTATACAAGGCTGGTTATTTAATCATGAAGGATCTCGCCGTGGGCTAGATTTTGTTACTAGAAAAATTAGCCATTCAGTTGCGGCCATCAAATGTGCAATTGAAGACGATAAACCTATTCCAGTTTTAAAGCTAGGCAACATGAATGCTGAAAGAGATTGGAGTGATGCAGAAGATTTCATGCCTGGTGTTTGGCTTATGCTTAACCAGCAGTCTCCTAAAAATTATGTGTTAGCTAGTGGAGAAATGCATACAGTTAGAGAATTTGTTGAAAAAAGTTTGAATCGAGCAGGCATAGATTATACTATCGAAGGATCTAACGAAAATGAAAAATTTCTCTCCACTAAAGGTGAAGTTTTAGTAAAAGTTGATCCAGCTTTTTATCGACCAGCAGAGGTTCATGAATTATGCGGTGATCCATCTTTAGCAGAAAAAGAGCTTGGCTGGGTAAGAAAATACGACTTTGAATCCCTGGTCAACAAAATGTATGACTCGGACTATTCTAAGTTTCGAAAATGAAAAAAAAACTTAATGTTATAGTTGCTGGTAGCAACGGAATGGTAGGTTCTGCGGTTTATAAAGCTTTATTCAATCACGAAGATTATTTTCCTATCGCACTCAATAGAGATTCTGCTGATTTAACACAAGCATATGATGTTCAAAACTTTTTTAAGTTAACTTCTCCTGATATAGTTATTAATTGTGCCGCCAAAGTCGGCGGCATATATGCAAACAAAACATATCCAGCAGATTTTATTCGTGACAATTTGTTAGTAAATCTAAATCTTACCGAAGCATGTTTTAAACATAAAGTAGATAGATTCATTAATCTTGGTAGTTCTTGCATTTATCCAAGAGATTCTCAACAACCCCTACGCGAAGAATATTTACTTACTGGCCCACTAGAAAAAACTAACGAAGCATATGCTCTAGCTAAAATTGCTGGCCTAGAAATGTGTCGCCATTATCGTGAACAGTTCGGCGTGTATTATCATTCTTTAATGCCCACCAATCTCTACGGCGATAATGACAATTATCACCTTAAAAACTCACATGTACTACCTGCTTTAATTCGAAAATTCCATGAAGCAAAAGAATCTAATGCTGATACTGTTGAGATATGGGGAACAGGAAAAGCTAGACGAGAATTTCTACATGCTGATGATTTAGCTGATGCTATTTTATTTTTATTGGGTCTTGGAAGCGTCCCTGATGCTATCAATATAGGAACTGGTACAGATATTACTATTTCAGAACTTGTTTCGCTAGTAAAAGATACCGTACAATTCCAAGGTGATATAGTATATAATACAGACATGCCTGACGGCACACCAGTTAAGCGTTTAGATATGACAATAATGAACAATTTAAACTGGAAGCCTAAAATATCATTACAAGAAGGATTAAAAAGAACATATCAAGACTTCTTAAATAGGTTAAATCGAAACATTTTACGCAAGTAATTGGTATAATCCTTGCAATATTATATACTGAAGTGCTCATTATGAGGTTTCTTGAGTGCCAAATGGGCTCAATAACTATAGAAAGATATATATAATATGACAAAATTACACATAAAACAAAACCTACCTGTAAGTAGAGAGGAGTTTGTAACTCCATTTGATTCGTTATTTGACGATATTATTCAAAAAGCCTTACCGTCTTTTTCTCAAGAATTTGGTGTCGGCTTTTTTGGAAACAATAGTTACCCTAAAGTAGATGTGATGGATCACCCAGATAAACTACAGATAGAAGCAGAGATCCCAGGCCTCTCCAAAGATGAAGTATCAGTTGATTTAGAAGACAATATTTTATCTATCACTGGATCAAAGCGTGAATCTAAAAACGATTCTGATATAAAATATATTAGAAAAGAATTAAAGCGTTCTAGTTTCAAAAGGTCATTCGAGCTGAATCGAGACTTCAATCTATCAAAAATTAAAGCACAGTTCTCTAATGGGTTACTATATATTGATATTCCCAAAAAAGATCCTGACAAACCTAAAAAAATAAAAATATTATAACCTCAATGTAGCCCTCTTCGGAGGGCTTTTTTGTGTATTTTACTATGTGAGAAAGAAAACTTTAAGTGATTACAAGAACGGAGCTCCTGAGCTTCCAACAAATACTTGTCCATATATAGACTTCATAAAAGATATAATAGAAGAAGTTAAAGATGAAACTGATTCTCAATTAATTAAAGAGAAGTTAGAGCTAGCTAATAACACAATGGAATATATTCGAATATCTAATGAACAATTAAGGCAAAATGGATTTTATTGGTTCAATAAGTTTAAAAACTTGTTTAAATAGATATAATATAGTGTAAAATACACTTATGGCTAAAACAATTCACCAGATTTTACAAGAACTACACTCTATTTCGAATAAAAGTGAATTAGAGTCTAAAGTTTCAAGTTTAATTTCTGAATTATCTACCTTAATTAATAGTGAAAGTGATTATGGTTTTAATAAAAATTATTATTTCAATCATGTAGGTAGAGAATTTATTAAAAAAGCTAAAATATTAAATGCAGAAGAACTAATTAAAGATCAATATGATTCTGGTGGCAGACCTTTAGGTTTTAATTTTATTTTTGAAAATATTACACCTACACCTACACCCTCTCCTACACTTTCTATAACCGTTACTCCAACCAATACAGTAACGCCAACTAATACAGTTACTCCAAGTGTTACTCCAACCAATACAGTAACGCCAACTAATACAGTTACTCCAAGTGTTACTCCAACTAATACAGTGACTCCGACAAGTAGTCAAACACCACCAGCTTCACAATCACCTACTCCGACAGCGACACCAACCAATACAGTGACACCAACTAATACAGTGACTCCAAGTGTTACTCCAACTAATACAGTGACTCCGACAAGTAGTCAAACACCACCAGCCTCACAGTCACCTACTCCGACAGCGACACCAACCAATACAGTAACACCAACTAATACAGTTACTCCAAGTGTTACTTTAACTAATACAGTGACTCCGACAAGTAGTCAAACACCGCCAGCTTCACAATCACCTACTCCGACAGCGACACCAACCAATACAGTAACACCAACTAATACAGTAACACCAACTAATACAGTTACTCCAAGTTTTACTCCAACTAATACAGTTACTCCAAGTGTTACTCCAACTAATACAGTGACTCCAAGTGTTACTCCAAGTATTACAGTTACTCCAAGCATTTCTCAATATATATTTGATTCCTCTCCAGATGCTAACATTCAATACAACATTGATAATCAAACTAATGATTCTCAATTTGATAGTATAGAATATAAAAACATTATTCAAGATGCTGTCAATAAATGGGATAGAATTATCACTGGCAACCCAACATATTTAACACAAAATAATTTCGCTTGGGATTTAGATGTTAATATAGCATTTAAAAATTTAGACCCAGGCGTTTTAGGTAGTGCTGGTATCACTTATTATAATGGCGCTTTAAATTTTGGTGAATTTTTTCCAACAGAGGGTGAGCTAAATTTAGCTAGTGATTATTTACCTAACTTGAAAGACAATATAGTTAATACTGACAAGAGCGAATTATACTGGGTTACATTGCATGAAATTGGCCACCTGCTTGGTATTGGGCCTTATATTTTAAGTGAAAACGATGCAATAACTAATGAACCAGTTGTGAGTTATATTGAAGATGATGTAACCAAGTATTATTATACAGGTCAACATGCATTTCAAGCTTATAAAGATTATTTTGCACCTTATTATGATGTCTCTCAGTTCTCTGGTATACCAGTAGAGGATGATGGTGGAGCTGGAACTGTTAATTCTCACCCAGAAGAAGGCGTTGTTGGTTTAACTTCAGTTAATGATAGGATGATTGGTGGGGTTTTTCATCCAGGCTTAGAGCATGAGTTAATGGCTGGATGGAGTGAAGATGGTTCTTACAATCCTCTTAGTAAAATTACTATTGGCTTCTTAGAAGACATGGGTTATCCTGTTAATTATGACGAAGCTGACCCCTATGATCCAATGAAGCCCGGTTACGGTTCTTTAGATTTTGTTCCTTCTGACGATATAAATTTATCTAATTGGTGGGACTCTAATAATATTGATCCTTCTAACATAAATGGTTCAACGTTATTAACATGGAACAATCAAGTTCAAAATGGTAAATCTTTAGTTTGTCCAGATGCCAACCCTTCCCCCACTGTAGTGGATGTAAATGGTGTTAATATCATTCGAATCGATTCTATTTCAGATAGATTGGCTGCAGGTACCACTGAAGTTTTCAATTATCCAGGAGCTACCTTTGCTATTTTAATAGCCACAAAGATCACAGAAAGCCCTTTAGCTAGTAATGATTGCTTATGGTTTAGCAGTCAAAACGTTTTTCAATATAGAGCGGGAGCAACAAATCAATGGCAACCACAGATAGGTAATAATTATGAAGCGACAAACAACACTGGATCTGCCACCAACAAACTTGACGGTAACATGCAAATTCACACCCTTATTTTTGATGCGAGCAACGAGAAAATTACCGTTAAAATGAATCAAGTCGCTGTTATTTCTGACATGAGTTATCCATCAGCTAATCACTTTAGTTCTAGCACAAACAGAAACATATTCTTTTATTCTAATGCTGGTCAAAATGCCGATATGGCAGGAGATCTTGGGGATATTATTATGACATCAGATATTAGCGATTCAAATCTGTCTCTACATGAGCAATATCTTGCAAATAAATTCGGAATCAATCTTTAATAAAAAATATTGACAAAAGTTTTTAAATTTGTTATAGTTTATATGAAACTAAAATAATAAATTATTCGTTATATACTTATGGAAACAAAAACTGGAGAACTTCTCACTGAAAACATTGCTGGCGTTAATCGCATTTTACCTCATAAACATAAGTATGCATGGGACTTATTTTTGAAAAGCTGTGCAAACAATTGGATGCCTACTGAAATTAGTATGCAATCAGATATTAAACAATGGAAAAACAATGAAATCACAGAAGATGAAAAACTCCTCGTCAAACGATGTTTGGGATTCTTTGCTGGAAGCGAGTCTTTGGTTGGTAATAACCTGCTGCTTTCTGCTTTCAGATTTATTACGGATGCTGAGTGTCGTCAGTATATTTTGCGTCAAGCTTTTGAAGAAAGCCTTCATAACCTCACGGTAGTTTATATTTGTGATAGTTTAGATCTTGAGATTGAAGAAGTTTTTGCCGCATATGAAAACATTCCTAGCATCAAAGCTAAGGATGATTTCTTAATGAGCATCACTGATGATATTAGCCGTCAAGATTTTGATTCCACAACTAAAGAAGGCAAGCAAGAAATTTTACGCAATTTCTTAACTTATTGGATTGTCTGTGAAGGAACTTTTTTCTTTAGTGGTTTTGCAATGCTTCTTGCCCTTGGTAGACAAAATAAGCTTCAAGGTATTTCTGATCAAATTAAGTATACATTAAGAGATGAAAGTTCGCATATTGCTTTTGGAACTTATTTAATTAATACACTCATCGAACAAAATCCTGATATATGGACAAAAGAAATTCAAGATGAGTTCGTTTCTCACATCAAGAAAGCTGTTGAGTTAGAGATTGCTTATGCTCACGATGTACTACCCACAGGTATTCTTGGTTTAAATGCTGAAATGTTTGTAGACTACATGCATTATATTGGCAATCGTAGGCTAGAAGCAATCGGTTTAGACTATCGCTTCCCTAGTGACAAGAATCCATTTCCTTGGCTTGGCGAAGTAGTAGATGTTCAAGCAATGGGCAACTTCTTCGAACGTAGAGTTAGAGAGTACCAACAAAGCGGATCTCTTGAAGACGACTTTTGATTGACTTATCTTAATTAATATGCTACATTACTTTTGTGGCAAAATTAAATAAAAAACAAATAGTTCTTCGCCTAATTACTCCCCCAAAGTCTATTAAGGGGGCTTTTTGGACTAGAGAATATGGCATATTAAAGCGTTTAATGCAGAAATACCCAAACGAAGACTTTTGGCAAAAAATTCACTTCGAAAATGACTGGGATTCACTTGTAATACTACAGTCTGATTACGGAAAATCACTACTCGATAAAAAATATAAAGAATTTAATTACAAAATTCCAGAATACGACAAAATAGAGTTGACAAATAAGTCTGGATGTGATAGAGTAATTACTCGTAAACCTAAAACCATAAGAGGATTTTTAAATGAGTAAAACTCTAGAGCAAATAAACAAATTTTTAGATAATAAAGAAAATAAAAAATACCACTTCAATTCATTTAATGAAGAAGAGTATAAAATATCAAGCGGAAGTCTCAACCTAGATCTAGCTCTTGGTGGAGGGTTCCCCGCAGGAGCTCATCGATTTACTGGAATTAATGAAGGCGGCAAAACTAGTTGTGCCTTAACCGTAGCTAAAAACTTCCAAAAACATTTTGGCAATGAAGGTATGGTTATCATAATAAAGTCTGAGGGTAGGTTAAGTAAAGAGATGCTCAAAAGAACTGGAGTAGACCAAGATCCAGAAAAATTCTTTATTTTAGATTGTAATATTTTTGAAAAAGTATTTGAGTTTATTCGAGACTTAGTTTTCAACAATGAAGATAAAAAGAAATACATGTTCATTATCGACAGTGTTGATGCCTTATGCAGAATGAACGATATAGATAAACCTTTTAATGAAAGCGAGCAGGTTGCTGGTGGAGCGCTCGTAACTTCGGTTTTCTTAAAGAAGATGGTACTACCTATTACTAAAATGGGTCATATGATGCTACTAACATCCCAAGTTAGAGTGGAAGTTGCAGCAAATCCTTATGCAGCCAGAGGGGGCCCAAAAGTTAAACAGGCTGGCGGTAATGCTATCAAGCATTATGCTAATTTTATTCTTGAATTTGAAGAGCGCTATAATAATGACATTATGTGGGAAAATCCATCTGCTTCTAAAATAGAAGATAAAGGAGACCCTATTGGTCATTACTGTAAGATTAGATTTCGTAAAAGTGTTAACGAAAAAACTGGTGCTCAAGTTCGTTACCCCATTCGCTATGGCCGAACAAATGGTAATTCAATATGGCTAGAAAAAGAGTTAATAGACATGATGTACCTATGGGGATACATCGAAAAAAAAGGTGCATGGATATCTTTCGATGAAGATATATTAAAAGATATAAGCTCTAAAGAAATAGAATGTCCAGAAAAAGTTCAAGGAGATAATAAATTACTAGAATTGTTTGAATCTAATGGAAAATTAAAATCATATTTTTATAATACTATAAATAAAATTTTTGAAGATGAAAAAGAATAAAATATTCATAAGCATTGCTGCATACAGAGACGCAGAGTTAATACCAACAATAGAAGACTGTATATCTAAAGCTAAGAACCCCAGAAATTTAGTTTTTGGTATATCTAATCAGTTTCACCCAGAAGATAAATTTAATGATTTAAGTAAATATAAAAAAAGAAAATCATTTAATATTATTGAAACGAATTACAAAAAAAGCTTAGGTGTTTGTCATGCTCGACACCATATTCAAAAATTTTACGACGGAGAAGAATATTATTTCCAGCTAGACTCCCACCATAGATTTATTCAAGACTGGGATATCGAGATTAAAAAATGCTTAAACGATCTAAAGAATGAAGGTTATGAAAAGCCTATTTTATCATCATATCTACCCTCCTATGATCCAGATGTAAAAGGGGAAGCTAAATTGGATGATGTTTGGAGAACTTATATTGATAGATTTATGCCTGAAGGACCTATATTTATCTTTCCAGAAAGTATAAATAACTGGAAAGAAAAAGATAAGCCTGAAAAAGCTAGATTTATTAGTGGTCATTTTATTTTTTGCGATGGATCCTTCGTTAAAGAAGTACCTTATGATCCTAAGTTGTATTTTCATGGAGAAGAAAGCTCTCTTGCTGTTAGAGCTTTCACTCATGGTTATGATTTATTTCACTTACCTAAACCTTGGGTCTGGCATCATTATACTAGATCAGGCAGAAAAAGACATTGGGACGATACTCAAAAATGGTCTAAACTCAATAAAGATAGTTTTACTAGGTATCGCAAACTCCTCGGAATGGATGGTTTAAGAAAATCAAACTTCAAGCAATATGGGTTAGGTAAAGTTAGATCTCTTAGTGATTACGAAAAGTATTCCGGAATAAGATTTAAAGATAGAAAAATTCATCAAGATACAATAGATCGAAAAGAGCCTCCAGTTCCATATAAAAATAAAAAAGAATACGAATCTAAATTCGTTTCTGAGTTTAAGTATTGTATAGATCTCTATAAGCCCTCTTTTCCCGAGAGAGATTATGATGTCTGGGTTATGGCCTTTAAAGATAAAGACGGAGAAGAAATGATTCGCCTTGATGCTAATGCTGAAGAAGTAGATAGACTTTTAAATGAAAACCCTAACGATGAATTTGTTAGGTTTTGGCGAAAATTTGAAACTTCAAAAATTCCATCAAAGTGGCTTGTTTGGCCTCACTCAAAAAGTAAAGGGTGGCTAGATAGAATAGAAGGAGAAGTTCCTATTCCTTGAGAACGATATTATTACATCTACCAGCATACAGAGAGCCAGAGTTAATACCTACTATAGAAAGTGCTCTTGATAATGCAAAACATCCAGAGCGTATTCATTTTGGTATATGCAGGCAATTTTGCGATGAAGATGGTTTCGATAACCTAGATAAATATAGAAAAGACCCCAGGTTTAAAATTCACGATATGCCTTATGAGCAAGCTAAAGGTTTGGCTACTGCTCGAGCAATTATAAATGATGAATTACTAACTGATGAAAATTTTGTGTGTCAGCTAGATTCCCATCACAGGTTCGATAAAAACTGGGATGATACTTTAATTGGTTGGTATGATGATTTAAAATCCGAAGGACACAACCCAATTATTTGTGGATACCTACCTTACTATAATCCTTTTAATGACCCAGAAGATCGAGTTAAGGAACCTTGGTTTTCTGAAGCGGCATGTTTTTATCCCCATGGAACTATTTTTATTAGACCGACAGCAGTTCATGGTGGCTGGGAACACTTAAAGAAACCTTATCCAGCAAGATTTTTAAGTGGGCATTTTGCATTTGGTCCAAATCAGTGGGCAAAAGAGGTGAGACACGATAGGAATATATTTTTTGCTGGTGAAGAATTAAATTTAACTGTTAGAAGTTTTACTCATGGTTATGATCTTTTTCATCCGCATAGAGTAGTTATATGGCATGCAACAATGAGGGAAGAGCGTGCTGGTAAATTAGTTTGGGACGACCAAAGTAAACGCGGCGAAAGCATGTGGTGGAAGGGTAACGATTCTGCTCGAGCAAGAATTCGCCAGCTCATAGGTGTAGAAGATAACGGTCTTGACCTCGGAGATTATGGTTTAGGAAAAAAACGCACTCTTCGCGATTACGAAAAATATGCGGGCATTCATTTTAAAAAGAAAAGCTTTCAAAAATATACAAAAGATAATAAATTCGCTCCAAATCCATACCCTTACAAAAACGAACAAGAATGGGAAGATAGTTTTATGTTTTCTTTCTACCACTTAGTTAATCTCGAACGACATGAAATGCCAGAAGATGATTATCAATCTATACTGGTCGCATTTGATGACGAGAAAGGAGAAGGTATATTTTCAAAATCAATAGAAGGAGAACAGCTAAATCAATTTATGAAAAATTCAAAACCAATACATTACGAAGAAATGTTTTTAACGGAAAAGAAACCTGCTAGAGTTGTCTACTGGGGTAACAGCTCCAAGCGTGGCTGGGCAGAAAGAGTAGAAAGGCAAATATCATGAGTGTTATTCCTGGATGGTTCGGTTATAAGTGTAAATTAGATAATCAAGTAGCAACCGCTATGCAAGTTCAAGGAGTAGAAAATGCTTTCAATAAACTTTTTCAACTTCATAAATTTAACCAAGTGCTAGAAATAGGCACTGCGTCTGGAGGTACTACATTGATAGTTAGGGATGCAATGAATGAGCATGGAATGCGAGATTCTATTATTAGAACTTATGATACCAATACTTCTGATAAAAATCTCCAAAGTTATATATCTAAAGGGGAAAAAATAGAATTTCTGAATGATAATTTATTTGATTCCAGTGGAACAAAGATTAAGCCCGACTCAGCTGAGCCTAAAAATTTTATTCAAAGGCCTGGAAAAACATTAGTTCTCTGTGATGGTGGTGGCAAAAGATTTGAATTACCCTCCATTTCACCCTTTCTAAAGTCTGGTGATATTATAATGGCTCACGACTATGCCAAGGACTCTGAATATTTTAGAGCCAATATAGAAAATAAAATTTGGAACTGGCACGAAATTTCTGATGCACATATTTCTGACTCTATGCAAAAATATAATTTATTTAAAATTATGGAGCAATACTTTGATCCAGTGGTTTGGGTTTGTTTAGAGAAGAGGTAAAATGAATGATGAAACAAAAACTTCAATTAATTTTTTCAAAAACAAATCCCAAAGACACTTATGCAAGAGCAGCTATTCAGCTAAAGGTCCACGACCTGCTTTCGGAAAACTATGAAATAGAACGTATTTCACCAATTCGAGATATGCCTAGGCCACCTAAGAATGGTCCTGATAGTATAGATAGTATACAGGTTATGACTATTTCAAACCCATTAAACAAAAAAACTATAGTTTTTAATGTGGGCCCTAAAGTTGCCGGACCTTTTGTGGCTGGCAGGGGTTGGGATGATTTTCAAATAGTTCAGGTAATTGGTGGATCCTCAGTTTCTAAACAGTGGTACATGTCACGAACTCCAAAAGTTAAAGATTTTTTTGATAAGTTTAGAAAACCTATTTGCTTTCCCCTAGATCAAACAACTCATGAAAAGCTTGTATTAAATTTCAAGCCTAATTCATCTTACAGAAAAAAAAGAAAAGCCTTTTTTTTAGGCGCAACTACCAATTTAATTGGTAGAGCTAAAATTACATCAATTTTAAAAAAGCACCCACTTTTTGAAATTTTAGATAAGTCCCAATCAGGTAAAAAATTCCCAGATTATCTTAATCAACTTTCGGAATATAAAATGACTTTATCCTTAAATGGTTTTGCTGAAGCCTGCTATAGAGACTGGGAGTCTATGGGTGTTGGTGTGCCCATAGTTCGGTCTGAATTTTATAGCCAATACGACTCTCCTATTATACCAAATTTTCATTATATTGTGGGCAGTGATCCAACTATTAATGGTGAAACTGTTTACAAAAAATCATTTCAAGAAATCGCAGATCAATTTGTTCATGCCGTAGAATCTAACATAGATAATGAAGATTTATTAAATGAAATATCTAAAAACGGAAAAGAATATTTTATTAATAACTTAACTTGTGATAAGATCGTTGATAAATTTTTTAAATTAGTTGATTTAAATTTACTTTTTGATTGATTTTTTAAAAAAATGAACAAAAATATTTTTAAAAAACCAATCCTTCATGGTAGGACCATATGTCACAACGCATATTCTAAACATTTTAATAAGTCTATTCCTTCGGTAATTAAGCCTGATAACCTTCATATTGTCACAGTCAACGATAAGTCTACTGCTAAAAACGGGGCATATATATTTTCTGGATGCGATATCCACTCAATTGTTGTGGATAAGTATATAAAATGGATAACAAAAGTAGAATCTTTATATAATTATATATCAAAAAACTTCAACAGCCTCCCTGATTATGTAATGTATTTAGATGGCATGGATACCCTTGTTATAAACGATATACCAGATATTTCAAATTTGCTTAATTTTTACAAATGTAAAATATTATTTAACTCTGAATATGGATATTGGCATACTGCGTTTCCTGGACCCAATAACATTAAAGGTTATTACGACCCAGTTCTAATCAAATTCAAAACTCAGTATATTAAATTAACACATGATAAGTATAAATTTGAAAACAAAAACATACAAGCTTCCCTGAATGCTGGAGCTTTTGTTGGCGAAAAAGAATACCTTTTAAATTTTCTTAAAAAATGCTTAGATTATATGCAAAGTAGTCCCAAAAAAGGTTTTCCTTATGGTTGCCCAGATGATCAAATGTTAATGAAATATTTTATAGCGGTTGATTTTAATAATATATCTATTGATATTTTTCATAAACTATTTTTTTGGGGCACCGAACAAAGCTTGAGCGATAAAATTAACGAGTCCTCTCCTGATTATTTTTTAAATCTACAACATTCCTATAAATAAACCATGAAATACAAAAAGCTGACCAGCCTAGCAAAAGAATATTATTCCGACAAAGGTTTAATTAATCCATTTAATGGTAATGAGTACGGGCATGGATACACTACTTTTTATGATCAAATCTTTCATCAATATATTCATGAAGATATCAATTTCTTAGAAATGGGGTTAAAAGTTGGAGGGCCAGAATTTGGAAATTTAAACCCAGATAGGGGCAAATCTCCTTCTGTAGAAATGTGGTTAAATTATTTCTCTAAAGCTAATATTATTGGTTTTGATATATCCAACTTCAGCCCTCAAGAGAATGAAAGATTTACATTCATTCAAGGAGATTCAGGCATTGACTCAGATATTCAAAAGTTAGTAGATCTAAAGCCAAGTTACGACATTATATTAGATGATGCATCGCATTTATCTTACCATCAACAAAATGCATTTAAGTTCTTATGGAGTAAAATATCAAAAGGTGGATACTATATTATTGAAGACCTTCATTGGCAGCCCTATCAAGATTTCTGGAAACACTTACCAGAAACCCCAACTACTTATAATTTATTTGAGTCTTATTTTTACAGAAAAACTTATATTAAAAATCCCCTTTTAAGTGAAGAATTTTTGTTAGAAGTAAAAAACTCTTCCAACTCCTGTGTTTTATATCAATCTAATATTAGTGAAGGTAAATCTTTAATATTGCAAAAAAGATCATTCTAAATTGTGATTTATTTTTTCTCAGATCCATATATTTACTCTTTCGAAAACTTATACCCACTTTATTTAAAATGTAAAGAGAATAATGTAAATTGTTTTTTTGATGCTGAATTTTCTCATCAAGGTTCAAATATATCAAAAGAAGCTAAATCCCACAAAGGCAAACGTAATTTAAGTAAAATCAGGAAAGGTGAATTACCTCAACCAAAATTAGTAATACTAAATCAATGCTGGGGATTAACTGGGGGCATTATATGTAAGGAGTTTTCCTCAAAAGGTATTCCAGTTATTACAACAGAGCATGGGTCACCCATGTTTTACTATGGAACAGGTTACTATAGAGGTAATTTAAGAGGGTCTGTTTCTCATCCAACCTGGGGCAAAGTTGGCTCGGAATTAATGGTTAAATTTGGCTGTAAACCAGAAACTGTACCAGCTCTAGGTAGTCCAAGAATAGATTATTATTTTTCTAGTAGAGAGATTAAATCAAAAAAAAATAACGATGCTATAATTTTTGGAACAAAAAAAGAAGGAATGAAGCCTTTTTCTAAAAGTTTAGAAAAAAAAATAGATATAATTTGCGAGAAACATAATAATGTAAAATTTAAAGGAAAAGTTTTAGGCCCAATGAAAGTTAAAAAACTGGAATCAATAGATAAAGATTTTTCTTCTGATGACTTTTATAACTTATTCAACAATATAGGTCATGCGTATTTTTGGTTTCCTTCTAGTTTGATAACTATCGCAAAAGTTATGGGGTGTAAAACATATGCATTATATTCTGATTCTAAATGTAAATTTACATCTAAATATTTTAATGAACATAAAGATCATATTATCCCATATACATCAAGTAAACCAATTAATACTGAGTCTAATTCTATTTTTTTAGATAATAATTTAACTAACAATGGCACGGAAAATATTTTCAATTATATTTTAAATGAAAAAAGTTTCAATATTAATAACTAATTACAATTACGGTCGATATATTAATCGTTGTATAAGGTCTTGCTTAAATCAAAATTTCAATCAAGACGAATATGAAATCATAATCATTGACGACAACAGTAATGACAATAGTTGTTCTCAATTAAACTACTGGAATAACAAAGAAAACATTAGGGTAATTTTTAACCAAGAAAACTTAGGCTTAGGTTATAGTTGCAACAAGGGTCTATCTGAGTGCAGGTCTCCATATGTCGTAAGAGTTGATGCAGATGATTACGTTAATGAAAACTTTTTATTGTTTTTGTATAATTATGCACACCACAATAAATCCCATGCTGTCGCATGTGATTATATTCAAGTAGATTTTAATGAAAATGTTATCGCTCGCAGCAATCCAAAAGAAAACCCTATAGCCTGCGGAATATTATTTAGACTGGATTGTTTAGATTTTGTCGGGGGATATTCCACTCAAAGAGTTGGTGAGGAAGTTGAATTAAGGGGTAGGTTCGATAAACATTTTAATGTTGAATATTTAAAGTTACCCCTTTATAGATATATGAAACATGAAAAATCTTTAACTAGCGGAGGTTTTATTAAAAAATGATCCATTGTTTAATACCAGCTAGGGGCGGATCCAAGCGACTCAAAGGTAAAAATATTTACCCTTTAAAAGGCAAACCTTTAATTCGCTGGACAATAGATGCCGCCTTAAAATCAAAATATATTAACGAAAACAACCTTTACATATCTACTGAAGATCAAAAAATTAAAGATGTTTGTACTGATTTTAATATCGTTGATCGCCCACCCGAATTGGCTAGAGATGATGTATGGACTCAGCCAGTAGTTGATCATTTTACACAATCCATTAAGGCTCAAGACGATGACATTATAGTTTTATTACAAGCAAATTCTCCTCAAATCACGGGCTCAGTAATAGATCAATGCATAGACAAACTTATTAACAATGACTTATGGCAAGTACATACCACAGGAGAAGACTTGATTCACAACGGAGCAGTTCATGTTTATAGAAATTTCGTAAGCTCTCACAAAGGTAAAATAAGTTACAACGGTTTTGTTATAACGAATTGGCTAGATATTCATACAAAAAATGATATAATAGAAGTATCAAAACTATTATGAACTTAACCATAGCGGCAGAAATAGGAATTAACCACAATGGCGATATAGACTTGTGTCATGAGTTAATTAGACAAGCCTCCATTAACGGTGCGGACTTAGTAAAATTTCAATTATATGAACCTAAAATACTTTTCGCAGACGAACCAAAATTAATACCAGAAGGAGAGCGGTGCCAGTTTAGCTATGATGAATTTAAAAGAGTTCTTGATTGGTGCAACGAAGAATCCATAGAACCATTTTTTAGTGTCTTTGATGAAACTAGATTAGCTTGGACAGAAAAACATGATTGCAAAATTTACAAGATTGCATCTAGATCTGTTAAAAAAAATCCAGATTTTTGCAAAACTATCTGCGATTTAGGTAAACCAACTTATGTAGCACTAGGCATGGAGTCTCTAGAAAAAGCTAAAGATATAATGAGTGACTATAGTAATGTTAAATATTTATTTTGCAAATCTCTTTATCCAGCTCAGTATAAAGACTATGCGGATCAACCTAAAGATTATCCTAGCTCTGAATATTATGGAATATCAGACCATACTCATGGCATTGAAATTTCTCTTTTAGCTATAGCAAGAGGGGCATCTTTTGTGGAAAAACATTTTACCCTCTCAAAATCAATGAATGGATCGGACCACAAATGCAGTATTACTCCATCAGAATTATTTACTTTAAAACAATATGGAACTTCACTACATAAATGTTATAATATATGCAGTTAAAAATAACAAATGAATAAAAATTTAACAATAGTTAGCGGCCTATGGGACATTAATCGTGTCGGACGCGATTGGTCTAGATATGAAGAACACTTTGATAAATTTTTAAAGATTCCATGTAACATGGTACTCTGGGTACCAAGGTCATTAGAATCATTTGTTTGGGAGCGTAGATCAAAGGATAATACATTTGTTCGCATTTATGAACTTGAAGACATAAAGACTGGTATGTTTGCGCCTTTTTGGGATAAGTGGCAAGCTATTCGAACTAGTCAAAAGTGGCAAAATCAAGCAGGTTGGTTACCTGAAAGTCCACAGTGCAAAAATGAATATTATAATCCCATCGTCATGTCTAAAATGTTTTTTCTTCATGACTCTAAAATATGGAACCCATTTGATACTGATTACTTCGTATGGCTTGATGCTGGTATAAGTCAAACTGTTTACGAAAATTATTTTTACGAAGAAAAAGTTCTTCAGGGTATCGTAGATAAAATAGACCCTTTCTTGTTTCTTTCTTATCCCTATGAAGCAGATAAGGAAATTCATGGGTTTGAGTTTAATGCCATTAATAGATATGCTGGAACCAAAGTTGATTATGTTTGCAGGGGAGGTTTATTTGGTGGACATAAAGACTTTTTGTCTCAAGCTAATGCTGAATACTACCATTTATTAGAGAGAACTATCAATGAAGGTTTAGCGGGTACGGAAGAAAGCATTTTTGCTATAATGGCAAAACTTTTTCCAGAGTATTATAAGCGTTATTCTTTGGACGGCAATGGGCTGATTGTTAAATTTATTCAAGCCCTACAGGACGGTACCGCTAAACTGGAAGAGTTTACTTCCAAACGTCCTAAGTTTACTCCAGTTACTCAAGATATATCGAATGTTAAGACTAACTTGTATTTCCTTACTTTTAATTTTCCTGAACAACTGGAAGCTACGATAAAGTCGTTACAAAAACATGAAGATTTTCTTACTCATCCATGTCAAAAAATTATTATTGACAACTCTACAAACCAAGAGGCTAGAGAAGGCAACAGGTTAATTTGTGAAAAATATGGTTTTGAGCATATTATTATGAATAAAAATACTGGTATATGCGGTGGCCGCCAGTTTGCAGCAGAACATTTTGATTCTAGTGATTCTGATTTTTATTTATTTTTTGAAGATGACATGACTATATCTGACATAGAAGAAGGTACTTGTCGCAATGGATTCAATAAGTATGTACCTAATTTATATAAGAAGCTACATCAAATAATGCTAAAGGAAAAGTTTGATTTCCTTAAATTATCTTACACAGAAGTATATATGGACAACAATATACAAGTCAGTTGGTATAACGTTCCTCAACAGTACCGCACTGAAACCTGGCCAGATTATGATAAACTACCCACTACAGGCCTAGACCCTAATTGCCCAAGAACAGAGTTCAATAAAATAGAAGTGCTTGACGGCTTATCATATATTAGTGGTGAAATATATTATGCTAATTGGCCTCACATCACAAGCAGAGAAGGCAACAAGAAAATGTTTATCAACACAAAATGGGCTCACCCATACGAGCAAACCTGGATGTCTCATATCTTTCAAGAAACAAGGAAAGGTAATATTAAACCCGCAGTTTTGCTTGCTTCTGCCGTAACTCACGATAGATTTAAACATTATAAACCTGAAGAAAGAATAGAAGGTTGAAATTTAAAACCTTGACGGGCTCTACCCGAAAAATCATTGGTGTCCACAAGTATAATATTGATTGGGATGCTCCTAGTAAAAGTAAATTTCAAAAATCAGTTAAAGATTTTTTAAATCAATATTGGTGCAGGCATGTAGTGTTTGAAGAGTTCCCTATTGCTGGAACCCGAATGACATTTGACTTCTATAATGCCAATGAAAAAATAGCTATAGAGGTTCAAGGCGGACAACATACAAAGTATGTGCCTTTTTTTCATGGTAACTACAAAAACAATTACTTAATGCAATTAAAGCGCGACCACCAAAAGCACGATTTCTGTGAGTTAAATGATATCAAGCTTGTAGAAATATATGAAAAAGATAAATTATCTAAAGATTTCTTCAAAAAGCTAGACATTTCATTGTGAATAGTGTAATATATATTGAATGAGTCAAATAGATCCAGAAAACTTACCAGCTTTTCAGATACCTCAAAGCCTTTTAGAAAAATTATACGAGTTTACGGGAAGTAGTAGTGAGGGATCGAAAGGCTTCTTGATGGCGTACACAGATCAAAATGGTGCACCAATGATTTTTTGCAGGGCTGGTAGTCAAATTGTAGAAATGGGAATTCGCAAGGCTTTAGAAAAGTATTTAATTGAAATTGAAAATGTAGATGCTCCATTTGATATTAATGGAGACCAAGAATAGTTCTTGACTTTTATAATTTTATAGTCTATACTAAAGGCTAATTATGGCAATGTATTCTTTTAATGAGGAGCAGCAGTTCCTTGCAACTCTAATTAATCACCCAGATTCTTTTGTCGAAATATCTTCTTATATTTGTGAGGAAGATTTTTATAGTGAATCATCCCAAGTTAATAAAACAATTTTCTCAATTCTTAAAAGGTCGATTGAGGGTGGTGATCAAATTGATTATGTGATGCTTACGGAAAGAGCTTTATCCCTTAACTTATCTTTTGAGGATGATATAAATATTGGTGATTACATTCAAGCCCTTTCATTAAAAAAGACAAACCCAAATACAATTATAGGTTTAGCTAAAGACTTAAAAAAGTATTCAGCTAGACGAAAAATTGCAGGTTGTGCTACAAAAATCATTAAGAGAATGCAGAACGCTTCTTCTGAAGATGCGTTTAGTAAACTAATTGAAGATTCTGATCGAATTTACAACGACACCATATCTATCTATGACAATGGTTCGAATGTTCCTGAAGATTTGTTTTTTGATATGGAAGACTATGTGGAGGAAAGAGGTAATAATCCAATTGAAGAATTTGGTTTGGTGGGCCCACACAAAAGGCTTCACGAGTTATATGGATCTCTCTTGAGGCCAGGCAACATAACTACCATTACAGCCAGGTCTGGAGTTGGTAAAACTCAATTCTGTTTAGATTTCTGCTTAAAAACCTCAGAGCTTAATAACTTTACCCCCATTTTACATTTTGATAATGGTGAAATGAGTAAGGAAGAATTAAGAATGCGTCTTTGTGCATCTATGTCTGGAGTTCCTTTACATCTACTAGAGACAGGGAAGTGGCGCAGGGCTGGATCTAAGATAGTTGATAAAGTAAGATCTGTTTGGCCAAAGATAAAGCAATACAATCTTCACTACTTTAATGTTTCTGGCATGAATGTAGATCAAATGGTTAATTTAGTTAAGCGTTTTTATTACAGCAAAGTTGGAAGGGGAAATGAAATGATTTTTAATTTCGATTACATTAAAACCACCTCAGAAAACTTGAGTAATAAAAGTGAATGGCAAGTGGTTGGCGAGATGGTTGATAAGTTTAAAAAGCTCGTTCAGAGAGATATTTTATTTGAAGGTGAGCCCATGATTGCTATGATGACTAGTGTTCAAAGCAATCGCTCTGGTATTACCAATAATAGAAGGCCAGAAAATATCGTTGAAGATGAGAGTGTGGTATCTCTATCAGATAGAATTACTCAGTTTAGCTCTCATCTATTTAGCTTGCGTCAAAAATCTCAAGAAGAAATGGCGGAAAGTCCAGACTTCGGCACTCATAAATTATCTTGCTTTAAACATAGACACTTAGGCTCTGATTATATGAGAGCTTTACAACCAGTTAGGTTGGCAGACGATATTACTATGGTCAGAAATTCTATTTATTTAGACTTTAACAATTTCAACATTACTGAAGTTGGTGATACAGTTGATTTAGTTCGCACACAAATGGCTGAAGCGGAAGTAAATTTAAATAATAATCCTGATGAATTGCCAGACATATGATCAGCTCAGATAAAATAAGAGATATACTTGAGCAATTAGGTTATAAGCTTAGCGATAAAGGAGCTTACTGGCAATCTTCTGCTCTGTATAGAGGCGGAGACAATCCTACTGCCTTGCAAATATATAAAGATACTGGAGCATGGAAGGATTACGTTCAAAACACTCCCTTCATGCCATTTAAGCAATTATTAGTTTTAACACTTAATACCAATGATCCAACTGAACTTAAGAAGTATTTAAATAAAGAAGAAACTTTCTTTCTTACTGAAAGAGCTAGAGATAATATTGAGAAGCTTCAAGTTGAAGAAGTTTATCCTGACAGTATTTTAGATAAGTTGTTACCTCATTATAAATTTTACAATGGTCGAGGAATTTCCGATGAAACTCTAATAAAATTAAAAGGCGGTCTAGCTACTAGATCACAAATGTATCAGCGTTTCGTTTTTCCTATTTATAATCAGTATAAACAAATACATGGTTTTTCAGGTAGGGATATGTCCAATAAAGAAGGTCGTCCAAAATGGAAGCATATGGGCAAGAAAAAAACTTGGGTATATCCTGCGTATGTTCCCACCAAAGATGGAATATTTTTTGATAATGTCGACAAAAACTATGTACTAATTGTAGAAAGTATTGGAGATGCTCTTAGCTGTATAGAAAATGGGATTAGCAATGTTTTAGTTTCTTTTGGTCTTGATATATCATCTAAGCTTTTATGCTCATTAATTCACTTTGATTTCAAACAAGTTATTCTTTCTTTTAATAATGACTCTAATAAAGAAGACAATAGAGGAATGAATGCTTGCGTTAAAAATTATTTAAAATTATTAAATTATTACGATCCTAAAAAAATAAAGATTTGCCTACCTGTCCAAAATGACTTCGGAGACATGAATGAAAATGATTTTATTAGATGGAAGGAAAAATTAAAACTTATCAATCAGACAGACCAAATACCTAAAATTATTTCTTTTGCTAAAAAGTTAGACTCTAAAAAAGGTATACCTAAAACTCTAAAGAAAAACTTACAATTGTTATATGAAGAAGCATGAGTCAGCACTATCTGCGAGTAGAATTAAAACGCTACAAATGTGTTCGTGGAAATATTGGGGAAATTACAAACTAAAACTTCCCGACACATCTAACGATGGAGCTAGTCGTGGTTGGATATGTCACCTGATTTTCGAATTATTGGGCAATCCTAGGCACAAAAAACACTACGAAACTATAATCAAGCACGGCTCTATTTTTAAATGCCCACCAATAGAACGTTTAACTCTTTATCATGCCCGTAAATTAAACGTTCATGACGACGAAAACTTAGAGTTAATTGATTCTATGACTGTCAATGGTTTGCATTATGACTTTTTTGGAAGCGATGATCTTGAACCCACAAAAGCCATATCAGAAGAAGCTTTTGATATTGAAGTTGAAACTGAAGATTTTTCTTATAGAATTAAAGGTTTCATTGATAAGTTATTCCTTTATGAAGAAACATCTTACGCCTTAATTAGAGATTTCAAAAGTAGCAAGCAAGTATTTAAAGGTAAAGAAGTCACCGATAACCTACAAGACTTAATGTATTCTTTAGCAGTTAAACATTTATACCCTAATTATAAAAAAAGAGAAAGTGAATTTTTGTTTTTGAAATTTGATTTAAGTAAAGATCTTTTTAACAAAACTGGCAACGGAGTACTCAAGATGGAGCCTCTATCTGATGCTGAATTGTATGGCTTCCAGTATGAGCTCACTGAAATACAAAAAATTATAGATAACTTTGATGAAGAGCAAGCTCATTCTAATTTCGCTGGAGCTCAATCTTATCCATCGGATGGGACGTTCGGTGGGCCATTAGCATGTGGCAAAGATGGATTTAAAATGAGCAGAGGAGAGCCAGTATTAGATAAGAATGGAGAACCAATTCCGGCTTTCATATGCTCCTTTAGGAAACCTTTCTCTTATTATGCTCTTAAAGATAGTTCTGGTAAAGTTTTAAAGACTTGTTTTGTGGATGATTTAGAAAATTTAGAAAAAATTAAAAAAGAAGATCAAGAAATTGAATACATGGAATACGAAGGTTGCCCTTATTGGAAGCCCTCTGAATCAGAGCATGTAGACTTATTTGCTTAAATTAGTGTATTTATTATTATGGTTTTCCCAATAATAATTGCACTCTCATCTTTATCGCTTGCTGCCGTTGCAGCTTATTTTAGTATAATAGGATTAACTACGATCTTTCCAGGGGTTTTTTGGTCTATTGTCATAATGGGCAGTGCCCTAGAAGTCGGTAAGCTTGTTACTGCTGTTTGGCTGCATAGAAACTGGAAAACTTCTGGCAGACTTATTAAATATTATTTATCTATTGCTGTGATTGTACTTTCGGGCATTACAAGCATGGGAATATTTGGATTTTTAAGTAAGTCTCACATAGAGCAAGAAGCTGGCGCCTCTCAGTACGGCTCTCAAATATCTATGTTAGACAAGAAGCTGGAATCCATTGAATCTAAAAAGGCTTCCTTGGAAACACAAAAGAAAACTAACGAACAACTTAAATCTGATGACTACCTTTCATTACAGCGTCTAAACGACAGATTAAAAGATTTAGATGCAATCATTAGTCAAATTAGAGAAAAAGGTGGCTTCTCTACTTCAAGCAAGATAGAAAAAGAGAGAGAGAATCAAGCTCAAGAAAGAGAATCTATATCTAAAAACAAACAAGATATACAAAACAGGCTTGAGAACTATAGAGTTAAATTAGAAAATCAAATATTTCCTGAGTTAGAAAAATTAGAGGAAAATTATTTAACTATAAATTTAGATAAAACTAAAATTGAAGCACAACTAAAAGAGCTCGAAGCAGAGATTGGCCCAGTAAAATATATTGCTGAATTGATTTCTGACTTTGGGGGTCCAGAAGTAAACTCTGAATCTGCAGTTAGAATGGTGATATTAATTCTTATTTTTGTTTTTGATCCGCTAGCTATTCTTCTTGTTGTTGCTGCTTCATCTACATTCAGGGAGTCTTCTGGAAACTCTGAGTCTCAAGACTTAATTGAGCTTCGCAATAAACTATTGATAGATTTAGAAATGCACTTAGCAGATGGAAAGCCAGCGGAATCATTCATTGAAAAATATAAGATATAGCTTGACTTAGAGGCTAATTTTTGCTATCATAATTGAATGATAGCTTTATTCAAGAGTCATTACTCAATAGGTAAATCAATACTTACTCTAGACCATCCATCTAAGGTTAAAGAAGACGGCCCACAAAGTGTTTTTTCTGTAGCCGAACAAGAAGATACTATAACACTAGTAGAAGATTCCTTGATAGGCTTCCTTCAAGCTCAAAAAATAGCCGAGTCTATGGGTAAACATCTTATTTTTGGATTAAGAATTTCTTGCTCTCACTTAGAAATTTCAGAAGATCAAGATTCTCCATCGTCTCAATGTTGCCATAAATTAATTATTTTCGCAAAGAATGATTTAGGTTGTTCATTATTAAATCAAATTTATTCTCATGCATTTTGTAATAACGAAGGAGTAATAGATCTTCCTAGCCTTAAAAAAATGTGGTCAAACGAGGACTTGCAAATGGCTATTCCATTTTACGACTCTTTCATTTTTATGAACAGTATGCATTTTTGTAGTTGTATTCCTGATTTTTCTTTCTGTGATCCACACTTTTTTCTTGAAGATAATTACTTACCTTTTGACCAACAAATACGCGACAAGGTTACTGACTATTGTAAAAACTTCAACTATAATTATAGTGAATCTAAATCTATTTACTACAATAAAAAAGAAGATTTTGAAGCCTATCAAACATATAAATGTATATGCGCTAAAAAGAATGGAAAGCAAAGAACTCTATCTGTTCCAAACTTTGATCATTTAGCCAGTCCAGAATTTTGTTACGAAAGTTATTTAGAAAATGAATAAGAAAACTATACTTAAACTTAAAAGAGCAATAAGTTATCAAGGCACACCAGAGCAAAAAAGATTTCTTAAAAGCTTCAAGAAGAAATACAACTGCTTACCTGAGTCTGAAAAAGTTCAACTCATAAATGATTTAAATAATTTTTTTGAAAATGAAAGAGGATCTTCTTAGATTTAATAAAAAGCAAAACTATTTGTTTTTCGATTTTGAAACTTGCTGTCTCAATCTAGGCTCGCTAGATAACAAGCCATGGCAACTTGGTTACATGGTAATTAAAGAAGGCAATATTGTAGAAAAGAAAGACTGCTGGATCTATTGGTCTGACTTAAAGATGTCTGATACTGCAGCAAAAATGACTGGCTGGACAAAATCAAAGTACGACAAGAAAGCTCAATTAGCTGAACCAATCTTGCACGATTTCGAAAAATATCTATATGATGAATCTTATATAAATGTCGGGCACAACATATTAGGTTTTGATATTTATGTTCACGGTATATACAGAAAATGCGTACACAAAAAACCAGACTACAGTTATGTTAATAGGTCTATTGACACCTTATGTTTGGCTAAAGCTATCAAGAATGACATTAAATTTAATAAAGATGACGACTTTTTTAATTGGCAATATAGATTAAATAATATGGTTGATAGAAAATCAAAAAAGAAATTAATTGATTTATGTAAACATTATGATATTAAAATTGATGAAAGTCGATTACATGATGCTATGTATGATATTGAACAAAATTACGAAGTATTTAAGAAAATGTTATGGGAGGTAAATATATAATGTCTGATTTATTTTTAAGTAAATTTACAAAGTATGAAAATTATGCTCCCCCAGGAGTTCTTCTTCCTGAGATCGATGTCAATTCAAAGTATTATGCTGACCTAGACATTGATCCCAGTAGTTCTAATTATGATTTCTTACGAGCTCTATGTATGCAAGGAGTAAAATCTAAAGGTATAGATAAATTAGACAATAGAGAAGAGTATTATTCTAGAACTAAAATGGAATTAGAGATCTTAAAAGATCTTGGTTTTATTGATTACGTTTTATTGAATTGGGATATTTTGAATTTTTGTCATGAAAATGATATACCTACTGGCCCAGGACGTGGTTCAGCAGCTGGATCTTTAGTTCTGTTCTTAATTGATGTTACCAAGGTGGACCCAATTGAATATGATTTGTTTTTTGAGCGTTTTGTTTCTAAGAGTAGAGCAAGAAAGATTGAGAAGAATGGAGTGACCTACTTAGATGGTAGTTTGCTTGCTGATGTTGATAATGATATAGCTTATGAGCATCGCCAAAAAGTTATTGATTATATTGAAAGAAAACACCCTTCAAGAACTGCAAATATTTTAACCTTAAATACATTGAGCGGTAAGTTGTGTATAAAAGAGTGCGGTAAAATAGTTGGTGAATATTCTGAGCAAGAAGTTAATGATGTAAGTGGCTATATACCCAAGAAATTTGGTAAAGTTGCTCCTCTAAACATAGCTCAAGAAGAAAGTCAGCGCTTCGCTACTTGGGTCAAAGATAACCCAAGGGTATTCAAAATAGCCAAGCAGCTGGAAGGCTTAAACAAGAATACAGGTGTTCATCCATCAGGTATCGCTATTTCTCATCAGAAAATTTCAGACATATGTCCGATCCAAAAAACTAATGACGGCTCTTATGTTACTGGTTATGATATGAATTGGGTCGCTGAACTTATGGTTAAATTCGATATTCTTGGGCTTCGTACTCTTAGTGTCATTTACGATGTATGTAATGATCTGGATATTGATGTTTATGATATTGACTTGAACGACCCTTCGGTTTTTGAGCCCTTGGGTGACCTTCGTAATCCTCATGGATTATTTCAAATTGAAGCAGATACTAATTTTAGAGTTTGCCAAAAAATTAAACCAAAAAACATGGAGCAATTAAGTGCTGTAGTAGCTATCGCAAGGCCAGGAGCTCTTGAATTTGCTGATCGTTATTCTGACTATGTAGCTACTGATCGCTTCCAAAGTGTTCATGAATTTTTTGACGATGTATTAGATTACACTGGCGGTATTCCCTTGTATCAAGAGCAGTTGATGAAAATGGCTGTAAAAGTAGGCTTCACTCTTGATGAAGCGGAGCAACTTCGCAGGATTGTTGGAAAAAAGAAAGTTGACCTTATGCCTGAATGGCAAGAGAAAATTAAACAGAAGGTGCAAGATAACAACTTACCCGTTGAAGTTTCTGATGTATTATGGAAAGTAGCAGAAGACAGTGCTAATTATTCTTTCAATAAATCTCACTCTATATCTTACGCTACTCTTGCAGCGTGGACCACTTATTTAAAATTTAAACATCCCAAACAATTCTTTTTAAGCTTACTTAAAATGTCTCAATTTGAACCTAACCCTCAAGAAGAGATAGCAAAGATAAGTAGAGAATTGCAATATTTTGAAATTAATTTACTTCAACCAAATTTAATTAAATCTAAATTTGATTTTACAATCGATAAAAATAATATCAGGTTTGGACTTAATAGCATAAAAGGTATTAGTGAAAAAAGTTTAAAAGCATTAGAGGAATTTAGAGACACAGATAATTCTAATAAGTATGATGTGTTTTTATCTGCGAAGCAAGCTGGCTTGAATATTGGTGTAATGTCTGCATTAATTCAAGCTGGAGCATTAAGTGAAGATGAAACACTCAGTCGTCCAAGATTAGTTCTTGAAGCTCAAGCATTTAATTTGTTAACCGATAGAGAAAAGAGGAATTTTATAGCTCTTGGCCCTAAGTACAACTACGATATACTTGAGTCTATACACGCAGCAAAGAAAGACGCTCTATTAGCTGATGACCAAAAACCTCTCATGAAAGAATCTAGGTTCGTTACATTCAAAAAGAAGTACGATAAATACAAAGCTATATACGAACAAAATGTTCAGTACGAAAACTTTGCCAATTGGTATTTTGAAAAAAAATTATTAGGCTATAGTTACTCATCAAGATTAAAAGATGTTTTTAAAAGTGATGCTATAGAATTAAATGATTCTTTGAGTTACAATTCTATGTTAGCCAATGACAGAGGCAAATTTATAGGTGTAGTAGAAGATTCTTTTCGCAGTACAAGTGCAAATGGAAATAAATATATTAAAATATTACTATCTGATGAAATGGGAACGATCCCAGGAATAATGGTAGACACCAGGCGACAAATGACTTGCACAGAATATATAGAATCTGGGGGCAAAGTTCCAGATAAAGACAATATAGTTGTCATTGTTGGTAGAAAAGCTGATGATATTTTATTCATAGATAGTCTTTCTATAGTGGATGAAAAGATTTGTATGAAATTAGCTGACTTAAAATAGTGTATTTATATATTGTATGCGAGCCAATTTTACTCCTAGAACTCAAGAAGTTTTAAGTTTAGCTAAAAAGCTAGCTTTAAAGTTTTCTCACTTAGAGATTCAATCAGAACATGTATTACTTTCTTTAGTTAAAGTTGATTCTTTTCTTTTACCTTATATAGAATTTAAGATTGGGGTATCTTTTTACTCCTTAGAGAAAACCTTAACAGAATCTTTATCCTCCTTTAACAGCTCTAAAGTTGATCTAGATTCAGTTCAATTTTCGGATGAGGTTCGTTCTTTTTTAGATTTAGCTTTCAACCTATCCTCTGCCAGGCAACACTCTTATGTTAGTGTAGAGCATTTACTTTATGCAATGTTAAATGATTTAGAGTGTAGTGCTTTAGATTATTTTATTGCTTGTGATATAGATGTAGTTAAGGTTCAAGAAGCTTTAGAAGAAGTTTTATCTCAAGACTCATTGTCAACAGAAAATTTCTTATCAATGAGCAACCCAACCAATGATACAGTTCCCCCAAAATCAAAATCTAATAGCAATCAAACTTTAGAGAGTTATGGGGTTAACTTAAATAAATTAGCAAAAAACGGTGACTATGACTTTATAGACCCCAATCCCATTTATATAAAGCAAATTGAAGAGACTCTTTGCAGGAAAACTAAATCATGTGTTTTACTAATTGGTGACGCTGGCGTTGGTAAAACGGCTCTAGTAGAAGGTTTAACTAAAAGAATTGTTTCTTTAGAAACAAATGATTTCCTTGCTAATAAAACTATAATTTCAATGGATTTATCAGCTATGGTAGCTGGAGCAAAGTATAGAGGGCAATTTGAAGAGAGGATAAAAGCATTTATAGATGAAGCTAAACAGGACAAAAACATTATTTTATTTATTGATGAAATTCATACTATTGTTGGAGCAGGCAATTCAGAGGGAGCATTGGACGCTGCAAATATATTAAAACCTTATATATCCAGAGGCGAGATAACATGCATTGGGTCAACCACTCATGAAGAATATAAAAAAAGTTTCGGCAAAGATGCGGCCCTCAAAAGAAGATTTTACACAATTAAAGTAGACGAACCTTCTAATGAAGAAGCTATAAAAATTATAACAAACCTTTTACCTAGTTATTCTTCTTTCCATAATGTTGGTTATGAAATAGATGCAATTATTGAAGCTGTTAATCTTTCTCATAAATTCATTTACAACAAACAACTCCCAGATAAAGCTATAGATTTACTAGATCAAGCTGGTGCTTCGCTTAAAATAAATAGTTATAAAAAACCCAAAATGGCAAAGCAAATGGAGAAAGCTTTAATTTCTGAAGACGTAGATTCTCACACTAAAAATACAATTTATGAAAACTACAAATCTATTTTAGACAAATGGGGCAAAAGAAAAAGCAAAAAACTCGCTGTAGTTACTCCACAACACATCAGATCCATATTGTCTACTAACTTAGATATACCAATTGAATCTCTCAATGAAACCTACTCTTCCAAATTACTTAAATTACATTCCAGGATGAGCAAAGATGTAATTGGTCAAAATGAAGCCATCGAAAAGATAGTAAATGCTCTTTTTAAAACTCATTGTGGCCTAAAAGATCCAGATAGACCTATAGGTAGCTTCTTATTTTTAGGTAAAACTGGCGTTGGTAAAACCTTAACATCTAAAGCTCTAGCAAAACATTATTTTGGTTCCAGTAAAAAGCTTATTTATTTTGATATGTCTGAATTTAGTGAATCAGTATCTGTAAGTAAATTTTCTGGCTCTTCTCCAGGTTATGTTGGTTACGAGCAAGGTGGAATTTTAACTGAAAAAATCAAAAGAGACCCTTATTCTGTTTTACTGTTTGATGAAATTGAAAAAGCTCACCCAATAGTACTTCAGTCCTTGCTTCAAATATTAGAAGAGGGTCGAATGACAGATAACTCAGGAGAAGAGACTTCCTTCAAAAATACTATCATAATATTAACCAGTAACCTAGGTGCTGACTTGATAGATAAAAATCCATCAGTCGGTTTTCTATCTAAGGATAATTCTAAAAAAGATAAAATTCTTGACGAAGCAAAAAAGAAACTTAGCCCAGAATTAGTTAATAGATTTGATGGTATTGTATTATTTAATAACTTTAAAGAAGAAGATCTTAAAAAGATTATCAACATAGAATTAAACAAAGTTAAAAATAAACTTAAAAATAAAAATATTAAAATTAATTTCAGTCCTTTAGTTAAAAAATATATTTTAAATAAAACAATTAATGAAAATCTAGGAGGTAGGCCTATACGCAGAATCATACAGTCCGAAATAGAAGTTGAGATAGCTAGATTTATCATTCTTAATGAATGTGAAAACTTGAAATTAACATTTAAAAATGAAAGGTTGATATGCAATGAGGCAACTAGGTAAATATAAAGTAAATTATCAAAATCAATTTTTATATATCTCTGAGCATGCAGTAGCTCCCCACTTTACAGATGAATCTATGTCTGATCCAGATAATTCTCGAAGAAATAGGCCCTGGACTAATGCTGCCGGAAATAAACTAAGACCCTTAATAAGAGTTCAGTCATTAAATTATGGTTTTAAAACTAATTTCATACCTGTCAATCAATTTGGTCAAGCGAGCAGGGTTGATTTTGCCTCATTAAATACTCCAGATATCTATTTTAATTTTGAATACCTACTACTAGATGGCTTCAATGAATCTTCTGCAAATTTTATTATCGACGGAATTCAGCCAGCTTTAAGTCGTTACTTAACCAACGATTTTAAATTAGGGAAAAATATTTTTCTTGTAGTTGGTCCCCCTAACTACGACTTGATTAATCAAGACCTCCTTAGCATTGAGGATGACATTAGTGTAGTAGGGATAGGAAATTCTTTTTTAACTCAATATGCTATTACTGCTGAAGTTGGATCTCTACCTAAGGCTCGAATGAGCTTTGAAGGATTTAACATTAGATCTTACAAGGGGGTCAGCAATTTAACCGTTCCTTCAATTGACCCAATTGAAGACTGTGCAGATTTAGATTATAAGTTTAGCTTACCAGATATAGGGGACACTCTTTCTTATGAAAGCATTGGCGATGTTTACAACCAGATAGAATTAAAGGAACATTCCAGAACTGTTACCCCTGGAACTATAAAAGTTTCTTTGGATGATGGTGGTATTATCACCCAGCAAAACAAAGAAGATTTTTTAGTTGGTCAAGGCACTGCAAACATACAAGGGTTCAGTGTTAATATCCCTCTTGGAGTTACTAGGATGAGTAGAATGGGGCATAATTTTGAGTTTTCTAGATCTTATAATTTCCCGTCAAAAATGGACATTACTTTTACGGCTTTAGTTTCTGAGTTAAAAGAAAGTGATCTTTTTTCTGAGTTATGTAAAAATAAAAAACATAATTTAGTTATTTCTATGCATGATTTCTGTAGTGTTACTACTTGTGGAGGAAAACTAAAACAAGAAGATGCTCATGTTGCTTTTTATTTTAAAGGTGCTCTTCTAGATTCTGAATCTTTAAGCAGCTCAATTGAATCCTCAGCTAAATCAGTCGAGGTTACATTTTCTTTACCAATGTCTGACCCACATACTAATTTAGATGAAGGTTTTTTTATGTTTGGTAAAAGTTTTTTCCCTGAAATTCCTAAAATTATAGCTTGGGGAAACCCTCTTTAATTAGCTTGACTTTTTTTTAAAAAAGTGTATACTACTTTTTGTTCTTTGATAAATTTATGGGCGTGTTCTGGATTTGATTTAAATTGGATCAGTATACTGCAAGTAGGAGTTGTGTCTGGCTCCTTTAAAAGGCACAAAAATCTACATGGCAATAAGTCACGTGTTAAAGCTTTCGCCTTTAAAAAGCGCGAGCTTGCTTTAGCAGCCTAATCTCTGCTACCTCGTAACCTTTGACGCAGATAAAAGGATTACGGGGTCATCTATCTGCAAAACAGATAAAAGTTTATATGTTTCATAAACTGCATCACTGAGTATTCGGGGACCTCAAGTTTGAGTGAATAATTGAAATGTTTAGTTGGATGTCGATATCATAACTATAAAAAAAATCGACTAAACTTGTAGATGTATATCTCTTGAAGGTTTAAAGACGCGGGTTCAACTCCCGCCACGTCCACCAAATTTAAAAGGAGAAGTGGCTGAGTGGTTTAAGGCGGCGCTTTGCTAAAGCGTTGAGGGAGATAATTCCTCCGCAGGTTCAAATCCTGTCTTCTCCGCCATTTTTTTATTGACTTTTCTCTATTATTAATTTAATGTCATCAACATGAATCTTTTATACAAAACAAAAACATATTTAGTCGGGCACATGCAATACCTTAGCGGTAGAAATTGGCGCGAAGAAGTGACTAGCAAGTTAGAACCTTTAGATATTATGTGTTTTGATCCATATAAAAAACCATTCGTTAAAGATGTTGAAGAAGATGAAGCTTCTCGCCACGAAATGGAAACCTGGATGAAGACAAAACAATATGATCGCGTTACTGAAAGAATGAAAATGGTTCGAGCTTACGACTTAAATCTTGTTGACCGCAGTGATTTCATTATCGCCCACCTTGTTCCTGATGTAGCGAGTTGGGGTAGTGCTGAAGAAATTGTTACTGCTGTACGCATGAAAAAACCTATCTTTATCAGTATGGAGGGTGGCAAATCTAAAACTCCCCTCTGGATGCTTGGCATGTTACCACATAAATATATTTATAATAGTCTTGACGAAATCATAGAAATGTTGTATGCTATAGATAATGGCAATAAACCAATAGATTCTGACAGGTGGAGATTATTGCAACCCAAATTTAGATAAACTTTTAAAAAACAAAAAAACATATATTATGATAACTGGAATATTATATATACTATCATCCGCAATTGTATTTTTATATCTTGGAGCTATTCAATCAGACGATTAAATATAATTTTTAATTCATATACAATTTGCTTCATTGTATATTCATTAATTAACTCGTAATTAATTTGTTTATTTTTACCCACATATATTCCTTCTTGATTTTCTTCGTAAGTTAATATTTCTTCAATAAAATCATGAGCACCATATTTTTTTATCCACTTCCAATACATACTCCTTGTTCCTTTTGGACACTGAAGTAAATTACTTGCATTTAAAAAAACATTACTATATAATGTTACATCTCTAAAACAATGAACTGAGCTAGGTGGCTCAGTCAACACTGAATCATATATTACAACCATAAAATTATATACACATTATGTTAGAAGAACAAAACACAAAATCTGATTGGTCACAACGCGAAATTGGAGCTTTCTGGACTAGAGACAGCGCTAAAGGTAAATATCTTTCGGGCAGCATCGAAGTCGATGAGCTTGGGGTAAAGAGGAAAATGAAAGTAGTTATGTTTCCAAATCGTTATAAAGATAATGATAAAAAACCTGATTATGTTTTATATGTATCAAAAGATGCAGAAGCAACTACCACTGAAGATCTCAGTAAGAATAACGCTGAAACAACAAAAAAAGAAGAAATTCCAGACAGTTTAGTGTAATCATTACTACATGAATGTATTGTACGGTTTAATTAGTCTATCTGAATTACTAAAAGAGAAGCAGTCCGATGGAGCTTATACCTTTTCTGGAATAACTCAAAAAACTTTTTCTGGAATCAAAGAAAGCCAAGGAGAAGAAGCTGCCTTATTAGAGCTTTCTAACAGAATCACACACAATCTAAACTTAACTGAAAATATAATCGAGTTTTTACCAAAGGTAGGCATTACTCATTATAGAATTAGTTCTTCTATTTTTAGTTTGATCTCTGATTTTTCTAATAATCTTAGTTTAAGCATAGACTCGCTACCAAACCACTCAAACATTCTTAATAAAATTAGGTCTATAGGTGTTATAGCTAGACAAAATAACATCACTCTATCCGTTTATCCAGATTCATCTAATAGTTTAGTTGTTGAAGATGAAGACAGCTTAAATACAGCCATACAAGAATTAAATTTTCATAGCTGGTTCTTTGAGACGGCTGGGTTTCCTTCTAATGCTTCTAACCCAATCATAATTAAGCCATTTGCTCAACCAAAATCTTCAAGTCACGAATCTGCAGTTAGTTTAGTTAAGTCTTTTTACGATAACTTCAAAAAATTAAATAAAGAAACTCAAAAAAGAATCGTTCTTCAAAATGAAGAAAAAGGTTTTTGGAACCCAGTGAATCTTTTTAAATATTTTCATGTTTATTTATATGAAAAGTTTGGAGAAGGCATGGTTCTTAGTTATTATAATATAGCTGACCAAAGAAACCCGGGTTCTTTCGGGTCGGAGTCTGTTGAGCCTATTGTAAATATTGGAGCTTTTCATGAAACTTGGATGGGTGTAGTTCCAGTTTTTCTTTGGTCTGAAAAAGAAAAGGAAGACTCTAATATTTCCAAAGAGTATTTGTCTGGACCTATTCCTGATTTTAATTATAACATTAAGTGGGAATGTGATGTGCGCAAGAGGGATAAAGCTATCATAAGGTACACGATGCCTGAAGATGAAGACAAGGTCACGGAAGAAGTTATTGTTACGATTACTAAAAATAAGTACAAAAAATCCCAAGATGCATCTCGAGCATTTAATGCGTTATATGATTCTTAAACTTTATGGCAGAGAAAAAACAAAACCACAAAAGTTACAAAAAACTTTTTATTGAAATCGCTGAATCTAAAGGATACAAAATCAAAAAGCCTTCTTTTGCTGAGCGAAAAGCAAATGTAGACTTCGTACTTGAAGGTCAAAAAAATGGACATTCTAGTGAAGTTCGTATAGATTTAAAGAAAAAAAATGGAAAAAACGCCAATCACTGGGTATATATAGAATATGAAAACTCAAAAGGTAGCGAAGGATGGCTTTACGGAATGTCAGATTTCATTATTTTTGAAACTTCTAAAGATTTCATTTTCATCCCAAGAAAAAGTTTAATAAAATTTTTAAATGAATCGCAAATTGTCAGATGGGATTTACCTTATGTTGATAAGCCTTGGAATTCTAAGTATAGACTGTTTAGGAGAAAAGACACTCTTGAAACAATCACTCAAATCAAAGTTCAGGACTTATTGAATGTTCCAAATCACCAAATATGGCCGAAGCATTTAAAATAATTTTTACGAATTTCTGGACTTTTTCTGGAACTATAATTATTATTTTATCGATGGGCTACTCTTTAGCTATCCCATTTTATTGGTACTATAAACTAAAACAAATTAAATTAAACAGATCGATATGGCATCATCAGTAAAAAATAAACCGAAATGTCAAACAGGTAACTGCTCTATTAAAAACACCCACCAGAACGGCAAAGGGGATAAAACTCGCCCTTTTTCTAAAAATAAATACGATAAAAATTATGAATCAATTAATTGGAAAAGAAAGTAAGCCAACATTTTATGTTGTCACCAGAAACGGTCGTCGAGCTTGGCCTAAAAACTATTGGACTATACAAGAAGCTCAAAACCATGCTCAAAGCTTAATTGCTTCTTTAAAAAAATTTAAAGATCCTGATCAAAATAAAGTAGTGATCATGGAAACAGAAGAGCCAGAATCAATTAATTAAGTCTTGACAGTTTAGTTTTTTTGTCTTATAATGGCTTCACAATCAAAATTAGATGAAGCATACCTCGACATTTGTAAAACGTGGTCTCAATTATCTTGCGCTAAACGTAAGAAAGTTGGCTGCATTATCGTTAAAGATGGAGCGATTATATCCGATGGATACAATGGAACACCGAAAGGGTTTGACAATGTTTGCGAAATCGAGTATGATGGTAAACTTAAAACTAAAGATGAAGTCTTACATGCAGAAAGTAATGCTATTACGAAGCTCGCAAAATCAACACAATCTAGTGTCGGAGCTACAATGTACATTACAATTTCTCCATGCATAGACTGCGCTAAGTTAATCATTCAATCAGGCGTATCTCGAGTAGTATATAAAGATTTTTATAGAAACGATAAAGGTATAAAATTATTAAAACAAGCTAAAATAAAAGTAGAACATCATGAACATTAATAAATTAAATTCAGTAATTAATTATACATTAAATAAATTTTGCCCCATTGCGGTTGTGGCATTCTTAGTTTTTATAAACTTTGGTTTTCAAACTTGGGAGCCATATGTGATCATGGGATTAGTATATTTCGCTCAAACATTTCATTACAAAGTAGGATACAGTGTTGCTATTTGTGAAGAAAGGGGTTTACTAGATGACTAACTTAATTAAAAAAATTAAAAGTAAACTTACTTGTTTATTTTGTAAGCGATATTACATTGTGTATCAAGATCAACATAATAAAATCAAAACATATCAGATAGGAAATATTAATTTATACAACTCATTCGGCAACAAGCGAGACAAGCGAGACAATGTAGGTTTCAGAGCTTTCTGCTTTGCGAGAGGACAAATGAGATCGTTTCGCCATGATCGCATTATATCCATCACAAAAAAGTGAGTTTTGAATTTTTTATTGGAAATTTGCCTTTTCGGGTGTATAATATATTTAAGTTATACAATCTTTAAACTAAAAGAAAAACAATCTAACGCCGATTCATTAGAAAAGCAAAACACAGATCTAAAGAATCAACTAACCCAAAATTACTCACAATTTCAAGAGCGCGAATCTTACTTTAAACAAACAATAGATCGACTACAATCTAGTTTTAATAAAGAACAGGAACTCATAAAAGAACGCAAGCTTGAACTTGATTTAAAAGAACAAAAACTTTTAAAAGAACTTAATGATCTAGAAGAACGTCTCACTACCGAAACAGAGAATCGTAAAAAAGTTACATCTCAAAAGAAAAGTAGTGAAGTTCGATTAGGGCATATAGCAGAAACGCTAGCTCCTTTTTTAGATCAGTTTGATTTTGATCCCGAAAACTGTACATTCCTTGGCCAACCGATTGATTATATATCTTTCGGTGATGATGAAATTACTTTTATCGAAGTTAAAAGTGGAAACAGTCAGCTCAATAAAAAACAAAGGCATATTAGGGATTTGGTCAAATCTAAATTTGTTTCTTGGAAAGAAGTGAGAATAAAATAAATTTTAACCCATAAATTATTATGAAACTAAAACTAACATCATTATTGGTAGCCTTCGGGCTTCTTACTAACGCCGCCCTCATGGGTAATTCTGCAAAGATTGGTTACGTCTCCGATTTCTTTTATCGAGGCGAACAAAAAGCTCTTGAATCAGTTCAAGCTGCTGTTGATCTTGAAGCTCAATTACTCGGTCTTGATGGCAAATTACATGCATGCACTAATCAATCTGTTGATGAAGGTGTGGACAGTTATCGTCTCGCTGCTGGTCTTGGTACTAGTTTTGCTGAAGATTTGTTTTCTGTCTATGGTGGATTCAATCATTTTGAAGATGTAGCTGGAGAAGCTCTCTCTGAAATTGAAATCAGCGCTTCAGTTAATGTGTTTGCTAATCCTGCTGTGTCTGCTTTCAGAAATGTAGATGACGATCTGTATACATTCGAAGGTTCTCTCTCTGAATCTTTTGATCTTTCATTTGCTTCTTTAGATTTGCGTGGTGCAGTTGGTAATACTGAAATTACAGCTTCTAACGATAGAACTTATTATTCTATCGGAGGAGCTTTAAATCGTCAAGTTGGAGCAGGAGTAGATCTTAGCCTCTCCGTTGACCTCGTTGACTCTGACGACATTGAGCGTGAATTTGTATTTGGTACAGCTCTCGCTTTTTCGTTCTAATTTAACCCTATAAAATAACATGAAAGAAACATTACAAAACATCACATGTGCAGTAAAAGGTATTGCTGCTACATTGCTTAGCGTACTTGGCCTACTGATTGTAGTTCAAGCTGTATTCGGAGCTGCTGCTCCTGTTAATGTCATCGGCAACCTCGAAGCTTTGCTTGGTGGTTTTGTCGGAGCTGGAGCTGGGTTCACTTCCTTTGTGACCTTGGTTCTTGTAGTAGCTTTGATCGGTAAGCTTAATTGCGACGGAGGCCAATGCTCCAAGGATAAGTAAATAATATTTATTCTTGACTTTAAGGGGAGAGTCGACTATAATGGTCGCCTCTCCTCTTTTTTTTATTTGAATGAAAATTTTATCTTTATTCGCAAATGTAGGCTTTGGTGAATACTTCTTCAAGCAAAATGGATTTGAAGTTGTCGTAGCCAACGAACTACTTCAGGAAAGGGTAGATTTCTATAAGGATTTTTATAATGATTCTACTGATATGATTTGTGGAGACATTTGTGATTCTAGTATTAGAGATAAAATTGTATCTGCATGCAATAAGTCTGGACCAATAGACATTATTATAGCTACTCCACCATGCCAAGGAATGAGTATCGCAAATGCCCAAAGGTCGCCCAATGATATTAGAAATAAATTAATTATTCATGCCATGGATTTGTTTGATCGATTATCTCCAAAGTATATGATGATTGAAAATGTTCCAGCAATGCTCAACACTTATATAAACTATGAAGGTCAAGCTACCAGAATAATAGATTTTATTAATCATAAAATTCCTAATAATTATTCCTGCAATGCTAAAGTTTTAAATGGAAAACATTTCGGAACACCTCAATCTAGAAGTCGATCCATTTGTTTAATTTCTAAAAATGGAATTTGGGATCACCCTAAAGCAGAAGATACCATTCTTACTTTAAGGGATGCTATTGGTGATGATCTCGAGTTTCCTAGCTTGGAGAGCGAAGCTCACTCAAATATACCTTGGCATTATGCATCAAAGCATAACCCAAATCATATAGAGTGGATGAAAAACACCCCAGAAGGTGAAACTGCATTTAACAATCCAATACATTACCCTCATGTAATGGAAGATGGACAAAAGAGAATGATTTCTGGATTTAGAACTACATACAAGAGAATGAGTTGGAATGAACCAGCTCCAACGGTCACTATGACTAATGGCTCTATATCTAGCCAAAACAATGTACACCCAGGTCGCAAGCTTCCGGACGGCACTCAATCTGATGCTAGAGTTTTATCTATTCGTGAAACTTTGGCTGTCTGCGGTTTACCTACTAATTGTTTGGATAAATTTTGTACCTTCAATTCAGATGGTACATTCAAATATAAATACAAACCTAACTTTATTCGCAAGGTATTAGGAGAATTATTTTTACCTAAAATGGCATTGTCTATGTTAATGTCTATACCAGAAGAGCCAAAACCAGAACAAATTAAACACACTCAATTAGAATTTAATTATGAATAAATTTGTGCATGAAAACTTTCAATCTTTTAAAGATGAATTTGAAAAAGCATTTGGATGCAATATTTGCGAATGGATTAGGGATAACATAGACATTAAGGAAGGTCCAAATTCTCGACCACCGATTGAGGTTTATGATTGGTTTGCTTGCATATCTTTATTGAAAGATCCTGACGATAGGTTTTTAAATCTATGCAATAGATTGTTTGGTAGCACAGGTAATAGAAATAAACGTTCCCCTCATATTTATTTAGCAGATCAAGTTAATGGCACACTAAAAGAAGCCTTACATGCTAAAAAGTTATCAAAGTTATATCCTGATTATAAAATTAATATAATTAGTTCTGAATTTAATTCTGACAGTAATAAACGCGAAATTTACACTAAGCCAGGCAGGTTAATTACTCGTAAACCTGACCTTAGAGTAACAGCAAAAAATACTCCCATCGACATTCACATTAAAGCCAATAATTCTTTTCTTCGCACACAAAAATTAACACTACGTGGCGGAAAGAATCCAGAATATCAATCAATTAAAAATAAAGAGTATTATGTTCATCTTTTAGCAGATCACAGCAACTACATATCAATCCAAAATTTTAATAAAATCGAAAACCACATTTCAAAAAAAGAAATACTGCCAGAAAATAATTCTTGGGGAGGTAAAGGCGCTGTATGTATTCATTTTAAACCTTCAGTCTTAGACATTGTAAGAAAGTATTAGCAAAAAAAATTTTCGAAGCAAAATTAAATCACAGTGGACGATATACATTCACTAGAAAAAACAATTTTTAAATTTATAATAATATTATGCCCAAAGACGACGACTTATTTATTTCTGGTCCCAAGGACTACAACGAACAGACAGATTCTTTTAGGTTTGATTTAGAGAATCTTATCTATAGATACATAGATGAATATGATCTTAATACAATCACTATTATTGGTGCATTACAAGAAAAAGTTATAGAGTTGTCAAATGAAGGCAATATAGACTTTGAATCGGATATAGACTTTGAATCAGATATAGAACTAGAATAAAATATGAAAAAATTAATTGGAATATGCGGTTACGCAAGGTCAGGTAAAGATACATTTTTTGCAAGATCTTCAAAATATTTAAATGAAAACGGTTTTAACGCCAAACGTTATGCTTTTGCGGATGCCTTAAAATCAGAAGTTGATCCCTTATTGAGTGAGTATGTTGGAATTTCTGCTTTTACTGAAAAAGACATTGAAAAAGAAATAATCCGACCTCTTTTGGTAACCTACGGAACAGAGATTAGAAGAAAGTTAGATCCAAATTGCTGGATTGAAAAAATTACTCCTAATGTAAATGAAGATTTATTGAAAGACAATTATGTTTTCATTACTGATGTGCGTTTTGAAAATGAAGCACAATGGATTAAGTCTCAAGGCGGTCTTATGGTTTATGTTGAGCGTGAAGGTATAAAGCCAGCCAATCATGAAGAGCATAAACAAAATATTAGGATGAAAAAATATTTAAATTACAAAATTTTCTGGCCAACATTTGGTTCTGATGATTTAGATAAGTGTGACGAACATGTTCACCCAACAATCGCCCACATTTTACAATCTCAACCTAAATTTGAGCAGGTTATGTAAAAAATTTTCCGAGAGAACTTTGACTCACAGTGGACGATAGACAATCAAAATACACAAAAACCCAAAAAGGTAAAAAAGCTATTGAAAAGGCTAGAGAAAAATATGAAGAAGAAAATAAGGAGAAACGCCGTATACAAAAAAGAGAATATATGAGGCGTAAACGTAGAGAAGATCCAAATTATTGTAAGTGGAAATAGCTTGACTGTTTTAATTTAGTATGGTATGATTACCTCATGCCTAAAAAACAAAACTCTCAATTCAAATATAGAAACAAAAAATTCTCTTTTGATCAGTATTGGAAGGTAGATTATACCGAATATAATAGTAAAGGTGAAGAGTGGGATTTTAATACTATTATTAAAGCTAGATCTGCTGATTTAGCTCAAAGAATCCTAAGAAAGAAAGTTAGAGAAGATAATCCTTCTCATAAAATTAAGGCATTACAAATATTTATGTTTGCTCATGATACAGCTATGCATAACTTGAGATTAAACATTAAAGACTGGCAATGCATTAAAGACGCAGCTTTTCCTAATTTCGCTAACCATTTATTTAAATACAATAAAACTCGACCCAAAGGTTATAATAACCGCTTCAACAAAGGCACTCCACCCAAGAAGGGAGTGGGCTTTCAAAAAGGCAACAAGATTCGACCCATTCATACAGCCAAAAAAGAAGAAAAACCTTATATGTTATGGCAAGGTAAATGGATAGAATGGCCCAAAGAAGAGCGTGAAGGGCTGAAAGAGAAAATTCAGCTACATTTATCGCTTAACGGTAATAATCGCACTAGAGCAGCTAAATCAATGGGCATGCCAATTAGATCTTTGTATAAGTTGATGGAAAAAAAATTTGTTGAAGTTGATTGGCAAAAAGAATTTCCACCACCACCACCTCGTATAGCCCATGCTTTAGCCAACAATGAAAGAAGGATTGCTGGCATTAAAAACGCTTGGCAAAAAAAATCTGAAGCTCGCATAGCTAGACTCGCGCCGCAAGCTGTAAAGATGAGGCTGGAGGGAGCAACCTTTCATATGATACGCGAAAAATTAAAATGTAACTACCAAACTGTTAAAAAATGTCTTAATTATGGAAAATAAAGATCAAAATATAAAATGGTTGTCTGAATATCAAGACGACATGATTAAAATCGTAAGTAAACACAGGAAACCTCACCACAAGTTAACTGTAGAAGAAATTATTTCTGAAGTTAACAACTATTTTATGAGTAAATTGTGTGACACTGTTTTTGAAAATGAAACAGAATTTAGAAAATTTACCCATATGACTTGTCGAAATTTTATTAAATGGACTGCTAATGGGGCTTTTGCTTATGGAGAGAAAAAATATCTCGAAAGAAAAGATGATTCCCTAGTCAAAAGTGACGAGGGTGACAAAACTATTTTTGATTACATGTGTCAAACAATAGGTGCTGAAGATCCTAGTTTCGCAAAATTAAATCATTCAGAAAAATACGACAATATCATTAAATGGTTATTGGATTATAGTGACATATTAACTCCTCGCCAAAAAAATATTTTCCCATTTGTCTTACAAGGTAAGACTCTTGATGAGCTTGGCAATGCTCTAGGAGTTACTCACCAAGCTATCTCTCATTCCATCATGGATATATATGATAGAATCAAATCTTATATCAAAATAGATATTAATGAAGATTGCGACAAAGAGATTCTAATTAAAGGTAAT
>Ga0181597_10000273_pt1 | contig 55673 bp, 42 predicted proteins | sample 041ome_5_FD_148647 | JGI IMG/M metagenome (GOLD analysis project Ga0181597, IMG submission 148647) | Coastal salt marsh microbial communities from the Groves Creek Marsh, Skidaway Island, Georgia - 041403US metaG (spades assembly) | ecosystem: Environmental > Aquatic > Marine > Intertidal zone... | reverse complement strand
CGCAAACGGGGAAAACAGGGCCATTTCTTTGGAATCGGACTTCAACGAGCGGTTAAGTCATAAATATATAGAGACTTACGGCCACGATAAGAATCCGGCCTGCGAGCAGATCCGGACAGTCCAGGGAACTTTTCGAAGAGAGATATCGGCTGGCAGGAAGAAATCCTCGGACAAATTAACCTGTCGATTTTCCTTTTCCCCGCCGTTGGCGAATTTCTTCCAAACGCTTTTTGATCTCGGCTTCCGTACCGCGGTCGACCGGTTCGTAGTAAATCTTTTCGACGCCCAGGTAATCCTGATCGACCCAACCCTCTTCGCTGTTGTGGGCGTATTGATAGCCTTCGCCGTGTCCCATTCGCTTCGAGCCGGCATAATGCCCGTCTCTTAAATGCATGGGGACCGGGATGATCGAATGCGTGCGGACATCTTCGAGAGCCGAATCGACCGCTTTGATACTGGCGTTCGATTTGGGAGCCATCGCAATGTAAAGCGCAGCCTGCATCAAGATAATCCGACACTCGGGACGACCCACAAATTCGGTCGCTTGAGCGGCCGCATTCGCGATGACCAACGCCTGCGGGTCGGCGTTGCCGACATCTTCCGACGCGGCAATCACGATCCGTCGGGCCAGAAATCGGGGATCTTCTCCCGCTTCCCACATCCGGGCCAACCAATACGCGGTCGCATCGGGATCGCTTCCCCGCATCGATTTGATCAAGGCGCTTGCCGCGTCATAGTGATCATCGCCGGTGGCATCGTAGCGGACCGCTTTCTTCTGAATCGATTCCTGAGCAATCTCCAGCGTGATCTGCTTTGCTCCCAGCGGAAGCGAGTGGGCGGCAATGTCCAATGCCGTCAACGCACGACGCGCATCACCATCACACACATCGGCCAGAAACTCAATCGCATCGTCATCGATCTTCAGCTTTCGCTTGCCGAGTCCTCGCTCGGTGTCCGACAAAGCGCGTCTCATCAACAACAGCAAATCATCCTGCGTGAGCGGTTGGAACTCGAACACTTGCGACCGACTGATGAGTGCCGAGACGAGGGCAAAAAATGGATTGGATGTCGTGGCACCGATCAAACTGACGACGCCCGCTTCAACATCGGGTAGCAGGACATCCTGTTGCAGTTTGTTGAAGTGATGCAGTTCGTCGATGAACAGCAGAGTTCTGACGCCGCGAGTGGCCAGTCTTGTCCGAGCTTCTTCCAACACCTCTCGCAACTCTTTGACACCACATGCAGCCGCATTGAGCGAGACGAAGGTCCGCTCGGTTTTGGTGGCAACAATTTCAGCGAGTGTTGTCTTTCCGGTGCCGGGAGGTCCATAAAAGACGGCAGACGACAAGCGGTCGGCATCGAGAATTCGCCGCAGCAACTTTCCTTCACCGAGGAAGTGGAGTTGTCCCGAAAACTCATCCAGCGTGCGCGGTCTCATCCGGGCCGCCAACGGCTTGGCGGAATCGACTTCCTGTTGTTCAAGATCGCGGAAGAGGGACATGGATGGTAGCAATTAGAAACTGGAAATTAGCAACTAGTAAGGACTGTTAGCGTACGCGGAAGGTGGGTGACAGCTCAAGCGGGAGACAAAGAATAACACCGCGCAGCAAAAAACCTTCACCAATCGTTGGGGTTATGGTTTGGACCCGTATTGTCCAGGTGGGGATCTCGGTTCCGGGTTGTGTGAGCCGGGCGAACCCGGATATACACGCAGCCGAAAATTTCCTCGAACCCCAATTAAAATACTTGTAGGGTCAACGCATTTGGCCCAAGGCGAGCTTGGTGAAGGTTAAGAGATTCCGAAAAACCTCTGCCCCTATTTTAGAGAACCTGTCAACAAGCTACAAGAGGGGGTTTCCCTGAGCTGGTCAAAATCGAGGCAGGATTGTCCTGAAAAACGAGTCTCAACTTCAAAAATCGAGAAATCCTTTTTCCCGCAATTCGGTCAGATTGCCGGGCGTACTGACCATCACTCTTTCCGCCGCATACCGCATCAACGCCATCCAACCGAGCGGTTCGGGAGCCGTCAGAATGGCGACACCCTCTTCGCCGTCAGTGTTGAGACGCTGATTCAGCTTATCGACAACCTCTTCAACGCTGTCGCTGACGAGTTCAGAAGAGCGGCTGGTGTTATCAATTTTCAGATTGGAAAAGGCAGCCGAGCGAGAGAGTAAGAATCGCAACATTCCTTCGCCATCTTCTTCCCGCTCGGAGAAGAAGTTACTGAACTCGGGAGACGCATTTCCCGGCGTGATAATTTGAGGCCGTGTGATGCGGATTTCACCCTGCTTCACGGTGACCATATCGCCGGTCGTTTCGGGACTGAGGATGAGATAATACGGCAACTCGGTTTCGCCAAAAGTGAACAACGTAAATCGAGAAGTCCGCTCGATTTGCACGGAGCTCCACAGCCGATAGAGGTGTCCTTCGTAATCGCCGAAATCCATTAAATGATCCAACAGTAATTAAGTGAATGCGCTTCCTCAGTTGAAACGATGGTTGCGGAAAACACAAGAAGAACGTGAATGTGATGCTTGAGAGAGTCGAAAACGGTCCGAATCTGAAAATTTTACAAGCGAAACGCGCCTTCTCATTGGTGTAAATTTTCGACGTCAGACAATTTTTCAAAATCTCATTTAACCCTGTAATTCCAGAGGTTATTTTCATTTTCACTCTCTGGAAACGCCCCCCTTATCGGCATTTCGACCGCTCCCCCTTGACCCAAAAATTGCATTTCCATACATCATGACCCGTCGCAACGAGGCGACCGGCAAGGATGCCGGAACAATCGTCTGAGTAATTACTCTCTCTCATCCCGTTTTTATTCGCGACCCGCCAAATCAACAGTTAAGAGGAACGAGAGACTATGTCCTTCAAATCAATGACACGGGCTTCAGTATTTACGGCACTGTTCGGTGCTGCAGTTACTGCCCCGGTATCGGCCCAGTATTACGACCCTTGCAATGTTTGTCAGCCGGTTCAACCGGTTGCACAGACCTGCTACCAGACTGTCCCCGTGACACAGTACGTTCCTGAAAAGCGAACGGTCATGAAACCAGTCACCGAATACAAAAATGTGGAACAAAAGGTGACGGTCTACAAACCGGTCACTGAACAACGGACTGCCGAAGTCCCACAGGTCAGTTACCAAAACGTCACCGAGTGTCGTCAGGTTTCTCGCGACATGGGTGGCTGGCAGACTGCTTACCAACCGGTCAACAAGATGGCTCCCTGTCAGTACGACAGCCGACCCAACTTTGCGGGTTGGTTCAATCGAACCGCTTACAGCTTTCGCTCATCGTTCACACCCAACTATCGAACGGTTCGCAGTTATCAGCCGAACATTGTCACGACATCTGTGCCGACAACTCGTCAAGTGGCTGTCCGCAGTACTCGCCAAGTAACTTACAACGTCACGAAGATGGTGCCGGAAACTCGCGTTCAAACTGTGAGAGTCCCCACTACACGCATGGTGGCTGTCGAAGAAACTGTCAATGTGGCACGCACCGTGTATCGAACGGTTCCTACGGGCACCGCGATCACTTACGGCTACGGTGGTTACGGATACGCTCCGCAAACCGTACTGGCTCCGACTGCTGATCCGATTTCAGGAACACGCAGTGCAGACAGCTCTGCTGACAAGTTTGAGCGAGCCAAGGAAGACACCAACCCGATCAAAAAGTCATCGAACACCAGCGAACCCAAAACCTTTGACCCGTTCCCTCCTGATGCTCAGGTGGAACGCGAGATTGAGACACAAGTCTCAGCGACTGGCGGCTGGCGTCCCACAGGTTCTGTGGTCGCGGCGAAACCTGTCGGACCAAAACTGGTTGCTCCTACCGTGGCGAGTAACAAATAACGAAACACTTTGAAGCTTTCCTAACCCTTCTGGGCGTCTCCAACCCACCCACTCCTCGGAGCAGGCCCAAACCAAGTTCCTTTCCTACCCCTGTATCGTCTCAGATACAACAGCGAAACCCTTCGCGGCACCGGTATCATGCCGGTGCCCACTTTTCCTTTTCCTGGAAAAGCGGTTTCACTCGACTGCCCACGGCATGGATGCCAGGGCGGTAGACATTTTGACTTGACTCAAGCCGACCGGAATTCTCCGCGTCGGTTTTTTGCTGTCAGGTCGCGTCTCGTTCTAACATAAAGTTTTCTATGACTCTCGTGTGACATTCCGTTATGATGGGGTGATGCGAAACGTCCTCTCTCATCTTGCTTTGTGTCTGGCCGTTGGCGGATTGATGATCGGTGTCTGCGTTCTTCGCCAAGAACATCCCGTCAACACTTACACTTATCGACCCACGTCGCAGGATGTCCTCGATCGCATTGAAACACTCGGCGGAACCTACACGCTGAACGAGCTTGAGCAGGTCAATTGGCTCAATCTCAAGTGTCTGCCGATCTCAGATGATGACTTGCAGATCTTGCGTGAGATGCCTCACATCGAATACCTCAATCTCAGGGGCATCAACAAACATGGTGGCGATGATTTCAGCAATGCGGGCATGAAGCATGTTGCCCGGCTGAAGAAGCTTCGACATCTGAATCTCACCGTGAATTACAAGCTCACCGATCAGGGCATCAGTTATTTAGTCGATTGCCCCAAGCTGGAAAAACTGGTGATGGACTCCACCAGAACGGGAGTGGACAGTTTGCAGACGCTGTCGAAAATGCCGCAGCTAGAACACTTGTGGACGAACGACCTGCCTCTCGATGAAACAACTTTGCCGTACTTTCAGAAGATGACTCTGAAATCCTTAAACCACATCAAGGTCTCTGATGAAAATATTCGACTCCTGGCAGAGCTGCCGACACTCACTCAATCACCGCTCGGGAGCTCTCGAAATATTCGTGATACCGATTTGAAATACATTTCGCACCTTCATTGGAGTGAAGAAATCGAAATTGTGTTGACTAATGGCTGGGCCGACACGTCGCAACTTCAACACCTGGCCAACCTCCAGCACCTCAAGAAAGTCTCGCTGTCCGATTACGAATATCCACAACGATACCAACCCGATAATGGTCCCTTTGATCCCAGTGGGTTTAAAACTCTGGCGGCACTTCCCAAGTTGACGGAACTTTCCGTTCCTCCCGAAGATCGGTTTCTCGCTGCCCGCGCGACGTGCCCACACATCGAACGGATCAGTCTTGCCGCCAATGAGCATCTGACTTTGGCTGGATTGGAAGTCATCACGACGATGCCGAGCCTGAAAAAAATCTGGATGCACGAAAACCTTGTGAATGAGGAAACCCTGGAAGTTCTTTCGCGGGTCGAATCTCTTGAAAAACTGACTCTGCAAAGAGCCTATTCCCATCGAAATTCGCTCGCACTCGACGAAGTGACCCCACGTCCGGAATGTTTCACTCATGAGGGATTAGCTCATCTCACAAAGCTTCCGAATCTCAAAACCTTGATGCTTTACAATTGGGGAATTGACAATCGCTTACTGGGCGTGTGTGGGCGAATGACCAGTCTGGAAAATTTGCATTTGGGAGAGACCTCTGTCACGAATCAGGGCATGATGCAGTTGCGTCATCTGTGGAAGCTGAAAGTTTTAGACTTGCAAGGCACTCAAGGGATCAGCGACGAAGTCTGCTACCAACTTCATAATTACATGCCCCACTGCAGAATCTACGACCTGTGGTGTTGCGGCTGCATGGATATTGACCCACAGGTACGAACCGATTTGACAGGCCGCTTAGAATAAATCACTGAATTTGTTCATTGATCTCCGCGCTCGATCGGGCATCAATAGTCTTTCGCCGCTAACAAAGGGCCGATCATGGTTTCCCGCATTTCGACTTCACTCTCTCTACTCGTGTTAACCGGAGCTCTCATTGTTGGCGATGTGCAGGCCGATAACTGGCCACAGTTTCGCGGAGCTTCGTTTGATGGTATCGCCAAATCGGAATGCCCGACGTCATGGAGTAGCGAACAAAATGTGCGCTGGAAAATTGCCGTTGCCGGTGAAGGTTGGTCGGCACCCGTCATCTGGGACAATCGAGTCTTTCTGACATCGGCCATTCGAACCGATGGAGGAGACGCCAAGCCTGAACCTTACACAAATCAAGGAGGTTCAAACCGGACCGACTTACAGAATATCAAATACCGTTGGGATGTCTTCTGTCTTGATACCAAAACTGGCAAGGAACTGTGGCGTAAAACCGCGAAGACCGGCAATCCCCCGATGCCTCGACACAGCACCAACACATACGCCACCGAAACACCGGTGACCGATGGCAAACATGTCTACGCCTATTTCGGTATGACGGGTCTCTTCTGCTACGACATCAATGGGGAATTAGTCTGGCAGAAAGATCTTGGCAATTACGAGATGCGAGCCGGCTGGGGAACTTCGAGTTCGCCTGTGCTGTTTGAAGACAAACTTTTTGTCCAAGTCGACAACGAAGAGCAATCGTTTCTCGTTGCGATCAACACCAAGAACGGCGATGAGCTCTGGAGAATGCAACGTGACGAAAATTCGCAATACAGTTCACCCATCATCTGGCAAAATAGCGAACGGGCCGAACTGATTGTCGGCGGCATATTTTATCGATCCTATGATCCCGCGACGGGGAAACTCTTATGGGAACTTGACATGGAAAAAGGTCGGAGCTCGGCAACTCCAGTCGCTGTTGCAGATCGTTTGTATGTCGGCACCGAGTTTCGCAATCGGGGCGGTGCGGACGATGGTGGTGGTTATCTGTTTTCCATCAAGCCGGGTGGGTCGGGAAACATTTCGCCTCCTGCCGGAGCCAGTTCCAGCCAATTTGTCGAATGGAAAATTCGCGACTCGGGAATCCAGATGGCATCTCCCGTCTTGTGCAATGACAAAATCTATCTGCTCGAACGTCGTCGTGGCGCGATTCATTGCATCAGTGCGAAGACCGGGGAAACGGTCTATCGTCAACGCTTCCCGGGAGCACGCGCGTTCTGGTCGTCTCCTTTGACATGCGACGGCAAGGTGTTGGCAACCGCCGCCGATGGGACCACTTACGTTTTGGGGGGTGACTCGAAATTTGAAATTTTGAGTGAAAACAAGATTCCCGAACTGACCTGGTCAACTCCCGCCATCGCTAACGGCGCACTGTTCTTCAGGACTGTTGACCATCTGTACTGTATTGGTAGAGGCGGAAGATAGACAGAATTCTATTTGCTTGATGATGAGTGGCTGCCATGAAGCGAAATTCGTTTTGAATATCTGCTTGTACACTCGTTGGATATCGCGATAGGATAGGGAGTCCCATTTCATGATTCCTCTGCGTATCTGGTGCATCGCGTGGCGATTTCCCTCAAGCAATTTCAACAGCGACTCTCCGAAAGCGAAGTGATGTCGGACGACGACATCGCCAAGGTTTTAGAGACGATGACGCCTGCACCTGAAACTGCTGAAGATTTTGTGAAGGCGCTGGTCAAAGAGAAACATCTGACCAAGTTTCAGGCCAAGCTGATCGCGGCAGGCAAGGGGAAAAGCCTGACGCTGGGAACGTATCTGATCAAAGACAAGATCGGCGCGGGTGGAATGGGCCAAGTCTATCTGGCCGTACACTCGCGCATGAAGCGAGAAGTGGCCCTCAAGGTGTTGCCACCTCAGCTTGTCAAAAATAACGATGCCGTTCAGCGTTTTCATCGCGAGGTCCAGGCAGCCGCCCAACTTAATCACAAAAACATTGTGACGGCCTTTGACGCCAATGACGACAAAGGGACTCACTTTCTGGTGATGGAACGGGTGAAAGGGAAAGACCTTTCCACGACCGTCAAAGAGAACGGCGCCTTTTCCGTGGATCTTGCGCTCAATGTGATTCAACAAGCGGCCGAAGGGCTGATGTACGCCCACGATCAAGGAATCATTCATCGAGACATCAAACCGGCCAACTTGCTCCTCGACGAAGAGGGCGTGGTCAAAATTCTGGATATGGGACTGGCGCGCATTGAGTCTCCCGGTGATGCCGATGATGGAGGCGGGCTGACCTCAACCGGCATGGTGATGGGTACGGTCGATTTCATGGCCCCCGAGCAGGCATTGGATACGCGCACGGCCGATGCTCGCAGCGATATCTATTCGCTCGGCTGCTCATTGTTCTATCTGCTGACGAAACGACCATTGTTCACCGACGATACGGTGATGAAAAAGCTGATGGCATTGCAGACGCAATCAGCTCCGACATTGTCCAGTTGTCGCGATGATATTTCACCCGCCGTTGAACAGCTCTATCAAAAAATGACCGCCAAGAAGGCTGAAGAGCGATTTCAATCGATGAGTGAAGTGGTGACCGCGATTGAGCATTGCATGTCGCCGGCCGCACAGAGCGGTCATCTTCCCTCTCTCACGCAAGATGCCTCGTTGCAGGCATTTTTGGAAGGTCAGTCTGATTCTTCTGTCACGATTTTGAAGCCTTCAGACGAAACGATCAAAGACGAAGATATTGCCATTCAAGAGACCTATGTTTCGGATGTATTAGGCGGGACAGATCCCACGATGCCTCCGACAATGACCGGAAGAAGACATCCGAAAAGCAAAACGTCTAAAGCGGGATGGCTGGCCGACAAGAAGATCATGTATGGCGTGGGTGGTGGAGTTGCACTGTTTTTACTGGTTCTGATCTTCATAACTATTGGAGGCTCGGACGATAAAACGACTTCCCCTACCTCTACTCAGACTGAATCAATCACTCGATCGGAATCAACAACAACATCGAACGGTGAGGACAGAACACCGTTCTCGTCAAATCGGGCAAAGGTGTTTGATGGTGTAGACGACTATGTCGAAATCCCCGAACTGTCACTCGACGATCTACCACTTCCCGAACCGCTTACCATCGAGCTGAAAGTTCGAGCCGATTCCATCCAAAACAGTGCCAATGTTCTGACATGGATGGGAGATCATTGGATTGCCGTCTATCAATTCGTCGACCCCGAAGGGAATAACAGTTGGGGAGTCGGACGCCGAACAGAAGATGGCTCGGAAATGGTTCGTGCTCTCAATACCGTAAACGTGGGAGAGTGGATTGATTTGGCGGCTGTGTGGGATGGACAAGAATTCCAACTTTTCCTCGATGGCGTCCCGCAAGAAACGGTCCCCCAAAGTTTCAACATGCAGCCACTACAAGGTGGTTTATTTATCGGCGGTGCTCCGGACGAAAAGTTAGCTGGTCACGAAGGAGGCCGATGGTTTCACGGTGCGGTTCGTGAACTGCGAATTACTCACAGGGCTTTATATTCTGAAGGGTATCAACCAGAACACCAGTTCTCGAAGTCTCCCGAGACACTCGCTCTCTATCAGTTTGGACTCGATGGGCAAAACATCGGCGTGACTTGGGTCAACCAGCTTGCATTGTCGTCAGAACGGGTGAAAAAACACGCTCTCTTGTTCAACGGTGGAGAAGATCGTGTCGAGATTCCGACACTCCTACCGCCTCAAGGGTCGCTCACAGTCGAGCTCTGGATCAAACCGAGGATGACTGCCAATGGTCTGATTGCCATGGCTGATGGAGATTTCGCCTACAGTCTCTGGCACTCGACCAATACGGAAGGATTTTCACGCAAGGCGAATGCAACTAAAGCCTCTGCCGCCAGAGGCGACCGACTTTATGAAGAAACCAAAGATCGATGGACTCACTATGCGGGTGTCTGGGACGGCAGCAAACTCTATTATTTTGTGAATGGGAAGCGTGTCGGTGAAGAAGACGGAGCCGCACCTATGTCCTTTAAATTTCGCGGAACCCGCCTGGGAATGGCCGAGGCGGAAAAGTGGGGCAAACCATCTTCTCTCAATTTTAATGGGGAAATGCATGAAGTCCGCATCTCCGAAACCGCCCGTTACCTCTCTGACTTTACCCCACCAAAACATTTCACAAAAGAAGAGGACACTCTCGCACTCTATTATTTCGATGAAGGAGCAGGCGATGTTCTGAAAGATTCCTCCGGCAATGGACACGATGGCCAGATCGTCGGGGCCACCTGGGTCAACGCGGATGGATCACAGATTGAGCCGAATCCCAACTACGCACTCCGCTTCGATGGGGTCGACGATCACGTCGAAATTCCCGATTTGAAATTCGATCCATCTGCTCCCCTCACTTATGAAGCTTGGTGTGACATTTCACCGAATAAGCCAGCCGAACAAGCGCCTCTGGATCCGCTCTTCGCCACAAACTCTCTGTCTGAATTGGGAGCAGGCTATGTGCTGATTTACGATCGGGACAACAACTCCTACTGGATGGCCCATCAAAATCTTCAAGGTCAGTCCGCCGTCTCTAATCAGCTGTTTATCAAAGACGTCGAGGCTGCAGAACTTCATCATGTGGCAGCTGTCTGGACGCCTACAGAGAAAAGAATCTATTTGGATGGTCAACTTGTTGCTCGAGGTGCAGATCCCTTACCGCGTCTCGAAACGGCTTACACTGATATCGGAGAAGTTCCCACAATCGGACGTGCGACGCTGCTTCACAACTCTTTAGAGCGATTTTTCAAAGGCCGAATCTCCGAAATTCGGATCTCCGAATCTGCCAAGTACGCAGACGATTTTACCCCTCAGCAAAACTTGTCGAAAGACGATGACGCCCTCATCCTCTATCACTTCGACGAAGGCAGCGGCTCGATCCTGAATGATCATTCGGGGAACAACCATCACGGCACGATTCACGGTGCGACATGGGTCAACGCGGATGGTTCGCCGATCGAGCAAACGGAGGACCCCTATCGCATCGATCGCGAAGTCGCCGAATGGGTCCTCTCGATGCCGGGAAAGAACAGCCATCAGATAGAGGTCTTTCTGGAAAGTGGTCACCAACGAGTTCTCAAGCAAGGCGATCAGTGCCTGGGCAGAAAGTATTAACCGTGACGCCTGGACCAAATCACTGATCGAACGCGAAGGTCCGCAGCACCGCGTCACGATCACCAAGCCGTTCTGGATGAGCAAATACGAGCTGACCAATCAACAATTCAGAGTCTTCGCTGAGGAGACCAAATACATCACGGAAGCCGAGCAGGATAACAAGGGAGGCAAAGTGTTCCGCAACGGTGAATGGGTCAACGACGCGACCATGTTCTGGAACAGCAACGCCATTATCGCTACCGACAATCGCCCGGTCCGTTTTCTGAGCTGGAACGATAGTCGAGCTTTTTGTAACTGGCTTTCGAAACGGACAGACGGACTCAGTTTCGACCTCCCCTCCGAGGCGGAATGGGAATACGCCTGTCGGGCCGGATCGACAACCGCCTACTCGTTCGGTGATGACGCAAATGATTTTTCCAAGTTTGGTTGGATTGAGATGGAACAGCAGCAAAGCCCCCATCGAGTCGGTCAACTCAAGCCGAACGCATTCGGCATCTACGATCTGCATGGCAATTTGCTGGAATGGTGTCGTGACTGGCGTGGGAGTTTCACTCAAAATGCAGTCGCCGATCCGGTCGGAAATCTCTTGGTTCCCGAAGCCGGATTGCGGGGTAGAGCTGCGGCTGAAGTTCCCGAATTGATGCGATCTGCAACGCGGAGATACTTAAAAAAGGACGAATCTTTTACGAATGTTGGCGTGCGGGTAATCGCAAACGATATACGTTTTTTCGATTCTTCATCGACTGCACAAATCGTGATGAAAATTGCCAGTGCGACCCGACAGAGTGGAGGTGAAATATTTCTATGGAATGATCAGGAGCAAAAATCCCTACTCATTCAGACAGATGATCCGCTACCGTTTGAGGTCACCTCTGGACCCACTCTCAAATTTAAGGATCTGGAGAATTTCAGAAGCGAACAGTTCGCACAAGTGATTCAGGCCTGTCGAGAATTACCAACGACTCTCTCATTCAGCCTCGACTTATCCGGCAGTCAGCTTTCGGCCGCAGAACTTAAACTATTAGTGGGAACACAAATTTATTCGTTGGTCTTGAACCGAAACAAGAATATTGATGACTCTATCGCAGAGACGATCAACCAACTTTCTAAACTCTCCGTCCTGAGCCTACAGGAAACATCGATTACAGATGGACTTATCGACAAGCTTGCCCAATACGAACATTTGGAGGTGCTGAATTTGAAAGGGACCTCCATCACTTCGAAATGTGTTGCCGATCTTAGTTCGATGAACTTGAATCGACTCGATGTGTCATTGACATCACTTGAAGAGACTGATGTCAAAAAAATTCAAGCGGCGTTGCCAAAATGTCAAATTGAATGGGAAGGAAGTTCTCCCGTCCCAAAACCATCTCCACCGATGAAAGAATTGACGAAGGATGATGACTGGTTCGACATTCTCAAATTGGTGGATCCCAAACAAGATTCTGTCGATGAAGTGGCACGGTGGGAAAAGGAAGATTTGATTCTCGATAGACGATCAAACGAATTAAGGCTTCCCGTTTTGATCGAAGGTAACTACCAACTTCGCTGCAAATTTACCTCCTTGGGAGGTCCCAAGAATTTTCATATCCATCTTCCCGTCGGAGATCGTTACCCCAACCTGATTTTGGCTGAAAACGATAATGAAGCCGGGTTTATTGGGGCCGGGATCAACTTGGTTGATGGAAAGGGAGTTTACGAAAAAGCCAATCCGACTCACTTTGCGAGTCCACTCATTCGCACAAAAGAAAAGCAGGAATTAAAAGCCGCGTTTGGTTGGCGGCAAGGATCGGTCACCTTGCAGGCCGCCATTGATGAAGTGCCGTTCGTGAATTGGCAAGGGGCCGCGGGTCGATTGGTCGCTCCCCCCATTGGTACGAAGCCCCAAATTAATATTTCGATTTACAAGGGGGCCGTCAAATTTCATTCGTTGGAAATCAAGATGCTCTCCGGCAAAGCAGAATTTCTGCGACCGATTGAAGACAAAGTCGAATAAATCTTTGCTTGTATTAGCGTGTGAAAGAACCAGTCCGTTGATCGTGACAACCGAATCTGTGGCACTTTGGGCGATTGTCTTTTTTGCCGTGACCGTGAAAGCGACGTTCGGCTTCGGTGAAGCCTTAATTGCGATGCCTTTGCTAACCTGGTTCCTCCCCATCGAACAAACCGCCCCCGTCGTGGCGATGGTCTCGGTCGTGACGGGAAACACGATTCTGATTCGCGAATGGAAACATATTCACTTTCGTGGTGCGTTACAGATGATCTTGCCCGCGATGATCTCGATCCCGATTGGAGTCTGGCTATTGAGGACGACCGATGACCAGATCGTGAAAATTTTCCTTGCTCTGCTGATTGTGGGATTTGCGATCTGGTCACTGAAACGAGAACACAAGCAAGTTCTCTCAAACGATCAATGGGCGCCTCTGGCAGGGTTTCTCGCGGGATTGTTGGGGGGAGCCTACAACACGGCTGGACCGCCGGTTGTCATTTACGGAGCCATGCGACATTGGTCGCCCGAAAAATTTCGGGGACAACTGCAAAGTTTTTTCAGCGTCTGCACAGCATGGGTGGTCACCATGCATTATTCTCAAGGGCTTATCAACGAACGGGTGTTGTTCACGTTTCTCTCGGCCATTCCGGGGTTACTAGCCGGATTGTTTGTAGGTCATCTGATCTCGCAAAGGATTCCGGTTCAGCGATTTCGCGAAGTGATTTACTATCTACTGATTATCATTGGCCTCATGCTATTGGCGAACGTCTTGAGAGGTTAGCGAATCATTTTCTCAACACCGGCTCTGCCGGAAGGATGCCGGTCTTTGAAATGATTTGACCATTCTGAAGAGCTTCGAGAAACGCTTGCCGTGGTGGAATGCTGTGTTGATTACTGCAAGGAAACGGAGTTTCGACCACAGGACATTCCAAAAAACGACACAGCCTCTCATACCCTTCCGTTTTCAATATTCCCGTCTCGGGAAAAGACAAGAAATCATCTTCCCGACCAGAAAAATAATCTTCCACAAAATTCTGGAAGGACCAGTACGCATCGTGAAACGGATCAGCCTCGACTTCCATCTGACCGAAGGTCATCTGCCGAAAGTCGGCCATTGCGTCTGCGAATTCGCGATCTTCGGCGGATGAGGTTTTACCGGTTTTCATCAATCGCAAGCCGACAAATTGTTGCTCGATCGATTGTAACCAACGATTCACATCATCGTCGCGACGAATATTGATGAACAGACTCCCCGGGTGCCGCTGGTCAAGTTGCTCAATGACATTGGGGATACATGCCGGATAATCGGCCAGACCATCGCAATCGTCGAGAATCTCCAGATCGTAATCACCAGAGACAATCTGCTGATGCATACGGATCAAACGCTTGTTGTCGTGGTGGTGTTGGGAATCCTCGCCATGAATCTTGCCAAGATGAGCGATTCGGATTCCGAGTTGTCCCAAAGCATCGGACATCGAGACTGTCGCGCAGCGGGGTAACGCAATGACATGGATCTTGTTGAACTCCCGCATTCCGCTACTCCGAGGGTGATCTAATATACGAGACGAGACACTGTATGAATGCCGATCCTCAGCTCACTATTCTATCGTGATGGTACAACTCTCGGAAGCAAATTCCTCTCGCAACTCATAGATCGTCAGAAGATGGAGATGAGAAGGACAACTGATTACTCATTAGGCTTGCTCTCGGAGGTCGATTTCCCTTTCAGCCGTTCATCACTGATTGTCGCCATCACTCGAAAGCCCCGATCCATGAAGCATTGATCGGGACGTCGTTCCAAACGGACGGCCGAGCGGCTTCTACTACAGGCATTCCAGTCGTTGCTGAATCCGTTAAAGCAGTTTCCTCCGCGCATCATCCGTTGTTCACCGCTTTCCGAACTAACGGGGTCCGTTCCTTCTGCATCCCGATAATTGTGGAACGAGTCTCGACACCATTCCCACGCGTTGCCATGCATGTCGAACAAGCCGAACGCATTCGGAAGTTTCTGGCCGACTTCTCTCGACCACCAGGGAGGTCCGGTGAGCCAGCCGTAATCCGCGGCAGCCGTTTCGTCATTGCCGCTGTACCAGGCGGTAGTCGTTCCGGCCCGGCAGGCAAATTCCCACTGTGCCTCGGAGGGTAGCGTAAACGTCAACTCTTGATCGAGCTGCGACAGCCACTGACAACACTGAACTGCATCATTCCAGGTGACATTGATGACCGGGCTTGCTGGCGCCTGTGGGTACCTTGCAGCCCATTTCCAGTTCCTCTCAGGGTTCCGCGCAAATTTTCCATCTTTCGCAGTCACAGCACCTAGTCCGCTGGCCTCGACCTCCGTCAGATATTGAGAGTCGTCGGCAAATCTTCGAAACTGGGCCGTCGTGAACTCATTTCGGCTGAGGTAGAACGGCCTCGTGATTTTCACGAGACGCTGAGGCCCTTCCAGGTCAATCCATTTCATGTCGTAACTACTAAGTCCGCTGGCCTCTGCCTGTTCGCGCAGTTTGACGATCTCCTCGTCGCTGGAACCCATCAGGAACTCACCCGGTGGAATCAGTACCATCTCCAGTTTGACTTCCAATCCATGTTTATCGCGGCCGAGCACGATCGCTTTCTCGACTGGCAGTCCGAGATATTCGGCCCAGGCGTGTTGATGCTGTTTCGCCTGCTCGAGATCAAAGGGAGCACTCGCCAGAGGTGGTGCATCGGCGGGCCATTGGATATGTACAGAAGGTTTGTCAACGTATTTTGTCGAACTCGAAGCGACGGATGTTGAACTCGCTCCTTTGGGTTCCAGACTCATCTGTAGACGGACTTCACCATTACGGGTGATCGTCACCAGTTCCTGTTTGACGGGTTGTCCATCTTTGAGTGCAGCAACTGTATGTTCTCCTGGACGGAGCGTTAACTGCTCGACCCCCGCACCCGTGATTGTGACTTGCTCGCCATCAATAGCGATGGTCACATTGGGATCGTCCGTTTCGATCACCAGCGTCCCGGAACCAGTCACCAGTCGCACGACGGTCTGGGAGAGACGGGTCACTCCCGTTGCTTCCGTGAAACCAAATCCGACAAACAGAAGGATAACCCCCGCGACCAGTTTCATCGCCGGATGCATCGGCGCGCTTCTCAAAGTCGATCCGCTGACACCCGCCATGCGAACTGTCTTGTCCTAGACAACATCTACTTGCGGAGTGCGACCCTGTTCACATTCGGACAAACAGTATTGCAGCAGATCGCCAACTTCTTTGGTCGACTCAAATCGGTCATCAGGATTTTTCGCATGCAGGCGGGAGATGATTTGGCACAACCACCCAGGAACTTCGGGAATAATCTCTGTAAGCGGACGGGGAGTGTCTTCGACGACACGCTTCAGCACAGCAAGAGTGGAGGGACCACGGAACGGAGGACGCCCGCTGATCATCTGATATAGAACACTTCCCAGGCTAAACAAATCGGCTCGCTGATCGAGCTTCTGACCCTGCGCCTGCTCGGGAGCCATATACAAAGGTGTCCCTGCGATGACACCACTTTGAGTCATGCTGGCATCATCGGCAGCCCGGGCCAGACCGAAGTCGGTGATCTTGACACGTTCTTCAATGCCCTCCTCCAGTAAAATGTTCCCCGGTTTCACGTCGCGATGAATAAGCTGTTCGGCATGAGCGGCAGCAAGTCCGTAGGCAATCTGTCGACCCAGTTTCAGCACGTCAATCAAATCAAGCGGTCCCGTCTGTTTGAGATGTTGTTGCAACGTATGACCGGGAATGTATTCCATGACGAGATAAGGAATCGGTTCATCTTCGACCGCATAGATGCTAACCACGTTTTCGTGCCGGATGGCGGCCGAGGAACGGGCTTCACGCAAAAAACGTTTGCGGGCCGGAGAGGTCGAAGCAATATCTGCGGCGAGGACTTTGATGGCCACAACACGATGTAACTTTTCGTCAAACGCCTTGAGTACCGTTCCGAACGCTCCCTGTCCGATGACTTCGAGAATTTCGTAATGCGACATTCGTCCGAGAGAGTCCGATCGCTCTGATGGCTCCAGATATCCCAGGGCGATTTCGTCGTCATCTTCCTGCGATTGAACCATGGTGTCCTCCGGCTGGGAAGCGACCTGCTCCTCATTTTCATCTTCGGTAGAATCGTTCGACATCTGCATCGTGCGGGCCGCATGCTCCTGCGGATCGCCTCCCATCTGCTCGATGGCCGGAGTTTGCAAGAACTGACTTTGACCTTCGTGTGAGGTCAACAGTGCCTCAACCCGGTCCAGAAGTTCATTGTCGTTGCCGCAAAGCTCTACCACATGAGATTTGCGTGCTTGGGGATCGGAAATTTCCAACGCCGAGAGAAATATGTCTCGTTCGTTCATGGCGAGCGCCTTTGCTGAGTGATTTTTGTTGAGAGAGTTCTCTCTTCAATGCGACATCTGCGCCAAAACTGCGCCAATAAAATTTAGTTTTTTTCAGAATCACTCTCAGGACTGCTGATTTCCTGATGCAACCAAGCGCGGGCAAAAGCCCAGATTCGGTCGGCCTGGCGAGGAGAAATCTCCAGCATCTTCGCCGCTTCCACATTCGTCAGACCGACAAAATACCGAAGATTGACGAGCTCGACGGCCTGCGGATCGGTCGCTTTCAGACGATCAAGCGCATCATCGAGGGCGATCAGATCTTCATGAATTTTCGGACCTGCAATCTCGATCTCGTACAGCTCCTGCCGCTGATACTCTCCACCATGTTTGAGCCGTTTTTTGTAGCGGGCTTTCTCGACAAGAATTCTCCGCATCGCTTCTGCCGCTGACGCAAAAAAATGGCCTCGATGATCCCACTTTTGTTCCTGCTCCGACCCGACCAGCCGCAAATACGCTTCGTGGACCAGGGCCGTCGCCTGCAGCGTCTGTCCTGGATTCTCCTGTGACATGTTCGCAGAGGCGAGTTTGCGCAGCTCGTCGTAAACCACCGGCAACAGATGTTCGGCCGCCTGCTGGTCGCCAAGTTGGATGTTTCGCAGGATTTGAGTCACGTCTTTCATGCATCTCAAAATACTGCCAACATGACTGAGATTCTATAAGTTCTTCCGGGTGAACGAGAATATCTGTACTCAAAAATGAACGGGAAGACCAAAGACCATACTCAATTACGGCCACAAAACCGGATTGAGCGGGTCGTCCATGACTTCTCCAACCTTTGTCGTGGGAGAGAAGGCCTCCCAGTCGGCTTGGTGGTAGCTGTTTTTTGGTTCGATCATCTCCATCTCGGAGTCCATATAGATCACCGTGAAGACCTCACGTGGCGTCTGTGAGGTATTCGGACCGGCACGATGTAACGTCCAGCCATAATGAAAGCTGACATCTCCCAAGTCGTACGGTTCCTGGATTTCATCGATGTTTTGTTTTTTCACCTGATCATGGATAAATTTTTCGGACTCGTCAGAGATGTCCATATCACGGGCGATCTTCTTTTGATGACTCCCGCGTCCAAAACAAAGCGGGCCCATCTCAATCGGTACCGCTTGTAAGGGAATCCAGGCAGTGACAGACAGGCTCGTTGCCATCGGCCAATACTGTTGATCGACGTGCCAAGGCGTGAAGCCGCCTGACGGTTCTTTGAAGAGTGCTTGATCGTGCCACATACGGATTCCCGAAGTGTCCAGTAAATCTGTGGCGATTTTTGCCAGCCGTTTGTTGCACGCGAACTCTTTAACGATGTCGTCTTTTGTCCACAAGTTGGTGACTTGAATGAACGCTTTTTCGTAGGTGCCAAGTTCGTCGCGATCTTTGCCGACCAACGGATTATTCTCGTAAGTCACCCGGGCAATCTCTTGTCGGTAATGAGAAATCGTTTCCGCATCGAAAACTTCTTTCAGATGAACGAAGCCCTCGTCACGGAACTGTTGAATCTGCTCTGCCGTGAGAGAATAGGGTTCGACAAGAAGTGGGAAGGCTGTCATTCAAACTCTCCGTTTTCAATTCCAAGAGAGAATTCAGTATAAAGAGTGGAATTGAGAGAGCGAGACAATTCGAGTCATTCGCTCAACCAACCGCAGACCTCTTTTGCCGAGTACGTCAGAATCATGTCGGCACCCGCTCGTTTAATCGAAGTCAGAATCTCCATCGTGATGCGTTGTTCGTCGACAAGACCTTGCGACGCGGCCAGTTTGACCATCGAATATTCCCCGCTCACGTTATACGCAGCCAAGGGAACTTCGGGATGTTTCTGTTTGACTGCATGAATTACATCGAGATAGCTGAGAGCCGGCTTGACCATCAAAATGTCGGCACCTTCTGCTAAATCGACGGCCACTTCACGAAGAGCTTCGCGACCATTCGCCGGATCCATCTGATAAGTTCGGCGGTCTCCGAATTGAGGCGCCGATTCTGCCGCGTCTCGGAACGGGCCGTAAAACGCCGAGGAAAACTTCGCCGCGTAACTCATGATGGGAAGATGACTGAATCCTTCGGCATCCAAACCGGTGCGAAGTGCATGAATCATCCCGTCCATCATCCCACTCGGTGCGATCATGTCGGCACCCGTCTGGGCATGCGAGACAGCTTCTTTGACCAACAGTTCCAAAGTGTGATCGTTGTTGACATCCGGCTTGCCGGTCGAGTCATCGATGATGCCACAATGTCCATGATCGGTGTATTCACACAAACAGACATCCGTGATCACCATGATCTCCGAACCGGAATCTTTGATCGCCCGTATCGCTTGTTGAATGATGCCGTTTTTGTTGTAGGCATCACTGCCGACCTCGTCTTTCTCTTCAGGAATTCCGAACAAAATGATCGCCGGGATCCCGAGTGCTTCGAGCGTTTTGACATCGTCGGCAATCAGATCGACAGTCACCTGCTCTTGGCCGGGCATCGATTTGATAGGAACGCGCGTGTTCTCACCAAACTTGACAAACAGCGGCACAATGAAATCGTGCGGTGTGAGAATGGTCTCTCGAACCAAATCGCGAAGTTTTGGGTGCTGGCGCAGTCGTCGTAAACGAGTGGTCGGGAAGGGTGGAGTGTCGCTCATGCTCCCACTCCCACTCCCACACCTTGAAACTGTGAATTGGCGGCGGCGATAGACGAGCCGGGAGTCAAATTGTAATCCTGATCCATCAAACATTTTTCCAAAGCCGCCAGGAACAACAAGACGTTACTCTTCTGGCAGGCTTCTCCCATCAGACCGATGCGCCACGCTTTTCCTTTGAGCGGTCCGATTCCGCCACCGATCTCGATATTGAATTCGTTCAACAATTGTTTGCGAACAGCCGCATCATCAACACCCTCGGGAATCGAAACCGAGTTCAACATCGGTAGGCGATGTTCTTCGGCCACCAGATAATTGAGACCGAGAGCTTCGAGGCCGGCACGAAGTCCCAAATGATTTTCGTGATGTCGTGCGAAACGCGCTTCGAGTCCTTCTTCGAGCAATAATCGTAGGGCTTCGTGCAATCCATAATTGGCATTGATGGGTGCCGTATGATGATAGGCCCTGTCACTTCCCCAATAACTGCTGAGCATCGTCGTATCGAGATACCAACTCTGCACTTTGGTTTTTCGATTGTTGATCGCTTCTTGAGCACGGGGGCTGAAGGTGACCGGAGCCAATCCAGGTGGACAACTCAAACATTTTTGCGTCCCCGAGTACGCGGCATCGATCTCCCATTCGTCAATTTTGACCGGTAAGCCACCCAATGAGGTCACACAGTCGATCAGCAGCATTGCTCCTCCATCGTGGACAATTTTGGAGATCTCTTCGATGGGTTGCAGGGCACCGGTGGAGGTTTCTGCATGAACGAGAGCAACCACTTTAGGTTGGACTTCTTTGACAGCTTTTTGAATCTCGTCCGAGGAGAAGACTTCGCCAAACGGTCGTTCGAGTCTCGTCACCTCGGCTCCACACCGTTCGGCCACATCGCACATTCGCCCTCCGAATACACCATTCACACCGATCACAATTTTGTCGCCCGGTTCAATCAGATTGGCAATACACGTTTCCATGCCGGCAGAACCAGTCCCGCTGACCGCAAACGTCAACGAGTTTTCTGTCTGGAAAACCTGTCGCAGCATCTTCTGCACTTCATCCATGACTTGCAGGAAGTACGGGTCGAGATGTCCGACGGTTGGTGCGGCCATCGCTGATAAAACACTGGGTGCAATATCACTGGGGCCAGGTCCCATTAATGTGCGGGTAGGGGGAGCAATCCGGGGGGGTGTTTGAGTCATGGTCTGTACGTCTTTACTCGTGATCGATATGTATAGATTCTCTGCTAAAATTATCAAAACTCTAGGATATCACGCGAGATACCTATTTTCTACGCGATTCGCAGATGCCGCGTGAGATCCCTGAACTCATCAATTCACGAGTGTTTCGTGGCAATTCTTGCGAACTTTTTTGCATCCACCTATAGTTTCTTCATAAGATGACTTCTTCTTCACACACAACCCGGGGGATTCCCTCGGGAAACTTCTGACAGCGGAGCTCGACTGAAAATGCGAATTCTACTTTTCTGGGATGATCTAGGCGAAGCCGAATTAATCAATATGTATCTGAATCCGGATGCCGATGAAGCTACCACAGAGACCGGAAAAAAAAGTGAATCGCTGGCCGTTACCTCTTCCGAAGATTTTTACGCCGCCTTGGAAGACAAATCTGGCTGGGATGTTTTTCTGCTCAATCTTTCGTGGGATGATCCCACAGTCGGCATGGAATATTTCAAAGCCGCACGGCGCAGCCAACCCGATTCCCCCATTGTGGGCGCTTGCCGTCCAGACGAAGTGATCCAACTGGCTGGCTACATTACCAAGGGGCTACGATCTTATTTAATTCGAGACGAAGCCAAAGATTACATTTTTCTGATTCAGACCACACTCGAAAGTGCCGTAGAGTCGGTCAAGGCAGAGCGAGAGCGGATCATTTCAGAAAAACTGCGTGAAGAAATCGATTCAGTTCGTCGTTTACAGGAATCGATTCTGCCCGAAAAGATTGTCTGCCCAGAACCTTACACGGTCAGTGCGCGATATGAGTCTTCACAGATTCGCGTCATTGGTGGTCTGCCCGTCACACTTGCGGGAGGTGACTATTACGATGTCTTTGCTCTCGACGATACTCATCTTGTGATTTTGGTTGGCGATGCTTCGGGACACGGAATGCGTGCCTGCATGTCAATTATGACGATGCACACGCTGGTGAATATGATTCGCAACAATCGTTACGAAGACACCTCCACCTTCGTCGCGGAAATCAACAAACGACTGTGTAATCAAAGTGTCGTGACTCAGGAAGGATTTATCACTCTTCTGTATGGAATTCTGGACACGAAAACTCACGAGTTCCAATGGACGTCAGCCGGTCATCCCATCCCCATGACCGTCGATCTCGAATCTGGAGAGGTCACACCACTCGGCGGTCTCGAAGATGGTGGCTTGCCCCTCGGCATTTATGAAGATGCTGATTACGACTTGCATACCTCAACAATACCACCCAACAGTCGATTGCTGGTTTATTCCGATGGTTTAGAAGAAGCGTTCCCGGATGGGAATCGCGATTTTGGTCAATATGGAATTGAAGGGATCGAAGAATCACTTACCAACTCCATTGGGAAACCTTTAACGGACGCGATGCAAGCCTTGTTCGACGACTCGCACGAATTCACCAATGGCTCAGGACGACACGACGACACATCGGTTGTGCTCCTCGAACGGACGGCTGACGTTACGGCAGAAGTTTGACCACAGCAACTCTAGCCCGTGGACGCGGTGGGAGACCACTCGTTGTCAGTGGGAGGTTGTTTCTTCCAGTTGCGCAGATTCCAGACACGCGATGGTCGATTGTGCTTGTCGGTGGAGCCGGCGTTCGACGGACAGGCACTGAGCGACTCGATCACTTCTTCGACGGAATCGGTCAACAAAAACCTGTGGACATCAAATTCGCTGATTGTTCCCTGTTCGACCATCACATTGTCGAGGAAGTCGAACATCGGTTGCCAATATTTCTTCCCCACAAAGATGATCGGAAAGTTCAAAACCTTACCCGTCTGAATCAAAGTGGCCGCTTCAAATGCCTCATCCATGGTGCCATAACCGCCCGGCATAATGATGAAAGCTTGTGAGTATTTCACCAGCATCACTTTTCGCACAAAGAAATAGCGAAAGGTCGCGAGAATATCGATGTACGGATTGGCGTCCTGCTCGTGCGGCAAGATGATGTTACAACCGACCGAACGCCCGTTCGCTTCCTGAGCTCCACGATTGGCGGCTTCCATGATACCCGGACCGCCACCCGTCATCACGGTGAACCCGATCCTTGTCAATTCCGCTCCAATTTGTCGGGCAAGAATGTAGTATTCATGATCTTCCTTGAATCGCGCCGACCCGAAAACGCTCACGCAAGGACCAAGAAAGTGAAGCTTGCGGAAGCCGTGGATGAACTCTTTCGCGATCCGCAACACGCGGAAGAATTCCGCCGTTCGGGAGCGGGGACCTTCCAGGAGATAACGATCTTCCTGAATCCACCCAAAATTGGTGGCGGTGGAATGATCGTGTCCCGTCTTTTGATTTTCTTCAGACATTAGCGCTTTCTCCTGTGTATCGTTGCAAGCAGAAGCATAACGGTTTTTGAGCATTCCGCGAAGATCAGTCAGACATCTGATTCCAACAGCAAATCGGCATTCTTCCGGCTATAATCGGACAAAGTTTGAATACGAAAAACAATGGAGAGATGATTTGATGACGCAACACGGCCCGTGGACAATCAACGCCTCAGAAGAAATCTATACCGATCCGTGGCTCTCTCTCCGCTGCGATCAGGTCACTCGTCCTGATGGTCAACCGGGAACCTACAGCGTCGTATCGATTAAAGCGGGAGTTTCTGTGCTGGCGATGGACGCTGATGAAAATGTCTATCTGACGGACGAATTTCATTATGCGATCGGTCGCCAATCATTGGAGACGGTGAGTGGTGGGATCGATGACGGTGAAATTTCCGCACAGGCGGCTCTCCGCGAACTTCAGGAAGAACTTGGGCTCAAAGCTGAAGAACTGATTGATTTGGGAACGGTCGACCCGTTTACTGGATCGCTTTTGTCTCCCACCGTTTTGTTTCTCGCGCGTGGACTGTCTGAGACCGCCGCCAATCCAGAAGGAACCGAATTGATTGAAATGGTGAAACTCCCTTTTACTGAAGCTGTCGAAAAAGTGATGTCGGGAGAAATCACACATGCGCCCAGTTGTGTCTTGATCCTGAAAGCAGAGAAGTGGTTGAGGGAATCCAGAAAATGATCGAACTGATTCACGGTTCCTCGTAAGATGGATCGGAAGTTGTCATCAAAAAAGGTCCAACCATGAACGCACATTACTATCTCTCACGTCGTCAGTTTCTCGGAACAACCGCGCTCTTGGGGCTTTCCGGCATCTCTTCTATTGCGGCAGAACAAACCCCGCTCATCCAATCAATTGAGCAACAGACATTGTGGACGAATCGTGACGGCAAGTCCCTCACCTGGTTTCATCCACGCCCTTGTGTTGTTCCTCAACAAAAGGGCAACCCTTTCGTTTTAATGACGTTGCAGGAAATCAGCGGGTCGGATTACTTTGGCCCCGTACATTGGACGCGCAGCGATAACTTGGGAAAAACGTGGAGCGAACCGGAGTTGATCGATGGCTTTGATCGTCGAGATGTGCCGGGATACGATGGATTGAAAGAGGGTGTTTGCGATGTGGTGCCTCAGTATCATCCGCAGACCGATACCACATTAGCCCTCGGTCATTGTGTCTTCTATCGAGGTCAACATTTCTCTCGGACCGACCAACTCTCCCGCTTTCCGATGTATTGTGTCCGTAAATCGGATGGAACCTGGAGTGATCGCAAAAAACTGGAATGGGACGACCCGCGTGGAGGGCATATCTATACCAACAATTGTGGCCAACGAATCGTTCTGCCAGACGGCGACATTTTGCTCGCGTTTACCTTTGGTCCTGAACCAAACGGCCGCATGGTGGCGGGTGTCCGCTGCGGATATGACGGCGAGACTCTCACCATCAAAGAAGTGGGGCCTCCGATTGTTCATAAAGTGAAACGAGGGTTACTCGAACCATCGATGACCGAATATCAGGGGCGTTACTACATGACCATTCGCGCGGAAGACGATCGTGGTTATCTGTCTGTCAGTGATGATGGACTGCACTGGGAAGAAAAGAAGCCGTGGACGTGGGACAATGGAGAGGTACTCGGCATGTCGACCACTCAACAACATTGGCTCACACACTCGGAAGGTCTCTATCTGGTCTACACGCGTAAAGCCGATAACAACACAAATGTCATCCGTTGGCGGGCACCGTTGTGGATGGCGAAAGTTGATGTCGAGAATAAAGTGTTGCTGAAAGAGACGGAGCGAGTGGTTCATCCGTTGGTTGGTGATGGAATCAACAAACCGGACGATGTGGCTCTGATGGGAAACTTCCACGTCGTCAACGCCTCGGCCGATCAATCGTGGGTGACCGTGGGTGAATGGATGCCCCGCCGCGAGGCGCGAGGAAACACTTTATTGGCTCGAATCCACTGGTCACAACCGAATGAAAACATTGCTTCTCTGAAGCGCAAATAAAAATATCTCTCAGAGAGTCGGCGATGAGTTACCGAGCATTTCGGCGTTCTTCTCTTCAAATTGTTCGAGGAACAGAGTCATGGCTTCAGATAGTTTGGCACGATTGATCTGAGAAATCAGCAGTTGTGATTCTTCATAACGACGATCCAGATTCGCCAGAATTGCTTTCCCCGCTTCGGCAACAGCAAGGGCATAGGTATCGTTCAATCGAATGGAAAATTCGTTGATGAGTTTTTCCGCTTCGACAAGACGATTGGCACGGATCAGATTGATGAGAACCTGCACTCTGGCCTTGTCGCTGTAGTCGGGATCGTCGGGATAATTCGAGACGACCGCTTGCCAGGCATCAAGCGTGTTGAGCTGTAAGGCCTTGAGATACTGTTGTGCTGCGGTCTCTTCGCGAGTCGTTTCAATCTTGTCAACCGGCGCCGCAGCGACAAACGGGTCGGGTGTTCTCATCACCCAGCCAATCCCTGCCGAGACGAGCAAGACGGGAATGACGCCGGCAATCAAAATTCCGATTTTTTTGCCAAGATTCGGCGGGGCAAATGTGACTTGTGACTGCGAACTGGAAAGACTGAATTCGCCGAGCTGCAACTCAGGAGAATCAGGATCTTCCTGAATCAATCTGGAGATTTTGCGAATCTCTTTGAGCACTTCTGCCGCATTATCAGGTCGATCTGACGCATTTTTGGCCATCAATCGACTCACGATTTCAATCAGCCGAACGGGCAAGTCATTGCGAATCGCGGCCAAAGGTTCCGGTTCTTCGTTGAGATGTTTCACGGCGATCGCCATGGGCGAATCACCATCGAATGGAGGACGACCGGCCAACATGTGATAGCAGGTGACGCCGAATGAATAGAGATCGCTCCGTTGATCGACCTTCTTCCCATGAATTTGTTCGGGGCTCATATAAAGCGGCGTCCCCATCGTCATTCCGACCTGTGTGAGATTGACCCCTTCGTTACTGGTCGAGAGTTGAGCGAGACCGAAATCGGCAACCTTCACTTCCCCTTTACGGGTCAGCATGATGTTTTCAGGTTTGATATCGCGATGCACGATACCGGCCTCCGCGGCCGCTTGAAGCGCGGCGGCCGTTTGTCTCATGATGTGCAAAGAGACTTTGAGATCGGGTGGTCCTTTTTTCTGAACGAACTCTTTCAGATTCGGACCTTCCACATACTCCTGAGCGATGTAATGAATCCCTTCCTCGTTCCCCACCACATAAACCTGAACGATGTTGGGATGAGTCAGACCGCCGGCAGCAGTCGCTTCCTGCTCGAAGCGTTTGATGAGAACCTGATTTTTCTCATCGAGTAAATCGGCTCGCAACACTTTGATGGCAACCTGGCGTTTGATCGAACTTTGTTCGGCCAAGTAGACTTCGGCCATGCCACCTTTGCCCAGGCGTCGCAAAATCCGAAACTCCCCCAGCGTCTGATCTTGAAGATCGTCTGCCTTCAGATCGCTCTTTGACGATTTCTCTGCGGATTTGCCGGAAGAAGATTCAGCCATTCAATCGAGATTCATTCTGAAATAAAGCGAATTCGGGAAACTCTAAAATACGTCGCAGCACTCATGATACTCAAGCAGGATTCAGGAAGAAATGCAGCATTTAGAACTGAAGATCGTTACAAACGGTCCGATCAGGTCTCGATTCGAGAGAATTGAGGCTGATTTTCTTGCGACGGACGGCGACTCCCGTCATGCTGAATCACCCGTTTGACGCCCGACCTAGAGGATATTGACCCATGACACGCTTTGTTGTTTACCTGCTCGTCTTCAGTCTCGTTTCAACTTTTTCTCTTTCTGCCCAGGAAAAGAGCAACCCGAAAAAGAAAATCGACCCGAAAACTTATGTCTTTATCGATCCTGAAAACGTTGATGAAGATTACGCCTATCAAGGCGAATACGTTGGCAACATTGATGGCGAAAAATCCGGGCTGCAAGTGATTGCCAAAGGGGGCGGCAACTTTGAAGGATTACTGCTTCAAGGGGGGCTTCCCGGAGCAGGATGGAACGGCGAATCACAATGGCGGATGAACGGTCAACGCACCGATGATATTTTGACACTCAGCCGAGAAGCTTATCGGGAAGTCGATGCTACCAAAGAAAAAGTGGTCGTCACCTATGCCATCAATGGCAAGACAGTACAAGTGAAATCGGCTGACGGAAAGTCACTCGGGAGTCTCAAAAAGGTCCATCGCAAAAGCCCCACTTTAGGGCACCCGGCACCATGGGGAGCAGTGAGCCTTTTCGATGGTGACGACCTCTATCAATTCAAAGCGGGCCGAATCTCCGAAAACGGTTTGCTCGAACAAGGGAGCTCCTTGCGGGATGTTTATCTGAAAGATATTTACGACGACTTTATTCTGCACTTTGAATTTCGCTTGCCTTACAAACCCTATGGTGTCGATCAAGATCGCGGAAACAGTGGCTGTTACATTCAGCAACGCTACGAAGTTCAGATTCTGGACACCTTCGGGATGGATCTGGAATTCAATCACTGCGGCGCGCTGTATCGGTATCAGGCACCCAACATCAACATGTCTCTTCCACCACTTCAATGGCAGACTTACGACATCGAGTTCAAATCAGCCCGCTTTAACGGAAAAGGCGAGAAAGTGAAAAACGCCTTCATTACTGTTTGGCACAACGGCGTCAAAATTCATGACAACTTTGAACTCGAACGCAAAACGGGAGCCGGCAAACAGGAAAGCCCTGAAGAGTTTGTCACCAAGCTTCAAGATCACGGCAATCCGGTCCGCTTCCGAAACATGTGGATCATCGACCTGAATCGTCCGATCCCTGCACCGGCAGCACACCCCGGTTTTGAGCTCTGGTCTCCCGAACATGTCGTCGGGAAATAACGGAGAGCGACATCGAAAAGTTTAAGGAGATTCGTCCGCAGTTGTGTCGGCAGGCGAGTCTTTTTTGCTTGGCGTCTCGGGTGTCGATGATTCGGTTTTTGCGCTGGCCGTGATGAACTCTTTGGAGTCTGCTGTGGGCACTTCTTCCGCCAGGAGTTCCTCGATTTTACGCTCTATTTCGCGAGCGATGGTCGGTCCCGTTCCAACTCGCACCATGTGAATCTTGCCGTCGCGACCGATGAGCACCATTTGCGGCAGGCTGACGACATGATATTTCTGCTGAAATTCGCTTTGTGGAGCAGTGATTGCCAGTGGATAATTTAAGTCTTTTTGGCGGGCATACTTCTGCAGAACGCCGAACTCTTCTTTTTGAGGGACATCTCGATCCTGCTCTTTGACAATTTGATCTCGTTTTTCGTCCCAGGCGTAATTGTAAAAGCGAGTCACCCCCACGACGACCAAATCTTCCTCACTGTACTTCTCATGCCAGCGCGACAAATGAGGAAATGAATCAAGACACGGGACACACCAAACCGACCAGAAGTCGAGCAACACCACTTTGCCCGCGTAGTCTGCTTCCGTCAGAGGCTCGCTGTTAATCCAGGAAATTGCTTCCGGCACGGTCCAATCAGAGTTTAATAATTTGTAATGACGTTGGCCGTCAATCACCAATTGTTGCAAGTAGGGCAACGAGCGTTTTGCGATCATCACCTTTTGGGTAATGACCCGTTCTTCACTTTCGATGCTGTTGATAAAATCTCGCGATTTTTTCAGAAGCTCGGACGCTCGATCGGGATGTGATCGAGACAGTGCATTGATGGCTGTGAGATGAGCATCGAGATAAGCGGCCAAAATCTCGGGATGATCTTGAAACTCTTTCGCCTTGAGCTCCAAAAAGACAAGCTGTCGATGGCGGGAATCTTCGAGATCATCGGCACCCGTGACATCTCGTAAAGTGACTCGCGATTGCAGAGCATTCGATAGGCGAAGTACGAATTCCGCTGAATCGGATTGTTCTTCGTATTCCAGTTTCGCTTGTTGGAGTTCCTCCATCAGATAACGATCCGCATCATCGTATTTCTTCAACCCGATGAGAAAATTGATCAACCGCAATCGAACATCGTGGACGGCACCGATCAGCAGCGTATCGGTTTTCTGATCACTCGACTCGGCTCGATGCTTGAGCATCGCGAGTATCGTTTCAAATCGTTTCTGCACTTGGTCGCTTTGCTTGGCGACCAGCCCATACCCGGACATGGCATCAAGGGCATTGGCCATTTGATGATAGAGTTCTGGTCGCTTCGCTGTTGCCGACAGATAGTATTTGACCAACCGCTCCATATGTTTGAAGGCCGCGGAATGATCGTCGATCCGACGATAGGCATAAGCGAAATTCATATGCAGCGAATGAATGCGGGCGGAATCAGGGAACTCGGCAAGCTGCTTGTCGAATTCGACTTCCGCAGCTTCGAGGTCGCTTTGTTGCAGATGTGTTTGTACATCCCGAATCGCCGTTCGTTCTTCGGGCGAGACATCGAGCGCCTCTGCACCGGTCACCAGGACCGGAAACGCCAGAATTCCAATAATTGTCAACAGTTGTCGCATTCCTCGAAGCTCCTTCTAGAGCCGCGTAGTTTAGTAGGAAGCTTGCCTTCTGGCGACGCTGATTTGGAGCAGGAATGGCGAAAACCGGCCTGTTCAGGAAAACCCCGGTAAGATCCAATGCATAATCACCAAAAGAGACGCGCAAGCGTACACTCCTGCCATCATATCATCGGCCATCACTCCCCACCCTTCGGGAAGTTTCTCCAACCTGCGAATCGGCCAGGGTTTCGAAATATCGAAGATACGAAACAGAATAAATCCCAAGCCCGCCGTGATAAGATTCACTCGAACACAGGCAAAGACGACGAAAAAAGCCACAATCTCGTCGAAGACAACGGCCCCCGGATCCTTTCGACCCAAAACTCGCGATCCCACTTCACAAATCGGGACGCCCACGAGAAAAAGCACCACACCCACAACCGCTTGGATTCCATAACCTTGGAAACCCGACTCGGGCAGCAATGATTGAATCGCCCAGATGAGTGGTGGTCCCAATAGACTACCAAATGTCCCCGGTGCGACCGGCGCGAGTCCGAGACCGAACCCAATCGAGAGCCAATACGCGAACCGCCGCACGGGACTCAAAGATTTCGGGCTTTTCTCGGAAATGGGACCGGCCTATCATTCGCGACTGTTTGCGGGACGAGGGTTCCTATCGGTTGCCTCTTCGTCTCAGATGTTGACAATAGAACTCAGGTTACAGTAGTCGTGTCGGTGACAAAAGAGCCGAACACAACTCTTAACGCAAGATAAATTACTGCGAGTCCCCTTTCGCCCGACGGGAGCCCCGATGTCAGATCAAAACGGCCTCAGCAAACTGGAAATTCTCAAACAGAGCAGCCAACAGTTGCGCGGCACAATTGCCGAGGAACTGGTCAATGGTGAAGACATTTTCTCCGGCGATGCCGTGCAATTACTGAAACATCATGGCACATATCAGCAAGATGATCGTGATCTGCGAAAAGCGAAAAACCCTGACGGAACTCCCAAAGGGAAAACATTTATCTGCATGGTGCGGACTCGCGTTCCTGGTGGAAAAGTGAATGCGAAGGACTTTCTGACGCATCTCGATCTGTGTGAGAAGTATGGCGATGGAACATTGCGGGTTACGACTCGACAAGGTTTTCAACTCCACCACGTCGTCAAAGACAATCTCAAAGAAACCATGCGGGGGATTAACGAAACACTGCTCACCACATTGGCGGCCTGCGGTGACGTGGAACGCAACGTCATGTGTTGCCCGGCTCCTCACAAAAATAATAAAGTCTGGGATCAGCTACAGGAAGATACCGACAAGGTTGCCGAACATCTCAAGCCCCAAACAACGGCATACGCAGATATTTGGTTGCGAGATGCCGACGACACGGAATCCGGCAATGGAGAGAAAATTGCCGAGTTCAAACCGGTCGAAGAACCGATTTATGGCGAACGATATCTCCCTCGTAAATTCAAGACAGCGTTTGCTCTTCCCGAAGATAACTGCATCGATATCTACACACAGGATCTCGGATTCCTGGGGATTGTCGAAAACGATGAACTCATTGGCTACAACGTGATCGTCGGTGGAGGAATGGGGACAACTCCTTCCGTCAAAGACACCTTCCCGGCAGCCGGTCAAAAGATGACCTTCGTTCCACGCGATCAGGTTTGTGCCGTCGCAGAAGCCATCGTCAAAGTGCAACGAGATTTCGGTAACCGCGAAAATCGTAAACGGGCTCGCATGAAGTACCTGATCTTTGATTGGGGCTTGGAGAAATTCAAAGCCAAAGTTGAAGAATACTTCGGCGGATCGCTACCCGAACCGCACGCTGCCGATGTGACGGGTGTGGAAGACCACATGGGCTGGCACGAACAAGGGGACGGGAAACTGTTTCTGGGAATCAATGTTCAATGCGGTCGCATCAAAGATGATGGTGACGCACGTTACAAAACCGGCATCCGAACACTCCTCGAAACCTATGGAATGGAAACTCGCTTAACGGCACGACAAGGTGTCATTCTCTGCGATATCGATCCGTCAAACCGCGACGCGATCGATGCCATTCTCAAAGAACACGGCATGACGCCCGCCGAAGAATTGACACTCCTCAATCGTTATTCCATGGCATGCCCGGCGTTTCCGACATGCGGGTTGGCGATCACGGAATCGGAACGTGCGATTGAAGGGATTCTTTCCGAACTCGAAGGAGAAATGAAAACGCTCGGCATTCTGGAAGAGAAGATCGCTCTCCATATGACGGGGTGTCCGAATGGCTGCGCACGCCCTTATGTTCCCGACATCGGCCTCGTAGGGAAAGCCAAAGATAAATACACCGTGTTCCTTGGAGGTAATGCCGAAGGAACTCGCGTCAATTACATCTACAAAGACTTGGTCCCTCGCGCAGAAATTCTGCCGACATTACGGCCCGCTTTCACTCAGTTCAAGAATGAACGACAAGATGGAGAATCGTTTGGTGACTTCTGTCATCGAATAGGTCAAACAGAGATGCAAGCCTTTGCGGAATCGTTTAGTTCCTGATGCTTTTTCATAAACCGTTGCGAGAAGTAAATCTCCCAGAAACTGTCCGGCTTGATTTATTTTTGATTGCATAACATATAAATCATTCTTGGTCGCAACCCCCTTGAAAATAAGAGATTAGATCGCATCGGATCAGTGTTTTTGCGCTTCCCTCAAAAAAAATGCTTGTTTCAGCAGCGTAAAGCCGATAAGTTCCGATGAGGTCTTGAATTTGGCCTCCCGAACGGTTCGCTCTGTATTGCCCATCAACTGTCAATTCTGACACGGCAGAGCACTATTAAATAGATGATCAATTCACTCTCGGCATTCGCCAGAGCTATTAAAACAATAACGACAAAATGGTCACTCAAACGAGCGACCAACTCCCCCTCAAAACACCATTGATTGGCTGTGAAGTTTTCACACAGCTAACGATTTGGATGTTTGTTCGTTCCCCGAACGAATACATTTATTGATTTTTTGTTTCTATACACTAAACGAGATCATGATGTCCAGACACACACAGAGACGTGGATTCACGTTGATTGAGTTACTGGTGGTGATTGCAATCATCGCCGTTCTTGTTGCTTTGCTACTTCCCGCAGTGCAGCAAGCTCGTGAGGCAGCACGCCGCAGCACTTGCAAAAACAACTTGAAGCAAATTGGCTTGGCGATTCACAACTACCACGACACTTATCGCGCTGTTCCCCCGCTGGCCAGTTTTACCCAGGGAAGCCTCGCAGCTAATAACGAAGCGGCCTGGACTTGGTCGGCTTTTTTATTGCCGTACCTCGATCAGGCTCCTCTCTATAATCAGATGGGCGTTTCGGATCGCACCCTTGAGGAGATGATTGTCGATATGGGGCCGGACCGTAATCTCGGTCAGACCGTCTTGCCAGTATACCTCTGTCCGTCAGACCCTTCTCGCGACTTGAATACTAGAAGACGTTTTAACGATGACCAGACCTACACCGCCGCCACTTCGAATTATGTGATGAACGGTGGATGTCGTCCCAGGAATGTTAACCAGGGTGCCAACGGTTGGGGCTTTTCAGAAATGCCGAACCGCCGACCTTCGCTCAAATTCCGTGACATGATCGATGGTCTTTCCAACACAATCGCTGTCGGAGAGCGGTCGTATGAAGATTGTCGTGCAGCCGTCTGGGTAGGAACGCGGAACTACAACGGAACGGGAAATGTTGCTTACCGTCAGTATGCCGCATGGAGTCGATATACAATTAACGACCTACTCGGTTTCGGTTCTGGTAACGACATCAGATGTGAAACTTCTTATTCGAGTAAGCACACGGGAGGGGCTCAGTTTTTGTTCGGGGATGGAGCCGTTCGTTTTCTCTCTGAAAACATTGATTCCGATCCCACCAACCGCTGTACAACGAATCAGAATGCCGCCAACATGGGAACTTTCCAACGATTATCACATCGTGGGGAAGGTCAGGTCGTCGGAGATTATTGATCAAAACAGGTTCTTACCAAATTCAAACCGTTCCACCGGAAAACGAGTGGAGCGGTTTTTTTCGCTTGATTTCGAATCCCATCACGACAGGATAAATTAATCGACCTCAAGATTCGGATCATTCGTTCTGTTCACACATTTTTTCATCTGCCCTGCGGGGGACATCCCACCTTGCAGAGCGCGCTCTTGGAGAGAAATTTTATGAAGACACCTACGTTGCATGGTCTTGTCTGTCTACTCACATTTGTTTTTGCTGGCTGTGGCGGAGGATCCTCCGATACTCCGGACACAGGACCCGTTAGTGGCACCATAACCGTGAACGGTCAACCGGGCTCCGGTTTAATGGTCACTTACCGACCCGAAAGCGGTCGCCCCTCATCGGGAAAAACGGATGATACGGGACACTACGAGTTACAGTACAAGGTGGATGTGATGGGCGCCAAAGTTGGCAAGGGTTACATCAGCATTGCCACCCCGGAAAACACGAGCGAAGGTTACAGTGAAGAAGGTGAAGCGACAGACAGTGGTGAAGGATACTCGGAAAGCGAAGATCCCATCCCCGCAAAGTACAATGCTGAAGCTGCTGATAATCCCGAAATGCAGGTCGAAATTAAAGCGGAAGATAATGTCTTTGATTTTGATATCAGCACAGAATAGTGATCAGAAAATCGTAGTCGGAAGGGATCACTCGATCCCTTCCAGACTGCGTGTCTGTTCCAGATTCAGATCGTGAGTCGAAGGTCGAAACTGCATGACCTTGGCTTCCACCCGCGTAAATTCTTCGCCCGGTCGTTTTTGCCGCCAGATCGTTGTGTAGCGATCACCCAATGCACGCAATCGATACTTTTGATCGCGCTGGCTGAAAGTCACCATGTCGGCACGAGCTCGAAATTGCTCGTTATCTTTCCCTTCCAGTTTCACATTGCCCGATGCCCGTAATTCCAACCAGGCATTCCCCTCGGCATCGGCTTCCGTTCGGGCAACATCCAACTCCTCGCTACGAATCCAACCTCCCTGATCGGGAAGCGTGTGAGGATCGATTTTCATACCCGGTTGTGCCACTGGGCCATACACAATTTTGACGCCATTTTCAAAATGGGTAATGCGTTGATCCAGATATCCGTCAATGTCTCCATTGAAATCAATCTGGAGATATTCCCAACCTGCTTTAGGATTCGACTTGGATTGTTTGGCATCAGCAACCGGTTCTTCAACTCCGGAAAACCCGATAGGAGTGCCGTCAGAAAGTCTCCATAGATACATCACTCCCGGACCGATGACCCGGGTTTGATTTTTCGCACGTTCGTAGACGAGTTTACCGAACTCCCCTTGTCGTATTTCGATCAACTTTCCGTCTTCGTACTCTTCGCTATCCACCTCCACACCGTACAAACACTCTAACCGATCAATTTCCGTTTCCTGGTTGGAACTTTTTCCGGGTTGTGAACCTTGGTCCTGGAAGTTGATACGACTATCCAATCGCACCAGCATCTCCTGACATTGGATGCTACTTTTACCAAGCTGTGTCCGAACGCCATCAAAAAATCTGGCATCCCGACCATCAAACTCCATCTTCTCGTTCCACCACACTTTCAAAAGTTCGGGTCTCTCGAGGCGGTTCCCATTCAGATCCGAATAGACTTCTTGCATCATCACTCCCGGTCCCGTAACCCAGGCACGATTCGAGGAACGATCGAGGTTGAGTAGATTCCCGGCCAAGCTCATTTCGACATCTGTGATTCTGGCGGGTGCTCCAAAAACTTGAATCACTTGATTCACATTGCCGGCATCCCGATTACGCATTTCGACACGATCACCCACAATTTCCAGAGGGCGCGATCCATCGAGTTTCGGTTGGGTCACTTTCACATTTCCCGTAGTGACGACCCCTCCCACATACGATTCTTCTTGATTCTCACTGACGTTGAACAAGACCTGAATCAGGTCGGCCCAAGCATGATAAGGCTCGGGAACTTCTTCGGGTGATTCGATTTTGACCGCCGGATTTTGCTTTTGATAGTTGACGGGCTGAACTCGTTTTTGGGAGAGATCCGTTTTTGTTCGAGGAGTCTGACCGAGCGCAGGAGTGGCCGCGGCCAACTGTTTGAACCAGACTTCCAGACGTTTGGTGGAACCTTTGAATTGAGGATGAGCCATTCGAACATTCCCAATCGCCAACAAATTTTGTGGCTTCATCCCATCACCTTGCCATTTCGCAGTGGAGGAGGAAGAGCGGGGTCGCGGCGTTACGGATTCCGTTTGCTTAATCCACAACTTGATGTGGTCGGCTGCTAACCCTAATTGTTCGCCGGGCTGCGTCACAATGGCTCGTTCGTCGAGTTCGATCAAATACAACCCCGAAGCCTGTTCCGGGAAAACACGAAGCTGACGTTCCCAACTCGTCCGCAATTCGAGTTTGCCAGACAACTCATCATAATAAAACAATTCCCCCGTCCCATCACAGACAACCGATGTTAGCTCTCCCTCTTCATCGTGTTGCAGCACGATCGACGGAGAATAAATTTTGGTTTGGCGTTGAGAAACGACCACTTGATCGGAAGGATCCAGCAAAGTCGCCACGCGCGTGATTTGATTGTAATGAAACTTGTCCATCTCGGCTTGGACACCGTTTTGCTGAGAGACAAACGTCACACGACGACTCACCGCAGAAGCATCAATGGCGGTTAACACCAAACCTTCGTCGATCCCCTGGAACTCGTCCTCGTCTTCGTCCTCGGATTTTTCTTTGTCGGGATTTTCTTCAACCGTATTCTTTGCGGTTGCCTGTTCGGGTTCAAACAACAGTTTGAGAATATCGCAGCTGAGCGAATCGGGCTGATCGGTTCCTGAATTGGAAAACCCGGACGGGGCCACCACACTCACACGATCCCGGAAGGTGGCCACATTCAGTTTGGTGTCGAAAACCAATCCTCCATCACAATTCACGATCAGCTTCTCGACATTGTCTGTCTGTTCCGGGTAAACCTCCAGAAAGACTTTTCGGCGAAAGGTAATTTTGTTGATCCCCGAAACTGCGAACTCTTCATTCGATACCCGATCGCGAGCAATCATCACATCCAACTGAATTCCGTCCGCACGTCCGCGATGTTTTCCAAATTGAAACTCCACCATTTCGTCACTAAAGATGCTGCTGTTCGCTTCAGAATATCCAAAGTTTCGACCAGTAATGATTAATCCATCCGGTCCGGTAATTCGCACTTTACCTTGCAAAGCACCTTCCACCGGACGGCCTGTGTCCGGTTTACTCATTGAAAATCGATTGGAAAACCGAATGCGTGCCGATTCCGACTGCATCGTCACTGGTCGATCAGTTTTGCTTTTGAGAACCATCGCAAACGGAGTAAATTCGATAGCGTTTTCTGAATCCCCATCACGATAAGGTCGATGAACCCAGTCGTTGAAGAAGAGATGAGACCGCGGACGGTTTACGATGTAGTCCGCATCCAATTCCCACGCATCCAACGACGTGACAAGATATTTTTCTGCCAAATCACGCGGTTCAGAAGGGCGTTGGGGTGCCGGCAGTGATATCGGAATAGAAGGGCCCAAGGTTTGGACACCGATCAACGCATTCATCATCAGCGCATACACCATGTAGAGGCCAAAAAGACCCGAGACAACAGATGTAGTAAGGACGCTGCGTGAATTCACATTATAACCTGTGGCAGGTGGGAACTAACTCGGATTATTCATTAGCCGCTGGGCGCTAGCCCCCACGGTTCATCAGATTTCTCTATAAAGCAACCAAAACCGGACGCTAGCGCGTTCCGGCTGATTTTTACACACCGTATTTTGACCTGTTTCCATAATTGCCTACAAACTCAAAAGCTACGTTGATTTTAGTATTGACCGTGAATAATCCTGGCTAATCTTCTTTTTCTTGAGGCATCAAACCGATCACATCCGTGATGTCAATCAAACCAACGGGATGATGATGCTCATCGATGACCGGTAACTCGCTTAACTTTCGATGCGTCAACAAGTCAACGACTTCGGACAAAATCGCCTCGGGAGTCGTCGTGACGGGAGAGCGAGTCATTACATCGGCAATCGGACTATCTAATGGTGGCTGCTCGTGTTGACTGAATAAACGAGCCAAATCGCTGTCGGTAAATAGTCCCGACAAACAACCTTGATCGTCTACTAACATCACGGCACCCGTCCTGCGACCGGCATCATTCACCGTGCTGAAGACTTTTCGAATCGATGTGGACTCGTCCGCGATGCGTACTTGATCGAGCCCCCGCATCGTTTCGCGAACGGTACGCAGTTGTTGCCCGAGACTGCCACCCGGATGAAACCGGGCAAATTCTTGTGGAGTGAATGAGCGCTGCTGACTGAGAACAATCGCCAACGCATCACCTACCGCCAACATCACCGAAGTGCTGACGGTCGGTGCCAAGCCATGCAGATCGGCTTCGCGTTGTCGTCCAATTGCGAGAACAATATCTGCGTTGGAACCGAGTGTACTTTGATTGCCACTTGTGATGGCAATGATGGGAACTTGAAGATCTTTGATGATCGGCAGTAATCGGCAAACTTCTTCGGTTTCTCCACTGTGTGACAATGCCAACACAATGTCCTTTTGATGAATGCATCCCAAATCACCGTGAACAGCCTCCGCCGGATGTAACAGGAAAGATCGTGTCCCCGTCGAAGAGAAGGTGGCGGCCAATTTTCGGCCAATCAAACCGGCTTTGCCCATGCCGGTCACAATCACGCTCCCCTGGCAATTGGCAATCAGTTCGACCGCTTCACAGAACGCTCCATCCAACGACTCTGACATCGCCAACAGCGCATGCGCTTCCGCCCGGATGATTTCTCGTCCAGTTCGGAGTTGCTCAAATGAAGAGTTTAGCGCACGGTATGAAGGTGCCGGCAGATTCATGACGATGTCATCCTTGACTGGGCGTCAGATTTTGCTGGGAAAACAGGGAGCGGAAGTGTAGTTCAGGTAGTGATTTCCGTCAACGTGACTAGCAAGCAGGCAATCCAGGTTCTCTGCATATATCAGGAAGGATAGGCAGCCTTGAATCCGCTCAAAACAGAGACAATTGGCATCATTTCAGACACTCACGGACTATTAAGACCCGAAGTGATCGAGAAACTTCAAGGAGTCTCCCGGATTTTGCACGCCGGTGATGTTGGCGATCCTGTAATCCTCGCGCAGTTGACCAACATCGCACCCCTCACTGTTGTCCGGGGGAATGTTGATTACTCGGGATCTCTGGCCAATTTACCGTTACACGAAGCCGTTGAAGTCGGCGAACATCTCATCTACATGACCCACATCCAGGAAGAAATCGACCTCGATCCCGAAACGTCGGAAATGTCGATGGTCATTTTCGGTCACACCCATTCTCCCGTCATTGAACAACGTGGCTCGGTCACCTGGTTCAATCCCGGATCAGTTGGACCTCGTCGATTCAATCTACCCGTCTCAATGGGTTTCCTTCATCTTCAGGAGGATGGCACATTGCGACCCGAACTACTTGAACTCGATGTTTGAGAGATCTCAAATCTTCCCCCTGTCAAAGTTGATGACATCATGATCAAAACATTTCTGTTCGACTTGGGAAATGTCTTATTCTTCTTTTCGCATGAGCGCATGTGTCAACAAATTGGCTCATTGTGCGGTAAAACTGGGCCAGAAATTCGTGAACTCATTTTTGATGGTGACCAAAATCTCAAGTTCGATCAGGGTAAGGTGACAGAAGTCGAGTTCCTCAATTGGCTCGAAGAGAAAACCGATTCGACACTCAATCTCGAAGAACTGCAGATGGCGGTTGCCGATATTTTTACACCCAACGAAACCGTGTTCCCCATCCTGGATGAGTTGAAAACACGCGGTCACCGACTGGTGTTACTTTCCAATACCAACATCACCCATATCGACTACATCCGTCGTGAGTACTCCGTTCTGGAGAAGTTTGACCACCTGATTCTCTCCTACGAAGTGGGAGCGGTGAAACCAGATTCAGAAATCTATCAGGCCGCATTGAAAGTCATCGAGTGTGAACCCGAGCATTGCTTCTACACCGACGATATCCCGGAATATGTGAAGTCAGGGCGCGAACATGGACTTCAGGCCGAGATTTTCACAACCACGGCCTCATTCGTCGAACAAATGCAGTCTCGCGGAATGGATCTGACATCGTTGCTGTAACTCGTCCTGAGATCAGAAGATCCGTCAGTTCATCTCTGTCATGCGGATCGGAGTCGGATCGGGTAGAAAATTCGGGGTTGTCAGGATTTGATGCCAAGACGGAAAATATTTCATGAATAAGGGTTACGTCACATTCGTGCTGCTTGAAACGGTAGAAATTCCCGCCTACAGTGACGAGACTGATCAAGTCGGCCTCTCAGGATGAAGATCGACCAAAAAGAAGATCCAACGGCTCGGATGCTGATAACGTAGCTTTTGCAGGGCGTTTGCGCCTTTTTATATATTTCGATGTGCCATTCATTTTGAGAAATCTCACCGCGAGAATTCTCTGAACCTATCTTTATCAGCGGGAAATTGCGATGTCTGAGAATTCTGTGATTGAGATTCGCAACCTCACGAAAATCTATCGAGACTTTTGGGGCCGACCCAAAGTTCGTGCCGTCAACTCGCTCAGCCTCGACGTGAAAGAAGGAGAAGTCTTCGGATTGCTCGGACCGAACGGATCGGGGAAGACCACCACCATCAAAATGTTGCTGGGACTGTTGTTCCCTTCCGAAGGTGATATCCGAATTCTCGGCAAGCCCGCCACCGATGTCGCGAAGAACGAGGACATCGGCTATCTGCCGGAAGAATCGTATCTTTACCGATTTCTCAATGCCGAAGAGACACTCGATTTCTACGGTCGTCTCTTCGATATGTCCTCTGCCGAACGGAAACAGCGAGCCGACGAATTGATCAAGATGGTCGGCTTGGATAAAGCTCGACGCCGTCAGCTCAAAGAGTATTCCAAAGGGATGACACGTCGGATCGGTTTGGCTCAGGCCTTGATCAACAATCCGAAACTGGTCCTGCTCGATGAACCGACATCGGGTCTCGACCCGATCGGTACTCGTGAAATGAAGGATCTGATCCTCAAGTTGAAGGCCGAAGGCAAGACCGTCGTGATGTGTAGCCACTTGCTGGCCGACGTTCAGGATGTCTGCGACCGCATCGCCATTCTCTACAACGGGGAATTGAAACAGCTCGGCATGGTCAACGAATTGTTGGCTTCGCAAGACAAAACACAAATTGTTTCATCCTCCCTGAGTGATGAAGCCGTCGATGAAATCAAAGCGGTGATTGCCAAACACAATGGAACCGTTCAAGAGGTCACGAATCCGAGGACCAGTCTGGAAGAACTCTTCCTGCAAACGGTCGCGGAGAGTCAGGCTCGTCCTGGACAACGATTTGTTGCGGAATCAGAAAAAACTGCCGACACGAAAACGGTCGACTAAGCCTTTGTTGCACGTTCTTTGCTTTTCTCGTTGAGACTCGTCCAACTTCTCGACAGTTCGAGGGATGGTATTTTCAACAGCGCAGCTCAGTGACACTCGGATCGAAAAAATGAATTTGAACTTCGATAAACAACCCATCGATATCCTCCAAGCTCTTGCGAACTGGGGGCTGATCTTCGGCGTTCTGTTGTGTATCGGTCTGGCCATCGCCTTAATTGTCTCTGTCGCGAACAACAAGAAGCGCGGCGTCTCCCGATTTTTCGAGAATCTGGGAGAGGGACTTCGAGACCTGTTCGGAATGTCTCCCAAGCGTCTTGGTGCGATTGCAACCCTGACCCTCAAAGAGGCCGTCCGACGCAAAGCCTTGCTGGTCTTTGTGGTGTTTGCCGTCCTGTTTATGTTCGGAGGATGGTTCCTCGCAGACTCAAATAGCCGAGCCGAACTGCAACTCTCCGTCTATGTCAGCTTTGTGTTGACCGCCATAGGTTGGCTCATCTTTCCTGTCGCGTTGATTCTCGCCTGTTGGGGATTGCCGGAAGATATCCGCCTGCGTTCGTTACACACCGTCGTGACAAAACCGGTGAAACGGAGCGAAATTGTCCTCGGACGCATCCTGGGATTTGCCGGTGTCGGAACATTGGTGGTCGGCATCATGTCGGTCCTCGGTTACGTCTGGATTCTGCGACAAATACCCGAGAAAGTTCAATCGCGTTTGGTGGCTCGTGTTCCCGTTTATGGCTCGCTCGATTTCCGCGATCGTGAGGGAGAAGATTCCGATTCAGGAGTCAACACAGGTGACATCAATCCTTATCGCAGCTACATCGAAGGTGCCTCCAAAGCTCGCGCGAAGTGGACATTCGAAGGCGTGAGTCCCTCTGTGTTGCAAACAGACCCCGATACCGAGGAACCAGCGCTACTACTCGAAAACAGTTTCCAAGCGTTTCGAACACACAAAGGGGTGATCGACGAAGTGCTTCACGGACAATACACACTCGTCAATCCAAAAACGAATCTGCGAGTGCAGTTACCGCAATTTCCCATCTATGAGTTCCGACAAAACATCTCCTGGATCCCTCAGAAGCTGAATTATTACAACGAAGAAACCAAAAAGACCGAAACCAAAGATCTCTTCGAGGATGTGGTCTCCGACGGCAAATTGATTGTCGAAACGCGTTGTACCGATCCGGGACAATTCCTCGGGATGGCACGACCCGACCTGTTTCTTCGCCTGCCCGATCGTCCCTTTGCCAGCTCCTTTTTCAAATCAGTGTTTGGCATCTGGTTGATGATGGTCTTGATTGTCGTTTTGGGTGTCACGGCCAGTACTTTTGTCAAAGGTCCGGTCGCCACCATTTTACTCTTGTCATTGATCCTGATGGGGACTGGCTTTCAACCGTTTATGGAGAAGATTCTCTCGGGAGAAGTTCGCGGGGCGGGCTTGGTCGAATCGGGAATTCGCATTTTGAATCACGGCAATCCCATTGTCGAAAAACCGGAAAGCCTGGAAGAGTCGGCAGCCGTACAAGGTGTCGATCAAGTCTTCACAGGAATGCTGTGGGGGTTTTCACACGTCATCCCCAACTTCAACATGTTCAGTTTCAAAGCTTATACGGCAAGTGGATTTGATGTACCGATGAAGGTGGCCGTCTTGCCGGCACTACTAATGGTGATTGGCTTTTTCATACCCTGCTTAATGCTGGGTTATTTCAGTCTGAAATTGCGGGAGCTTGAAGCAAAATGAGCCAACTCGATTCCAAGTCACGCAAACTTATTTACTTTGCCGGCATCGTGGTTCTCTCGATTCCGATCATCTTTCTGGGCATGCCTTCGCGCGGTGCCGAAGGGAGCGGGGGGAAGCTCGCACAACTTCGTGGAAAGTATGATCTGGGAGAAGCGACACTCGGTAAGGTCGACCCCTCCTCAGCAACCATGAACCTCGTTTTGCTCGGTTTCCGCGGCGTGGCATCGAGTATGTTATGGAAACAGCGAATCGAACAACAGGAAAACAAAGACTGGGCAGGCGTCAAAGCGACCACCGATTCGATCATCTTGTTGCAACCACACTTTCTGGAAGTGTGGCGTTTTCAAGGTTGGAATTTGGCGTTCAATGTCTCTGCTGAATGGGACGATGTCCGCGACCGTTATTATTGGGTCAAAGAAGGTGCCAAGTTTTACCAAGAGGGGACGGTGCGCAATTCCAAGTTCCCAGAATTGTATTGGGACACCGCACGTGTCATCGGTAGTAAAGTTGGTAACTCCGATGAGAAACGATACTTCCGCAAGTACTTCCTCAACGATCCCGATGAAGAGACGTTTAACGGTGGACCAGACCCCGACATCAACCCCAATGGAATCGACAATTATCTCGTCGCCCAAGACTGGTACCAACAAGCCAACGATGTCGAAATATTGCCGGGGATCGATCAACACATTCTCATGCGGATGATCTTCCGATCTTATCCTGCTCGCTCTCAATTCGATTTTGCTCAGGCATTACAAGACGAAGGACAGTTCAACGAAGAAGGACACGCGGCGTGGGAAAAAGCTTACGACATGTGGACCACAAAATTTGGTCGAGAGATTTTCATCACTCCCGCCGGTGGTATCCGTCTCGAATTTACCGACAAAGACCTCGAAGAACTCTCCGCTGAAGACGGAGTCACCATCGAGGAGAAACAGTATTGGACCAACAAGTATCAGGAAAACGTCAACTACCGTTACTGGCGAACACTCGCCTCGGCAGAGTCAGAAGAAGACGCTCGCGATGCTCACCGCAATATCTACGACGGCAAACAACTTTACCGCAAGCAAAAGTTTCAGCAGTCTGAACAAGACAAAGAGGGTGGAGCGGGCACAGAATCTTGGGGAGCTCTGGAATACTTCGATCAAGGGATGAAACAACTGGAATCACTCCTTCGTGATTATCCCGAACTCAAAAACGAAATGGCGGCAGTCGAAGAAGCGATGCTGGCTGTTATGTACTGGCGCAACATCTACGAATTGCGGGGCGAAGAAATTCCTCAAACTTATCCATTGCAGGATATCTGGGAAGGAAATCAGGGAATGGTGCCAGAAATTCAGTTGCAATTCCAACGCGAAAACACCTACTGACAATTGCCCGCTTCCGTCGAATAATTGGTACCGCCGAAACAGTTTCCCCGGTCTCGCAAGCCCATTTTGCCAGCTTGTACATATCCATCATTCTGCATGTTGACATCAGCGCAGCCGTACGGATAGACTCAACCCGAACGAAGTCATTCCTACTCCTACGCAACTCAGTCGCCTGCATCTAAGACGTCGCGCCTTATCGGTCGTATGTTGTTGATTCGGTGGAAGTCTATCAGGGATTGGTTGATCGGCAGACTGAAAATTATACAAGGATGAACATCGGCAATCTGCGTGCCTGGACACTGGCACTGATCTGCTTGATCGGAATTTTCGCACCGAATCTCTGTGAAGCCGCCACCCCTGACTTCGAGCCCGACTCAAGTTCTGTCGTGATCGGTTGGGGATTCTGTCTGGGGAGCGCACTCGTCGCGTTAGGCTTCGCGTTCTTCTTCTTTCGCTGGATGATCCAGCAGGATGAAGGGGACGCGGAGATGATCCGTATCGCCGAAAATGTGCGAGCGGGAGCACGCGCGTATCTCAATCGACAATACAAAGTTGTCGTGTTGTTCTTTATCGGGACAGCACTGATTCTGGGAATTGTCTCGTTCGGATTTAAGGCACAATCTCAATGGGTTCCCTTCGCCTTTATCACGGGAGGCCTCTTCTCGGGGCTGGCCGGTTGGTTCGGCATGAGAACCGCCACGTTAGCCAGTTCTCGGACTGCCGCCGCTGCCAAACTCTCACTCAATGATGGTCTCAAAGTCGCCTTCCGCTCGGGAGCCGTGATGGGGCTTGTTGTTGTTGGACTTGCTTTACTCGATATCTGCTTGTGGTTTGCCGCCTTGTATTGGTTCGTCGGCATGTCACTCACAGAAATTACTGTCACGATGCTTTGCTTCGGAATGGGAGCCAGTGCGCAGGCACTGTTTGCACGTGTCGGAGGGGGAATTTTCACCAAGGCTGCCGACGTCGGTGCCGATCTTGTCGGTAAAGTGGAAGCCGGTATCCCCGAAGATGATCCCCGCAATCCAGCGACTATTGCCGATAACGTGGGCGATAATGTCGGGGATGTTGCCGGCATGGGAGCCGACCTTTATGAGTCTTACGCGGGATCGATTCTCGCTTCAGCCGCTTTGGGAGTTGCCGCCTATCAAGGCTTTCCCAAGATGCAAATGATGATGTTGTTGTTGCCCATGATGATTGCTGCGGGAGGAATCTTTGTCTCCATCGGTGGTATTTTTCTGGTGAAAACGGAAGAGAATGCCGACCAAAGATCGCTGCTCAAATCTCTCTCGCGAGGGGTCAACGTCAGTAGTGTGGGTGTCATCCTTTTCTCAGCGGCTCTGGTTTATCTCACTCTGGTGATGCCGTCGCTCGATACTGATCTCTCTGCGGCACTCACAGCCGCGTCACTACCTGCGGGGAATAGTCTGTTCGGAGTGCTCGGATCCATCATCACCGGATTGATTGCCGGTATCGTCATTGGTCAATGGACCGAATATTCCACAAGCGACCATTACGCACCGACCCGTCACATTGCCGATCAGGGAAACACGGGGCCGGCCACCGTCATCATTGCCGGAATTGCGGAAGGCTTTCTGTCGGTTTGGGTGCCGATTGTCGTCATTGGAATCTCGATCCTACTCGCCTTCGGCTTCAGTACCGGTTTCGTCTATTCCGAAAATAACTTATATGCAATGGGACTTTATGGAGTCGCGATTGCCGCCGTTGGTATGTTGAGCACCCTGGGTATCACACTGGCCACAGATGCCTATGGACCAATTGCCGATAACGCGGGCGGTAACGCCGAAATGAGCGGCCAGGATCCGAAAGTCCGCGAGCGAACCGATGCACTCGACAGTCTCGGCAACACGACGGCTGCAACCGGGAAAGGTTTTGCCATTGGCTCTGCCGCACTTACGGCTCTTGCTCTCATGGCGGCCTATGTCGAAGAAGTACGCCTTGGATTTACCCATTGGGTCGAAGTATACGACAACCAGGTGGCCGTCTCCGAAATACCGGAAGAAGCGACCTTGTTCAAAGTTGCTCCGAGTGTGTTTGCGATGAAACCGAAGGCTGAGGGACATTTGGATGCCTACCTGCTGTTTCCTCAAATCGGAACGCGCGTTCCCGATTCATATGGGCAATTACGCGACACCAAAAAATATGAGCAGGTCGAAAATATCAATATTGTGGAGTTGATGGAGCATGGGTTAATGGTCAAAAACAAGGACGCCACCATTCCCGACTTCGCTCGCTTCTACAACATCACCCTCATCAATCCGAAAGTCCTCGTCGGTGTCTTCATGGGTGTGATGCTGGCGTTTGTCTTCTGTGCCTTAACGATGAAAGCGGTCGGCAACGCGGCGGGCTCGATGGTGGAAGAAGTTCGTCGTCAATTCCGCGAGATTCCCGGAATCATGGAAGGAACGGGCGAACCCGATTACGCATCTTGTGTCGCTATCAGTACTTCCGCTGCACTTAAAGAGATGGTGCTGCCCTCTTTGTTAGGTCTGGTTGTGCCGATTGTTGTCGGATTACTTTTGGGAGTCGGGGGGGTGATTGGGATGCTGGCGGGAGGTCTGACCTCCGGTTTCGCCGTTGCCATTATGATGGCAAACTCTGGCGGAGCATGGGATAACGCGAAAAAATACATCGAATCGGGCGCGCATGGTGGCAAAGGGACAGTCGCTCATGCTGCGACTGTTGTGGGAGATACCGTCGGAGACCCATTCAAAGACACAAGTGGGCCGAGCTTGAATATCCTTATCAAACTCATGAGTATGGTGTCTGTGGTGTTTGCGGGCATGATTGTCCGCTACGCCGTCAATTTTTTCTGATTTAGCACAGGCACATCGGGTTCGACCGGAATGTGCCGACCCGGTTATTTGAGTGAACACCAATATTTCTGATATCGAAGACGAAATCCTGCAGCGTGCCTGTGAAGTGGCCCGGATTGCGGAGGACCTGCGTGCTGGGGATGTCGTTGTTCTCGATCTGCGTCAGGTCACTTCTGTCTGTGACTTCTTTGTCATCGCGACCGGCGCCTCCACACGATTGATGCGGGCCGTGGTCGAAGAAGTGAATAAAAAATTCAAAAGCGACAAATGGCCGTTTCGGAGTCTCGAAGGATCTCAGAACGATCAATGGATTCTGGGAGATTTCGGCGACCTCATTTTACACATGTTCCAGCCGGAAGCGCGCGAACTGTACGACCTCGAAGGTCTTTGGGCGGACGCCCCCTCTGTGGACTGGCACGAAGTCCTGGGGATCGATAAAGATCGCGGTCTCTAAAAAGTTTGGCTTCATTCATGTGTCGGTCATGATCCGACCCCATTGCTTATCGAGGATCCCGCGATGAACGTCCTGAAAGAACTACGTCGGCGAGTCGCCAACTCACTGGCCGACATGATCGACAATCCGCAACCTTTCGCCGACATGGTCAAACCGGCACAAGATGCTCAGTTCGGAGACTATCAAGCCAACTGTGCCATGCCACTCGCGGGACAATTGAAGCAGAAACCTCGCGAGCTTGCCGAGCAAATCGTCGGCAAGCTCGATGTCGCCGATCTGTGCGAACCTCCCGAGATCGCCGGTCCCGGGTTCATCAACTTCAAGTTGAAAGAAAACTGGATTCTGGACCAGGGTCAGGCGTTGATTGCCGATGAAAAATTAGGCGTTGAAGCTACTCAATCGGCGCGAACGGTCGTCGTCGATTTTTCCTCTCCCAATGTTGCCAAGCCAATGCACGTGGGGCATCTGCGTTCGACTGTTCTCGGTGACGCTTTGTGTCGTATCCTCCGCTTCCGAGGCATCACTGTCTTTTCCGACAATCATATCGGTGACTGGGGAACCCAGTTCGGCATGATCATATATGGATTTAAACATTTCCTGAATGAAGCATCGTATCAGCAAAATCAGGTGCCAGAGCTCTCCCGTCTCTATCGATTAGTGAATCAACTCAGCGATTATCACGCCGCTCGAAACTCTTTGCCGGAACTAGAAGACCAACTTCAGCAACAACAGCAGCTTCTGGAATCCAAAAAGTCAGAACTTGATACCAGTGACAAAAAAGCCCGCAAAGAACTCGGCAAGCTCGAAGCCGCCGTGAAAAACACGCAAGAACAGATCGAAAGCAATACCTCGAAAATCGCCACTCTCGAAGCGGATGCCGAACTCAAAGCACTCGCCGATCAAGATCCCGAGATCGCGAAAAATGCTCGGCTGGAAACGGCCAAACTCCATCAAGGTGACGAAGAGAACAGACAACTTTGGAATCAGTTTTTACCCGCTTGTCTCGAAATGCTGCATCAAATGTATGAGAGACTCGATATCAACTTTGATATGGAACTGGGGGAAAGTTATTACCAACCGATGTTGGCCGATGTTGTCGAATCGTTGACCGAAAAAGGTTTGGCTTCCGAGAGTGATGGGGCCATGTGTGTCTTCATGGACGGCAACGCGGCACCGTTTCTGATTCAAAAGCAGGACGGTGCTTTCACTTACGCCACCACGGACTTAGCCACGATTCGTTATCGCATTGAAGAATTAAGAGCCGACGAAATTCTGTATGTGGTCGATGCTCGTCAAGCGGAGCATTTCAAGTTGCTGTTTGAAACTGCTCGCCAATGGGGTTTCGATCAAACCGACTATCGACACATCAGCTTCGGCACCATACTCGGTGAAGACAAACGACCTTTCAAAACCCGCTCGGGCGACACGGTGGGATTGGAAAGTCTGATCGAGGAAGCGATCGAACAATCGCGAAAGATCGTCGATGAAGCGGACGACTCCAAGCCGAACGGACCAGAACTGGACGAGGAAACTCGGCAGAAAGTTGCTGAAGCGGTTGGTATTGGTGGAATCAAGTATGCCGACCTCCGACACAATCGCGACTCCGATTACGTCTTCAGTTGGGACAAGATGCTGGCCAAAGATGGCGACACGGCGACTTACATCCAATACGCTCATGCACGCATCTGTGGAATCTTTCGCAAGGGTGAAGTCGAGCGGGAATCAGTGCAAAACGACGACAGCCCCTTGATGATCTCGGCTCCCGAAGAGCGTGCATTGTTACTGCAATTACTCCGGTTTGGCGAAGCGATCGAAAGTGTTTGCGAAGATTACCGACCGAATCAGTTGACCCAGTATCTGTTTGAACTGGCCAACCTGTTCAGCAGTTTTTACGCGAAGTGTATTGTCTTGAAAGAAGAAGACCAGGAATTGCGAAACAGTCGGTTGCATCTTTGTGATCTGACCGCGCGAACACTTCAGACCGGATTGCATCTGCTGGGAATCGAAACTCCCGAGAAGATGTGATGGTTGAAAGATTGAAATGTGGTCTGAAAGCACCCCGCGTGATCCGCGGTTTCAGAAATAATCGGGTGGCGGAGGGCGCTCTGCGTAGCAGAAGCCCCCGTGAGTCGGAAGCTTCATTCCCATTCGATTTGTCGGATTACGGCTCGCTTTGCTCGACTAATCCGACCTACAGATCGATATGCTTCTCCGCGACCTCGGCGCACTCTGTGGTTTCAATCTTCACATGCTCACGCCAGCGAATACTTGGCACTCCATTTTCTCTTCCGGAATTCCTGCCTTCCTCATCTACAAACATCACTCAATGATCTCGACATGATTCACGGGCTTTATGACCATTCGTTTGATTCGAGTCATTCGTGGTCAAATTCTTCGCCACAAAATAACTGGAACGCTGATTCACACTAATCTTCACTCATCAGGATGAAGACTATGCATGAGCGTTGATGAGTGATAATGAGTGTTCCCTTCTTCTCCATAAATTTTTCGGTGTACAACTTTGTTGCTCTGCGCCGCTGCGCGATTCTCTTTCTCTAAAATGTTGATTCGCAAGTATGTCTTGAAGTCATCTGGGGCTATGTTCGCGTCTCGATCTATGAAAGTAACAAACGAAATTCAACTCCATTCAGATTTGCATCCCGATGTCCGCCCCAGCCACACATCCTTTTGGAAATTTTCTTATGGGGCAACTACGTGATCCGCGTCATCCGTGTCCTACTTCTACCAATGATCCAACATTTTGTGATTCGTTTAATTCGAGTCATTCGTGGTTGAAACCACTCACATGCCCACGGCGAGCGAGGGCATGGCAACCAAAATGTTGACAAGGGCGCCCGTTACACGCTCGGTTTAACGAAGATGATGCGACCGGCACTGGTCTGGTGGACCTTCGTCACAAGTGTATCGAGATCTTTACCGACTTCTGCGGCTCCGTTCTCGCACACCACCATCGTGCCGTCGTCGAGATAACCAACACCCTGATCGGCGGCTTCTCCCTTTTTGACAATCTTGATTTTGAGATGATCGTCGGGAACAAATCGTGGCTTCAGCGCATTGGCCACGTCATTCATGTTGATCACATGAATGGATTGCACGGACGCGACTTTGTTCAGATTATAATCGTTGGTGATAATCCGAGCGTTCAAATCTTTCGCCACATGCACCAATCGCTCGTCAACCGTCATGTTTTGTGGCTTCTCACGATCTTCGGTAATGCGAACGTCAATATGTTCGCATTCCTGGAGCTTGGCAAGAACATCGAGTCCCCGGCGTCCGCGCGAGCGACGATTTTTGTCGCTGCTGTCGGCAATGTCCTGAATCTCAAGCAGTACAAACTCGGGAACGATCAAGTCGGTTTCAATGATGTAAGTATCGACTAAGTCAGAAATTCGCCCGTCAATCAGCGCACTACTATCCAGAACGAGCGGCATTCCACCCTTCAACTCACGAGCAAATTCCACGTAAGGAATAATGAATCGAAAATCGTCTTTGGTCTGAACCAGAAACGAAATACAGATATAAGTCAGAAAGAGGGTCGTGAGTAAAGTGACACCAGGCTGAAACGGATCATCGATCACCGGACCTAATGCCAGCATCGTCAAATAACTCAATAATGCGCCCACCAGCAGTCCGAAATAAATGGCAGAGATGATGTCGATTCGTTTTTTGCGAATGAGCAAATCGGCAATCGGAGCCAGTTGCGTCACACCCAATAAAATCAAAAACGCTGCGAATTTGTATTTTTCAATGACCAACACCGGATGCGGACTGACGCTGATATAGCTGGCAATCGCACCGGCACAGACCACCAAATACATTGTCCGCACGAGTAACAGTAACATAAAATATCCTCAAAATTTTAAACCATGTGACTCGAATTTAAGTCTCTTCCAGCCACCTGACGTCACAATAGTCCTATCAGACACCACGATAGCAATTCAGACGTGGAAGTTCGTCTCATAATACGACACGGCATGTCGCAATGCCAGTTCGTTACCTTTTTAGAAAAAGGCGTATCAGCAGAAGAATTCTCACAGGTTGTTTCAGAATAAACAGGCCGATTCTGCGGGCATTACCTGATCAATGATCTTGTGATCTTTTCACTCATCAGAACGACTCATCCCAATCGATAAACTTCTCCCAAGCTGTGTGATCGTCACTGATCATTTCGACTCTTTTGGCGGCTTTTCCGATTGAGGAATGTAAATTCTCTGACCCGGCTGCAATTTGTCGGGCGCACCCAAGCCGTTGACCTGTGTCAATGTCTCTGCCGTGGTGCCGTATCGCTTGGCAATTTGCCCTAACGTCTCTCCCTCTTTCACGTGATGGTATTGGTCTTGTCGCGATGTGGGAACATTTCCCAAAACCGCTTGCGGCGAAACAATCGGAAGCCCCTCCGAATCAGTTTTGATTGAAGGTTTGGATTCTGCGGGGAGTGTTGTTTGATCTGTCGCATTTTCCTCACGTGCCGACTCCTCCTGGACCTCCAATCGGCAACCGACGAGCATCACAAGAAGTGTTGCCAATACAGCTTGTTTCCTCATCGCGGCTCTTCCTGATCTCTAAAGACTATTGAACGGTGTATCGATCTGGTAGATTCTAGACTATTCAATTGGAACATAGACAACTCTGAATATCAGCAGGTGAGCGATATGAGCGAGCGTATCTCTTTGGAGGATTCCCTCACAGCACTGCGAGAAGCGGCACGTCAGGGAACCATCTCGGAATCGACCTGTAACAATACCACACGTTGGTTAAGCGAAGCACCGTTTGAACGCTATCAAAGCGGTATCATCGCGTTGGTCAGCCAGAAAAAATGGGACGAATTGACCAACCTGTTCTGGCAAGTGATCCCGTTCGGTACGGGGGGACGCCGGGGATTGATGTCGGAATTCGGTTCGGCCACCATTAACGAACGAACCATTGCCGAATCGGCCCATGGCTTGGCAACCTACCTGAAACAGGTCAGTTCCTCTGACGACCTGTCGGCTGTCATTGCCCACGACACTCGCAATCGCTCTCCAGAATTTGCCCAGCTCGCTGCGACCACTTTGGCCGCTCACGGATTGAAAGTCTATTTCTTCACGTCTTGTCGCTCGACTCCCGCGCTGTCGTTTGCCGTCCGTCATCTGGGCTGCGATGTCGGCGCCGTGATCTCAGCCTCACACAATCCCCCTTCCGACAACGGTTTCAAAGCGTACTGGTCACACGGTGGTCAGGTTCTGCCGCCGCACGATAGCGGCATCATCGATTGTGTCTATCAAGCGGGAGAAATTCCGACCGCCGATTATCAGGAAGCTGTCTCCTCGGGACAAATTATTGAACTGGGCGAAGAGATCGACTCGAAATACATCAATTCCGTGACGGCTCTGTCGCTCTCATCGGCCCGTGATATCACCGGTCTGTTCTCACCTTTGCATGGTGTCGGAACCACCAACGTCTATCGAGTGCTCGAAGAGGCGGGTTTCGCCGGCATTACCATCGACGAAGAACGAAGCCAGCCCGACGGAAACTTCACTCATGTTCCCGATCAGCTTCCCAACCCCGAAAGACCGGAGGTTTTCGCACCTTTGCAGGTCATCGCTGACAAAAGCGAAGCCGCCGTCATTCTCGCATCAGACCCCGACTCTGACCGCATCGGGGTTTCTGTGCGAGGCGCAGATGGAAAGTATCAAAACCTGACAGGAAACCAGGTCGGTGCTTTGATCACCGATTTTGCCATCCGCAAACAGCAAGAGAAGGGTGCCGATCTTTCGAAGCAGGTCGTCATTGAAACCGTCGTCACCTCTCAACTGATTGCCAAAATTGCGACCGAGGCGGGTGCCGACGTGGTTGCCGATTTACCGGTTGGTTTCAAATACATCGGGCAAACTGTTGATGCCAAACAGAGTGAAGGCAAGACGTTTCTCTTTGGTGCCGAAGAATCGCTCGGCTATCTGGCCGGTGATTACGCTCGTGACAAAGACGCGGCCATCGCCTCATTATGGCTGATGGAACTGGCGGCCGAACTGAAACAGGACGGAAAGACTCTCCTCGATCAGCTCGATCAGTTGTACGTGACTCACGGTTATCATCAGGAGGGACAATTTTCGAAGGTCTGCCAGGGAGAGAGTGGGCAGGCGAAAATTGAGAAGATTCTCAAGGCGTTTCGCGAAACTCCCCCCGGTGATATCGGAGATTTGTCTTTGAATCAGGTCCTCGATTATTCCAAACAGGAAATCCGCGAGCTCCCTTCCAACCGAATGCGATCAAAACTGGATGTCCCCAGAGTGGCCCTTTTGATGTTCGAATCTCCTCCCGGACCGTTCCGTTATCAGTTTGCGATTCGCCCTTCAGGAACAGAGCCAAAACTGAAATTCTACCTGTTCGCACAGATGGACTGCCCTTCTCTGGACGAATTGCCCGAGATCAAAACACGCACTGCCAGCTTGATGCAGCAGATCAGAACATCCCTGGATGAATGGTCAACAACCGTCGAAAATTCCTGAGATCGATCCACTCCACGATCGCACAGAAAGCAGCCTCACGACATGAAGCGTTTGTTGCCCTATCTTCAACTGATGAGGCTGCCAGCCCTCTTCACGGCCCTCACAGACACCTTTGCTGGCTGGATGATGACTCACTCCGACTTGGAACCCGTTTCTGACTTTGTGCTCATCCTGCTTGCCACCACCGGGCTCTATTTGGCTGGCATGGTGTTCAACGATGTCTTTGATGTGAAACAGGATCGCGAAGAACGCCCCACCAGACCCATCCCCTCCGGACGTGTCTCATGGATCAATGCAGTGATTCTGGGCGTTGTCTTGATGTCAGGGGGATTGATTGCTGCAGCCGCCGTCAGCACTCACTGTTTGACTTTAGCAGCACTCATTGCAGTCTGCGTGCTGGCCTATGATGGCATATTGAAGAAAACCTTCGTCGGACCAGTCGCGATGGGTGGCTGTCGATTTCTGAACATTCTGATGGCAGCCGCGGTGGGAGGCTCCACATTTGCTCCGTGGCAGAACACATTCCAACGGCCTCATTTAGGATTGGCGCTGGCGATTGGAATCTATATTACCGGTTTGACCTTCTTCGCCCGCACAGAAGCCTTGGAAAAAAGCCGGAAGAGAGTGTTGATCCTGGGTATTCTGATCGCCAACGCAGGTCTGGGAGTCTTGTTCTGGCTGGTTAATGTCTGGCCGGGAGACGTTCCCCCCACCAATATTTATCTTGGCCTGGGAGTCATTGCGTTGATCTTGAACCGTCGCTGGGTTCGGGCAATCTCCAATCCAGAGCCTCGCTTGGTGCAAGCGGGAGTCAAAAGCGGTCTGCTTTCGCTGATCGTGACTGATGCTTTGATGCTGTTCTGGAAAACGGGAGAACCGACCTATTCGTTCGTCGTTCTGGCCGCACTCCTCCCCGCCATGTTTTTGGGTCGCTTGATTCCCATGACGTGAATCGGCAGCGGGAACAAGCCTGACTTATCCGAACGGCGCTTGAAATCCCATCGACTGAAAGTCGGACATCGGCTGGTTGCCCGCCAACTTAATGGCGGCAATTTGATCCAAGGCCAACACCACCTTTCGCGCTCCGTGTGCGTCGGGAGTCCCACGATCAATCAGTACCAGCGAGTTGGTAATCAGAAAATCAATAAAAGGGATATTCTCATTCTGTTTGGAGAAAATCATTCCCTTGCGATCGATCGATTGAGGCCAGTTTTCAAACAAGATGCGCCAGGCATCGGCTGTCATGTCCATCGCATGTCCTCTGAGGTAAGAGAAAATTACATCTGACAACCACTCATAGTTAGCTAGAAGTCGTTTTATAGCTCCTGAGTGGCTGTGGATGACGGTCAGATCACCCACAGGGAATCATGCTCACTAGGGCATTGGTATCTACACAACATTAAATGGGA
>Ga0181597_10000270_pt1 | contig 56352 bp, 35 predicted proteins | sample 041ome_5_FD_148647 | JGI IMG/M metagenome (GOLD analysis project Ga0181597, IMG submission 148647) | Coastal salt marsh microbial communities from the Groves Creek Marsh, Skidaway Island, Georgia - 041403US metaG (spades assembly) | ecosystem: Environmental > Aquatic > Marine > Intertidal zone... | reverse complement strand
GGTGTTGTTTGATCGGAAAAATGCAAACAGCGATGAAAATTCGGACGTGTAAATTGGTGTTAGGTGTTCAGTTTCTGCTGAAAGAGTTGGCGGTGTCTATACAAAAGGTACTTTTCTACTTTTTCAAATTTGGTACGATTCGTCTTTTACTGCTCGCCGAGCCTCCGCGACTGAGTTCTTGTCTCCCGCCAGGAAGCAATGCTTTCCTAGAGAATTTTACATTCCCTTTCATGTCCTTTTCAATAACTTGCACTTCAATCTTCTGTCCTATAGTGAACACACCCTCCGCGACTTCCGTGCGTGTGTGAGCGAAATTCGATACGTGCATCAGTCCTTGATCACCGTTTGGTAATTCCAGTATCACGCCAAACGGTTTCTCTTCTACCACAATAGCTTCTACGTTCGCACCGACTTCTAAGAACGAAGATTTAATCGCTTCGACGAAGGCAAATGCTTTATCATGACTCTCTTTTGTCTTCGCGAAGATTTCAACCTCTCCATCGTCGTTCAATACAGCAACTTTTGCACCTGTGTCCTTCTCCAATCCCTTGATTATAGATCCACCTGGTCCTATGAGTTTCCCAATGAGAGATGGATGTATTTTCATGCGCGAAGATCGAGGCGCGTTTTCCTTCGACTCCGTATTCGGCGTTGAGATTGTCTTCTCCATGACGTCGATGACTTTGGCTCGACCAACGCTGGCTTTGTTCATAGCTTCGATTAAAATTTCCAAGGGGATGCCTTTCGGCTTACAATCGAGTTGGATGGCCGTAATGCCGCTTCTCGTTCCGGCAATTTTGAAATCCATATCACCTAAAACGTCTTCCAAACCCATCAAATCTGTCATAATTTTATATCTCGGAACTTCACTGCCGCTCGAAGAAGAAGAAGAAGATGATGATGATGATGATGATGATGAAAAAGGAGGTTCATCCATGACGAGACCCACTGAAAGCGCACCCACGTGTTCTTTCAAGGGAACTCCAGCATCGAACAACGCCAAACTCCCGCTACAAACGGCCGCCATTGATGAAGAACCGTTACTTTCCAAAGTCTCTGCGTTTATCCGTACTGCGAAAGGGAACGTTGATGGATCTGGAAGGGCAGCCGCAAGTGCCTTTTCCGCCAACGCGCCGTGTCCAACTTCTCTTCTCGAAACGCCGCGAGGCGGACCAGATTCGTTCACAGAAAAGCTAGGAAATGAATAGTGCAGCATCAAACGTTTGCTGGATGGTCCAACGAGACTGTCTAGCTTTTGCGAGTCTGCTTCTGCACCGAGCGTAACTGCGGCTAACGCTTGGGTGGACCCTCTTTCAAATACGGATGAACCGTGAACTATGGACGGCAAAACACCTACTTCACCGCGCAAGTCGCGAATATCATCCATGCCTCTCCCATCCACTCGTACATCGTCTTCGAGTACCATTTCCCTCATAACGACCGACGCGTTGTAAAAAAAAGCGCCATCAACATCCTTTTCGGACCATTTCATTTCTCCGTACTCTGCCAGCATTTCTTGATAAATCAAAGTCTTCAATTCCGCCATTTTCCTCCCGCGTTCGTGTTTGTCCTGAATTTTCTCGTCATATAATCCTCTCAATCTTTCCTTGCATCGCGCTAATACGTCTTGTCGTAACTCTGGTGATCTTCCTCCCACAGGTTCGGTAACTTCCTGTTTTGTTTTTGGCGTTTTGTTGCTTTCAATCGCTTTGAGATCTAACTTCCTTTTCAATTCTAATTGTGGCTCAATCAACGCCCTAGCGGCATCGTGCGCAGCGAGTAAAGCCTTTGCTACGTCTTTTTCGCTCACACCAGATTCGTCATTAGCGTGGGCTTCAATCATCAACGCTCTGTCGTAGTTTCCCGCGTAGAAGAATACCAAAGAAGCTTCGTCGCACTCTTGAAAGGTTGGGTTCACGCAAATTGATCCATTTTTCATGACTGCAACTCTACACGCACCGATTGGTCCATCCCACGGAATGGACGATATCGTGAGCGCCGCAGAACACGCGTTCACGCAAAGAACGGCGGGATCTTGATCTAAATCACTCGCTAAAACAATAGATTGTATCATAGTTTCTTGAGACCAACCCTTTGGGAAGAGCGGACGTAACGTCCGATCAATTACTCGCATAGCGAGAATCTCCCGGTCTTTTGGCGCACCTTCTCGTCTCGTAAACGTCGGTGGAATAGAACCTTTCGCATATGCACGTTCGCGATAATCTACGAGTAAAGGTACGAAGTCTTTACTTGCGTCGCCTTTCTCTCGCGATGCCACTGCGGTACACAGAACGACCGTATCACCCAAGTCAGCAACCACAGCGCCGTCTGTGAGCCGAGCGAGAGCGCCGGATTCAAATCCTACTTTAACGCTCACGTTTTGTTCGCCAACTTCGATGGTCGTTTCTGCTCGCGTTGCGCCGTAGAACCGAGTTCCTTCTTCTTTTTCTCCTCGAGCAGTTGTCAAAGGAGATGAAGAAGACGAAGAATACGAGCGTGGTCTGAATCTTGTTCTAATGTCATTACTGCTAGCACTATCGTTATTGCTGAAACTGTTTTTGGCTTGGCGCATAATCGTCGTCGTCGTCATCGTTCTGTTATTCTGCCCTTGATTCGCGAGAGTAGTTGTTGTTCCACCACGAGCACCAATCACAAATGCTCTCAACCTCATCGATGGAGAAGAGAAAGAGGACCATTCGTTAATATCATTGCTATTGCTCTTACTGCTGCTACATCTGCCGTTACTGTTACTGCTGCTGCTGCTGCATCTACTGTATGCGCCCGATCGACGCGTCGCGGCTCGAAGCATGTTCATAGTTTAAGAACGTTATGAACCCCTGCCGCCGTTTTATATTTTTTATGGAGCTGAAGCACAATTTCCTCCCCACAACTCACAGACAAGTGCACAATTACCTAATCGCGCGCGGAATATATTTCTTCTCCTCTGCACGAAGAAGAAGAAGAAAGTGACGACGACGACGACGACGACGACGACGCAGCAGCAGCAGAAGAAGTATTAATGCCTTCCGTCTCATCTAAATCTCCGTTTCCACCTCCCCCAGAATTTTATAAGCTCTACAAAAATAAAGACGACGACGCAGCGCCTCCGTTACCTCCGTTACTCCCAGAGCAAGGAGAAACGTACGAAACATTCGGTGCAACGCACGCGGATCCGTCAAAGCTACTCGCGCCCGAACTTCTGGTAGATGATCCGGATTTTCCGTTTCAAAAATTATACACGATAGTTCCGCACGACGACGGAGGAAGGGGCAACGAGAGGAAGAGACTCATAAACGCAAAAACCGAAATACAAAAGCTCAATAGGGAAACACTCGATCGCTTTGCGGCACTTGCGAATGATTTACAAAACGCGCCGAGTCGAACGAACGAGCGCATAGAAGAAATTGCATTGCTGTATAATAACTTGCATCACTTGCTCAACACCATACGACCGCTTCAGGCGCGCGAAACGGTAGCATTTATACTAAAGCGACAGATTGAAGAGAAAAAGCAAGCGTTGCAAACACTCCGCGAGAGTTTGAAATAGAAAACACACATAGCCATTAGCCAAGAAATATTTACTTCACATTTACTACAATAGCTGTCGATCGTTCCATTGCCAACAAAACGCGCCTATATTACAAAATGACTACAGACTAAACTGCTAATTTACGTCCACGGGTAGAAGTTGCAAAAAAGGACGAATCCGACGAGTGCGTAAGCGACGAAAAACGAGGCGAGCGAATATTTTGCTCGCTGACCCCATTCGTCGCCAAGTCGAGCAATTTCTACGTATGGAGCCGCTAATACACTCATGAAGCGCATCGAAATCTGTATGTGTGTCACGGTTGCGCACAATACGCAACTCATCAACCACAAAAGATCACCCGCTAACGCTGCGACCGGTGTTTCAGAAGCTTTGACCACCCGATACTTTTTGAATAAACAATACATCGAAAATAGCAACGCTGGACTGCCAATCAAAATATTTCCAATTTGAGAAAAACGCCACGACTTGAGAAAGCCGACGTTCCAATACTCCGACTGTACAAAAGAGTATACGTCGGGAGGAAACTTAGCGCACCACGGCCGGGCTTTTTCGTATCGCGAATCAGGCCCGCAAAATTTGTTGTACGCGTCATTTTGAACCAAAACGGTGGGCAGCGCGATGCATAGACCACCGACGACGTGTAATGGTAACGCGGTCAGCCTTTGGGACCAGTATTTTCTTTCACGTTTCACTGCGAACAACAATACAGCAATTTCACATGCCGGAAATATACCGAGTAAAACACCGTTTGAACGAAAGCTCGCCGCTGTTGCAAAGAAGACGTAGCTCGTCCCTTTATTTAACCAGTATCGCCAATCCAATTTATGTGAATGCATAGATCCTCGCGCAAATAAGAGAGCGCCGTATGTTGCAAAAAACGTAAACATTGCTTCTGTATATCCAGGAGCAAAATGAAATATTGACGCCGGAGTGAAGCAATACAGTAGCGCTGTAGTTCTCGCAAGGGACGCACACTTGTCTGCGAATTGAACACCTAGGATTTCCCCTTTCTTTGCATTCAACAGGAGAACAAACGCTAGCTTTTCCATGACTACTACTGTTACGATAGAAACCACGGCATTTAAAACCAAAGCGGTGGATGTTAAGACGCACATAGAAATGTCGCTGTTGCGATGGAGGAATCGTAAAAGAAACGGCAACGCCGGGTAGAAAGCGCGAGAGTGTTCGTATTCGTAATCTCCAACTTCGGCTATTCGTAAAACGTGAACAGAATCCCACACCGAGATGGATTGCATTCGAGTGCAAAACCCGTCATACCTTGGTGTTCTTTCTTTCAAAGCAGCATTCAAGTCGTTGGAGGGTAAAGAAGAACTATCGTAATCCGATACGACCGCGTCGAAGATAAATATCAAAGTTACGAATAAAGCTCTGGACAGAAATGCAAACAGCACGATATTCTTGCTGTTACGATATCTATTGTACGCGACAAGTCCGTCGACTACTTCTTCACCTTCTTCGACTTTATTCTTCTGCAATTTAGGTGTTGTCTGTCGACGCAACATACCGAGCTATTGATTACACCTTGTTTCCATATCGTCTTGAATCATAGATAAGAAACAATACCAGCTTCTCGTTGATATCATTTATCCAAAAATACACGACTAATCGTGTTATTATGTTCCTTGAAATACTCAAAGCGCGCGTGGGAATAAAACAATAAATGCCGTCAAGTCACTTCACTCAGATACCCACGTCAAAAAGTTTCTTCATTATCTCAACTCTCTTCTCTATATTCAACTCGTCGTGACAGTCATGAGTCGGAAGCTAAGCGGATGGGTAGACGAGGACGACTACTACGACGATTATGATGATGATTACGATGAGGATGAGTATTACGACGAAGACTATTATGAGGAAGACGAAGGTAGTAGAGCGTGCGGAAAACAGCATGATGCCGTAACTGTCTCCGAAAAGAAGAAAGAAAAGCAAACAACGAAAGCGACGACGAAAGCTTCGAATCTTCAACTAGACGGGCAGAGCTTATCGGTAACATCGCTTGAGAGAAAAATGACCTCGACTCTCGCGCTCACATCAGATGTTGGAGAAGATGATGTTAGTTCGTACAAACCAACTGCACAGGAGGAAAAGGCGTACGAAAACACGGGGAAACTTGATTTATCTGTAGTAATTTTAGGACACGTAGATGCTGGGAAAAGCACGTTGTGCGGTCGGTTATTAGAAGCTTTACATTCTCTGGATGCACGCACGCATCACAAAAACGCACGCGATTCAAAAGCAGCGGGTAAAGCTTCTTTCGCGTACGCTTGGGCGATGGATTCTCTACCGGAGGAACGTGCAAGGGGAGTCACCATAGACGTCGCTCGAGCACGTGTGAGGCTGGATGAACGCGAAGATAGATGGATACAAATTAACGATGCGCCCGGACATCGTGATTTTGTTCCGTCTGCAATTGCCGGCGCGTCGAGTGCTGACGTTGCACTTTTAGTCGTGGACGGTGCAATAGGAGCCTTTGAGAAAGGATTTAGCGAGAATGGACAAACGAAAGAACATGCAATCATGGCAAAAGCGTTGGGCGTTTCCAAAATTATAGTCGTCGTGAACAAACTCGATTCGTGCGCGTACGATGAGGTTCGATTTGAAGAAGTGAAGCGTCAGATTTTAAACTTCTTAACGAGCGGGACGATCGGTTACGACGAGAAAGATATAGCGATCGTACCCGTATCCGCGTTGGAGGGATCTAACATAGTTTCGTCAACTCAATTTATCACCGAGTGTGCACCCTGGTACAAAGGCAAAGAATCTCTGTTGGATGCTCTGAAAAACTCAAAGGCATCTCCAAAAGGAAAACCAGCACCTCTGCGCATGCCTGTTTTAGAAATTCTAAGTGGCACCGCGTCTTCGCACGCTCTGGGGAATTGTGCATTTAGCGGGAAAATAGAATCCGGGAGTATTAGCGTCAGGGATAAAGTCTTCATTTCGCCGGCGAATGTAGCCGCGACTGTGAAGAGGATAGAAAAAGGCTTGAATCAGCCGGTACAATTCGCTTCGGTTGGTGAAGTCGTGGATGTTGGACTGACCGGAGTTGAAACCTCAAGTTTACAAAGCGGTTCGGTAATTTGTCATCACAGATATCCGCTGCGTGCAGTGAAAGTGATCGAGGTTGACGTGAAGACGAGCGACGTGCTGAAACGCCCCATACTTCCCGGCGCAAAAGTTATCGTTCACGCGCATGCAGCGGAAACCGAAGCGACTGTTTCAACACTAGTTAACATTTTAGATGAATCTACCGGTGATGAGGTGAAGAGAAAACCTCTGTTCCTACCAAAATCAAAGTATGGAAAGCTTATACTTTCACTGGAGCAAGGTATATGTGTTGAGTCGTACGCGTTGAGTAGAACGTTGGGAAGTTTGTTGCTTCGATCCGAAGGCGAAACTATAGCTCGTGGAACGATAGCGAAGACGGAGAGGTAATTCAATTCGTGTGATTTGCACATCTGATGTACCCAGTACGTGTTGTTAAATTAAAAAATAGTATGTGTGTCTGTGTTTGAATGTGTTCTCTACTACTTTGTCTCTCTTTCACATTCGTCTTCTCTCTTTTTCCTGCGTGCGCGGTGCTCAGCTGCTCGCTTGTTATTATTATTTTGACTCGCTTTCTTTATTAAAGTATTTTGCGTTGTGATCATTATTTTCACAATATATCATACACAGGTTTAAGCACATGTTGTTATTATGCTTGAGTAGCTTCCCTAGTTCGCTCCTCGTAAATTTCGGAGTCAATTGAATCTTTTACAATAAATCTCCAAGTGTTCACCTCGCGCGACTGACCATATCGTCTTATGCGTCCAATCGCTTGCGTCTCGCTGGCGACGTATTCGTAATTTGTCGCAGTCAAGAGCGGGTGCACGAAGATTGCGTGATTCGCAGTGGTCAAATTTGCACCGGAGGCGGATTCATCCCGACCCAGCAAAAGAAGAACGCGCGCACTTCCTTTCTTCATGTCTTCTTGTTGAAACTCGTCGAGCGCGCCAGTTTGTTGGTGGACGGATCCTTTCAATTTGAGCGTTTTAATTCCAGCTTCGTTCAAAACATTGGCAACTTGCGCCATTAAATCCGTGAACTGGACGAATACCAATATTCGCTCTTCGCTTGGAATGTTGTTGATGTGATTGACAAGATCGATGAGTTTAGAGCCATGCTTACCGATCACTGAAACGCTGCCGTTCCCTTTCTTTCCTTGCATAGAATTTTCCGTACCGAGGGAATCCGCCGAAACGACGGAAGTGTCTCGCTGCGCGCAGTTGCAACCAGACACGCCGCAGGCTTGCTTGGAAGCGTTCTCTCTGAGACATGAGAGGCAACCGAAGTGACCGCACGTTGATAACACACCGGTGTGGGATTTCTTAACTTCCTTCGAGCAGACTTGACATTTCACGGTGGACGTTGCAACCTTTGCCTGTAAGTCGCGCACTGATTGAAAGAAGCGCAGAGATCGAACACGGCCTACGAGTTCCTTTTGCAAAGCAATCAGTTGGTGCGTATGTTCGCGAAGCTCCCAAGCTTTGTCGTTCTTGGATTCTTTCTTGACCTTCTTCGATGTGTACACTTTCGAAGCGTTATCGCTGGAGTCAGACTTGGTCTTCTCCGGAGCCAACTTGATAACTTTGTAATCAACTCTCTTCAAGTTCTTTTCCGTGATTTCCTTCTTACCCGAAGACGTGCTCACGTACTCAAGTTTGGCGTTTTGTCTGTGCTGGCCCTTGTACTCCAAAATCGTCGCAGTTATGAGCTTGCCTTCGATGACGAGTTCAATCTTACTGTACTGCGGAGGATTTGTCTTTGTCTCGACTTTTTTCGCAGCCTTGAGATCGTTATGGCGCAACACTTTTGACAAGATGTTGTGCGCCTCGGGGTCACCGACGTACTCTACTCCACCGATCTTATCAAATACGTTTTGCTCCCACGTGTTGAACTCATCTCCGCTTTCATCGTAAGCCTGGTCCATTTTCTTACTCAACGTTTTACACTCGTCTTGCAAAATACGTCCGGTACAAATTTCCTTCCCAATCTCCTCCAAACAAGCATCTCGCTGCTTTATTCGCAAGTTCACAATATCTTGACACGTTCGAACGGCAGTTCCGTCGGCTTCATCGAGTTCGTAATACGCGACGCGCTTTAACAAAGCTTCTTCGGCTGTTGCGGAGGAGCCAAGCACAGCAGCCAGTCGCGAATCGCGATCAGCTCCGGCGCCTCGTTTCTTCTTCTTTGCCTTCATATCCATGGATTGCAAATAGTGATCGAGCTCGAGCGCAATCGCTCGTTCTGCTGGGCGTAACTGCACGTCGAGTCTCGTATCTTTATACTTGATCTCGTCAATCTCTGCGATATTTTGACGCATGAAACGATCCATAAAGGTTTGCGCCACGGACCAACGTCTACGATGCCATTGTTGCGAAGGCTTTTCTTTGAAGAACTGAAACGATTCCGCTTTGGTAATTTCGGATTTTGTGAACCTCGGAACTTCATCGCTTCCGAGATTAACGCCGAGCAAAGCCGCCGTACTTTTCACGTCGGCGAAATCACCGACCGGTGGAGTGCCGGACAAACACCAGCGCGACTGCGTCTTGAGACCAAGAACGACTGCTCTGTCCGAGTTCTTCAAGTACGTGAACTCATCGATGATTGCACGTCTCCAATGAAACATCTCAAATGGGACAGACGTCATTCGACGCCAATTCTCTTGAACAGCTTCGGTTTCCAACCCCCAGTAATCCCTTTCTTCTCCTGGAGCCAATTTGCGCTTCGCCGCACCACTACTCTTCTTCTTTTTAGGCTTCGGTCTCTCGTCATCGAAGTCGTCATCGAAGTCGTCGACATCAAAGTCATCCTCATCATCGCTGATGTCCTCCGAAGCAAAATCATCGTCAGAATCACGCAAAGTGTCTTCCGATAAATCGTCTGCTTCGTAGTAGTTCTTCCGCGGTGTGTTGCGCGCAGAAGTTCGTTTCGAAGGAGTAGCAGCAGCTACTTTGCGTGGTGTTCCAGTTCGAGAACTCGGCAATGATCGAAGCGCACTGGAGGCTTTCTTTGGAGTCGTTTGCTTTTTCATGGGCGTAGACCTCGCAGAAACTGCACTTTTCTTGGACGGCGTAGCAACTTTGCTCTTCTTGATCGGCGTCTTCTTCGCAGGACTCATCGGCTTCTCCGCCACGGACTTCCGCACCGGATTTGAAGATACATTTTCTTTGGAAGCATACATCTCTTCGATGTGCATGAATCCTTCTCCACCGGCAGCAACCGTGGCAGCCACCAACTTGGCACCTTTCAAACGCTTCGGCTGCAAAGTGAGTTCACCGAGAACATTCACATTCTTCTTCATATGCTCCGCAACGTACTTTGCACCGCGCTTTGGATCAGTGAGTGCCTCAATCTGATCGCCTAAACCTTTCAGAGCGAGGTTATAGTCGGAAGTGAAGTGACGACCTTGTGCGCCGCTCTTTGGATCTGGCATCATCTTCGTCCCCGCAAGTTTTGCAAGTCGATCAAAGTAAAGTTTCGATCGGAATACAGAGGTGGCGACGATGACCACATCAGCGTTCATGACGCTCTTTGCCGTCAACGCAGACATATCCGCGACAGTTTTCACAACGACAGTCTTCAAAGCGCCTTTTTCTGAAAATTTCTCAACTTCTCGAGGCCACTGCCGCATGAGCTGCGAGGGCACAACCACGAGCGTTGCACGAGTAGGGATCGCTCGCACGGGTTCCAAAACTGCACTTTCCTTCTCGGAAGGAAACGGAATTTGATTCGCGAGTATAGCACCGATGGAAATTGCAGTTTTCCCGTAACCAACTTGATCGGCAACGATACCGCCTCGAACCATTTTCTTGACCTCAACTTTACCATCCATGCGCAACCCAAGTCTTGGAATCAAGCTTTCGGCGACCTCAGATTCAATAAACGGTTCTTTCGTGGTCTCTTGTTCTATCATCCAGCCGAGGGAGCGAAGTTGTTCGGGACGAAGCGGATACTTTTTGCTCCATTTTGGAGGTTGCGAGGCGGGCGCGTCAAATCTGTTTGATTTCAACTCAAACGACTTTGGTAACTGCTCGAATGATTTTTCGTCGTGAGAAACAATCTTCCAAGACGTATCAGACAATTCACCGGAAGTTCCCGCGGTGTGCATCGTTGGTGCCAAATGAGCCAAAGCGCGATGCACTAACGTTGACGGGTTGATTGCGATGAGAAACTTGCCCAAATCAGCTTCGCGTTTCCATCGAACAATGAATGGCGCCGGTCGACACTTGAGCGCTTGCTCGTACTCCGCCGCTTGTTGCGGGTCCTCTCGCGCTTCGACTTTGTTCGAACCATAAAATCTACTCCATCTCAAAGTAGGCGGAACGGGAGCGCATCTCGAACAAATGTACTCATCACACCCTTTGGTAGAGTGGTTGTTTGGTATTTTCAAATCCAAACCGTTCCATCTCTGCAGCGACTTAGGCATTTCGAGACGCGAAGTGAACCAATGCAATCTCTTAAACGTTTCGGCACTTTTATCCAAGCGGATAGTCTCGAACTCTCCCGTAGGCCAAGCGTGCTTGTCCACTTCAGCGAGCGGCACCGAGCATTTGACGACAGCCAACGCAGCGTTGCACGATTCGTTACCCTGCGTTAAAGAAGTCTTCGGCGAGGGAACGCTCAGGCACGACTTTGACGTATCGATCGCGACCATTTTCACTTTTTTGTCCAGAGGTTCCCATTTTCCACGGATTTTGATGACGATAAGGCCCGTCTTTTCTTCACTCGGACGCCATCCCTTGGCAACTCCGTCATTAGTGTCGATGTGACACGTCTCGACGCGGAACTCGTCGAACATTAAGCGGCGATGATTATCCGCGAACACAAAAGCATCGTGAGCGGCACCTTTATTACGAGTTTGATCGAGAAAGAAATAGAGAGGGCGCTTTCCTCTTTCTTCGCCATTCACTTTTCGATGTAACGAAGCTTGCGCCGCGTCGCAAGTATCGTACAAAACGTAATCTCCACTGATGTCCCGGTCGAGCTTCTTCTTGTCCGCATCATTGACGATAACTTGATATCTGCTAAATCGCTTCAGCGGCCAATCGTTTTCGGTGTTGAGAACTGTTTTCCCGTGCTCCATTCCGAGCGTAACTTGCCAAGAATCGACCAAAGCGCCTTTTCCAATAATCTGGGCCTGAAAACAATCCGCATCAGGAGTAAATAACTCCCAATTCCCGTCCAAAAGATTCTTCGCTTTTTCTTTGTTCAAAATCATTCTCGCGAGCGGTCGAGAAAAGATCTCATCTGGCTTTTGCTCTGACTTTGGCGACGGTTCAAAGATGATAAACCACTCACAAACCTTACCGTCGATCCGACCTTCGAGTTTAATCAAATCGTCTCCAGGACAAGCGTAATGAATTCGCCACACGTTCCCGCGCTGTAAACCGCGAAAAAGAAACTCGGCGTTCTCAACCGCTTTCAAAGCATCGACCCAAACTTTCCATTTTTCGGCGCTTACTTCTCCGGGAGCCATCTTCGCCTTAAAGCTCTCGAGATTGAATTTTTGAGAAAACTTCACCGTCATAGGTAACGCTTGCTTCAACTCCGCGCTAAACACATCCGGAGCGACGCGTTTCGGTTTGTATGCTCCGTAGGTGTGCGTAGGTCGTCCCTTGCACTTCACGCAGCACGTGTGATCACAGTTGGCGCATCTTTCGATTTCATTTGCCAAACCGCTTTGCGCTTCGCACACGCACAGTCGCGAAGAGCGATGCGCAGATTCCATCAATGCCAACACACTCTTTTCAGATTTGACATCAAGGTTCAAAAGTTCTTTCTTCAACGCATCTTCTCCGATAACCTTCGTATTTTTACTGATCTGCTCAGCTTTACTGATGACGTTTGTAATCTTCAGCTTTTCTTCCCTGGACGAAGCGGACAGCTTTTTCGCAAATTCGTTGTTCTCTTTGTGATTGGCGAGCTTGTCCACCATGAGCGTGAGCGCAGAGAGCATGCAAACGCCAACGACCGTCGTTGTCATCGCATTTCCAGCCAAATCTGACATTTGGTTTTCATTTTCGCGCGTCAACAACAAATCGTCTACCGGAATCCCTTGCAAAGCCAACGCTTCGATACCGACGAGAGGCCCACCTCTGTTGGTAACAAAAGGCACCATGGATGGCGTTAAACACGGGCAAATACCCGGCGCAACAGAACCAGTCGTACGATCAACATTCTGACTCAAGTTCCACACCAGAGTTTTGTGCATGGCGTCAACGCCGTCTCTCGCCAGACGGAGATAATCAATATCCATCAAATCCAAGACTCGATCCGTTTGCGCCTTGCCCCAATCGTTCCAAGCGTAATCCGGCAGTTGACAACCACCGTCCCAGTGCGTGAATGGGCGTTGCTGACCGAGTTTTTCCTCGACACGAGCGCGAATGTGGCGACTTTGACATCGCCCCCAATCGGTTTCTGCGCGTGTGTTCTTTTCGCCTGGGAGCGCCAAGTCTTGTCTACCTTTATTAACCCTGGGATCGTCCGTGTCAAAGAGAAATGCTTCCAACGTTGAGCTCGATGGTCGCTCGAGTTGCTTGACGACTTCTTTCCACTGAGCGAGTATGCCTTCATCATCGTCACCAAGAACAGCGAGGAGATATACGCGCGTGCGCGTGTGCGGGATGTAGTACCGCTTCGTATCCAGGCGAAGGAAATCAGCCGTATAGCCAAACGACGCGAAGTCGTCCACGATTTGCTGCCACGGTGCGCCACAGACGTTCTCGAGAATCACCACGGGTGGTTTACATCGCATGATCCACGCTTTCATTCCACGAAAAGTTTGACCGGATTCACCTTGTTCGTTCAACCCCTTTTGTTCGTTGTTCAAGTTCGAGTAATCGACGCACGACGTACCGGCGACAAGCATGTCCACATTCCCGGGAACGTCAACCAAGGCTCCGTACGCAGTATATGCTTGCTTCTCTTTCAATTCTCGAATATCTCTGAAGAGAATTGGAGGCGAAAAATTCCTTTCGATGTACGCCTGTTTGAACGGCTCAATTTCGCACGAGAACACGTGCTCAACGTTCATTCTCGATCCAAAGAGCTTCTCCGTGGCGTCCGCGATTTTATCGAGCGCAAGCAGCGGCGATTCAGTACCAGAACACATCGTCGCAACACGCAACGGTCGATGACTCATCTTTTTCAAAAAATTTTCCAACTTTGGAACTTTGGACGCCAAATCGTGAAACATCGCCGCCGGCTCCGAAATCACCGGTAACTCTTCGCCAGCCGCTACGAGACGTTCGGACGCGCTCATCCCCGAGGATCCTCCCGATTTCGACGGCGAATGGAGAGATCTATTTATGAAATGATGATAAAATAAAATGCAAATGCGGTCAGAATGAAGCTACACGTTCCGAGAACGAGTAAATGAAATAAAAACGAAATCACAAAGTGTGCGCAAATTTCACAAAGTGTGCACGCGAAAAAGGCGCAAAAAAATCTTCGCGTACCTGGACTGCGGCGTCGGCGGATCTGACTTCCCTGGACGTCGTCTCTTTGTTGGCGTAAGATTCTTACTCGGACTCTTCTTCTTCGCCATTAATAACTCTTCTTCGTAATCTTCCTCGTCAAAGTCATCGTCGGAAGAGTCGTCGCTTTTGTTGTTCTTCTTCTTCCTTTTCGTCGGCGTCTGCTTGTTGCCCTTCTTCTTGCCACGAGGGATTTTTGTCGAACCGTCGTCATCATCATCATCACCTCCAAGAACGACATCGTCGTCGCTTTCAAACCCGCCGTTTCGCTGCTGCTGTTCAAATTTCTTGCTCGCATCTGCTGCAGCAGCGCGTTTCGGCGTCGTTCGCGTGCTGCCAGCCTTCTCCACCGTTGGACTCGTCGGCGGAACAATTTTCTTCTTCTGCGTTAAATTTTTTCCTTTTTCCCCTTTCACAACGTCTTCTTCTTCGACGTCGGAGAGTTTAAGATTTCTCCGCGCTTTGGGAGAGGCCTTCACGGGCGTCGAAGTCGTAGAGACAGAGACCGATTTAGTCTCCTTTACCGGTGTCTTTCTCTTCTTCGTCGGCGTGCGCATCTCTCCTTCTCTCTGCGTTTGATTTTGTAAAGAAAAGAAATAATATATTTGCGATTAGATGCTCGTGTCGCGTAAGGAGACAATCGTCGCGGCGCGAAAAGGCGATCGAATTTTTCCCCGGTCATTAAATAATTGCAGAGAGAAGAAGAAGAAGAAAACAAAAGAAGAAGAAAATCAGATGATACCTACCTATTCTCCACTGTCTTCAGTCTTCTTAAATAGCATCAACGAGGGATTTTAATATATACAGATTTACAATATATACGTGTAGGTGCGCGCGCACAATTATATAATTTATGGAGGCGAGAAGAAAAGGGGAAATCACACACACCTCCTTTTTTTGATTGTTGATTTTTTTTTCTGTTTTTTGCGGACCAGACACGAGAACGCGAGAAAGATCTCTCCTTTTGTCGGTCGGAGGTGTCTTCTTCCACGCGAAAAAATTAGGTGATTCAATTTTTTCGATTTTTCCCATTCATTAGCCGGCGGGGTTTGGTTTTTTATTGACTTCATCAAACCTCATACCTCTCATACATTTGCTGTTTTCACCTCGTGCAAGTTCGTTTCAGTCGAGATAAAACCTTGCCTGAAACGCGAATCGATCGATCACGTCAAAAATACATAAAAGAATGGCCGGCATACCAGCTTCGATTGCGAAAGTTGTAAACTACGTCTCCACGAACTCAGAGGTCCTCCATTACGCCCTCATTCCACTCATTATCGTCGTCGGCATGCGCACGACGCCGAGACCGGACTTAATCTCTCTCTTGACACCCGTTTAGAAGCGACAAAAATAGAACGCGTTCGTTGATTCTTATCTTGGCGATAGTGATGGTGATGATGATGTTGATGATGATGATTGTAATTCGTGTTGTAAGTATCTTAAAGTAGCTTTAAAGAATTATATAAACTCAACGCCACACACACACACTTACACGCAAAAAAAAAGAATTTAGAAAGGGGTTCTCGTCGTGATGTTAAAACTTCAATTAAAAATACAATCTTCTGGTCAAACTATTACTTCTCCTCGTTTAAGCGACGATCGAAATCTTCCAACTCGAACGCCGAGCCGTCTTTTTGGCCTTTTCCTGAGGAAGAGAATATGGAATCCGCCTCCGACACGAATTTTCTGCTCGCCTTTGATTTCGCTTCCATCAGTTTCCTGCGCAACTTTTCATCCGGTCGCTCCAAACGCAAAAGTGATTGTAAACGCAACGTATTTCTTTGATCTATCTGCTTATTCTTCATTCCGATTCTAAAGTTTCGCAAAAATGGAATGGCAAAGAACAGCGCAGCGTACACTTGCAATGCTGGCAGAAAACCTCCAACGGATTGGACCAACTCAGAGTTACGATAGATGACTTGAGGATCCGTCATCAAACTGCTCAACCAAATCACGCCGACAAAGTTTGCGACACCGAGTGCCGCGGACAAGAATTTTTGGCTTGGATCGGCTAGTGAAAACGACCATCGCTCTTCTTTAGCCAATCCATTCGTGCTGGCACCGCTCCTACTTTTCAAACGATTTTGTTGTTTCTTTTCCAAAGCGGTGACTTGAGCGGCTGGAAATCTGTAGAAAATGTTTCCAGAATCGTCCATCTCCGGTGAACCTTGGAAACGAGTTAACACTGGCAATACGAATGATTCGTCGGAGAGTTCTGCAGAACCTTCGCGGTCTAAGAAGGGTGCTAACTGTTCCGCCGTGACAACCCCTCCATTTTTCGCGATGGTTTGTCCTATGAGCGCCCAGCGTTCGCGCTCAAAGTCATTGTTCGGATCACCGTCTCCAAAAACGAAAGAGAACACCGCCTCAAAAAAATTCATCTCGTCTTTCGCGCGTAACCGGTACGGTCGACGGTAATAGTATGGATCGAGGTACCACAAAATATCATCCGCGTAAAATCGTGGACCAAAGTACATCGTGCCTCCACCTCTGCTCGATCTTCGGTCATCCCGGTCGTCTCTTTGAGAGGACAGCAGTGCAAATATAGTGGTGTAGACGATAACGACGGATGCCACGAGCGTTGTTCCAAAAGACACACGCACCAGGTACGAAAGGAATTCCTTCACCTTATCAATCGCCGGTTCCGTTTTCAACTTGAACGACTTTGCTTGCAAAACTTGTTTGTAAGCGCTCGGAAAAGCGTAGACTAAATCCCCGTCGTTTGTAACCTCTAGAGATGCGTTTGTATCTGCAGCTAAAGCAGTTAACGCTTGCGTGGCATCGAAGAGTTGAATGCCTGAGGAAGACGCGACATCTCCGGCTGTAACTCTCCTATTTTGGCTTTGGTCTATGGCGTTAATCACCGAATCTCTGACGTTTCTTTTGATGGCATCTGACTCGATACGGCCTCCCGGTCCAGGCACTGGCTCGAAATCGTCATCTTCTTCTTCGTATTCACTGAAATTGCTATTGTTTTTGTTGTTATATGCTGCACAGATTGAAACTTTCCGCCTCACGGTGTGGATATTTGATGACGACAACGACGACGACCTTGATTTCTCATCGCGCTTCAGAGCTTGCCGACGCGGAGAAGAAGTAGAAGAAGAAAGAGAGATTTTCATCGTTGGTCTTCTGTGCTTTTTCCATGCGGGAGAGGAAGAGGTAGAGGTAGAAGAGAAAGCACCAGTGCCTGAGCGCGAGGATATCAAGTTTGGACGTATCGATAACATCTTTTTTGTGTTGTATGGTGGAACGAAAAAGAAGAACGAAGAAGAAAAAGAAAGGTTGAAAGAAGAGATCCATCAAAACAGGAGAAACTAAAGACGACGACGTGACGAAGTACACACTCTTAAGTATTTGTAAATACGTTTACACATAAAACACCACAGAACGAATCCATGCGCACCTAGATATACACATACACCTTTCTTTTTTACAATTCTTCTGAAGTTTCGTACGCCTTGAGCACAAGCGGGGCGTACACGGCGCCTTTGTGTAGGACGAAAGACGTCTGGGCGAGCGCGTGGATACGAATGGCCAAAGCGTCTATTTCTTTCGCGACAATCCCCGCACGACAGTTGTTCAATCGCGAGATCATGGTATCGCGAGTATTTTTACCGCCGAGAACTCTTGCAGTTAGCGCTTCTCGCACGTTTTTCAGCAAGGCCTTCGAAATAACATCTGACGATTTTACCGGGCCCTTTGTTTCTTCCTGGGTGCCTTCGCCAATCAATTTCAGCAACATGCGTTCGATGAGTGATATCGTGGAGATGTTTTGTATAGAACCAACTGTTCGAGCAACTTCTGTAGCAACATCTCTGAGTTTACTCGTGCCATCGCGCAAAATTGAAGAAACACGCTCGCTTAAATCATGCTTCATCTCTGACGTTACAGAAACGCCCACTGGGCATACCTGCTCCACCAAAGCGAGGCATGCGCACGACAACAGAATGCGCTGAAATGAGTCTTGCGCTCGATGAATTCGCGATGCATCAAAACGCAACGTTTCTGGTAACGCAGAGTGTTCCTCTCGATAGCAAACGAGATCGACAAACATCAATCGAACTACACCTTCACACGAACTCGCTCGAACACAAGCCCAGTTTACCGTAACACTTTCATCAGCGGTTTCAGTAAGACTTCCTACTTCCCTCTTCGAAGAAGTGGACGTGTCTTTTAATCCCGCGCGAATTATTTTTGGGATGTTGTGAGTGTTCTCGTCCCTCAGCATGGACGATTTATGCTTCAAAACTTCTCCCACGAGACCGCTGGATTCGACCAACGGCGCCAGTTCGCAAGCGCTCCTGAACAGCCACTTCTTGGTATTAGGTAAGGCTTCATCACATGGAGTAGCGTCGAGGCCGTGCAATTGACCGAATGTATCTTGAATCCAACATATAGCTGTATTCCTATCCGGGCCGTGCAAGAGACGACGCATTTTTTCAACGGCGACGATGATTTTCCCTCTGGAGATGTCCTCTTTGAGCTCGTTGGCCATATCCCACAAAAATTGGAGTGCTAAAACAATCGTCTCGGAACATGACGCGTTTTCTAACGCGCTCAATAAAGATTCACGTTTTGCTTTAGAATATGGCTCGCGCGCTTCACTACCGAGCGCGACTAGTAATGCAAACGAAGCGTCCAAAGTACTCGTTAAAAGTGATTTTAAGAGTGCCGTATCCTTCTGCGCAAGAATTATTCGAGCAAGGTCTCGCTCGTTCAACATTTCAAGCGCGCGTTGTGTAGTTGAATCGTTACGTTTCGAAGGCTCCGGTACGAGGGAGTGGATGAGAGCGACTAATTCGCGAATGTTCATCGATACGATATTGTCTTCACTGTTTGCATCGAGCGTCGGAGATTCTAAGGTTTCTCGAACCACGTCCCAGTATGCTTTTTTTGCTTGCACGTGTATATGGTGCTCTAGCCCAGCAGGTGATAAATCGGTAGTTGTGGGCGTACCTTTCGCTTCAAGATTCGACGCGCTGTCTTCCAGCTGAAATGGTAACCACGCGATATCTGCGAGTAACTCGTGCATAATTGTCATGCGCTGCAAGCGCTCGTTTTTGCTTTGCTCTAGATTTTTCTTCGCCTCTTCCTTCTCTCGCAATAATTGTTGCGAATGCTGAAAGCGCTGTTTGCGCCGATCTTCGAACTTCCTTTCAGAGGCGTTTCCACCGGATCTACCGAGTGAAGAACCATCTATCGAGTCTGCTGTTGATGTTTGCTCAGCTCTCACGCTCTCACGAGCCGCGCGTATGGCGTCGTCAAATCTTAAAACTCCAACGTCACCGCTAATTTCTCTCACTTTCGTTCGTAAGAGCTCTCTATCAGAGCACGTTTGTTCACGAATGGCGCTGATGTCGTCGGTCAGCTCTTCCACGTTTGTTTGCGACGAACGCTCGCCACATTTTCTCAGCATGGATGCCTCCATAGCTACGGCGATGCGGACTAACTCTGCTTCTAACGCTGTCGCGTCGTTAGTTTTCCAGATGCTGAAGGCTCGGACGTACTCGTCCCAGATTTCTGCAAACTGTAGGACTGCTTCGTTGAACATGAGCGCGTTCTTCGCGCCACTCTCAACGGGACCAGCGGAATTCAAACGCGTTTCAATAGTCGCATCAATGGCTTTGACCAAGCGCGCGGAAATGCTTCGAAGTTCTCGAACTTCGTACGGCTCCTCCTCCTCTGCGGCGTATTCTCCTGTCACTATTTCTGGGTGAGCGCACACCATGTAAGCACACATGAGGATACGCGTGGGAAATCTTGGGATCACGAAATCGTCCAAAGAGTCGATGCTACGATTGCGGCGTTGATGGTGACACGACCTGCTCTTATTGTTGGTCGGAGGAAACAGAAGTCGAAGATGTGATCGCGTCGTGATGCTCTGTTCTGCGCCGAGCGCGTTTAATCGAGAATCTAAGCATTTCAACCAGAGTCGCAATCCATCCAATACGTTTGCATCTTGCAGCAACGATACGAACTCGTCGTAATCCGAACTTTCCTTCGCGATATTAAACGATAACTTCTCGATTATACTTTTACCTAAAGCTTCCGTAGACGATCGACTCTCGGTGTAAACTCTCCAGAGTCTCTGAACCCGTTCGACTCGGTGAAGGTGTTGCAGGCGCTCTAACGCCTTTTCTGGAGATTGTTGCACTCCGCACTTGGCTCGAATTCCTTTCCGAAAGAGCACGTACGATCGTTTCATAGCTGCGCTGCGTAACCTCTCTTCGAGCATTTGCGACTTCTGTAAGTTTTTCTCTTGGTTGAAGTTCTTTTGCGCTTTCACCACATCTTCGTGACGGCAGTTGAACGCGTTTGCTTTCTCTCGCTTGCTTTGAACACTGAGCAAATGCAACGCCTCGGCTCGGGCGAGCTTTTGCTCTAAACACTTATTTCTGTACGCGGCGGTATCTTTATCGCTGTCTTCGCTATCGTTTTCTTCTTCGTTCTCTACGAAAGTACGCGACTTTCCCCAATCGTTGGAATCGAAAAATAAACGTCTTTTCGGCTTTTGTGAGCAAAAATCCTCATCAGCATTTCCCAAAAAAGGTTGTCTTGTCGTCTTCGTCTTCCTTTCACCTCCCTTTGGAGAAGAGGAAAAATCCCTCTTCGACGTAAAATTCACGGACTTCTTCCTTCGTCGAGGAGGTGAAGACATGCTGGACGCTTTTTGAACCGTCCATTCAAGAAAAGCCTGCGCGATTCAGAGAGATGATTATTTAATGTTAGCGCTCTATTCGATGAGAAGAGTTGTTCTTGTCGTCCGGAGCAATAAAAAAGAGGCAAATGCAATTCTATACCTGTCGCTTCAACTTAGCTTTTTCTAACCGGTGCTCGAACGACTCAGGTTTTCTCTGATGCTGCTGATTAAGGTCAAATCGAGACTTCAGACGATCTGGGAGTAGGAATCCGAAATCCGCCATTTTACTCGACCTCTCCTTTTCCGTCCGTACGAGACTATCTTTTCCCTTTCTTTGAGCGAAAGAAAAATTCTGTGAATTAACGATAAATGAGGCCGCCTTGCGATATGTTGTGATGCAATCGATTATCTTTAAATGGATGTGACGCGAGATTTTTTGTTGGCTGTGGGCACAACAAAAATTTGAGCACACGCAAAAACAGAAAGATATATCTATCTGTTTTAAGTTTAACTGTGCGTGACAAAGGACCCGACATACCCATGGGCTCTTCTTTTCTCCTCTCCACGAGGAGTGTCCGCGCTCCGACTGCGCGCGATTTTATATCACCCGCACCATCTTTTTCTCGTTCTGTAAAGTCGAAGAACATCAATACGAAGCTGGCGGTGATGATGACGATTAAGAACAGAATGAAAACAGACGGTGACGATGAAAACAACGACAGGCGAGGACGAAGAGAGCATAAAGAAGTGCTCAAAACCGAAACTTCGTCGAGAAGAGATTTTGTAGCGTGGACGGCGCTGCTCGTAGCTCAAAGTAGTGCCATGTTTCAGCCAGGGCACAAAATACCCGCTTTTGCAGGACAACAACAACAACAACAACAAACTTTCACGCAAAGGTTCCCGACGCTTTTCAAACCTTTTCTCGGGGAAGGAACGAAGAAAACGATAAAGACGACGCTGATAGAAGACAGATGCTGGGCACTTGAACAGACAATTGAATTGGGCCCTCTAGAAACGCCTTTGCGGTGTGTTGTCGTCCGCTTATCTTCCGGCGACTTGTGGGTACACAATCCGCTCGCGCCGACTGAGGAATTTTTCCAACTTGTCGAATCATGCGCTGAGAATGGTGATGGATATGAACCATCGTCGTCTACTTCTTCTTCCGCTCGCGTATCTTCGATAGTAGTACCTACATATGCTTTAGAACATAAAATATTTGCTCGAGACGCGCACGAAAGGTGGCCCGAGGCTGAAATATGGGTCGCACCCGGCCAGTTTTCTTTCCCTGTCGAGAACGTTTCTAACGCATACGTGTACGGCACAGACACAAACGTGTTTGTTCTCTCGGAATCGAACGATGAAGCTCAAATGTCAACGAAGCAACCCGCGTGGAGAAACGAAATTAACTACGAGACGCTCGATGTTGGTGCGTTCAACGTCGCGAACAAAAATATTCAAATTAAAGAGTGCGCATTTTTTGACGTCAGTACTGGCACGTTGATCGTTACCGACGCGCTCGCGAAGATTCCGTTGACACCATCGGTCTTATGTTCCAAAGACAAGCTTCTTCTCGTCTCAAAACGTTCGACGAGAGATCCCCAACCTGACGATACGCCGGAAAACGTTCTCACGGGCTGGAAGAAAACAGCGCTGCTTGTATCTTTTTTCTTTCCAGAACATGAGGAATTGGTTTCGGCGAGGGAAGTTATTTGGACCGACGGATGGGAGACGAATTTTGAATCCATATCGAATAGGTTACTCGTACCTCCGGTCGTTCGAACGCTTCTCTATGCGCAAGAACCAAAAGCAGTTCGTAATTGGGTCGATCGTGTAAGCGCACGTTGGGGAGAATCCATAAAGAGTATTGTTCCAGCGCATTGGGATGCTCCCATTGATGCAAACGTGGATGATTTTAGAAACGCGTTTCGATTCCTCGAGGACGATAGCATAGATCCGTTTCTCGATGGCGATTTGAAGCGTGGATTAGCACCAATAGCAAAAGCGATCCTTAAATAGTCGCATTTCTGTGATGATGTTTGTAAGCGTTGTAGGTAGGAGCTTTAAGGCGATTGCCAGTCTCTGTGCGTTATCAATGATGTCATTTTTTGCGTTTGGAAATTAAAATAATGTAGTGCTGCATATAATCATTACCCCGGTGGTACTATCCTCTCCTTACCCTCCTCGTTCTGCGTTGCCTAAATATGCCGGTTCAGTGGGCGCATACTTCACTGTCTCTAAAGCACCATTAGAATACTTTGCGCTTAAATCTGCCGTAGAAACCTGCTCGTCACGAGGAGGTATTTCATACGCGTCGATATATCTCCTAAACGGTTCCACAAATGTCTTTTTTGTGTGTTCTATTAAGCCGTCCGAGGTCATCATCTTCTGCGCAAACTGTGTCGCGCGTTTAGAAATGGACGCGCATTCGTCCGGATTTTCCTTTGCCCAGTTCACCCTTTCTTCTAAATTCGAGAGATCCTCGTTGAGCGGAATATAATGCACCCACGGCTGAATGTCGTCGTAGAACGAATCTCGCATCGGCGTTTCGTGATGAAAGAGAACTCCTGGCATGCCAAGAAACCAAAGCGTGGACTTCCACGAGGTACCTCCTCCACCTCCAAAGTCCGCGAGATACTTATACTTCGAATATTCGCACGCATCCATCTCATCATCAGTGAATAGATTGAATTTATCGTCGATGCAAGAGGATTGCGGTGCGTGCTCATTTCTGTTCGTAAACTTTATATCGAAACTCTCCGGATTCAACGACCCTAGGACGGCGGCGTACAATCTCGGCGGAACTCGCTTTTCCACCGTGTCTACTGGAGGTGAATCCAGTACAGCCTTTATAATGTCAGCCTTGCTCGCGTGGCACAGATTGGAGTTGTGCAAAAATTCTTTTCCACTTCCGGTTCCTACACTTTCATACTCTGAAAGATATCGCCAATCTGATCCTCTCCAAACTAATTTTGGAGTGAGCGTGTTGAACTTATCGATTCTTTCCGCGTTGCTACCGTACGATTCGATGTACATTTTATCTTCCGAGCATTTCGATGGTGAAGAAAACCACTCGCATTGCGAGTATTTATCCGGTTTGTACGCATGCGCAATGCAAGGGGTGAGTGGCAACGTCGGCGCTTGCAATAATCCCGCTGTCTTCGTTGGGTCCTTTGGCACTGTTCCAAAGGTAAATATTGGCGACGGCATAGAACCACATCCGCTGCTTGATCCAGCGCATGGGTTCTGAGGATAATCTTGTGTCGCCCAACCCAGGTGGAAAGGTAGGTTCGCGGCATTCGATGAATCGAATCTATCGGCAAACTCGGTCGAAGCAACGGCATACAAAAAATCAACCGCGCCGGATGATCTGTCGTCTACGTTCAAATCCTCATTGACGTTTTTTAGAGTCCACATGGTAAATTCATAATGCGATGTCCAGCTGAGTATGTGCATTGGCATTCGCGGTTGTTCTGGAAGGAGCATCGTTCGAGAATCCAAAATATCCTTGAACGATATTGAACTTGGCATGCTGTAACTTTCTCCCAGTCTCCCTTCTGCCCTTTTTTCTTTTTCTTTGGTCGTATCACCTTTGTTACTATTATTATTGTTTTTCATGTTGTAATTCTCTTTCTTGTTACCGACATCGTTCGTACGTCTCGTAGAGAAGAACGTCGCGAAAAGTTTGCTCGTCGAAGTCGGTTCTGTCGTTTCCATCGTTGATCCCGACGACGATAACGTTGAAATGGAGTTTTCTTTTTTTACTAATTCTTTGGTGTTGAACAGGTGTGGTTGTAGAGACGTCGCTCCGATCGTCACGGAAAGGACAAGCAACGAAGCTAAAACGCTCACGCCGAATACATTGTGCCATATCGCGTTTAAGAACGCGTCCACGCCTAAGTAAGCACTCCAACTCGTGTACTTGTTGCTGACTATCAAAGATTGCGATTCCGGCGAATGCGTTTGGCTGTACCTCATTTTTGTACGTTCGTTTGTACTCGCTCAAACTCTTTCCCGTCCTCTGAATTTATTACTGCTACTAATATTATTTCTTCTTCCTCTCAACGTTAAAAGCGATTCGATACAAACAAATGAATGCGAGATCAGCGCGATGACACTCAATGCGGCGCTTTTCTCCTATCTTTGTGCGTGTGTATATTCTTTACAAAAGTATGACGAGGGTATGCGCCTTCTCGGGGGAGATCTACCGTTTTTCTGACACCCTAAAATTTATAGTGTTGAAAAAAAAAGTAACCGCCCTTTCTATACCACAAAACAGACAGACGCTCGCGCGCGCGAAAGCGGGAGAGCGAGATAGAGAGAGCGAAAACGGTATGGTGAACGTGGACGAGGAAAATCTCACCACCGCGAGTGTAACCATCATCGAAGATGCTGCTGCTGCTGCTGCAACAATATTCACAAAGGACGATGTTGGAGGAGAAGTAGTCGGTCGACCACGAGACGAAAGAGAGAAACAAATGCGCGAACGTTTGAAAGTGCAGGCGTACTTGGGTGAACAATATTTCCTCGCCGAACACAACCGGAGAAAAGATAAGAAGAAGTATAAAGATGACAATAATTATATTGCTGACTGGTTTTCGACTGAAGACGAGACATTCGTCGTCGCCACGAGAGCGTCCAATCCAAAGTTCCCAGCGAGCGCTTTCTCCCAGTTTTCCGAAAACGAGAATATCGTTCAGAATACGAGGCGAACAACAACGACAACAACAACGACAACAACAAAAACAAACAAACAGGTGTACTTCTCGCCGCCGCAAAATCTTGAAGACATACAAGGAACCTTACCTTCACAGAGTGGTATCGCTTCGCACATGGTGTGCCGATGCGATGAGGCGAGTCAATACGTTACCATCAATCCAGATGCGCGCGGGAAGTGGGAAGGCGAAGGCGGGAGGAAACAGTATGCCCAGAGGTGTCCGGTGCACTTCCCATTCGCGTGGACATGGAAAGTGGACGTGAACACCGGGCCAATGAAAGGTGAGGCTTGGATGTCTGCAGCGCGGATGCGTGATCAACGTGCGAAGGAGGTTACGTGGGAAGTGCGGGAATTAGAGCGACGAAGACTGGCGCTTAAGAGTATTTACGATGAAGAAAACAAACACCACCCTATGAATTATGAAATGCAAACCGAGAAGAAACGCGACGAAAAAGAACACAGCGAAGATGCTCCAGACAAGTGGAAAGATGAAAAAAACGTGGATCGAGAAAGAACTAGTGTCAGTAATAGTACAACGAGTACTACCAACATGTTTGCGAGAGTTGTGGATGTGTTGGAGTCAATCGGTCACAATGTCTTTGGAGAAGACGATGACGAGGAGTACAACGGCGAGGATGACGACGACGAAGTAAGAAGACGAAGACAAAACGACCAAACGATCGTTCGAGACGTGCGTAATGCGAGAGAGTTCGCACAGTTTATCAGAGATGAGGGTGCTTTGAAGTATCTTTCGTCGTCGTCGGCGTCTTCGTCACCTAGAAAAATTAGTGCAAAAGTAATCAAAAATCCAAACGGAATCGCCGACCGGGCCACGAAAGAGCGGTTGCTTGACGCATCAAAAAATTCCGTGCAATTCTCACGGTTAGAAGGTGAACCAGGCTACGTTGTATATGAAACAAATTTCAATTACTACGTAGTCACGCACGACGCGAGCTTGAGTAATTGGATTTATGCCAAACTCGATCGTACGAGTTCGCGAATGCGTATTGAAGAAGGCAGGCGGAAGAGAACGGAGACTGAAATGAACGCGTTTTTGCAAGAGGTGAAAAAGAATGAAGGTGCGGTAGTGAAATTAAGCGCCGGTGCCGGTTTAGTCGTTTTCATCGAGTTCGCCGGGCAGGAAGAAGGGTTGACGATAGATCCCGTTGAAGTTGAAGACGTGTTGAGGAATCCAGAGGGTACTATTTTACGGGATGAACTCAAATTTCGAGAGAAAATGCGACGAATGCAAGAATTCAACTTGAATTACTTACACATTGAGCGCGTATATCCGGACAAGTGGGGTGCAAATGGAGCACAATTCGGCGTGAAGAAGGATTGTGTCGTCTTTAGTGGTGCAGATTGCGTACGAGTTCCGAGCAAAGCGAACGCGGAGCGCGCCGCTTTGATGAACATGCACCGAACGGTTGAAGCAGCTGCTTTCGCCGAGGAATCTCGCTTGAAAGCTAAAGATCGCGAAGAAGCTTTCAAGGCGCGCCTTTTGATAAACGGTGGAGAGGTTCTCAATCGAGGATCGGGAAGCGGATCGAACCAAAAGTGGGTATACAGAAATGGTCGAAAATTGAAAAAAATAGCAAACGCAAAGCCGAAGCCACCGCCGTTGTACGGAAACAAAGATTTTAGGGGTAACGGTCTCATTGTCGACTCAAAATCACCCTCGTCTAGCAATAGCGTGACTAATAAGCTACTAGGGTCGCTGGAGCAATCGTTGTTCGGTAAACGAGTCGCTGATAAACTTTTTGAAGACGACGACGAGCTCTCCTCCTGGGAAGGAACGCCGGTAGGTGTTCGGATTTTACCAGACTTTGTCGCGCACAGCTACATCAAGCCTGGTGACGTTCGAAACGTCAAAAGATTGAACATGCAAATCTATCGAACGAAACTTTTGTCTGAAACGGAATCGATTGCGAACTTCTTCGTGCCTCTTCTCGAGACGGTATTGAATGCGGTTTCGCCGCGGTTTTTAAAGAGAGATGCGCTCGACGACGACGACGACTACGTAGACGAGGACAAAATTGATATCGTGCAGAAATATCTTTACTCAGATTCGAGAATACCTTTGGGAACGCGTTTGGTCAAGTTACGTTTTCGCTGCTATTCCAGGCACGAAGGCGAACCGAGACGCGTTCAATGATAGTAATGGTAGTAATGATAGTAATGGTAGTAGTAGTAGTACAATGTAGTTTCTTTTTTTACAAGTTTAGTGCGAGCAGTTTTAATGGGAATAGTTTTAGCAGGACAATAAACATGCGCGTTCTGAGCGATGATAACGCACGATGACGTAACTGACATTCATTCTAATCCTCCTTGACGATGCCGCCGGACGACATAGTCGGAATAGAGCGGAAGCGAGTCGTAGTTGAAAAAATCTTCCTCTTCCTCTTTTTCGCGCCGCTGTTGATTTTGTTTTTTGGGCTGAGCTGCTGCTGCTGTTGCTGCTGCTGCTGCTCTCGACGACCTTTTGTTCACTTTTCGTCGCTGCAATTGAAAACTGAGCTCCTCAACTGCTCGTCTCAAACGTCTATTTTCTTCCTCGGTCGCGTGTGCTTTATCCAACGCGTGTTCGAGTTCCTTCGACCCGCGCGCACACGCACCTTCTTCGTCCTGTTTTCTCACGTCGTGGACGTTTTTTCCTGTCGTCTCCTCTCGTTTCGCGTGACAAATTTCGGCATATCTGTGCCAGAAAGATTGCATCTCCGAGTCGAAAGATACTACTTCATCGAGACGATGTTCAGCAGACATGTGAATAAGTATCTATCGTCTTCTATCTCCTGATAAATCATTATTGCGCGCGCGTTGTGTGTGAGAAGCAAACGCGTTCATACTTCTTTTTTTCTCGTCGTTGTGTTTTTGTGTGTGTCAGTTTCTCTGATGTCGCTTTTTTTTTTGAATTTTTCAGAATTTGCATGTCACACATGTCAGATGTCAATCAGACCTTCTCTCATCTCATTGCTGCTTCAGCTGTTTGCTTCATTTTTTTTGTGGCACACAACCTAAATAATATGATTTCCTCCCTCGTTCAAGGCTACGGGAGCGAGGACGACGCGAGCGACGAGGGAAAGGAAGAAGATAAGAAGCACGAAGAGAAGGAAACAGAAAGAAAAGAAGAAGAAGAAGAAGAAGAAGAAGAAGAAGAAGAACGCGATGACAAAGCAAGGGAGCGACATCAACGTCGTCGACGACGTCCACTCAGCGTTCCTTCAGCGTTCGAAAAAAGAAGCAGAAATTTCGACAGTAATAACAACCGCCAGGAGAAGAGGAAGGAAGAAGTCAGTGCCGAGATACAAGCGCGAGTGGAGAAGTATTTGGAGGCAAAAAGAACGACTCATCTGAATATAAACAGTCAGCTCAGGGAACCTAAAGGGTTTCGCAACCCTAGTTTCCTTCAATCTGTCGTAGAACACTTTGGCGTGAAGCAAGATGGAAGTGAACTCCCGGGACGACGAAACGAGAAAGAGCAAGAAGAGGAAGAAGATTTGTACGAGAACATAGCAGCGAGGCAAAGAGCGGAGGCGGAAGTTAGACTTAGAACTAGAAAGAATATAAGTTTTGTCCAGCAGAAAGAGGAAAATTACGGTGCAGATACGCAGGAATTGATAGATAAGGCGAGGGAGCAAGCTCGTTTGTTAAACGCGAGGATGGCGGCCAAGCAAAGATGAAGAAACGCGCTCTTTCTTCATCTTCTTGTGATTGTACTTTTTTTAGTAGTAGTATTGTTATCGCTTACCCGGCACAGGTAGTATTTGTAGCTATTCATTCTCTAATGCTCCCTAGGATGCTTTCGTTTGATCGTCATCATCATTTCCTTTTTCTTTTTCTTCTTCTTCATCTTCGGAGTCGACGAGAGCCGTACCAGGGTGTTCGCCTTCTTGAGGTACCCACAATCCACTGTCAACCATTCTTCGCATGTAAAACTTGGCATCCTTCATTGAAAGACCGTTGACGTATTCACGAAGCGCTTCAACGTTACCGGATTCAAACGCCGTTTGCATTTCTTCAGGCAAGCTCTCGAAAACTTCAATCGGATCGAGGCCTCCCGGTCCTAATGGTGGCTTTTCTATTTCTTCTACTGTTTGGGTGGTCCCGCCCGTTTTTTGTGCTTCTGCTTCTTCTATTTTTTTCTTTGCCGCGCGTTCGATGAGCTTTTCGACGTAATCTGCCTCGGCGAGCTCGTACTCGCGAAGCACTTTTTCGTCGTTTTCTAGCAAACGCACGAAAAACGGTTTGTACTGATCGAGCATAGTTCTTTTGTTTGCAGTCGCAAAATCAGAAATAGATTTCAACGCAAAACCTGCTTTTGCCGTACTACGTACCTTATCTCGACCAACGACGCCGTCCATTTCTTCGTACAAAGCTTTGAGCAAAAGGTATCCGAGCGCGTGTTCGCACACCAAGTATGTGTGTTTTGAGAGATATGCCTCTATGCGCGCGTATGGATTCTTGTTTTGACTTTTCGTTTCTTTGTCTCCTCCTTCAGCGAGCATATCCAGCTCTTTCTCAAACTTGTCACAATACGCCTCGTACGTCATTTTCTGCGCTTGAACGTTTTCGGAGACTTCTGTTGGCACGCAATCCTTACCGACGAGCGTTTTCGAAGTCGTAACTTTACACAGTTCGTCCGCGCTAAACGTTCGTTTCTTCTTTTCAGCTTCTAGCTTTTTCTCAGTTTCGCGAAGCGTCGTTTCCAGATTTTTCAATTCGTCTCTCACGCCTTTCAACGCGTCCTCGTCGCCCGCGCACTTGTCCTCGACGATGTCAATCTCCAGAGTTTTAATCCGCTTTTTCGTTTCTTTGATAGTTTTCTCGTGTTCTTTAATTTTCGCGTCAATTTCAGACGCTTTATTCTGTTGACTTTCCCTCTTGATTCTTCGAAGCGTGTTCGCTTCTATGAATTGCGCCCCCGGGTGTAAGTCTTCGTCGTCGCTCAACTCGAGCTTATCCCACTTGGAATAATCAAACCCAGCTGGTGGCGCCATTGTTGTGGTCAGTATAACAATTAATACCTTCGATCAATCCAGAGGGTTATACGAATCGTGCGTGATTATTAGTGGAGATGCTTTTCGTTAAAGAAGGGCGAAGAAAGTGTGTTCTTTTCCTAAGCAGACACAAAAGTTGAAGTCCAGAAGTCGACCAGTCGCAACGTCGAAAAACGTTATTTAAAAAAAACATGTATGTACAACAACACGGCTATATTTTACTACACAATAAACAAATAATGATGGTACAATTCTAGGCGACGATATCAACGACAATCAACCCTCTGCCATGGCGACATCTTCAACCACCTCCCTCGTCCGGTGCTGGTGTTGCAAAGCTTTGATTTTAGGAATGTCGCCAAACGGATTTTGCGAAGACTCGCTATTTTTAAGAGAGTTCCATGCGGTCAAAGCGGCTAATGTTCTCCCATACGTCGTCTCCAAGCTTTCCTTATCTGCATTTGAAAACTCTTCCAGTAAATCTTCATCGGAGGATAATCGAACCGTGCGCCTCGCGCTCATGGTCTGCTTTGCTAAATCCGTCGTCGTCGGTATGTTGGTTAAAATGTGCTCCTTCACTTCTTCGCCTCCGGCGGCGTTGGAAATTCTGCTCACTAAACATTCCACCCTTGATTGCGCTCGGGCGATCATTTTAGATACTACCGCGGTGTCATAAAACGGTTGTTTCGAGACCGAAACTAATATCGGAGAACGCAAGGCGACTCGAGAGAGTTTATCGTGCTTTTTCAAGATTTTCACCAAGGCGGTGAAGTTGATATTCGTCCAGTGTTCCATGAGGACCAACTCGCCGTGGAAGTTTGCCAAGTGCATGCACAACTCCGCCTCAACCTCTAAATTATTTGGATCCACAGCTGTAGCATCTGCCATCATCTGTTGATGTTGTTGTTGTTGTGAAGTTGGTGCTTCATAAGCAGAAGCGGCGGCTGTGTTCGCCGAGGTATTATTATTCGTTTTATCGCCCCCATCGTTGTGTTTGTTCGCGTTCTCAAAAAGAAAAAGTTTATCCTCCCCGACGATTTCGCTGAACATCACGTTTAATCTGCTCTCTTTCATCACCAGCTCTTCCTCTTTGTTAATGAAGAACTCGTTGAATTTCATGACTTCGTGTTGCAACAATCGAATAAACTCTTTCTCGACTTCGGGGTTATCGTTTCCCTGCGGTATCGATTTGAGCGTCTTCTTCAAAGCCTTGTACTGAAGAAATTTATCTCGAATATCCTCCGCGGTGTTATTCACCACGGATTCGAGTTGGTGACCAAACTTCATCGTTTTTCTTCTGTCGTTCGTTCGTTCAATCGCACGACTCTCGAGATCGGTGACAGTGTGTGTGAGTGCTATACGTAAAAACGCGCGCGCGCAGTCTTTCTTAAACAGAACTCTGACGACTTAAAAAAAGTTTATGCCTTTTTTTTTGCTCTCTCGAAAAATATTCCTTTTCTTGTTCTGACCTTTGGTTGAAGGGACGGCGTACGTATACGAGTACGTACAAAAATATCTCCCTCGGGTCTCTCCGATGGTCTCTGCGCCGGGCGGAATTTCAGAGAGGTGCACGTCAACAAAATTCGCGACAGAAAAAACAATGCTTACCGCCCGGACGATGACGACGACGTTGGCGACGACATCCTCCTCCTCCTCCTCCTCCTCCTTCTCATCGTCTTCTTCTGGAAGAGGAGCAAAAGTGCGAGAAAGAAAAAGACAAACATCGCAACGTCCGGTGTTTACTAGAACCACTTTTGGACGGATTGCGTCCTCAAACAACAACAACAACAACAACAACGAGAAGGAAGACATCTTCGAGGTCATATCGGAAAACTTGCCCTTTTTTATCGGTGGTATCGTAGCTGGAACGTTTGGTTTATCTGTAACGGATGACTCGAGTCCATTGAAAGGATGGGTAGAAGATAGAAAGAATAACATTAATGATAGGAGCAATAGCAGCGTGTTGAACAACAAAAGCAGAAGTAGTTTCACCGAACCTTTGTCTGCTTCTTCGGAGGAAGAGAAGCCAGTTTTTACCGTACCAACAACGCAAAAATAACTCGAGCGGCGCGGATTGATGAGAAAAGAAGAGAGAGCGTTAGAAAAGTGTACCATACTTTCTTTATATATTATAATATTTCTCTTTGAATATACTTTTTACTTCCAACAACACATAAAACTAAACGCTTGCTAATTGACGTCTCATTCATTTTTCTAATCCCAGGCACCGCCGCCGCCGTAACCTCCACCGCCGTAACCTCCACCGCCGTACCCACCGCCGCCGCCGTAACCACCGCCGCCGCCACCACCGTGATTACGATAATCTCTCCCCCCATATCTGCTACCACCGCCCGAGCGACCTTTAGATCGACCCCCGTAGGAGGATCTGGACGCGAAACCACCCAGAAAGGATGGAACTTCTTGTCCAGCTTCTGACATGACGTCCATGAGCGCCCTGGCAATACCAGCATCCTTGTCCCCGAACAGTGCAGTCGCTTGACCTTTCTTACCGGCGCGTCCAGTTCTACCAATTCTGTGGACGTAATCGTCGATATCTGTCGGTAAATCGAAGTTCACGACGTGCGTGACGTGAGGAATGTCCAAGCCTCTCGCCGCGACATCTGTGGCGACCAAGATTGGAGTTCTCCCTGCTCTAAACGACTTCAACGCAGCTTCTCTCTCTTGTTGCGTGCGGTCGCCGTGGATGGATGTTGCGGGTTTACCCTGCTCACACAAGAAGTCTTCCAATTGATCGGCGCCTCTCTTTGTCTCGACGAATACAAGCGTCAAGCCCGGTACAGCTTCCGTCAAATCCAATAGCATCTGCGTCTTATCGTAATACGACGGGACGTAGCAAACCGTTTGATTGATGAGCTCAGTGGAAGAACCAATGCGGCCAACAGTTAAGAAGACATAATCGTGTAAGAAATCAGCTGCCATTCTTTGAATCTCCTTTGGAAACGTCGCCGAGAAAAGCATCGTTTGACGTTCACCTGTGCGAGGCATGTCTCTTTGCTCAACCAACTGCCGAATTTGCGGTTCAAAACCCATATCCAACATTCTGTCCGCCTCATCTAACGCCAGATATTCGCACTTAGCCAATCCGACTTTGCCTCGGTCGATTAGATCAATCAATCTCCCCGGTGTTGCGATGAGAATATCGCAACCTCGCTCCATTTCTCTGAACTGTTCAGCAGCTGGAGCACCACCGTAGACTACTACCGCTCTGCATCCCGTCTTGTAAGCAAACTTTCTCGCTTCTTCGTGAATTTGAATGGCTAACTCGCGCGTCGGTGACAACACGAGCGCTAATGGAAACGTTTTCCTACCTCTTTGTCCGCCGCTTCCAGTTAGGAGGCCGCGATTGAGAATGCCGCAAATGATTGGAAAGCAAAACGCCGCCGTCTTACCTGAACCAGTCTGGGCACACGCCATCAAATCTCGACCGGCGAGAGATATCGGAATTGCGTGCCGCTGTACTGGAGTTGGCTTTTTAAATTTACACCTTTCGATGTTGGCGTTGATTTCTCTCCCAAAGTCCACGTCCTTGAAGTACTCGATCGGCTTTGGCGGGTCGTTGCCAGATACTTCCACTGGAATATCTTCGTACGCGTCGAAATTTAAACCGTGGTTCTCGGTTTGGAACATCTCTGTTTCTGCATCCGCACCCTCCGCCCTGGCTCTGTCTTCTGCTTCCATTTGAGCGAAAGGGTCAGATTCGCGGAAGCGAGACGACCTCCCGGTATCCCAACCTCGTCTTCCACCATCGTCTCTTCTTCTGTCGTCATCTCGTCTCCCGAACGACGAGTTCGAGTAGTCTAAATTATCTCTATTTCCTCGGGACGAGCCACCCCATCCTCCGCCGCGAAATGTACCGCCACCTCTGTCATCTGTTTTTAAAAGAAGAAAGAAAGAAAGAAAGAAAGAAAGAAAGAAGACGTTTTCGTCAAGCATTTTTTTTTCGGTGTTTTACGAAGTCAATCAATAAACAAAGCCGACCGAAGACAGAGGCAGCTCTTCGCTCCCAACTAGTATGCTTCTCCTCCTCTGAGATCGTTCGACGATCGATCACGAGCGAGCGCAGAGAGAAGACCCTCCCCTGCGATGTCAATTGCTATAGCGCGGATAAACTCGCTAAAGTATTGAGGCGTGCCTCCTTTTTCGGTCCTCTCGAAAGGAAAAAAGAAAATCGCCCGGAGCGCCGTCACACCGAGGAGGAGGAGGAGAGGCACACGATTTTGGTTCAAAATTTTCAACAACCGCGCGCGCTCGAACGTTGGACTCTCGCGATCATCGCGCATCCAACGAGACGGGCGAATTCAATACAAAATTACGCGTTCTATTCGTTTCGAACGACAAAATCCCCGTTTTTTTTAAATTTAAAGTAACCTACCTCGATAGTCTCGTCTGCCGCCAAAGTCGTTTCGTCGGCCAAAATCGCCACCACCGCCGCTTCCTTGCCTGTTTCTCAGATGCGGTGGCACGTAGGTTGATTTTTCTGCACTCGGTGTAGGAGTGCTCGTTGTTTTCGTCGATTCATCTTTACTCAAAGTTCCCAACGGTGGTAACTCTTCGCTATCGTCAGCCCAATTATTCGCCATATATTCGCGTCGCTTTATGAAGAGCTTGGGAAAATTCCGCTTTTCTTTTTACGCGCGCGCTTTTTCGCCAGATTTTCTTCGAATTTCCCACATCGAGGAGGCCTGGGCGAGCCTCTTTTTTTTGAGTGTTTTCGCTTTTCGCCTATTTTGTTGGAAATGATACGTAGATGCCTCTGTGTTTCGCACCAATAACGACCACACTTCTTTGAAGCGATACAGTATACCAACACTCACCAAAACACGTAAAAGAGAGAGAGAGAGAGAGAGAGGGAGAATTAGATTATAGGAATAGAAATGGATTCGCACTTGGACGGGTCCGGCGGTGGATCGCTCTCACCGCCACTCTCTGACAACAACAACAATAACAACACCAACTTCAACGGGAAAGGAGACCTCACCACAGAAGACGCCAAAGAGATTCATCCAGTCATTCCTGTCTCGAGACCGATGCACGCGGCGATGTCAAATCCATTCGTAGGTGGTACAGGTGGTGATAATAACGAGTACATTGCCGCTCCGGGAGCAGCATCAATTCAGAACTCCGTGTATACCACGAGGAGGTTTGCGCAAAGAGCAACTGATTCCTCTTCAACGATAAATCAACAACAACAGAACTTCGTGGAGAACGGCAAAAATATGCAAAACAACAGAGCTAAACCATCCACATCGGCGGCAGATTCAAACGGTACCCGAGGCAACACGAACGAAGAGAACACCGAAGACGATGACGATGAGGACGGCAATAGAGGTAACGATGTCAAAGCAAATGAAAATAACAACAAGAAGATCAAAGCGAGAACAACGAGAAGTAGTGGTAGTTTGCACTCTGAAGAAGTAGAAGGAGGTGGCGCTCCCAAAGCGGGAAGCTTGAATGGAACGGAAGCTGCGCATACCGACGGTAGACCTGAAGTAGAATCCAAAGAGAAAAAGGTAGTAAAACAACAAAAATGGCGGCGTCAGATTGGTAGCACGACCAGTAATAACGAAGATGGAATGGACACATCCGAGGAAGCTGCTGCTGTTGTAAACGAAACCGCTCCGCTTCCCCCGACGAGTGAGTACGAATACAAAGAACCATGGGATATTCCCTCAGCAGATTTGATTCCAGCGGCGAAAAGTTTAAAACTCACCGCTGACGCGTATCAAAACGAAGGGCGCTTCGATAACGCCGAGAGAACATACGGTATGGCGTTGCGTTTTATCGAGCACGAGTCACTCTTCGCCTCGGTTGGTGAAAATGTAGAGAAACAAATAACAGATGCAAAAGGAAGTACTCCAGATATGCGACTCGTTTCAAAGACTGAACTTACTGTTGCGTGTTTGATTGAAGCTTCCGTGTGCGCTTTGAAAAGAGGAGATCCTTCACGAGCTGGCGACTTAGCTTCGAGGGCATTGAACAACTCGAAAAATAATACTTCTGCGCTGAAAGCGCGAGCGCAAGCTCGCTTAGCCGAAGGCGATTTCCAAAACGCGCTTGCAGATTGCGATGAGGCTTTAAAAATTGAGGAGCACACGAATAAGAAGGCTGATCTTGAAAAATTACGGAAAGAAATCGAAACGTGTTCCAAGCAATTATCGCCTATGCGCGGGAAACAACAGCAGCACGAGTTTGAGTACGGCATCCAAAATGCTGCGGTGGTGCGAAATGCGTTTGCAGCAAACGATGCCGCAGGTAACGAGCCACTAGTCAGAACGAACGCCACGGCTATGCGAACGACGACATGGCAAGCTGAAGTAGAAGGCGAATCTGAAGGTGGTAGGAATACAATGGATACGGAACCTGGAGCTGCGTTCGGAGGTATCACGCGAGAGAAGAATAGCGAAGAAGGTTACGATAGAGATAATGGTCAAACGTTATTAAACGTAGATGTTGAGAAGAAAGGTGATCCGAACAGAACAGCGGCGACAACAAACGTTGGGGATACGACCGCACAACTCAATAAAACGCATCTTCCAACGCAACAGACGACAACGCACGAACAACCTTTGCGTTCTCAAGATGGTGGGATACAAGGATCTCTGTTGATAGGTTCTGTTGGAGGTGGGGGCAATCACAGACCCCCGTTGTCGCGAGACAGCAACGGAGCTCAAGCTGTATTAATTTCAAATTCGACTCAGCGAGCTCTAGGCGGCACTTTTTCGATTCAGAAAGACCATCGTCCAACAGATGCGCTCGTAGAGAGCGACGAGAGCGACGAAGAAGGTGAAGAAGTTTGCGGCGGAAAATAGTGCGGAGTCGCAATGGTTCATCGTCCATTCAACAGAGCCCATAAAGTTCGGCTTTGGACTGCAAAAAAGGCAAAAAAAAGTGTAACAGAGAATTCGATCTTGCGAAAGACCAATAAGTGATAATACAATTGACTTCTAGATAATTACAACTTGGTACACTCTATACACACCCATTCATCCCTCTCGTAAACTTCGAACTCTGCGCAACCTTCTTCAGAATATCTTTGAATGACTGCTTCAGCTTGTTTTCCCGCTAAGATCCCAGATAATCCAATTTTTCCTCCTTTTCGAGTCATATTGACAAACTTGGACGCTAGTTCCAGATTTGGTGTTATAAGAATATTTGCTACGAGCACGTCTACATCTGTTGGTTCATCGGCGTTAGTTTCTGTTCCGTCACCGAGCACAGCTTTGAATCTGTCCTGGACGCCGTTGATAACTGCGTTGGACTTCGCGGCTTCAACTGCTACAGCATCAATATCTACACCGAACGCCCGCGCGGCACCTAGTTTCAAAGCACCAATCGCGAGGATACCCGTCCCACAACCGAAATCAACCACCTCGTCGCTCGCTTTGATGTGTCTTTTCAGAAATTGCAAACACAAAAGCGTTGTGGGATGATCGCCGGTTCCAAAAGCCACGCCCGGTGTAAGTTTTATTTCCGTTTTGTATGTTTTGTTTGTCTTCTCATCACATCGAATGCAAAACTCTTCGTCGACGAGGATATCTTTGTAGGAGTCCAAAATGACACTTTGCCAATTGTTAGCATTGATTTTGTCGTATACAGCGTTCAGGGGTCCAACTCGGTTTTCCAACTGTTTGACTGCTTTTCTCACATCGCTAATGCGAACGTCTTTGCCGAAATACAGCTGCACGTCATTAAACGACCATTTTTTCATCCATTCATTACCGTTGGAATCTCGGGAATAGAAAATCTCCTCTTCGTTTTCGGTACCTTTGAATGCGTCGTTGTTGACTTGCGCAAAGTCTGTGTACCCTAACTCTTCCAATATTTCCGTGATTCGTTCCGCCTCTTGACGTGGAACTCGACTCAATGTCACTCTGGGAACGGTTTCTTCTTGAGAAGAAGAAGAAGAAGAAGAAGAAGAAGAAGAAGAAGAAGAAGAGGAGCGCAAAGATGAAACTGTTTGTCGGTAATGCGTTTGAGCGAAAAAAGAATACGACGAATGAGTGAGCGCGTTCGCACACCGCATCCTAAATTTAAAGGGAGCGATACTATGAAGTTATTTGCGAGTACGAGTACTCTCAAAATAAAAATCTTCTTCTTTCTATTACACCTCACCTCACCTCTTCCTCTCATCTTCTCTCTTGCACTCCCAAAAAATCCGCTAATCGGATGAGGGAGCGTTCTGCTCTGCAGCTGCCGCCGCTGCTGCTGCTGGAGGAGGCGTTTGTTTCAGTTGTTGTTGTTGTTGTTGCGGTGGCTGAAAATTTTGCCTTTGCTGATAGTGTTGTTGATGTTGATGTTGGAAACCTCCTCTTTGGTATCCTCCACCACCCATGTGAGGCATTCCACCAAATTGACCGCCTCTGTGCATTTGTGGCGCGTATTGCATCATCGGATTATGATACGGGGCACCGGGGCCCATGCCGTATCCCATCATCATGTTCATTTGCGCCATCTGTGCCTGGTAGTTCATAATAGCTGCTCGTTGTGCAGCGCTAATAGCATCCTGCGCTTGCATTGGCGGTGCAGCGACGGCTGCAGCGGGTTTTTTCGTCGGTACGAATGCAGAAGCCTTCGCCGACAAAGTAAATGCCGGCGCGTTCGCGGATAGTTTCGAACCAGTCGCGGGTGTTTTCGCGTCCGCCGCAGGAGCTGTGGGAGCTTGTTGCCCTGCAGCCGGTGCTGCTGCGGATCCCACCGCCGTCTTTTTCGAGTCCGCCATGGATGCCACACTCGCAGGAACTTTACCAGCTGACGATGCCCACGCCGGTTTTGACGGTGGCGGCGCCGCTTTGAAGCCTTCACTACCCGGCGCTCTTGACACAGATGAATACTTCGCCTCTTCATCATCGTCAAAGTCCGATATGAGTTTTTGGTTTCTCTCCTCCGCGACGTGCGGATTCGAGGACACTTTACTTTCGATTTCTCTCGCAATTCTTGCGGCTTCTTGTTCGGTGATGCCAATTTTGGATTTGTCGATTTGTGTTGTGTACACAGACTCGTCAAATTTTGTTTCCACTCCGAATAGTTGCTTGTTCGCCGCAAACTGATCCCACTGCCCTGGAGGTGCCTTCCTTCCCCACGCGCCACCCCTCGTATCAAATCTCCCACCAGACCGTCCTCCTCCTTGGCCATCTTCCAAACCTCCGACATTTGCCGAAGAGTCGTCGTCACCGGGCGTCCAAGCGACCAGCGTTCGATTTTGTCCCGTAGCGCCTTTGGAAATCCCCACGTCAGTAAAGTCATTCATGTCATTCATTCGAGACGGCCCCAAGGCCAAGTCGGACATGCCGACGTTGAGCGCTTGAATCCACGCGATATCTTCCAGCGGAACTTTCTTCAGCTTATCCGGTTTCTTTCTCGGCGCTTTCTTCGGTTCTTCTCCGTTCGGGCCTCGAGGCGTAAGAAATCGAGTCCACGCGTACGCGAGAACGATGTGATTTTCAACTTCTCGGGTGTCAGCTAAGACGCCGTTGAGCAAGACTCCTGAAGTGAGCTGCACGTCGACCGAGTAGCCCTTCAAGGCGGACAAAGTGAAGGCCAACCTGTCTTTTGCCGAGACAGTCATATTTTATATATAGTTTCGTCTTTCTCTGACACGAGTGAATGTATTATACAAAATATAACTTGCGCGCGCAAACTCGATCAACGCAGCGAAAGAGAGAAAATTTAGGTGTTTTTATATTGATGATGTTGTTGTTGTTGTTGTTGTTGTTGTTGTTGTTGTTGTTGTTGGTGGTGGTGGTGGTGGCGATGATGATGTTGTTGTGACAAGTTCCTGAGGCAGTGTGGATAAGCGCGAAAACTCTAACCTTCTCTCTCACTCTTCCGTGAGGAGTTGAGCAGTGGGCGAGTTTCGACTTCCGCCGAAGTTGTAAGGAGAATCGAAGAAAGTTCGTGTTGCCACGCAGAGCGTTCTTTCTTAAAGTTTCTTTCTTTTTTTTTTCGTCTCTCGCTCTGCCACTTGTCTGCATTAAAATGAAAATTTGAACACGTCTAACACACGTCTGCTTTATTCTATTACAAGTACAAGTCTACTCTATTGTTACTACTACTTCTAACGGTACAGCTACATCATCTAAAAACGTTTTCACTCGTCCTTCATCTCGTCACTTTCCTTCTTGTTGTTATTAACGAGCGCCATCAAGTTAACCGCAGGCGCAACCTTTTGCGAAGTTGTTCTTCGGTCGTAAGTGCCTTTTTGCATCGCGGATGAGTGACCCATGTACATGGCCAAAGCCTCGAGCTCGTTATCAGAAGCCATGCCTTGCCCTCTCACATGGGTGATGATCATATCTCGCACCAAGTGCGGATTGACTTTTTGGCCAGTCACGCGTAAAGCACATCTTGAGAATGCTCGAGACAGTTCCGATGCCGTATAAGGTTCTCCGTTTGGTCTCGTAAAGACGAAATTGTGTTTCGGCTTGAACGCGTCGCGGTACTCATTTAACCAAAGCTCCAAAGCTGGATATATGCGTGGATCAAGCACTAAATTCGGGCGCGTGCCATACACGTTCCCGGTTTTGTAATCAGCAGCGTTGTGCTTAATGAACCATGTTTTCGTTGACGAGTCATAAAATAGCGTTCGGTTAAGCTCCAACTCACGCAACGTTCGCTGACGATCAGGTATGCACGCCAAAACTGCAAACATGAGGTAAAGCTGTATGCTTCTTGCAATGTCTACTTTAGCCCTCGCCTTACCACGTTTATCATAGCCAGCGCACTCGAGCTTCAAGCATTCTACGAGAACAAGATATTTTGGCCAATCTAACCATTTCTTCGCTTCATCAGCCGCTCTCGGGGCCACTCTCGCGCGCGCTCTAGCACCACGTTGCAACCGCATAAGTTCTTTTACGACGTCTGTGTTAACTTCTTCACCAGCACTTGATAGCAAAGAAGAGGAAGACGTCGCCACGGAATTCTTCTTCTTACCAGATCCCGACGATACCGATGCCGATGATAATTTCGTAAACGGCGGATAAAGCCATTTTGCGATTGCAATGAGCGAACGCACGTACGCATCTTCCGTTGAGCTCAGTATCCCTCGCGTTTCAACCATCCATTGCATGTATTCAATGGCGTACTGCGCGCCTTCAGAATCTGAAGATGGAAATGCGTCTTTCAAGCTATAGTTTTCAGCATTCTCATTCAAACCTTTTATGTTTACCAAATACCCGCAAAAAGCTCGGGCAACATCGCGATGATTCTTCACCGTCTGCTCACGAACTGGTACGCCTTCTTGGCCGACGCGTCGCGTCGTCAAATCTCGAACAAATTTGTCGAGCTCTTTCTTGAGCGTTTTCGGTAGATTCTTCTCGCTGATAGCGTAATCTGGCAAACGTCGACGCGTAGTCACGCGTTTCTCGCTCAAAGGCACATCATCTGGTCTTCTGTTTGTTCTATATTCTATTGATGGTTTTCTTTGAGTTTCTATACTTTTATCACTACCAGTATCGTGCTCTTCAAAGTATAATCTCGATTGCAAAGGAACGCGGGCTTCGAGAGGAATATCACCTCCAATCCATCCATCGATGTCGTCGAATTTCTTGGAAGCAACTATTATTTTATCTTCTTCTTCTCCTTCTTCAAATCTTTTTGCTGCTATTTCTTTTGCGTTGGAGCTCTCGTTATCATCTATTGTTTTGTTCCTTTCCTTCGTATGTGCCAATACCGCGTTGTACAGTTTTATTGGTAATTTCATCGCGACCCATTCTTCTGGTTTCACTAAAACGGTCTCGTCCTCGCGCGATATTAATGCGTCTATATCGTCGAACCAGTTTTCTCTCAATATTTCAACCACTTTATCGGCATCTTCCGGCGGTCTGTTAATATCTACAAAACACTTCTGCAAGGTTAAGAGTAAAATATCTTCTTCTTCTTCTTCTTCTTCTCTCGTTCGAGCGTAGCAATTTGTTCTTCTTCTTCTTCTTCCTCCTCCTCCTCCTCTTCTTCGAGTGAAAGTTTTTGTCCCGTGCACCTTCGTCGCCATCGCCATCGCTCCGAAAGAAACGCACGGCATCTTCCTTCTCTCTCTCTCTCTCTCTCTCTCTATTTCATAGCACGCCGGGGACGTTTTTTTCTCACAAAGCGCCTTTTTCGTTTTGTCGCTCTCACTCATCACACAGCAAATTTCAAAAATAAATTTCAACTGCGTGCTCTCTTCAAAAGCGCGTACAAAACACACACGAGAGCACAATCTTCAGAGAGGAAAGTAGGAGACACGAAAACCATCGCCTCACAGGCTCGCGTAAAAAAGAACTCACTTCATTGTGCACCGACACGCAACATTAGTTTTGGTCATTAAATCGCACACCAACGCGCTTCACTTCTGAAGCGCGGTGTTTGTGTGTTCTTTCAAAGATGGCGAAAACTTCTTCTTTAAAGGAAGAGGAGCTGATGATGAAGACGAAGGCAAAGAAGAGAAAGAACGGCGACAAAAACAGAGAGAAAGCGAAGAAGCCAAAACCGACGAACGCGATGTTGAAGAAACTCGTCTTTAACGCTCGAGTCAAGGAAAATGGTCGCGATGGTAGTGAAGAGACTGTCGGAGTAAATCAGAAGAAAATTCAAAATCAACAGGAGCGCACGAAACAAAAGAAGAAGAAGAGGAAGAACAACAAAAAGGCTGGTGGAAAGTATAATAGTGATGATGGTTATGCGTCTCCTTCTAGCGACGACGACAACGGGAACAACGCCGGTAATGGACAGAGAGAAGAGAAACCGTTCGACACGGATCGCAAAAATAAGGTCAAGGCTCACATCGAAAAGTTTGGCGGTGTTGAAATATTGCCCAAAGCCAAGCTGATGAGGATGTTCACGGAACATATAGATAGAGACGCGGATGATTTGTTTCATCGCATCGACAGGAGAATAGAAAAAGAAGAGGTAGAGAAGATGGATCTCAAGCAATTGAAAACGTTGTACAAGGCGGTCTACGATCATTTGGACAATATAGAAGAGGGGGTTGCGTACGCCAAGAAGCATTTGTTTCCACCCATGTCTCCAAAAGAGAATAGAATGTCGGCGCCGATAGTATACGTCTCGCCTGAGAAGAGAGAATACGCAAATGAACACTCTGATTTGTTTCCCAAAACATATGGAAGAAATCCGAATAGGAAGAAGCGGCAAATAGATGAAAATGTTGCGTCAATGATAGATACGAAGAAAAAAACGAAGAATGAGAATACGGTCAAGGCATTTAAAACGACGAAAGTGACATCAAAAAGCAACGCATGTAGCAAAAAGGAACAAGTTTTGACGGAGAAGAACGACGCGCGAGCATCCGGAAAGAGCAGCTCCAAAGCAGCTCTCGCTTTAGCTTTACCTCCTACGCAAAGAAATAATAAGCAACAGAAACTCCCAGTAGGGGTGTGGAACAAAAAGAAGTTTTATAAAAAGGTCAAAGTTGAAGACGAAGTGTTCAAAGTTGGAGACGACGTTTACGTGTGTACTCCAGAAACTGTTGATTTGACTGAGGAAGTTGATCACATCTGCGAGCATTGCAAAAAGCCGGGCGTGGAGGAAGGTGCTGACGGCAAGGAAATCGAAACAGAAATGCTCGAATGCGATTATTGCGTGCGATCATGGCACCTTCGGTGTTTAAAGTTAGATCACGTGCCGGAAGAGACATTTTGGAGTTGTCCAATGTGCATTGCCTCGCCTTCTGGTATCGCCGCGCCGCAAAATTTCCACGAGAGACGAACGCCTTGTGGGGAATTCTTGGCGGGGAGACTTTGCTTAGCTAGAATCGAAAGCATTTGGGCAAACGTTGATGAACTCAACGATGAAGATCCAAAAGTGCGAGAAGAAGCGTTCAAATTCATCGCTCGCCTGTACGTGCTACCAGAGCACACTCACACCGGAAGGCAACGGCATCACATTCGCCGAGAGGTGTTTCTCACGAACACAAAAGAGGAGGAAAATTGTGCTGCTATTTTTATGCGCGCAAAAGTACTCGAGCCCGCCGCGTTTCGCTCGTCCAGTGGCGATGACGATTTCTACATGTGCGAATATTCGTACGACAAAAATTTTTCTCGCTTTAGACGGAGAACAGAATGGGAGGACTCTGATTTCTCGGAAGACGAATTTGACGCCGAGGCTAAGAATATCTTGTGGAGCGAAACTGAAAGCTCAGACGACGATGAAGATTACGATTATAAGAAAGAGAAAAGAAAGGCGGAAAAAGCAACACACGCGCGACGAACGAAAGCAGATATAGCCGCAGCAAAGAAAGCCGCGGCGTCTAAAAAGGGAGCTAACGCGTCTTTAGAATGGAAAGAAGCGATTGGCTTGGGCAAATCTGGCGTCTTGGCAATGGACTCCGCTCAAAATAATGGGTCGCGCACTGCCATTGAGCGAGCGAGAAAAGCATTACAGTTGAGCTCCATCCCAGCAAAGTTAGAGTGTCGGGAAAAGGAGCGTGAGAAGATTATGCAATTTACCAAAAACGCGATTGGTGCGTACGGTGGAGCATCTTCATGTCTCGGCAACTCGCTTTACATTTCAGGTGTTCCTGGCACTGGGAAGACGGCGACAGTACGCGAAGTCATAAGAACGTTGCGTCAAGAAGCCGCGAATAAGAAAGTTCCAAAGTTTAATCACATCGAAATGAACGGTTTAAGATTGCAAACGCCACAGCATGCGTATAGTTTAATTGCAGAGGAGCTCACGGGTAGAAGGTTTTCACCGAGTCGCGCGGCTGAGTGGCTAGAGAAGCGGTTCAAGGAAGGCAAAGAGTCAGATGGAAGAGTGCTCGTGCTCGTCGTAGACGAGCTCGACGTTCTCGTTACACAAACGCAATCCGTATTGTACAACATTTTTGACTGGCCGACTTACAAAGCGAGCAATATCGCTGTTATTGGAATCGCGAATACCATGGATTTACCTGAGCGTTTGTTACCGAAAATCGCATCTCGCCTAGGCTCTGGTCGGGTGACGTTCAATCCGTACAACACATCGGAACTGACAAAAATTATTGAAGCGCGCTTACGATCGACCGGTGATTATAGCAGTGACGGAAAATACGATGCTATCACGCAAAATGCGGTGCAACTGGCGAGTATGAAAGTAGCACAAATTTCAGGTGATGCCCGGCGGGCTCTGGAGTTGTGCCGGAGAGGCATCGAAATTGCCGAGGCGAGGATCGAGCGCGAACGCGAATCTGGAGAATTGAATTGTATTTCTCGATGTGGGCCCAGCGATATATCTAAGGCGCAAAACGAAATGTTTTCAGCGACATATATGAAGATGTTGAAAGGACTTTCGAAGCATGAACGCATATTTCTCGCCGCTTTACTTCTGCGCACAAGGCAACTTGGCTATAAAGAAGTATACGTCTCAGACGTTCTCGAAGTTCACGAGAAGCTGTGCATGAAACATTCAGTGGAATCGCTTCCTACGGGCTTCGAAACGACCATGGTCTGTCGTCTGCATTCTATGCGCTTGGTATTGGCCGACCCTGGATACATGCGTCGATTACAAAAAGTGAGTTTAAACATTCCGCAGGAGCAAGCGATGTACTCCCTCAAAGACGATATGCTTTGCGCAGACATGCGATGGATTAAAAATGCGCTGTAAATAATAGTTGGTTTCTACAATTAATTGCTAACCTAGGTCCACTAGAATTCATAACTATGAATGCTTAAGTACTATCTGTGCTCCATTCACCCTCGCGAAGCTCGCTCGAGTTCCGCCAGTCGCGCTTTCAAAAGACGTATTTCGTATTCTTCCTGAGTGATTGAAGCGACGGCTTTTTGCAAAGACTTTGCCGCGTGTCTCTCGCTTTTATTAGTAGCGCGTTGTTGTAGTAGTAGTAGTTGTTGTTGTTGTTGTTGCTGTATTCGTTTTTGTTTCGCAATCTCTTTCATCATCATTTGCTGCGAAGTTTCACGCAAAAAATCGTGAAACTCTGCATCATTCACATCCGCTGGATTGGTATTCATATCTCTCTCGTTATGATGGTGGTGGTGATGATGATGACCTCTCGCTCGATGTCTCGACTTCGTCGACGGCGAGAAGAACACGACCACGTCCATCGAAAACGAAAACAGAAAAGTTATGTATGTCCACAGAAGCTGCAGGAACCGCACGATAAAGTTCTCTCTTGGTGGTCGTTTACCTCTTGGTCTTTCCAGTTTCTTGTTTGGATCGCCGTCATTATCATCGTTGTTGTCATCTGTTTCAGCTTCGTTTTTATTTTCCCCTCTTTCTCGTCGTCGTCGTCTCAAACCACCAACATCTCCCCCAACAAACTTCTTATCCCTTTTGTCTTCTTCTTCTTTTCGATTTTCGCTACCGTTACTCTTGTCCATCGCGCTAATCACGGGAGATGTTTTCGTTGTCTTTCTCGTCGTCGTCGTCGTCGTCGTCGTCGTCGCGCCTGCGTCTTCATCGGGTGCATCCGCGTGACCCCGCGCAGCTGTTGTTGTTTTTCCCATCATCATTTCCTTTTTTTCTTCCTCTCCGCTGCTGATTTCTTCTTCAGCCGGCGACGCGTACATCTCCTCCTCTTGCTTCGAAGAAGGAGAAGACGCATCGCCGTGGTGGTCTTCGCCGTCGTCGTCGCTCTCGATCTCACTCGCCATCGTTATTGCGCGTGTCTCTCCCGTCGAGGGGTTTAGGGGTTTATTCGGTTCGAGAAAAAACTGAAGAAAAGCGGTTCCTTCGTCGTTCGTGTAAGTGTGTCAGTGTGTGTGTCACAAGCGAAAGATATTTATTTTTTCAGAGACAAGAGAGTGAAGAGGGCACCTTTGTAAAATCTTTCCGCACTTCTCCACTTCTCTCTCTCTCTCTCTCCCTCTCTCTCCTTCTTTCTGTTTTCTCTTTCAAAGCGAAGAAACTTTTCGATCGGGTAAACGCACGACGAAATCGGAAGAACATCATCAGCACGCCGCAAAGAGAACACACGCGAGGAAGAACGGTAGAAGAGAGAATATTATATATATAGAGAGAGAGAAAGAGAGAGAGAGAGACGAAAATGATGAAGAGAATTTTTTCGCGGGAGAACTTCGCAACTACTCCTTCCAGCGCGAAAAACACAAGCAACCCGAGTCAACATCATCATCATCATCATCACAGCAACGGTTTGCTAGTCGGGAAGACTATTCAAGTTGAGGGGAAAAAATTTCGACTGGTGGATGTGATCTCCTCGTCTGGTGCATCCGCGGTGGTGTATAAAGCAAAATTTGAAGCTTCCTCTTCAACGACTTCTTCGTCCTCCACTCAACAACAAGAGGACTTTTATTGCGCAATGAAGGTGTTGGAATTACCGGATGACTCTACGTTCGTGAAAAAAGCCAAAACTGAAGTTTCTGTGCACAAATCGTTATCGAAGAATGCGCATGTGGTGACTTTATTCGGCGCAGAAATCCGAGTGGCGGACGAACGACGAGTCTCGTCGAGAGAGCGCGCATACAGGATGTGCATGTGCATGGAGTTGTGCGATAGAGATCTGTCAATGGAATCGTTTAGTACTAATAGCGGTAGTGAAAATAGTGATAATAACGCTAGCGAAAAAGAGTTGAAGAAGATGTTGGAGCCATTTTTGGCGGTGTGCGAGGTCTTAAAAACCATGCACGGGTCAAAGTTGTGTCACTGGGACATAAAGCGCGAAAACGTTCTTTTTTCAAAGTCTGAAAATCTGTATAAAGTGTGCGACTTTGGGTCGTGCGAGTTTGCGCCTGCATCCGAATACACGTACAAGGACGCGAGCGAACGACACAGAGTTCAGGACGATATGAAATCAAAAACGACGCCGGCTTACAGAGCTCCGGAGATGTGGGATTGTTGGAGGTTCCAAAAACCGCCAGGAACCGCCGCAGATCTCTGGGCGCTTGGGTGTTTTTTACATGAGCTTGCATACGACGAGTTGGCGTTTGGCGATGCTTCGGAGGCTATGTTACGTTCGTTGAGTGGTAGGGGTGCGGGAAGTTGGAACGCATCGGCGTTATCTGCTACTCCAAACGGTGAAAAGTTCTGTGAAGAACACGCTCACTCGTTTCCTAGAAGTATTCCCGGAATAGATTCGTTAGTTCGAGACTTGTGTAAACTCGATCCGGACGACAGAATCAGCGCGGCGGAGGCACAAAGCAGAGCGCTACGGTTGATAAAAGACCCGAATGATTTTCCTAAACATCGAAAAGAGGATGTATCTCCCGGAGTAACGATAACTGCGACAGCAACGATGGTTGGAAATGATCAGAGGACACCGGCTGCGGAGTGGGTCGATTTCGAGCCTTCTTCCGCGGGAGGTGATGCAAACGATGACCCCTTTTTATCGATGCCACCGCCACCACCACGACTTCCAAAGGATAGAAATACGCCACCGAATACCAATGGAACTAGTGATTCCTTACTAGACGACACTTCAACCAGCGCGGCCGGGGCAATAAGTGCTGGAGAAACGAAAAATAACGATGACAGCTCGCACACGATTCGAGAGTTGAAATTGCTCGCAAAAATTGAGCGGCTCGAGCGACGCATTCAAGAGTACCAAGCTCGAGAGCAAACCTTGAAAACGAAATTACAGTCGAGTCGAACTCAGCTAGAGCAAGAGCGCGAGTGCCGACAAAATTTAGAGAAAAAACTCGGCATCTCCTCCTCGATTTCAAAGAATTCGAGTGGTTCGAGTTTGAACGAAATGAATGATCTCCAAACGCCTGCGAGGACAACAACAAACGAACAAGGCGGGCCAACTAATCATCACGCACATCGGAGAGGAAGTCACTCTCGATCAAACAGTGATTTGAGCGTTTCGGGATTGCAAACTGTCACCGCACAGCAAGGGACTCACCGCAGAAGCGGTAGCGGATTGTCTTCCAAATTATCCGCGCTCGAAGAAATGTCCATCGATAACCTTTCAAATCCGTACGGGGGCAAGTCTGTGAATGCATCGCGCGGCGGCATCAGTGGAGCTAAATTGTCTCTGAATCATCGACGCGCTGTCTCTTTGGGCGGAGAGTTTGATTTACTGCAAGAGGCGAAGAAGCAAGGCAAAGAAGGTTTGTTTTCACACGTTTTTAGGATTCCACCTTCTACAGTAAAAAACAAGTCCATAGGTATGGACAAACCATACGGGTGATGATTGATAAAAAATTATTTGTATTATACACATGCGGCTTTATATATATATATATGCATACGACGGTAATTAACTCAACCTTAAATACATAAATGGTCATCCTCAGCGCTGGTTTATTATTTAGTCTTTTGTTTCTTCGACCGGCGTCGTTTCATATTTCGACCGAAAATCATGGACGTGAACGTCAATGCCGAAATAACGAATAACCCTGGTAAAGGTACCGCGCCGTCTCTCTTCCCGCTATTTGTCAAAGCCCCCAACGCTATCAATGCAATCGCGTACACCCCGACCCTTCCGCACGTTCCGCTGAAAAACGCAAACACTGCCGAGTAAGTCAACAAAACGCTACCGATGTAAACAACGTAAACGGTTCGCGAATCCTCTCCGAACGTTTTGACCAGTCTCTTATGCGTACGAATGATTTCTTTCCTCGTCGTGAACGACCCGAAATCCGGAAAATACGAAGGACAATTGTTGTTACCACCTACCCCTTCCATTTTATGTGTCATTTTCATGTTCTCCTTCGCGTTGCACTTTAAACTCTCAGACAGCTGTGGGACTAACTTCGATGGATACAAAATTGCTCTCGCTAGAAACGGAGGTTTGAGCAACGCTGCGCCGTCCTCATCTGTGCCGCTGAAGTATTTCGTCACAAAAGCCGCAGTGCCATCCAACGGAGCAAACGTGTTCCTCGTCTTCGAGTTTAAGAACACCGGCACTCTGTCGTTTTGTTATCATCAAAGACGATGAAGTTTTAGGGGAAATGGCGGGAGAAAGTAAGTTAGGGGTTTCTCGTTGACATCATTTTCATTCGTGTGTCTTCCGTGCAAAACCACCACGAATAACAACAAAAAGAAAAGACGAGAGACACACACAAACAGAGACACACAGAGAATAAAATGAAAGAACGATCATCAAGAAGCAGCGCTCACCGAAAGAAAGTGAAAAGAATGAACAACCACGTCGCCAGTTTCCCTCGGTTCATTCTGGTCGTCCGTTTTTATGCTTTAATAAATAGAAATTTTTTGTGCGTCTGTGCGTAGAGAGAAGTGAGAAGTGAGAGAGAAACAACAACTTTTTTCACACATTTCACTTTTTGTCTTCATCTTCATTTAAAAGAGCGCTGGGCAAAAACTCTCTCGAGACAAAATGGTCGGCTTCTCGTCTTCCGCGTACCACTCTTCTTCTTCTTCTTCTTCTTCTTCTTCTTCGCATTGTTATCGTCATTATAACCATCATCGTTGCGGTGGTGGAGTGGGAGGAGGTTTACACAGAGCGAAGAAGAACGGAAGCGAAAGACGACATCATCAACAAGAGAGAACGACGAGCGCGTTGCGCAGCTCGTCATCATCGAATACGAATGGGAATAATAATGTTAATAACACTAATAGCAACAACAATAATACCAACAACAACGACGCATCACCATCGAGAACGAGTTCGTCCTCGTCCTCGTCATTCAGCGGCGGCGTAAAAAACACCGGTGAAAATTTGGTGTTGTTGCAAAGGATATCCACAAAAGTGGCCGCGTTGAGCGCCGCAGTCGCGGTGGCAGTTGCATCTGCATCCGGGATACCATCTCCGATTTCTCTTTTGGACTCCTCTTGGACTACTAACGTTGGTAATAATAATGCGCTCTCGAGAAGTCTCGTCGCGTATGCTGAAGAGCAGGGTCAGGAGGAGCAGGATGCCTCGAACAGTAAAAGTAACGCAAAAAACACGGACTCCAAGGCGGCGTCTGATGGCGATACTGAAAACGAAAATCAGCTTTCGCCGGACGCACTAGTTGTCGATGAAGTTTGGCAGCTCGTCAGCGATACGTTCCTTCCCGTCAGAAACGATATTTCCGTAGGTTTCGATCGAGAGGCGTGGAATGCCTTACGCGAAGAAGGGGTCGTGAAAAATCCACCGAAATCGAGACAAGAGGCGTACGAATACATACGAGGTATGCTTTCGACGTTGAACGATCCATTCACGAGGTTCGTAGCACCGAGAGATTTCCAAGAGCTCTTAAAATACGACATTTCCGGCGTTGGGTTGAACATTGCGGAGATGCCTGACAACACCAGCGAAGTTGGCGTGCTCGGATTGGTGGCAGAAAGCGCCGGTGCGAAAGCTGGAATAAAGCAAGGCGATGTCATTTTATCCGTCGATGGCGTCGAAGTGAAAGGTATGAGCGCGTTTCAAGTCACGAGTATGATTCAAGGCGAAGGTAACACGACTGTCGATATAAAAATCCGACGAGATGAGAAAGGAGGAGAGGAAAAATCGTTCGCGTTGAAGCGAGCTTCAGGGCCTAAGAATCCGGTGAAGTCGCGTTTAGAAGGGAAATCTACCGGGTACATTCGATTGACTGAATTCAATGCGCTCGCAGAGAAAGACGTCGCGGAAGCCATAGAGGAGTTGCGTGGTATAGGTGCAAAAGAATTTATTTTGGATTTACGAGACAATCCTGGAGGATTAGTCCAAGCTGGCGTTGAGATTGCAAAGTTGTTTCTACCGCAAGACTCTACGATTGCGTACACGGAAGGGCGAGTAGTTGCTGGTGGCGTGAAAGAGGATACAGATGTCGACGCGACGGCAAATGCGCGTTTAGGCCTCCAAAACGCAGGCGCCGACGCAGCACCGACGAAGTTAAAGAGAATCGGGGACATTCCGTCGTCGGAAGAGAATAGTAAATCAGCAAGAAACAAACAAAAAGTTACAGAACCGCTCGTAGTTTTAGTAAACTCGAGGTCGGCTTCCGCGAGTGAAATTTTGACCGGTTCGTTGAAAGATAACTGTCGCGCCACGGTGGTTGGTTCGAAGACCTACGGCAAAGGCTTGATTCAATCTGTATACGAGCTAAACGACGGAAGTGGTGTCGTCTTAACTGTCGGGCGTTACGTGACTCCTAAGTTTGTGGACATTGACAGAACGGGCATAACGCCCGATTTTGCAATGTTCCCGGGATTTGAAGTTTCCAAGAAAAGTTTAGATGCATGCGAGTTGCCAAAACGTTGATATTTATCGTTATTATTGCTATAAAACACACCGATAACACCAACCATAACTAAAGAATGACCTTTAAACCCGTACCTCTTCCACACTCGCACGCGCTTTCTCATATTCCTAAACGCCTCTTCTTTGTGTAAATGCAGTAGCTATCGCGTCGCTCAAGCGTTGTAATATTGGGACTCTCGACGTCAGAGGCGCGAATAGATTTTGGTTCAAACTTTTCCATGCTTCCTTGTGATAATACCCAGTGTTATAATACGTGTATTTAATTCTGAAAACCGTGTTATCTTCGCACTGGTACCGACTTCGCAACCACATGACGTACGCGAACGTTTTGCCTAGGCTTCTCCTCCTCACCGATTCAGTTACGATAACTGCAAATATGACTATTTCCATCAACGCACTCAAGCTGATAGCCACGTGCATTTTCTCTTGCAAAAATGAAAAGATTCTGCTCATGCCTACTTTCGTGTATACACTCTTGCCGTCTTCGCTGTGGAAAATCTTATGCACGATGGTAAACCATTGATACAGAGCTGGAACGCATATCGGGAACAAGGCGATGACTATCGGTCTCGAATAAAACGCCAACATCAAGGAAAACATCGTCAACTGAAACCCATTCGAATTCATAATTTGTCTCACTTGTTCTTGCACTTGTTGCGATTGCTGAGATGATGTTATCGTCAGTTTCTTTAGCGTGTACCCCATGCGATAGATAAAAGCTACGCAAGAACTGAAAAAAGCGATTCGATACGTTCTTTGAATGTGAAATCGCAAGAGTGGAAACGTCGCGGAGAGAAACGGGAGAAACCCCGCGATGGCCAACAGAGTGGAAATAAGAGTGATGCTCGTGCACAGAAAGAACACCGCCGTGCGGAAATCCATCACTTTCGCCATTTTAACGTTTTATGTTTATAATATTATGAAGTCAAATGAAGGTCGTTACGCACTTTATTTTTAAGAAGAAGAAAATTCAACTTCCTCTCGCGTCTTCAAAAAACGAAAAACGAAAAATCGCGAGACAGTGGCAGAGAAAGTTATCTTCATCTCTTTAACGCGACCCACCCACAACCACGCACACACAACAAAAGTTTTTTTAAGATACACACACTCACACAAAATATGGGGATCAAAGACAACGAAAAGTTAGCGAGGCGCGTGCGTTCGGCGGCATTTTTGGTCGCCGTCGGCATGGTGGTTGGCTCTTTAGCCGGGTTTTTATTCACGCCTCCGAATCAGCACGATGGAGGCGTGACTTCTCATCATAATCGCTACGATCATTCGTCAACTTGGCACCCGACGACGAGTTACGGGTCTTCTTCTTCTTCTGGCTCTCACGATGACGATGACCACGATGACGACGATGGACACGGGGATTTGAATACTCATCACTCCTCGAATGATGGCGATGATCACGACGGAGAAGAACACGATGGCGACGATGACCAACACGATGGGTCTGAGGAAGACCACTTAGTCTCGAAACCAAAAACAACCGTGAACACGAACGTGCAATCCGGGAAACAAACGTGGACAAATCCGCAACACAGAGAGATGTATAAAACGATGTACGATGAGTATCACAAGTTACGGTCTGGAGCGAATGTGTGCCACTCGTGCAGATTTTTAGACGGGATTAAAAAGAGGTACAAGTTCAAGACGTTGTTAGACGCCGGATGCGGCACGGCGGTGATGGTGAGAAAGCTGAGACAAAGTGGGATAGACGCGAGAGGGATCGAAGCCGCGAGCCTGCCATTGAAGGAGTACGCGTCGGATTTGTTGGCGAACGGGACGGTATTTTCCACGCCAATGCAAGAGATTCCGTTCAAATCGGAATCGTTCGATATGATTACGTCCGTGGAGGTGTTTGAGCACATTCCAGAGGCGGATATCGATAGATCTATCAACGAATTAAGTCGAGTGGCGAAACCTGGAGCGAATGCATTCATCACGGTTGGGCAGTCCACTTCGAGGTTCGATACGGCTGATGGTAGGAAGAAGTCTGCCGTGGCACAGATCTCGACAAAGTTCAAGTTTCACGAGACGGTGAAGCCGAGACAGTGGTGGTTGGACACATTTTGTGCGCACGGGTGGTTCGCGGACGACGACGCGTACATGCACATGGTGAAAACGAGTAACGAAGGTGGTTTATCTCGTCCGCCACCAAGAGGTTGGTTTTCGTTGACAAAAGGAAAGCCGAACGGGAAGCCCTGCAAGTGCAAAGTTCCTCCGGGAAGACAAGCGAGCTGGTTTTGCGGTGTTGGGAGACCGAACGCGAAGAAGGACGTGGCTAAGCTGTGGAGCGATTTAAAGAAGGAGGCTAGCGCCTGAGCGTAGAGTATGTTAGTAAATTTATAATGTCAACGCGTTGTTACCTGGCACCGCATGGTACCATTGTTATATATAGAAAGTTTATTCTTTGATAATTATTGTGCTAGTAATTACAACGATCTTTGAATGTTAATCTCTTAATGATACATCGGCGCTCTCCCTGCCATACCTGCTTGCGGCGGCACAATGACGACCCTTTGTGTCGCTTGCGGTCCTCCACTTTGATGCCAATACACATTCCGCTGCGGATTCTCAAGTATTCGCAGCAACTGCAACTCCTCCTCTGAAAACCGCTTCAATAATTGCATGAACTTGAACACCAGCCGCAAAATGTAAATCTCCACCATGAACATGATAAACGTCAAAACTTTCGCCGCGGCGGATTTGTTGATAATAAACAAAGCCACTCGCCAACAAGCCATCCCGAGTACGTACACTAAATACGCCACCACGTTGCTGTATTTGAAAAATCTCGCGCCTTGGTATCCCATCACCGGTCCAAACAATAGAAAGACGAACACCCACGCTGTAAAAAAGAAAAACATGCAAAATATGATATCAACGCACGCAAACAGTCTCAACGTCCTCGATAACTGTCTAGCCACGACGAACTGTAACAAGTCGTTTGCGTTGTCGGACGACGGCGCGTTGACGCCGATTCGCGAAAACGCATTCCGAATTTCATCTCTCGCTCTTTGCGCCTCTTGCTCGTCATTTTCGTAGTACTCCACTGATGGGCCACCCGTGTATAACTGGCTCGAAAAGAACGGCGAGCCGACCGCAAAATTGTTCGCTCTTTCGTCCTGTTGCGATGGCACCGGGCCAGCGATTGGCGTTCCAGCAGCTGGTGCTGGTGTATACGTAGTCGCGGTAATCGACGGTCGAGAGACTTCTGCCGCGTTATTATTCGCGTTCATCATATTCTGCGATGCCGTGATAGCTTGCTGCGCGTCATTTCTTTGTTGTTGTTGTTGCTGCTGCGATGATGTCGATGATGAAGCTTCTTGCTGTTGTTGTTGTTGTTGTTGCTCCGCGTGCGCCAAGAAGGGGTTCGTTGGCACGTTGCCTTGTGACATATTTCAAATTTTCCGTTTGATATACAATAAAGGGATGCGAGTGTTTCGTTTGATTGAATCGACGACGCGAATGTCGGTAAAAATCTCTCTGCGTATCTTTTTCTCTTTCTCGTATGTGATGCGTGTGTTTATATGCGCGACACGCTCGAGAGAGAGTGTGATGTTTTTGATGTGATGTTTTTGACGTGATGTTTTTGATGTGATGTTGAGAAAAGATGGAGCTTTTTATGTGAGTGAGAAGTTTGTGTTTTCGATTGTTCGAAGAAATTCGATTTCTCGAGGTGTCGAGGAAGGGGGAGGAGGAGGACAACGAGAATAAAAAAATATACGCGACTTGAAAAACGTTCACGAGCGAGTCGGATGATTACGACGACAACCAACACCACCGCTACTGCTGCTGCTGCGAAAAA
>Ga0181597_10000268_pt1 | contig 56490 bp, 78 predicted proteins | sample 041ome_5_FD_148647 | JGI IMG/M metagenome (GOLD analysis project Ga0181597, IMG submission 148647) | Coastal salt marsh microbial communities from the Groves Creek Marsh, Skidaway Island, Georgia - 041403US metaG (spades assembly) | ecosystem: Environmental > Aquatic > Marine > Intertidal zone... | reverse complement strand
TCTTCTGTTAGTTTTATATATTTATATCTCTACAAGTGTTCTTACTGTAATAATTTGATCAGCTGAAGGAGAATATGATTCTCTAACACTGAAAAACAAAAAGTCACCTGAAAATTGATCGATTGTTCTTTCTGTTACTGCATCTACTACAATATTTATCGAATTTACAGTAGGAGATGATACTAATCCGCCATTAGTAGGATCTGTTATTAAAGTGTCTCCTACATCTATTGTAAAGTTGTTAAATACTGATAATAATATTTGTGTATCAGTAAATTCAACAATACGATATTTTTTATATCCATCTTTTGTTAATAACATATCATACTGTAGTTTAGTTTTATCAAAAGTTCCTGTAATTAATACACATCCAGATCCAATATCTTCTGTAAATTTACTATTAGAACCAAATTTTTTGAAATTACGAACTAAACCAACCTTACGATAATCATTATTAATTTCTAAACCTTGATTTTTATCTCTTGAAATTGAAGTATAAAATATAATATTACTTGCATTTAATTCGTCAATAGCATTATAACCATGTCCGCCTATTGGGGTCATAATTGCTCTAGCAGCAGCACCAGAAGCACCTTCGTTACCAGTAATTATTAAATCAGTCCAAGTGTAACCGATACCTGGATTAGTCATTTCAATATGAGATACTTTACCACCAGTTACAGTTGCCGTTGCTGTAGCACCAGTTCCATCTCCAATAATTTCAACGTTTGCTGCAGCATATCCTGCACCACCATCTACCATTTTTACAGTATAAATTGCACCGTTAACTGCAAGAAGTTCTACGTTGGCTTGTAATGTTTCAATATTACCAACATCAAAATCAGCTACTAATATTGCACCAGTTCCAGGAACTACTCCAGTATCTACTATTTCAATATTTGTATTAGTATATCCAGTACCACCGTCAACAATTTGATATCCTACAATCTCTCCACCAGTACCGAGTGTGGCAACTGCTGAAGCACCAGTTTGTACAGTTAATACATGAGAAGTTCCTGCTCCACTAGTAATTTCAATTTCAGTTCCAGCCACTGCGTCTACTAAACTATTTGCTAATTTTAAAGTGTTATCATCTACAACAATAACATAATATGTATTAGTGCTAGTTAATAAATTAATAGTAGTATCACCACCATCGGTATATACAATTTCGTCTCCAGTTACTAATTTATGACCACTATATGTAATAGTGTGTTCAATATCATCTACAGCGGTGTCACCATCAAATGTTTTTACTGGTAAATCTACTGTTACTGCTGGAGCTGATACATAACCATCTCCAGGAGCAGTTACATTAATTAAATTTACTCCTCCATTCAATATTGTTGCTGTTGCTTCAGCAGTAGTACCAGATATTGGGGCTGCAATAGTAACACCAGGAACTTCAGTATATTTTGTCGATGGAGCAGAAACAATAACTCTATAAACACTGTCTATACCAGGACTAATAACTAAATTAATTTCAGCTTCAGTTTTTTCAACAACAGGTAATAATACTGCATCCTTAGCAACAAAAGTAAGCTCTGCTGTACCATCTACAACTGTTCCTGTAGTATGAGTCGGTGCTGTTGTTGAAGTAGTACCCGCCAAAGTTACTTCGTAGTATCTTCCATCATACTGTAATATATCGTTTAAGGTTACAGCGGTTGCTTCTTCCCAATCTGCATCTTTAGTAACTGGTGCAGCTGCAACAGCCGTTGGACCTGTTTGATAACCATATCCTGCAGTAATAAGTGTAAGGGTAGTAATTACATCTCCTGTCAAAGAAGAAGATGCAGTAGCAGTTGTTCCAACATACTGTAATTGAGTTCCACCGTTTGTTATAGTTCCATTAGTATGGATTGGACCACTAGCTCCAAGTCGTGTTCCAGAGACTATATAATAAAAATTAATTGATAAATCACCTGGATTAATATGTTTAAGATAAGATCCTACATTAACATCAGCTTCAGCTGACCATGTAATAGCTGTAGGAAACGGGTCTGAGATAGTAATAGAAGGAGTAACAGTATATCCTTCGCCTCCATCTGAAATATCAACCCTATCTATAGCATATGGATTTAGTGCTTTATATCCATCCCCTGTAATAACAGCAGTTGTAGTAGCTACGTTATAACCACTTCCGCCATTTTCAATAGCGATTGAAGTAATTTCTCCAGAAGTATAAAACTGATCTTTTAATGCATTAGTTACTGGCATGTATTCAGATGAAAGGAAACGATTACGTAACGAAACAGGAATCGTATACATAAATTTCCACTTATATCCATCAGGCGTATTGAATACATCTGGACTTGTTCCAGTTGGCATAGTAGTAGATGGAGAATTGTTATTGCTCCAAATACATTTATATACATTATATTCAGTAGATAATACATAAAAATTAGCATCTTCTAGCCTAGTTGCACCTGAATAAGCAGGTGAATAACCATAACCAGTAGTAGTATCGTATGCGTCATCATAATCATCATAAACTGTACCAGAAACCCAGTCAATTCTTCGTACTACATATGATACATCAGAAGGTTTAACTAATTTAGCGGTAAGAATATCACGACGAACATGTAAGTCATATCTAAAATTATCAGATGGAGCTCCAGGTACGTCGGATGCACTTGATCCAATAAATGGACTTAAAAAATCAGTCCATGCATTTTCTTTACCAAACCAATGGTAATATCGTGCAGTCTTAGAAGTAACTTCCTGATAGATTGCATCTACAATGGTTTTCTTAAACTTAGCTTTAAATATTGAATATGATGTTGACATTAAATTATCCTACGGTTACTACCCATGAAATTGCTACTGTTTCAGAAGCAGACTTAGTAATTACTGGAAATGTGGTTCTGCACAACATATTTCCAAAAGTTAACTTGTGGTTAGTTCCACTTGTTCCTGTTATATTTATCTGAGTTCCAAGACCCGCATTTACAGCAGAAGATGCTAATTTAAGGGATTCACCATCAACATCAATAACATAGTATGTACCACCATCAACTAAACCAGTAATAGCAGATCCACCACCATCGGTATAAGTTACTTTATCTGAAGTGTTAAACCCATGTGACGCAATACTAATCACATCTGAGGCATCATCAACATCGTTATCAGCATCAAATGTTTTAACACTTGAACTTGATGTATTAAATAAACCTGCTTCAACTAATGCACCTGTTCCTGTACCAGCTGGAAAGGTTGCTGAAAATGTAGATGAAGTTCCTACTGCATCAGCAGCTGATGTAGCAACTCTAGCTAATTCGTTTTGTAATGCCGTTTGAGATACTGCGGCAGTTGAAGCATCATCTCCAACAGACATAAATCCAATTGGATCTAATGTATCTGCTAATAGTCTATTTGCAATAAATTCTTTTCCTGACGTTACTACAAGATTGGGTACTTCGGTCTTAAAGACTTCTTTACCGTTTTCATCGTATTTTTTAATTGACAAACGCCCTGTCATTTTAACATTGTCGTTTAACATGCTTACTCCTAAGGTCCTGTTATTGTAGGTGATGAATCACTTACTGTTGTTGTACTTCCTAATACGTTTCTACTATCTCCATAAAATGTATATGTCACTGGAGGATTAAAGTATTCATCAATATCACTGTAGCTTTCATCATATGGATCAATTCTAATTTTACCACCACCATCAGATGGATAAGCAATCGTGTTGGTACCAACGGTAGTATTTATAGTGGTAAATGTAGCAGCTGATTGCCATTCGCCTAATTCAATAGTACCATTAATACCACTAGTAAAGGTATTTTGTATTTGATACTCACCAAATATTGCTGTACCAGCTGGATGAATATATGCTTTTGCTAATGCTTTATAGCTTTCTAATTTTTCATCTACTGTAATTAAGTATGAATATTTTTGATAATATCTACTATCTTGTAAAAATATATCATCATCTAAAAATCCATCATTTGTTACATAGTGCCCTTGATACTTTGCAACTGCACCAATATCAAATTTAATCAATGCAAAATTAGTAGCTTCATTTTCACCAATATTAGTTTCTTCGTAAAACTGTCTAATAACAGTACCTACATAAGTGGCTTGGCCAAAAATATCAGTAAAGTAATCGGGATTAAGCATATATCCATATTCTTTATACTCTTCAATAAAAGTATCATCTGGAATAGAATATTGTTGTGTTAAATTTTTATCAATTGATATAGATGACCCAGATACATCAAGAGTAGTTTTAGATTTTAATAAGAAAAAGTCAGATTGATATCCAGCTCCAAATCTAATTGTTGCAACTCCAGTAATACCTCCAGTAGAATTTACCTTAGTAACTTTTAATAGTTGCGTAATAGTATCACCACCTGATACTGTAATGCCTTCAATCAACTCACCAACTCTAAATCCAATTCCAGGTCTAACAATAGTAGCTTTTACTGTAGTGGGAACAATATTTCCTGTAATAGTTCCAAACTTTATAGTATATTCTGGTAGTATTGTTCCAAAATAGTTTTTATCAATAAAAATTTCATAGATATTATTTCGTATAAATTTAATTCTTGGAACAAATACTTTAATTGTTATATTATTTCCAATGATATCAATTCTTTGTGATACAAGATCTTCTGCTGAACCATTTGTCATATCAACAAAGATAGACATTTCTTGATTCCATTTACCATCAGATGCTTTAAGAACAGAATCCCATGGATAAGAAATTTCAGATGGTTTATTATATAATACTTTAAATAGAAACTTATATGCAGTTTCTGTACCTTTTGCGACAAATAATTGTTTAGCTTTTCTTAAAAATAATCTCTGATCGATATATGGATAGCTTTCTCCAAGTACATCTAATTCTTTTTTAAAATACTGAATAAAAGAATCTAGTGTTTGATCAACATCTCTAAGTTCTGTTAAATTACGTTTTTCATATTGATTTAAGTATTCATAATATGCTTGAATAAACTCAACAAATAGCGGATAATCTGAACGTACAAATTCAGGTAATTGTTTTGTTACATAAGTAGATAAATTAACAGCCATTAATTTCTACTCGAAGTGAATACATAATTACTACCACCAGCTTGATCGCCAGTAGCAACTTGATCTACAATAACAGATACATTAATTTGATCATCTGGAATAAACACTAATTGATTTCTTACTGAAACCACATCATTACTTTGTGGTTTAATAAACAATTCAAAGATACCACTTGTTGTAGAGTCAATGCCTGAAATTTCTAATTCGTTTAATACTATTGTTCCTGAAGCATACTCAACAGATCCAAATGTTCTAACATAAGTTTTAATGTCATTAACAAAATAATACATACGAATAGTACCTGTTGTTTTATTAGTTGGATTATCTTCTAGGTACATAACATTTGCATTGCCTGGAATAAAAAATCCTGAAGATGTTATAGACTCTTCTGGAACACCTGACGCATAAATGGGATTGCCTAAATTAATAGTATATGTTTGATTTGTATTATATGCAACTTCAATTTCTCTATGTAATTTAATGGTCATAATATGACTAACAATTGATTCTTCTGTTTCATCAATTAAGCTAGTTAAATTAGAATACCTAAATATGCCATCAAAAGAATTTAAGTGATTATCATTATAATCTTCAATTGTTTGAACTATAAGAGCTTTCATATCATTAATACTGCGAGTAGTAATTCTTGGATTATAATATGCAGTAACATTAAGTGATAGATTGATGTATTCTGGATTGACTACTTCTGGAGTAATTGATACCACATTCTTTGCTTTAAGAATTTCATTGACAATTAAACTCTTTTGTGAATCGGTTAAATATGTTGTTGTTTTAGGTTTAATGGATATAAACACTTTACCATATTGAGCAGGTATATTATCTTCTCCTCCCCATATATTGATAGACTCAGCTTCTGGATATGATTTAAATAAAAGTGATTTATAATCATCAACGGTTACTGCTCTGTTTTGAGAAGTATAAGACCTAGGAGCATTATATTTAATAGAGGCTATTTCTTCAATATCACTTCCATTAGTCGCAGCAATAACTGTTGTTACTGCAACATTACCACTTAATAATGTTGGACCTTGATATGAAAAGACACGAGCACCATTAGCATCTGCTTTGTTAGTAGTCATATAAGTTAATGTTACAACATTACCATTGGCTAATGCTTTACCAATTGTACCATTACCAAATTCTAATTCGTAAAGCTGTCCTTCAATTTCTTTAATAAAATATACTGGGGTTGTACTATCTATTTCTAATATATTTTCTTGGTTATTATAAGTTTCAAATACTGAACTAGATGAGTTTTCTTGTACTCTTACTTTTAACGTACTAAGATCTACATCTAAATTTGGGAGAATATATTTTGCACCATCTGCAACAGTATATCTAAATGTTAGTGGAGATCCTTCTTTAACATCAACATTAGTAAATGTATATGTTGATCCGCTTAATACTGCTATCGCAGCATCTATATTATAAAAGTTATATGATTTACCACTAATTGTTGTCGAAAACGGAGTATTGGCAGGAATTGTCAATGAAGCAGGTGTACTAGATGTACCAGTTACTGTTATATTAATTCTTGCTGTTGCACCTGTTGCTGAATATGGAACGTACCCAATTTCTTTAGCTCGAGAAACGATGCTTGATCGCTTGCTAGCTGAATCTAAAAACGATTCGTTGACTGCTAAGTTAGTATATAGAGCGTTGTAATGGGTATTGTATGCAAGTGTGTCTAAAAGGACGGATAGTCCAGCACCTTCAAAGTCATAGTCAGCAAATGTTGCTTGACCTTCTAGGTATGTTTTTAAATTTGACTTAATTGCATCAAAATCGAGTTCAGCGACTGATATTTTTTTATTTTCGGTATGTGCCATTTATCTTGTTCTCGTTAAGATTAGATTGACCTGTACTGGTCTAGTAGTATTTATTATGGTAAAATAGATACTACATTCTACATAATTATCATCAGGAGAAAAATTAATATCTACTTGTATTAAATTTACTCTTGGTTCAAAGTTATTAATAGTATCAGTAATAGCTCTTTTTAATAAAATATTAAGTGTTGGGGATGCTGGTTCAAATAGCAATCCTCGTATCTGAGATCCAATCTCACTATGAAACGGTCTCTCATAATTTTGAGTTAATATTAAATTACGAACGGAAGCTTTAATTGCTTCTTCGTCATACTTTATTGCCACATCTTTAGTTGCAGGATGTGCGGTAAAGTTCAGATCTAAATCTGAGAATGTTCTAGTATTTCGTGCCATATATTATTTATAACCGTTTTAACCGAAAAATACAGAAGGAGAGCCTTGAGCTGAAATAGATCCACAACTAATTGGATCTCCTATCCTTGCTGCAGGTATACCGTTGACATACACTGAAGATGAACCTGTTTGTAAACTACCGTCATGACATGTTGGTCCACAACAATGTGTTACCCAATGATCACCTTGTCTATGTACACCAATACCATTAACAAATACATTGTTACTTGCTTGGTCATTGACTCTAGGTGGAAAGCACCCATGTCCTGTACACACGTCTCCTAATCTAGTTACCGCTGGCATATACTGTCCAAGTTTCTTCTCCTTCTTCACTTATTTCTACATATGAAACAGGAGTATTATGTGTTTGTGTCAAATAAAAATTCATAGCCATTTTTTATTCCTTATTTAACTCCATACTGCAACAGCCATAGATGTTCCTTGAGTTGCTGCAGTATCTCCAACAGATTCTATTGTATGGGCCTGTATTGTTGATGTATCTAAAGAAGCTCCTGTTTGTCCCGTGAATCCTCCAAGATTTACATCATAATCTTCAGTAACTCCTGACCAAGTATGACTATATACATCTCCAGATGTTCTAACAGCAATTATAACAGAGCCACTACTAATTGATGGAGTAGTAATACTTAATGTTGTTTCATTTGGACCTTGCACTGCATTAGTATATACTGGTGTTGCTGATATATAGTTTTCAATAGTATATACACCTATTCCAATACGGAGTGGAGCATTTCCAATGCTAACATTACCTGATGTTGTAGATGATCCGATAATCGCATACCAAATTGAACTGGCAGTTCCAGTCGATTGGTTTTGGTAAAATGCGGCAGCTTGTGTAGCAGAAACTCCGCCTATTGTTACACTAGAAACCGTAGTATCTCCAGCAGCGTCTTCAGTGCTAATAGTAACAACAACTAGTCCAGCAGGAATAGTTGCGGTAGTAAAATTGTAAGTTGTTTGGGATGCAATTATACTATATGTGTTTATGAATGTTGATGTAGCATTACCTTGTTGAGCCTGACCTAAAAACATTAACTGTATCCCGCTCATAACACATTACCTGATATAGCACATACAGTACCACTAATAAATAATATGGTTGCTAGACCTCTTGTTGCCAAAGTAACTGAAGCTACATCTATATTTGTTCCAGCAATATATGCTGTAGTAATTGAACAAGTTATAGTGATATTACCTGTTGTGTTGTTAAATATTGTGATTGCATCGCCTTCAGAAAAAGTAGAATTAGGAATAGTAATAGAACCACCTGAACCTACTTGAACATATTTACCTACATCAGAGGTGGTTAATGAATAAGATGTTGTTTTTGTACCAACTGCTGGTATGTTTGGATAACCTACTGTAGCTCCAATATCAGAATCTACTAAAACATTAGAACCACCATTTTGAAGTGTTCCTGTAACATCAACATTTCCAGTAAAATTGGCTCCAGTTAAATCTGCTTTATCTGATAACGAAGCAATAGTAGCATATGAAGACAATGAAGCAGTAGTGGCATATGATGATAACGAAGCAGTAGTAGCATATGAAGATAATGCTGAAGATAATGCATCAGTAGTAGCATATGATGATAACGAAGCAGTAGTAGCATATGAAGATAACGAAGAGGTTAGCGACGTTTGTGTTACTGCAGTAGATTCTACAACACCAAGTCTAGTATCTAATGTAGTAAAATTATAATCCAAATCGCCTAATAAGACTGATCCAGATTTATCTCCAAAGGTATGGGGTATACTCATAAGTTATTTTTCCATGCTAGTAAATCGTTGCTATTTGCTCTCCAAGAAACAATAACATTTAAATTATTGTTCCAAATGACAGTAGATCCAGGAATGATTTCCTCTTGAGGAGGAAGCTCAAGCTCTGGTTCTGGCTCAGGTATTGGCTGTAATAATACATATTCCGCTAATTTTTGTTTATCATAATCTAAACTATTGTTAACAATAATATTGTAAGTTTTTGATTCTCCATTAGCAAAGGCTGTAAAAGACTTTGTAAGAGTAGTTCTTACATCTTGAATAAAGTGATATATACCATATAATTCATCAAGATTGACGTCATTCCATTTTTGTACTTCAACAAATGAATCATTCAGTGTTCTGTATTTAATTGTTTGGTCAAATATATCTTCATAAAAACCTGTTATATTATTTGAACTAATAAGTACATTACTATTTATGTCATTAGCAATTATAGTAACTACCGATGATTCACCAAACTCATCTGTATATGTAATAGAATGATTAAAGCTTTCTCCTTCATCCACAGTTGATAATGTAGCATTTTCTGGAAGAAACGGCATTATGTCACCAATACTAATGAACCTGTATCACTAATCTTTTTATGATCTCTCATAGTGAATGCTACAAATCTATTAGCGGTATATTTAAATGATACATGAATCCATACCGTATTTTTACCAGAATATTCTAATAATATTTGATCATATGGTACAAGTTTAGCAATCTGACAAGCAGCATCTAAATGTTGTTGTCTACTAAATCCTGGTATAACAATATCTGCTGCTTGGCCAAGATAATGTTGTGATGTATTACTAGAACCTCTTACATCTCCAGGTCTTCTAAATCCAGAAGTAATCACCATACCAGGAAACATTTCAGCTATAGGTTCTAATACATTTTCACATAATCCTTTAAGATTACATACAATTTGTTGTGGTGTTAAGCTCTTTTGTGCAACTGGCATTCTTGTGCCATTCTTTGTTAATGCGCCTAAAGTAAAGTGCTTGCTTAAATATAAATCAGAACTAAATTTATCTAAAGCATTAATCAATGTACAACTTTGGGGCAATGCTACAGACGTATTAGTTGTAATTGTACAAACATTAGATATATCTCCATAGTCTTGATCAGTAGCATCTAATGTGCCTTCTGAAATACGTTTGGCAATATATTCTGTTGCGTCACCTTCTTCTGGTGTTTCATAATGTGCCGCAGCTTCTACGCCTCGAGTAATAATTTGTAACTCTTTAAATGTTGGCATTGATGTTGTATAAGCACTAGGAATAGATAATCCAGTAGCAGATGATACTCCACTGTTAAAGTCAACTCTTGTTGCATCACCACTTATATTACCTGCAGCTAACATATTAATGTTGCCAGTATGTGATTCAATGTTGACGCTATTAGCTTTAAGATTATATGAACCTCTTACTGATGTATTCATATTACCATGAACATCAATGTTAGCATTACCCATTACTTTTACATTAAGAGCATTATTAATTCGTACGTTATGGTTACCATCAATAGTAACATGACCTGAACCTTTAATATAAAGGTGACCATTTCTTTCTAATATCTCATACTTATCACCAACAATCTTTTCTACTTTAGTACCATTAGCATCAATTTCAAAGAAAGTACCTTTTGTATGATATAGATTAATACGTTCAGAATTCTTTGTATCATCAAATTCAAATGTGTGACCAGATTCTGATTGATATACGTGATTGAATGGATACGCAGCATTATATGGTATAGGTGGTTGATCCCACAAATAAGAACCTGCAGTAATAACACCTTTAGTTCGAGTTAGTTCTTTTTTACGAACAATAGTTTTCTTTATATCTTCATGTCTTGCAAGTTTGTTAGTATCTGGTTCAAATTGATAAAGTGGATATTTACCATTTGGATCTCTAAAACCAAGAGACATTTTTAATCCATTATCAAGTTGTCCAGTTGCAGTTAATGAGGTATCAATGGTAGGTATTGCAGCTTTAACTGGGATTAAATCACCAGTAGGACCAGGAATACCTTCAGCAATAAATAAATCTTTTTCGTTTAATCGTTTTCTTAATTCTGCTCCATCAAATTCACCATCAATTTTACCAAACTCAGCAAATCCAGTTGCAGCACTAAGATAATCATTATTATTAATATCTTTTAGTATAGACGAATCTTGTAATACCGCTGTTCCGTTATCATTAATAAATGTAACGAGTGAATCATACATACCTTGAGTTAAATCAGTTTTAATATTAGCATCAAGGAATGGTTTAATAGTATTAGTATAAGTATCTTCGTCAAACGATCCTTCTGTTTCAATAAGATCTCTACCTTTTTGAGACAAAGTAAATGTAGAAGGTAATGATAACGCAGAGGATGCTAAGTTAGCATCTCCAGTACTATTTGATATAGTATCACCATCATTTGTAGTTGAAACTTGTTGGCTAGAAGCAGGAAGATATCCATCTTCTTTTAATATCATTTCATTATCATCACTGTCAATAGCACCATCTGCTTGAGGTATACCCCCAATAGAACCTAATAAAACGGGTTGTTGTTTGTCGTCATCTCTGAACATAACAATAACCCAAGATCCTTCAACAAAACCTATAGGTGAATGACCTATACCAGAAATACCAGCAGAAGTAATTGGTTGTAGCGGATAAGCCCAAGGAAGATCTTCTGTTTTAATAAGATTTTTATCATGTGTATGTAAACCAACAACACGTACTTGACAACGTCCTAGTTTAAGAGGATCTTGACGGTTTTCTACTACACCACTATATAATTGCATTATGTTCCATCCTTATCTAAATCCATTAAGAATGTGTCTTTAATTAACTCTAATTTACATTCATGGCTATCACGAGTTATATTATGATGTATTGCACTAATAATATAGTTACCCGATAGTATTTTATCAGTTATATCAATATCTTTTTTTGTTATTTGTTCAAGCTTAGTTATATCCATATATATTTTATCACCTACAGTATAATCCGTTCTACCAGGAACAGTTATCTCAACTATGGTTGATTCGAGTTGTTTCATAATTGATATTCTATGTTGACTACTTGCACTATTTGTAGCATCAATAATACCATTATATGAACCCCAATGATCAGTAGCTCTAAGCACCAATGCACTAGAACGTGAAACTACATTCTGAGAAGCACTTGCAAATTTATTTAAATGGTCGTCATTTTCAAACGATTCAAACATATTATAGGTATTAACTTTATATTTTTTAGTGACTAAATCATATGATATTTGTTTAGATCCAAACTTACCTGATATGATATTATCTAAATAATCAAATACTGTTGGTACATTGATATCAATAATACGTTTATATTCTTTTTCAATGTTTCTCATTGAAGAGCCATCACTTCTAAAATCTCTTAAGTTTTCATCTTGAATAAACGTTTGAACAATATCTTGATTGTATAATGTTTTAGTTGATATAAAATTAAATCCGCGTCTATTTTCAAAGAATAGATAACTAGGATTACCCTTTGCGTTCTTAGCTCTATCAAGAATATAATTTAATGAAGTAACTGGTGACCAATAGTTTGAAATAAATTTTGTTGAATTAATTGTTTCTTCAATAAGAACAGGTTTAATGGTTTCTAATCCAGCGTACTTATCAGTTAATAATGTATTTGCTATATCTGATATTTTACCTTGGTATGATTTACTTATTTTTTTATTAACATCAACTAAAGCTTCTCTGGAAAAGAAATGTAATTCGTAGACAGTAGAACGAGTATTAGTTTGTATTCTATTTGTTACCTTATATATATAGAATTGATCCTTAATAACTTTATCTCTACCTTCAAAAGTAGGCGTGTGAATACTAAGGTTAATGTATTCTTCACCGACAAATGGAAACAAATTAGTAAGATCTTGAGAGTCTCGTATACCAATAACACCAGTAATAAACGGAGAAAACATATCTTCGTATATTTCTATACCAGCTACTTGTGCAGTAACATTTTGTGAAAATCCATTTGCTGAGATAACTTCTGCTGTATCAATAGCAATATCACCAGCAAATCGTATTACTTCAGCTTGTTCCATTATATACTATCTTTAAAGTTTTTAATAATTATTTGTAATAATCCAGGAGATATTAGTTTAATACGACGTTTAGTTTCATTTAACGCTATTTCATAATCATAATTAGAAACTGATGTTATATTTGCTTGAGAAGCATCAACAATATTTCCATTTGTATCTATATAGTGATGAATTGCATACTCATTACCAGTACCATATTTCTCAGTAACATGAGCTTCTAATTCAAAGATAGGTAAAGGAAAGTCATCGATATAATTATATTTTTCATTACATAACATAATAACCCAATGGTATAATGGACTTCCATATACTTTTTCTGCAATAATTTCAGGAGTTTCTCCATCACGTATATCATATTCATCATATAAAGAAATATTAGCTAATATTTCTTTTCGCACTCTAACATTTTGTGATATATCTTTAACTAATAGATATTGAGTATGATCTCCAACGTTAAAATCATAAGTAAATGTAGGAAAGTTATTAAAATACATAAATTAAAATCCTTTGCGAATTTGATCTTTCGTAAGAAGAGCAAGTTCTTTAAACGTTAATACTAAATTAATTTGAGTTGGTGTTCCGTCTTTAAATGCAGTAAACTGACCTTGCGGAGAGTAATTGACAGTTAATTCAGTTAATACACATGATGTGTGTTTATTAATACTTTTATTTTCATCTGACCCATGATAATATGCTATATCAAATTCTGATGGATATGTATATAAGAAAGCGTTTTCATCTTTAAATTCTGGGTGCATGTGATATTTAAATTCTTTAATAATATTTTGTACATACTGAGCTTCTTGTGCATTTCTTGGATAAAACTGATAATCAAATTGAAAAGTTCTAAAATCTACATTTTTAAATATAACTTCTTTACGTGGGTTTGTTGCAATTCTAGTTAGTCTAGAAATTCCACCACCAACTCCTGCAATATTTGCAGTACCTAAAGCAAATGCAGTACCAGCAGCAGAACCAGCTTTTCCAACGTCTGCTAATCCTTTGCCTACATCACCGCCTTTAATAGCTTCTCCTAGTGCAGATCCACCAGCTATAGCACCTCCAAGAAGTGCTGTATTCTCTTCATCATATCCAACAGAATATCTAGATGATAATAAATTAGGCATATGTAAAGCTATAGCAGTTTTAATACGTTTTGTTGCATTAGTAAACGTAAGATCTTTAGTACCTTCAGCAATGGTGTTAACTACTGTATTTTCCGATACTGCAGAGCCTGAAAATAAGTTTGATATAGAGGTAGCACCTCTTGATGCTGTTCCAGCTAAAGCACTTTGCTCTCTGGGAGGTACATCTTTAACAAATTGATATTGATTTCCGCTACTATCTTTATTTAATGTAGCATCAGTTGTAACGTTAATGTAAAACATAACATAGTTATTACCATAATCTTCGCGATCTGCAGTAAGATCACTAGGATATTGTAGTTGAGTAATATCATATGCATTAGAGGATTCATTAGGATCATATCCACCAGTGCCTGATCCGTTATCAGCCCACCCTCCTGCATTCCAATTTGGTCCTATTTCCATTTCACATTCCTGTATTAGTCTTGTATATTATTTATATAAATAGAATTGAATTCTATTGAGTATTTATGTACCATAAAAGACTATATAAACCTAAACATCCTGAAAAATATACAGGAGATCCAACCAATATTGTTATGAGATCCAGCTGGGAGACTCGTTTTGCAATATGGTGTGATACTAATCCTGCTGTTATTAAATGGGCATCAGAAGAAACTATTATACCATACAAATGTCATACAGATGGCAAGATTCATAGGTATTATATTGACTTTAAAATTAGAGTTAAACAAACTGATGGTTCTACTAAAACCTATTTAATAGAAGTAAAACCGCATGGCCAGACTCTTCCTCCACAATATCCTGGTAGAAAAACAAAACGATTCTTAAATGAAAGCTTTACATTTATTAAAAATCAATCAAAATGGAAAGCAGCAACCGAATGGTGTGCAGACAGAGGATATGAATTTAAAATCATTACCGAAAAGGAATTAGGGTTATAAGTATATAAATAATAGTATGGCAAATTTAAAAGACATTTTTACTAAAAACCAATATGACTTAGGTGCTGCAGCTAAACAATCTAAGACATGGTTTCAGCGACAAGCAAGGTTATTAGGACAGCAAAGAGCTACTCCTAATGCTATGCTTAAAAGCGATCCATCTGCTATGCGAGCTAGTATTAGACCTGGTAATTTATATATGTTCTTATATGATGCTAAAACTAAAGATACATTACCATTTTGGGATAGATTCCCATTAGTATTTCCATTTAAAAAAACTGCAAATGGCTTTATTGGATTAAATATGCACTACCTTCCATATCAAGGAAGAATACAATTATTAGATAGATTAATGGATTTTGCAAATAATAAACGTATGGATGAAACAACTCGTCTTAATTATTCGTGGAGACTAATAAATGGAGTTTCTAAATTTAGATTGGCACAGCCATGTGTTAAACAATATTTAGCAGATCATGTACGATCATCACTTAGACAAGTGAATTCCTCAGATTGGGCAACAGCGATGTTATTACCAGTAGAACAATTTACTGGTGCTGCAAAACAATCAGTTTGGGCAAATTCACTAAGAGGATAATATGGCACAATTAAACGACTTTATATCACAGATAAAAACCGAAGGGTTGATGCGGAATAATAGATATGCCGTAGATTTTTCATTGCCTACTGGTTTAGCAAACCCAGGGATAGATTTAAGAAAAGTATTACTATTTTGTGATAGTGTATCTATACCAGGGATTAATATATCTACAACTCCAGCTAGAACTTATGGTGAAATACGTGAAATGCCGTATGAAAAATTATTTTCTCCGATAACCATGTCATTTTATGTTGATAGTTCTATGCAAGTCAAAAAGCTTTTTGATTCATGGCAAGGTATTATACAAGATCCTGATAGCAGAAATATAGGATATTATGACGATTATAGGACTGATATAACTATTACTATGTTTGATATTAATAATAACGCAAAATATTCGGTTACAGCATATGAGTCTTTTGTAAAAGATATATCAACAATACAATTAGATTATTCAAATAGAGATGTTATGAAATTAAATGTCACTATGGGGTACAAATATTGGAAGTCTTCAGAACAACAAAGTTCTGTTAGTACTCCTGATAATAAAGGATTCTTTGATAGAATTGGCGAATTTATAGGGGATGCTATTCCTGTACCTTCACAATATTATAATGATTTTGATGGGTTTCAAAAAGAATATAACAATTACGTGCCACAGCTTGGTGGTTTGAATTTAGCGGGAGCTACATTTAATTTTTAAAGGTATATTATGAGTGCTGATGATAATCTATCTAAGATCTTTGACATAGATCCAATGGATAAAAATGAAGTAATTAAGGCCAATGGTGAAGTATTGCCACCTAAGTCTAAAAAGATAGAAGAAAATATTAACTATGATTACGATAAGACTCGTGACAATTTACATGGTCTATTGAATCAAGGACAAGATGCACTTTATAATGCACTAGAGATTGCCAAACAATCAGAGCATCCTAGAGCATTTGAAGTTGTAGGGAATTTAATCAAGCAGCTTTCTGAAGTGAATGCCCAACTGCTTGAGTTGCATGATAAGAAGCAAAAATTAGATACACCTAAAGGTTCAGATAAAAATGAATCTAAGCAAGTAACTAATAATGCTATATTTGTGGGCAGTACTAGCGAGTTGAATAAACTCATTAGTGATATTAATAAAGGAGATTGATTATGGCTTTGCCAATTAATAATACGTTGACCTATACGTTAACAGTGCCGTCAACAGGCCAGGAAATAAAATACAGACCGTTTTTAGTGAAAGATGAAAAGACTTTATTGTTAGCACATCAGTCAGAAGACGTTAAAGTAATGATTGATTCACTAAAGAATGTTATTACATCATGCGTTAAAGATGATATTAATGTAAACGATTTGGCCACATTTGATATTGAGTATATTTTTACTCAAATTAGAGCTAAATCTGTAGGTGAAATAGTGGAATTATTTCTCAAGTGTGATACATGTGAAGATGAAAAGGCAGTTACTAAAATAAACTTAGATATATCTAAGATACCTGTAACTAAAAATGAAAAACATAAAAGCGATATAATATTATACGATGATGTTGGTATTACATTAAAATACCCATCATTTTCAATTGTTAATAAATTAGGTGGAGTTGAAGCTAAAGGTGTTGATGATTTATTTAACATTATTATAGAGTGTATTGATACAATTTATAATTCAACTGAAGTGTTTCATGTTAAAGAGCAAACAAAAGAAGAATTAACTGATTTCTTAAATAATCTAACATCAGATCAGTTTAAGAAAATACAAGAATTTTTTGAAACTTTACCAGTTATGAAACAAGAAATTGATTATAAATGTCCTGTTTGTAATAAAGAACACCATAAAGTATTGGAGGGATTACAAAGTTTTTTTTAATTAATCTCTCACATGAATCATTACAAAATTTTTATAAAATGAATTTTGCAATGATGCAATATCATAAGTATAGTTTAGAAGATTTAGAAAATATGATACCATTTGAGAGAGAGATTTATGTTACAATGTTAATTAATCATTTAGAAGAAGAAAAGAAAAAATACGAGAGCAAAAACTAATGGCACTTAAAGACCTTATAAAAGTTAAAAAAACTAAAGTCAATTCGTCTAAATCAGGCGAAATTGAAGTTAAACTACAAGTACTTTCATCAATAGATGACAAGTTGAGTAAAAGTATTACTCTTTTAACTATGGCTTTAAATAAAAGTAATAAACTTAATTCTATAAAAACAAAGAAAAATCAGAAAGGAGTGATGGAACTATTTTCATTTTCAAAAAAATCTAAAGAAAATGATAAGCCTAAAAAGTCTAAGAAGGAACAAGAACTTGAGCAACTGAAAATTAATGAAAAAATGCTTAAGTTTATGGAAGGCATTTTCAATAATACGTTAGCATCTAAACCTAAAAAAGCAAAAGATTTTAATTTAGGTACAATTGGCGCAGTATTGGCTATGGCATTTGGCGCATTAGTTGGTGCAGTCCAAGGTTATACTAAAGCGGTTGTACTAAGTTTAAAAATAGCTATTAAAAGTATAAAGTCAATTGGAACATTATTTGCTAAAGTATTTACAGGTTTAGCTCCTACATGGGCAGCTCTTATTAAGAAATCTATGCAAAATTTTGCTAAAGGTATAGCAAGTCGTTTAGCAGGTTTGTCAATGCAATTTGATTTAGTTGTTGATTCAATAAAAACATATTTTAAAAAATTAGGAAGTAAAGTAAAAATTGAATTACCAAAACCAATTTTGGACTTTATGAAAACGGTAGGTAGTAAAGTATCAGCAGCAGTTAAAGTAGTATCAGCAGCAGTTAAAGCAGTTCTTACATTCTTACAACCTATAACTAATTTGGCAGCAAGCCTCGGTAAAATATCTATTGCCCCAATTGTTCGCGTAGTTGAAAAAATAGCCAATTTCTTTAAATCTATGTTTGGGTATATGAGTAAATTTGGTGGTTTGGCTAGTAAAATATTGCCATTAGTTAGTAAATTGTTTCTTCCATTAACAATTGTTATTACAGCATTTGAGTCTATTAAAGCTGCTATTCAAGGATATGCTGACGGAGGTATTTTAGGAGCATTAGAAGCAGGTATTTCTACATTTTTTACAACATTAGTTGGAGCTCCATTAGATTTACTTAAAGACATGATATCCTGGGTATTAGATAAGTTTGGATTGGAATCTGCTTCTGATATGCTTGATAGTTTTAGCTTTTCTGATATAATATCTAAATTTTTTGAAGCAATATTCCATCCTATAGAGACTCTTAAAAATATATTTACTAGTGTAATGAATGCATTAGCTAAAATAGAAATTGGGCCATTTAAGATACTTGGCAAACAATTTGGGCCATATAAACCATTTTCAGGTTTAGCAATAGAAAGCCCATCTGAAACGAGTGATGGTGGCAGCCCATCTGAAACGAGTGATGGTGGCACAACTGAAAAACCTATATATTCAGAAACCGTATCTCCGCAGTTAAATAATGCTACTGCTGAAGAATCAGATCGGATAAGAGATGCCATAAAAAGACAAGATATCAATAAAAATATTAATAAAGGAAATAATGTTGATGAGGCATCATCTGAGGTAGAAATGATTAAAGGATCTCCCTCTCCACCAAAAGTTGATAACAATATAGTTAATAATGCTCCTACAAATATTGCTAATAATACTAATAATAACTACCAGCAAGATATAAGAAATAGAGATCATTCTCTAGGAAAATATAACGAAAGTAGATATTTGTTTGGATAAAAAAAGGGAGCCGAAGCTCCCTTTCCTTTTTACAATAGGTATTACAAGCTGATATTAATCTTCGTCAGCAATCTTTTGGAAGTAACTCATAACATCATCGTCATCAGTACTTGCTATACTTGGTTCACTTACCACAGGAGCTGCTTTAGCTTGAGGTTCAGCCACTTCAGCAAACTGTTTAGGTTCAGCAGTAGGCATTGCATCTACTAAATCATTAGCAGAAGTATCCATACCTTCACCACTTAAAGTTACTTCAAGTTTAGTTTTAAGTTCTTCATAAGTTTTGAAGTTAGAACGATCTAAAAATTCTGATAGTTTATATTGTTTATTAACAACTTCAAGAATCTTTTCATCTGATTCAGCTACTGGTGATGGTTCAACAAATACAGACTGATCATAGTTAGGATAACCTTCAACTCTTCTCATTCTTAATTTAAAGTCAGTGCCTTCCCATAGATCAAATACATTCACTGGTTTCTCATCTTCAAATGTAGGTCTTGCCTTATCCATAATCTTATCAAAGATCTTTTTACCATATCTGAATAGCATAACTTTGCCTTCATTTTCTGGATGTTTAGGATCCGACACAACTAATATGTTTGAATAGAAGTGTAAGCGACGTTTTTGTTTACGTGCAATTTCTTTGTTTGCTTCAGAACCTGAATTCCATAACTTAGAGTTTAATTCACCAACTGGGTCATTTTCTCCAAGTGTAGTTAAAGAGTTCTCAATATACCAACGACCTGTAGGACCTTGAAATCCATGAGAGAATACTTTTACCCATGGTAGTTCATCATCAGGATGCTTAGGTAAGAATCTAATTGTTGCTGATGCATTACCAGCTTTATCAGCTTCTGGTTTCCAGATGCGTTCATCAACATATGATTTTGTAGTTGCTTGGGGGTTTGCGATTGTATCGAATGCGGAAGAGATCTTACCGAAATCGTTATTGCGGGTACTTCTTAGTGTATTAATATCCATCGTATTTTTCCTTAATATTTACGTAGTATGTTTAATGTATGTACTGCACTTTATTTATATAACGATACATTAGCGTTATTATAATTCTGTAATAAATTCATTAATAGTTTTCTCAAGTTTTTCTCTATCATACTTAACAAAACCTTTAAGCTTTTTAATCCTTCTTATATCTTCTTCTAATATTAAAGCTGTTGGTTCTGCTTCCCATTTAGTAATCATTGGTATGAAATCATTTAATATACATATTGATTCCATGCTTATTAATTTACCAAGATATAGTTTAATTATATACGGATATGTATTTAAAGTAAAATTAATTATTTGATCTAATGATAAATTATTCTTTTCTGATTCTAATTGTAATAAGTTAAGATCATCTTTAAATGTTTTTGTAAGACTTTGTTTACGTTTAGTCCACTGAATATAATACTCTTCAGCTTCTTCCATTCCATAAACAATATTATCATTGCCGTATGCTATATTAGCAACAAGAAACTGAATTATTTCTTGATCAGTTCTATATTTACGAGCTAACTTTTCAAATAAAAATTTATCATTCCGAGCATCAAATGCCTGATACGAACCTTTAACGTTACCTCTATTCTCAAATACATTAAACTTGTCTTTAGTGAAATGTAGCTTTAATGCCACATAATATCTAAAAGCTTTGAATCCTGTCATATATCCAACTTAGCAACTTTAGGTAAGTAGTTTTCATCCCTCATATTAACAGCTATCTTTTGTTTAAGATTCTTATTAACCATAGAACTAATATCTTCTGGGTCAATAAAATTTTCTTTACAGTATTCTAGTACTGCTTCCATATGTGTTATCTTACGAGATGATACTATTTCATCAATATAAATGGCAAACTCTTGAGTATTTTTAAACATTTTACCTTGCATTATTATCCTTTAAGTAATGTAAATAACTACCGACTATGTATTTTCTATTTGTTGATACTAAACCAGCATGCGGATACATCCATAGTGGTGGGAATACTAAACATGCTCCTTGTTTTCTAGGACTGGTTAATCCTAATTGGGGAAATTCTGTTCCGCCATCTGCGTAATCATCTGAATCATTTAAGTAAATAAAAAACGCTAAAAATCTAATGGCAGAATTATAATCATTTACATCAGTATGATAATCAAACTTACCTTCATTTGGTTCATACCTTTTTATTCTAAATTCTTCAAAACTATATTTTTCTGGCCACTGTAGGGGTACATGAATATGACAATCAGATTTATACTGTTCTAATAACTCTTGAAATTTAATACTAAGTATTGAATTAAATTCAGACCAATCATCTTTGTGTTGTATTAGATTAATTTGATTGAAGTTCATTAGATCATCATTATATATTTCATGTTGATCTTCTTTACTGTCAAATAACGATATCATTCTTTCACATGTATCTTTATCTAAAACATTATCATAAACCTTTAAGTATCTTTGCAACTATATCATTCCTAAATAATATTTGGCTACTTTAAGATCAGCATTAATCTTTTGCCAAACCTTATATTTGTCTTTGTAACATTTCCATACTGGAGTGTTTTGATTATTAATAGAAGCATTTAACTTTTCATCAAACACTTCTAGATATTCTTCAAAGAATACATCTAATTCATTTTTACTTTTAATTAATTCAGAAATAATTTTTTCAAGTGATTCTTTATCTCTTCTTATATACGAAGTAGATATACTGTCAATTATACTCATTGTACCTCCTGAGCAAATCTTTCTTTTAAAAACTTCATTACTTGATGTTGTCTAGTAAAAATAAAATCTTCATTTAGATCTACATCAGTAATAATAAAACCATTCTTAACACGTTTAATTAAAAATTCATTCATAATATAATACTCCTATTTTTTTGTTGCTTTTGCTTTCTTTTCCTTTTCAGGCTTAAAATCTAATAATATCTTGTTGCTTTTTGCATCCATTACTGCAAACCTTTTCTTAAGACGCTTTTGAATTTCTTCTGCATCATACCACATTTCAATACCTTGTTTAACTTGTTTCAATTCTTCTTTAGATAAGAATCCGTCGTAACAATCATCAAGTAATTTTTCAACTTGAGTTACCGTAAAGTCGGTTTGTGCTTTTACTGTTTGTGTACTACCTATACTACCAAATGATGCTGTATGAATCATCATATAAGCTGTATCAAATACATGCACTGAATGACAATACATTGCAATGATAGAGGCAGCACTATGACAAGCACCCATGATATGACCAGTAATTTCTGCTTTACATATTTGCATAGCATTAATAATAGCTGTGGCTGAATCTAAATTACCACCATTACAATTAATATAGAAATGAATTCTATCATGTGCTGGTACGTTAATAAGTAAAGAAATAACATTACGATAACGATGAGGTTCATCAATATCCATATCTAAAAATACTTCGTGGGTTATTAATGAAGACTGAACTGGATTAATATGCACATTATTTGTTAAATTACCTATCAAATTTGTTGCTTGATCCATTTCTTCGTCTACTCTAGTTTTATTATTCACATTGTCTCCAATTTATAAAATATATGTTTTCCTATCTGTACAGTTTTTGATGCAAACTTCCATTTAGGGTTAACGTAATTTGCATGATAATACATTGCACCATGTGTTATATCTTCTATTTCATCATAGTGCATAAAAGCATATAGTGCAATCTTTCTTATATTATCAAACATCTTTTTTTCTTTCTTGCTGTACGAATACAATGTTGCTTTGTTTCTTAACTTAGCACTACACCACCAAGTAAACTGACAGGTCTTTCTGTTTCTTTCTCTAACAATTTTACATAGATTTGTTGGATATAATTCACTTTTAGATCTGTTTAATGTAACTAATGCAACAGCTAACTTACCTGTATCTGACTCACCTTTAGCTTCAAAAAATATATTTTGTGCTAAACACTCAATTTCAGCTCTTTGTTCTTCTGTTATAGAAGCATAAGACATTATTTTAAGTTTCTTATATTCTGGTACATAATTTGATTTAACATTAACTACTGTTGTTAAACTACAAATAATTACCAATAATGTTCCAAGTATTAATCTCATTCGTTGGTACTCCTTTGATTACTTGTTTATACTACTATTATATACTAATACTCTTTTAAAGTACACATGTATTTTAGTCAAAACGCAACTTAACTAACTTTTCTATAAAGTCTTTACGTTTTCTTTTAAAGATTTGTGGCTGTTCACTATCTACACCAATTAATATAACTATATTAGGTATTTTAATATTAAACAATTCTTCAAACATAATTGAATATGCTGTAGCCTGAATAAAATAGTTTTCAATCTTATTTTCATCTTTCAATCTTGCAGATGTTTTAAAGTCAATGACAGATAATTCACCTTCATATTCACCAATACAGTCTACTGTACCAGCCAATTTAAGCTTATCTGAATACATCATCTTTTCAAGTGCATGTATGTTATCAATCTTATCAACAAAAGGCCGCATACTGTTCCACATCTCTAAATCAAATATGTCAATATGATAATCTTCATTAAGTAAAAATGATTCACAATAACTATGGATTTGAGTTCCACGTTGAGAAGCTCTAGAAGATACTCTATTTGCTTCTGCTTCACCTACACGTTTCTTCCAAGCTTCGATAGATTTTTGACTCATCTTACCGGTAATAGAAGTCACTGATGGATATCTATCTCCATTAGGTGTTTCATATAATCTACCTGAATCAGAATCAATACGGGTTAATGATGGGAATTCATGATCTATAAATGTTTTCATAATATTATTATACACTGATTACTGTTTAAAGTACACTGTTATGTTAATTAATTGCTTCTATTGTCGATACAAAATTATCATCAGGTGTAACAATAATAACAGGTAGTTCATAATCATATGAAGGAGTTGGTTCTATCATAGCCTCCAACCCCTTTTGAATCATTGGTTCTTTGTCTTCACATGATGTTACTGTAAACAATACTATAAGCCCTATAATAAATATCATGACACACTTATACATATCATAATTTTTTGTAGTTTTAAATTTATAATAGTGCTTTCTCATATTATTTGATAATAGCTAAAATATCTTCTTCAGAAACAAGAACACGTTGTGCACCATCAATTTTTACTAATGCAGTTTTAGACCAGTTTAAAAATACATTGTCACCAACCGCTACATTTTTAACATCAGGCCCTACAGCAAGTATTGTACCAGATGAAGTATCTAGTAGTGTAGTTGTTGTTTCAATAATAATACCACTAGCAGTTTCTTTCTTTCTTTCATTTTCTGCTACTAATAACTTATCTTTCATTGGTATTACTTCCATATTATTTTCCTTGTAATTTTTCAATCATTTCTTTAATAATTAATTTTTGTTTTTTCATTTTAGATAATTCAACATCATCTATAAAGTTGCTGTGTCCTGCTTTAATTTTATGATCTAGTTCTATGTGTTTCATTTTAAGTATTTCTAAATCTTGCCATTTTTCTTTTGACATAGTATATCTCCTAAAAGTTAAATGTTAACCCCATTCCTACTGCATCATATGGTCCATCACCTCGCTTTATTCGGTATCGAGTATCTAGTGTAATATCATCTGCAATTTTATATCCTAGTTTAACTGCATATGTAGTATCATTCTGTTGATAGCTAGTATTATAGCTGTCACGAAAACGTACGCTAGTCCCGATTGACCAATCCGAATTAATTTTGTATTTAATACCTGGAGTTGTAACCCAATAGCCGAAGTTATTATTATTAACGTATTTCTCACCTGAACCTAGATAAAGACTGGTTGACCAATCTGAGTTGAGTTTGTGCTTTAATTTGATTCCAGCTTCTAGACGTGTATCATTGTTATTACTTTTTTCATTCTGATCTTTTAGCCGAGTTGATACTGATACATCTAACCAATCATATACATTTTTACCAAACTTCATGCCATATGTCATAGCATCAGTTCCGCCTTTAGCATCTTGGCTTTCAAAACGTATACCGTAAAAGTAACCTTGTTTCTCAGCTGATACGGATGTTGAAAGTGTTAGTATTGCAATTGCTATTATTTTTTTCATATATTATCACTTAATAAATTTAAATTTTACTTCAGGATGGGCTCCTTGCATAACATCCCATCGCTTTCTCCATTTTGCCGCAGCAGTTTCTTGATCATCATTAGATGTATTAACATACTGATGGGTATAACTTTCAGTAGTTGATGTACCAAATTTAGTATCACAACCATATATATCAATTTCAGTATATCCTAATCCAATTAATACTTTTGCTGCTATATGTGCACTTGATTCACCAAGATGATTTTTTTCAATAATCTTGAGTAAACACCCATCAAATAAATGGCGTTTATTAATTTCATCAGTATATCTCCATGCATTTGCTGAAGCATACATTTTAGTAATCTTTTCTGGATGTTTACTTAAATGCATGATAACTTCGATATCTACAACAATAGTAGCGTCAACTTTAGTCCATGGAATATTACAACCAAGGACATAATCATATTGCCATGGATTTGTATATGATACTCTAGACGGTCCATTACCTAATACTGCTGCCTTCATAATTTAATTATACCATAATATGATATTAAAGTACACTTAATTACGCAATCAATCCAGTTTTATACACAGTTCTACCATTTTCTTTCATTGCCGTTAATACTTGTTTACGGTTATCACCATTTGCTTTGTATGATACATGCACCCAACCAGAATCAGGAATACCTGGAGTATAAAATTCTAATATCACTTGATCAAATTCTGTATGGTCTACAATCCATTGTGCTACTTCAGCATTAGGAACACCTGGTACTTCAATGTCTACTGCTTCACCTCTACAATGTTGACTATTACTCGAACCACCAACTGCTTCATTTAGTGCTGGTCCTCTGTATCCTGAGTTAATGACTGTTGGACCAAATCGATCTCTAATAGGTTGTACTACATTCTCAAATAAAGCTGTACATGCTTCTAAATGAGTATCATTTGGAGTATTGTCTATATCTAGTCTAAGTGCTGTTTGACTCTTAGTATATTCGGCTAGTGTAAAGTTTTTAGATAAATTCATTAGATTTTCCTTAAAAAGAAAGGGGAGTTTGTCTCCCCAATCAGGTCAATTATTTTTCTTGTTTCCATAATGTCCAAGCACCCCAAGCAACTGCTGCCCATGATGCCATATGCATTAATGGGTGTGCCAAAAGACCCATTAGACCTACTACGATTAATACAGTACCGTCCCAAGATGTTCTTTGAGCCCATTGAGCTTTAACCCAATCTACTGCCATATTTAACATATCTAACATAGTATTTCTCCTTGTTTATAAATTTGGTTCTACTAGATCTTCAAAACGAATTTTAGCCATAATATAATCTTTCACCAAACTAGATCTGACAATATCATCAGCGGTAAATTCAATTTTTTCAAAAGATTTCATATGTTGAGCTATATCAAAAAACTTTAGAATCCCTGTTTTATCATTCGACTTTCTTAAATCAGTTTGTCTATAGTCTCCACACCAAATAATTTTAGAGCGGTATCCAACGCGAGTCATTACTGTATCTATTTCTTCATAATTCATATTTTGCATTTCATCTACAATAATAATTGCATCGTCAAATGACATACCTCGTATAAAACTAGTAGAGATAAAACTGATGTAACCTTGTTCCTCAAGCCTTGACCAAGCATCCCTTCTACCAAAGAGCGTCTCACAGATTTGTCGGTAAGGTTGTTCATAAATTTCCATCTTTTCTGCTACATCACCAGGAAGATGTCCCATGTCACGAGATTGTACTGCTGATCTCACAACAATGATTTTTTTAAAGAAGTTTTCTTTACTTAATACTTCTTCGATTGCTTTGTACAATGCACAGAATGTTTTACCTGTTCCTGCAACACCATGTAAAGCTATAAAATAACTACCAACTTTATATGCATCAAAAAACTTCTTTTGATTATCAGTTAGTGGTTCAAATTCTTTAAGCATATCAGCCTTGATTATTAATGAATTATTTTTTTTTGGTTTAGCTGCTACTGGCGGTTCAGTAGCATAAGTTGATTTTCTGGCCATAGGTGCCTTTAAATATTAGAAGTTTTATCGAGCTCAGAGCCAGGAGCTCTGGAATGTATTTTTTGTAATACTTCTTTGAATCCATTATCAGGTTTACGAATACCAAGTGCTACGGGATCTATTAATGGCGGCATGCCACTAATATGAGACTGTATGTGTGGGTTTTCTTTTAGATATTGTTCTTTGGAGGAGATAGACATCATTTTCTCAAATACATCTCCAGTATTTGTATCTTTAAAATCATACAGCGGCATAATGCACCTCAGTCGTTTTCATATAGTTATTTATAAAGGAAGGAGCCTGTCTTTTCTTCCAAGCAAACATTCTTTGTTTTTCTCCATTGTAATAATTATGATAAGATTGTAATACGTTGCCTGGTACTTTATACTCATCTGGCATGGCAGGAGTTGGTGCAGTAAATACTGTATCTAATATATTGGTTGGAACTGCTCGTAAAGCGTTAGCTAATTCTGTACACTTATGAGTTTTTTCATACCGATATGTGTATTCTGCTAATAATTCAATAAGAAGATTGTGTAACCATATATAATTAGATTTAGACGCTCTACACCATACAGCAGAAGGATGATTAATATGAGTAGCACTATATAATAAGGTTTCTCTTTCATCTGATAGTTTCCACCGACGTGCTTTACGGCCAGTTTTACTACGACCTTCATATTCTTCACCATCTAATAGACGATGAGCAGTTGATAATAATTGGCATGATTCAACTATCATTTTAACACAATGTTTATCTACGTGATATTCAGCACATAGTTTTGGGTTTTCATGTAAGTAAAATATATTCATTAAATAAGTAGTCCGTATGAATGGATATATAGCAGTGATATTGCTAGTATTACTATCATTATACAATATTTCATAATTAAGGTACCTTTATTTTTCTAATGGTGGAATAAACCCTGCACCTTCCACTAATTTACGAGTGATCTTTTTATATAGTTTAGGGATAGATTGTTCTTTAACTGCAAGCATAAGAGATGCCTCAGATGGATGCAAGCTTTCTAATAAACTAATAAACAATTGTTCACGCTTTAATGGTTGTAAATCTGTTCGAGTAAAAACATAAAACCTTCTTAACTCTTGTCTAAGAATGGCAGGTGACATACCAATTGGAGCAGCATCTTTATTATATGGAGGTTCGCCTTCCGGTAATAAAAATTTTTGCTCTGGTATAAACGCATGTTTAAATAATATAGTTAAAGCTGAATCGCCTTTATATTTTTCAATCAGTTTAGGATCACTATTAATTTCTTCTAATAGTTCTGGTAAATATGTTTGCATTTAAAATTCCTCTAAATCATCGAGTAATAATCGACATTTGTTTTTAATTAAATAGTTCATGATCATCATCTTATCGCCTTTAGGTTTATTCTCTTCAAACGATGTAAGTATTTCTGATCGAACATCTTTTGGAATAAAATCAAAATTAACTAACATAAGATTGCGTTGATAATTACGTTTTTCTTCTTCAGTTTTACATGCTAATATTCCGTGTTCATAAAATTCAGTTAGACGTTTACTTGAGAATGGTTTCTGTCTATCACCACTAACAAACACATCGTCTTTACTTAATATGTTAGGTATACCGTCTCCAGTATCACCTTTTACCGTATGGGTAATAGTATATTCATGAATATCTTTTTGTGAACCCTCTACATATTTCTTTTGCATAGGACTCCACTGTCTAACATTCTTATATTTTTGTAGTTGTATAAAGTCTTTATCAGAAGATACAATCAATACTTTTTGAGGTTCACTAAATAATCCTTCTTGTATTAATTCATTCTCTTGACTCCACTTAGCTAGTGCTGCAATAACATCATCTGCTTCAGCTCTATCTACATGTATAACCTTATACGGAAAATACGATTTTAAATCTTCTCTTAAATTACCTAGAGTAGTAAATATTAAATTCCAATCTAAATCAGATTTTTCTCTATTAGCTTTACGAGAAGCTTTATAATGTGGGAAAGCTTCTTTACGCCAATAAGATTTACCATCACACGCAATAACTATATCGCCATACTCTTTACCATACTTTTTCTTGTATGATTTAATACAAGCAAGTGTAGCATGTCGTATTAAGTCTACCGTTTGCTCTTCTGTATTGCGTTTAAGATCAGATTGAAATGGTAATATATTACTTAGTGCAATCTGACTGTAATCTAGAATAATAATTTTAAAATGCTCCTATAATAATACAATCAGTATTTACTCTACCACTTGGTTCAGATGGTTTAGTTTTTAAATCAGTAAAGAGTTTATTCATAGCCCGTTTACCTAAATCAAGTTTCTTAAAGAAGTCTTCTGGTTTACGTATCGTTTTAGAGTCTGAATTACTAACTGAGTAATTAATGATAGTGGTACCTTTTACTGATAAGGTTTCACGATCATCAGCTTCATACCGAGATAACTTTCTTGTCTTAGTATTATATATATAAGCAACATCCGCATTAACAATCTCAGCAGGATTGATTGATCTCATATTTAATTCTTTAAACTCTATCATATACTTCATTTTTTTAACAAGCACACCTGCGGGTTTAGGTTTAACTATTCTAGGTTTCTTAACTATCACTGCATGTTGTTTACAATCATTAACAATACTTTGTAAGAAGTCTCTGAATTTTTTTAATTCTGCTTTAGTAAAGAATGAATAACCTTCTGATAACTGATCACATGTACCTGCAATTGCTTCATTAATTTCGTTAAGTGGATTTTGATAATATTCACCTATACGTTTTGCAACAGCTCCTGATATACTATTTTTCAGCAGCATTGCTTTAGTGGAGAAAGTAGAAGACTTTTCATTAATATACTCATCGATCGCATAATCAATTTCTTCACTCTGAGCTCTAGCCGAATCGATAATTCTTTGTTCGATTGATACAGCGGGAGCCTTAGGCTTTTGCTCAGTATTTTCATCTTCTACTTTCATTGACTGGATATTTTTATATTTGATATAAAGTTCATTTAACTTAGTCTCTAAATATACATAATCTTTTTGTTGGATCCAACTTCCGTCATTAATCACACATATAACTTTACCTATAGTTAATAGTTCCCAATCAGGAACTTTCTTAATAACAGAAACATATTCGGTATTATTCTTTTTGAGATATGCATAAACAGCTTTAGCAAGTTGTTTCTTTTCTTTATTTAATGCATGATATGCCAAGGCTCTTGGAAACTCTAACCGATAATTTTCTTCAGTTACTAAAGGAGCAGAACCTCCTTTATATCTTGCATTAACTTTTTCTACAAAAGCTAAGTGTTTTGCTGATGATTTTGCCATTGGTAACCTTTTAATTTAATTATTAATACCATTATACATTGAATATGAATTAAAGTACAATATTATTTTGTAACAGATTCGTAAAGAGTTTGGAATTCATCATTATTCGCTATCTCTTCATTGAAGTTTTGTTTGTGATAGACCTTGATCATTCTATTCAAAGTCTTTTTAGGAATTTTAAATTGTTCGAATAAGTCCTCAACAATAGTTTTTATTAAGTCTCTTTCAGCTTCCATTCTAATTAATGAATTAGAAGCTTCTTGCATTGCGTCTCTGATTTTCTTTTTGTCTTGATCAATTAATTGCATAATATATCCTTAAAATTTAACTACGTTGATTGAGTCGTATCTGAAAGATCTCCACTCGGATTTTTCGGTGTCGAAGACTCTGATGGCTTCTTCGGAAAAGGTTTTAACAGTGCCGGTACCTGATTCTTTAGGTAACTGTTCTCCGGGAATTCTGGCAGCTGATAACGTGCATTGCATTGCTCGCTCAGAACCATCCCTTTTGGTGAAAGTAACGCTGACTTCATTTTCGTGTAATTTTTCCCTAAGTAAGGTTTTAAAATCGCTATCGGTAAAGTCAATTTTTTCATAGATCTCCATAATATATCCTTCAGTTAATAAAAAAAGTGCTAATCGTATTCCTGTAATTGCTACAGGTCGGAAAGATTAGCTATTCCTCCTGAGCTCGTTTTGAGGTTACCTACCTAAACCGCCAGTTCGTATAAGGCTCGTTACGTTCCGCTTGAATCGGTTCCAGACCTCTCTGGTTATAGGACTTAAGCTACCTATAATTAGCTGTACTATAATAGTATTATATCACAATTAATATTTAAAGTAAACCATTATAAACTGCCATTTGATATTCCCAAATGCCTGGAATTAAAACAGCCTTGTCACATGACAACATCCATTCATGTGTTTGAATACCATGCTCACGTTTCATTCTAAATATTGCTTCACTCATACCGTGAGTTTGAATTAAGTATGCTGTGTTATCTACTATCATAGCAATAGTTTCACCATCTTCTGGACCACTTATTACTACTTGTTTTAATTTTGAAATATCTATTATGCTCTCCTTAAAAATAATTTAACATCAAAGTTTTTAATGCTTGGTGGCACATAGCCTTTTGTAGCCAAGGCTTGTAATGGTGCCAAATTAAGTTTGTTTGTAAAATCTCTATATTCTTCAACTGTGAAGTTTTTAATTAGAAATTTAAGGAAGCTAGGTTTGTCTGATTTGTTGTATTTAAATCTAGCAACAAATTCAGGACGGGTTTTAATGTCGGTTCTATATGTTAACCAACCGTCACTATAATCAAAATTTTGTTTTATAAATTGTGTCATTTCTCTCTCCATTTAATCAATCTATAATTAATTATACACTAAATATGAATTAAAGTACACTCTTTTATGCTATTTTTTGATGTTTTTTATGTAAAAACACACCTCTGGGAAGCTCTCAGAGGCAGTTTATATTCGGATATTAGATCTATTACGACAAGGTTTCTTAGCGACCTTGTCCTCTATATTTTTTGTAAGAGGCTTTCTTACTCTTATTCATTGTTTGCATCTTAGGTTTTTTGCCACCTTGTGATGTTCTCTTATGAGTAGTAAAGTGTGCCGTTTTTTCTAGTGATTTTGATTTAGCCATAATGTTTTCCTTTTCAAATCAGTTTATCGTTTATTATTTATTAGGGGTATTTTTGCTTTCGTATGCAGTCTTACCAAAGAATGCCATAACAATTGCAGCTACAGAAACAAAATATGTTGCTGCCATATCTCCTAATATTTTACTTGCAGAATCTAATCCAGATAATATTGCTAGTATAACAGCAACTGGGTATAATAACATGCCAAATAATGCGAACCATGTCATTTGTCTTTGAGCATCTCTCATTGCATCTTCGTCTTCAAGCTTTTTACGCTTAAATTCCATATACATTTTATGCTCTTCAGTTGAAACTTTACCATCCCCGTTGGTATCTGCTGGGTGAAATTCTTTCTCTTCTGACATTTTTACTCTCTCCAATAAAAAATAATTTTACTTTAATTCCAACTTATTATAATATAACTGTATTGGGTTTACTTACTAGTTGCTTTATAAACACCATCCCAATTAATAGGTGGTACAGAATACATTCTCTCTGCCATATTCTCATAGTATGTAATAAGAAATGGATTAGATTCTTTTAGTTTAGTTGTTAATAAAGAAGCTGCTCTCCATTCTCCTGCATAGTAAGCACGAAGAAACTTTTTATGAGAAGCAAGATCATCTATATCTGCAATGGTAAATATTTTAACACCAATCGATTTACCTTTTACTGCAATGGTATCTAACTCAACTACATTATATTTATATTTTACTAGATTTGCAGTATTCTCACCTATAATGATTCGAACACCATAGTTTTTAGATTGGCCTTCAAGTCTAGCAGCGAGATTAACGTGATCACCAAGGCATGTATAATCAAACCGCTGATCAGAACCCATATTGCCTACCACAACATTTCCTGTATTGATTCCCAATCCCATTCCAAATGCAGGAATACCTTCTTGAGTAATTTCAGCATTAAATTTATCTAAATCCTTAAGCATTTCTAAACCAGTTTTTACTGCATTTATTGCATGTTCAGTATCATCAATGGGTGCATTCCAAAAAGCCATCTGAGCATCACCGATATATTTATCTATAGTACCATTATTCTCTAGTATCTTTTTAGTCATGGCTGTCATATATCTATTCATGATCTTAGTTAAACCTTGTACATCTTCACCATAATGTTCTGATATTGTAGTAAAGCCACGAACATCAGTAAACATAATAGATAGTTCTCTTGTTTCGCCACCCAATCGTAATAATTCAGGATTCTTTTGTAGTTTTTCAACTAAAGCTGGAGATAGATAGGTACCAAATTGTTTTTTAATCTGTTGTTTCTGTTTAAATTCTGATATGAACTTAACTCCATATGCATGAAGCATAATAAGTATACCACCGCCTAATATCAATGTTGCATCAAATAAGAATAAGTGTTGACTATATACATAACTTGTAATAGGTACCACTGAAGCTAATAATAATATACCAGTACCTAATCCTACATATACCCATCGAGATAAGACTAATAAGATAACAGTCAATAGTATCAATGTTATTAGTTCGGCTCCAGCAGCCCAATCTGGTCGTTGTATATTGATACCACTTGATAATGTAGCTATAACAGATGCTTGTACTTCGTGTGGCCAAGTTTCACCTCTACTAGTTGCTATAGGATTGGCAATACCTGCAGCTGTGGTTCCTACAATAACTATACTACTATTAAATGTTTCGGGTAATTCAGTTAAACTATAAGATACTGGTCTTTGTTGGTAATCAATCCACACTCTACCAATAGGATCAGTAGATAGTATTCCAAACTGAGGCACTCTGAGTTTATCAATACCTATATCACTAAACTTTATTTGAAAACTAGGATCACCTGCTAATATTCTTAGCACTTCTAATCCCATACTAGGATATAATGTATCACCACTTCGTATAACCATTGGCATTCTTCGAGTAACACCATCTACTTCAGGGAATGTTGTAGCAATACCTGTACCATATGCACGACTTTCTAATGCTTCAATTGATGCAACGATACCTGGGTATTCTACGACCTTACCAGTAGGATCACCAATCATTACAGCACCTGGATTACGTGGATGGTTTTTTGTTTTATCACTACCAAAGTTTGGAAGTACCACTGGATATTCTTCCATAGTTTTAGCTAGTATAGAATCTTTTCCTAATCTATCTGCTTCAGGCATAAGCACATTGAATACAACTAATCCAGCACCTTTTGCATATAACTCTTTAATGATATCAGCATAGATATCTCGACTAAATGGCCATTGACCATATTTTTCTAACGAAGCTTCGTCTATATTAACAGTAGCGATAGTGGTTTGTTGTTCAGGTGCAGATGTAATGAGTGTATCAAAGTACCGCAATTGCATACTTTCAACAAACATTGGAGATTGTATTTTAATGAACACTAATATACATAAAGTAATAAGTGCTGACCATGGAGTAAATAGATTTATTTTTTTCATTTATTATTTATTAGTTCTGAGTAACCGTGGCTGAGCAACCACCAATAGTATAGCAAGTTTGTTCCAGACTGTATGATTGGTCTAGTGAACTGTTTTGATCTAGTGTTACTGAACTGGATGCTGATCCGTATGTTAACGAGATTGAAGCATCATGATTTCCTAAACCTTGTTGTGTTAAGTCAACTGAATGTCCGTTACCTATTAATTCAATCTCAGCATACTTACTGCTATCACCTTTTTGTATTACATTAATTAAATTTGAATTACCTGTTACTGTTGAGAATAGTTTTTTGCTATAGTCGTTTGCCTGGAATACATCTATAACATTACTATCACCTATTAGGTCAATGCCTACATAATGTCCCTGATTGACGGTATTATTACTTTGTACAACATCAATGTCATTTAAGTCACCAAACAAATCTAAACTTATGGTATGTCCTCCCGTAGCGACAGTATCTATTGCACCTGTACCATTAACTCTATCCTGATATAATAATATATCATTTGTACTACCAACAACTGATAGTTCTATTAAATTGGGATCAGTGGTATTTGGAGACCCTTGCATAATCTCAATGGTATTTGAATCGCCTGTGATAACACCAGCACTGGCTCCGTCAATACCTCTTATATGATTGCCTGCTGTGCCTTGTTGTGTTATAGTAACAGTATTATTATCACCTGCTTGATCTATATAAACTGAGTTGTCACTATTTGAATTGTATGTGCTGGCTCGTGTTCTTGCTGAAGTAATTTCTGTTGATTGACTACCACTAATACCTGGACTGGATCCAGTTACAGTTGATGTTGAGGGCGGTGTGTATGTTGTAGCATAAACTGAAGTTGGAACAATAGCAACTGAACCTGTTTGGTCCCAATATAACTTAACTGCGGCACCTCCACCGTTTTCATACATCCACATATCTAGGTAATATGTAGACCCACCTGTTAATGTTTGATCTGTTGAAACGTAATTCCAAGTTCCAGCGCCTTGTTCTTGCCAATCATTAATTACAACTGTGCTGTCCAATTTCATGTAAACGCCATCATCAGCATAGAGATAGAATTGTATGTCCTGACTGCCTGTATCTGGTATAGTAATGTAACCATAGAAGTGTACGATAACTCGATCAGTCTGACCGGAATCTAACACAGCACCACTGCTCCAATTGAAATCTATGCCTGTGACAGTACCTGAACTTAACGCAGTGGGATAAGTTAAACTTCCACCATTGCCTGGAAATGTGGGATAGGCGCCTGTGCCCTGATAGGTATCGTAGTATAAATCAGCTTCGGCTTTTGTTGCGAAAAAATGCGACACGATTAACACTAAGAATGCTATGAATATTGATTTATACATTAGTTCTGTCTCGTAGTGATATTGGTAGTACCTTCACTATTAACTCTGTTAGTTATATCAACCGCACCTTGTATTTGACGTATAGTTGTTTCTTGCGTTGTAGGTACGTTAACACAAGATATATCACTACCTGTTGTATTCATACACAGTTCAATAGATATGCTATCAGTAGTATATGTTACACCTTGGTCAGGAATAAAATCTGGAAGCAATTCATTCTTATCTGAAGTGGATAGTGTTCTTGATTGTGACATAGCTAGTTGTAGATCTAGTATGTCTAATACATTCTTTAAGAAGTCTCTATCTAACAAGTTTTCACTAAGTCTATCTGTATATATCTCAGATAGGTCTTTGTCTAATTCATTTTCTAATAGGTTTTGATCTAAGGCATTGTCATCTAATAGACTAATTGTAGTATTATCCATTTCTTCATCTTTAAATTCTTTTGGCGGTCCTACGATAATGATTTGTCTAATCATTTCTTCTGTTAGATCAACAATGACTGGTGAAGTAGGCTTTGCTTCTAGGTTAGGTACGCGAGTAGCTTCAAATGGTTTATTCATTAAGACACTACCGCCTAGACTAGCAACTTCAATAGAACCTGTAACGCAATCACGTTCAATGTCTAACCAACCAGGAGGACAACTTGGCAATAGAATAACTGTGGTACTACCTATCTCATCTACTGTGGCGGTAAAATCAGTACCACGAACGGATACTGTGGCACTTGGTGTTCTAATTTTAACTGATTGTGGATTGTTTTTTGCGATTTGACCTGATGCGTAACGAGCTGTACCAGATGCTATTTTGATTGATAGTTTACTTGCATCTGCATTTTTTGGATCGTAAACAAAGTCATCAATGATTAACTTTGCTGATTCTGTCATTTGAACCTGAGTAAAATCTTCAAATGTAATTTCTAAAGTACCTTGACCAGTACGTAGAGTATCTAACATCTCTACATTGGTACCCATAATACCTTCTAATGTTAAATTTTTTCTTTTAATACTTGCAGGATCATGTTTTTGATCACTAATAGTTCCTATAGCACTATGAGATATTATTGGTACAATTGTCAGTAGTGCTATTAGTAACTTTTTCATATTCTTTCCTATGTAACTCTATTTCATAAAGTGTTTGAGCATTGAATGCATTAACATATTTATTCCATAGTTCATTTTTTTTCAAGATAGTTTCCATTAGTCTGACTGTATCAAACTCCAAGTATTACTTGAGCCTGTTATATTAATATTAGCATCATTATCTTGAGCACCTGTTTGAGATGAAGATACAGTGTTACTTCCGCCTGTAATATCTAACTCAATGTTGTGTCCAGCTGTACCAGTACTACCATTTTGTGTGGCTGTAACCAGGTTACTCGAACCAATAATACCAATATTCATAATGTGATCACCAACATCAGTTTGTGATGTTGTTACAACGTTGCTTGATCCATTTATATCTAGATCGAAGAACATACCACCTACACCACCTATACCACTTTGTGTAACACCAACATTATTAGCTGAACCAATTACATCAATATCAAGGATAGCATTGTCGCTAGACAAGTTAAGTGTTGCAAGGTTAGCACCACCGCCACTTATAGCTACACCTACTGTGGTTGTGTCAGCGTTGATGGTAAAGTTAAAGTCATTGTAACTACCACCTGTTGCTGTTGCAATTAGACTGTTGCCAGTACCTAGTAGATCAAACACTAGATCGTTGTTATCACCAGTCATTTGTATGTCAGCAGTGTTATTGGCTGCAACTCCTAGTCCGTCACCATTAACATCAATACTTGCTACAGAGTTTGAACCTGTAATGTAGTAAGTTAAATCAATACCAACACCTGATGCTACTGTTGTGTTTAAATCAATACCTAACAAGTTACTACCACCAATTTGCTGTATGTCAACAGTTTGACTACTACCAGTAATCGTAGCTGCTGTTCCTTCTGTATCACCAATACCGTAGATCTTGTTTCCACTACCGTCTTGTTTTAGATCGATGGTAGATGAACTACCAATTTGATCAATATAGATACTATTGTCTGCACTAAAAGCTAATGATATAGTAAATAATGAATATAAAAAGATTATATGTTTCATTTTTACTCCTATTATGTGGCGAAATCCCAAATATCTTTGCGTTCGCCTTCTTTTATTAATTCAACTACAGCTGCTTCAATTGTAGTTTTTACTGCTAATGTAGCTGGTTCATTTAATGTTATACCAGACTCAAATTCAAATATTTGTGTTGCATTATCATAAAATTTTAATATAGCCATACTATCAGCGGTAGAGTAAATTGTTTTTTGTACATTTACCGCAGCTAATACTGCTCCTGTATTAACACTTACTGCTCTTAAACTTACCGTAATAATATCTTCACTAAACTGTGTTTGTGGTCCAATACCTAAAACTCTCATTCCTACACCACCACTTCGTGTAGATGAATCATATCCTGTTATACCACCTTCAATAATCATACCAGCAAATTTCATTGGCATAAGTTTCTTAGCATTAGGACCATCATATGCTTCACGCATTTGTCGTATAATCTGTCTTTCTTGAGTTAAACTTGCAAGACCAACCCGTTCTACGACATCAAACCATTTACTGTTACCAACATCTTTTAATGCTTTAATTAAGAAACTTTCTGCTCCTTGTGTAACAGCAGTACTAAAACTTGCCTGAGTATCACTAGGTCTTCTTTGACCTGTTTTATCAGTAAAACTATATACAGCAACCGTTACTTTACCGAGTGCTGGCTGGTTTATTGTATCAAATTCTTTAGCAGTCGACTTTTCAACAAGTACAGGTGGTTCGTATTTACCATTAATAGTCTGTGTAGTAGCACATCCGTTTAATAATATAAAGGATAGTAATAAAATTAATGTTTTCATTAAAATGTAAAGTCACCCAATGGTATAGTCAATGATGTTGTAGTTCCTGCCATATCAGTTACACCTAACACTATATCACCTGAACTTTTATCCCAAGTAATAATATTACCTTCAAAGTTTAATGTTCCAGATGTTGGACTAGTGCCATCATCATTAAACATTGCTGTAGCTACGTCTTGTGAAATTTGTGCGTAGATACGTGATTCCAAATTGCTCATGAATTTTTTAACGTTTGTACTTTCTGCTTCACGTTCTGCTTCTTTTAATGCAGATTCTATCTTATCAGATATAGCTTTTTTACGAGAGTGTTCTTGATTTTCAATTGTTAAGACGTGTGCGGAATAGCCATTCCCATTAAACGCTGGACTTTTAAAATTAAAGTCACGTAATGGTTGTGCTAATGCAATACTACTAAATACAAGACTAAGAATCAGTATCTTTTTTGCGAACATTTTTTTCCTCTTTCTCTCTTAAAGACAAAATAACATTCACTTTCTGATTTAATCTAATCAAATCATTATCTAACATTCTAATGCGATCTATAAGTTCTATCAATACTTTATTTGATTCACTTAATACTGGGTCTATTTCATTAGTAACCCATTTCCATATATAAAATACAAAATATCCTAGTCCACCAGCAGCAAGTATAGGAAATCCATATTGATTAACTATAACAGTTATATTATCCATGATAGTATAAGTCCAACTACAACTCCAATAACAAAGGATATAAACATATCTTTATCATACCATATTGGCATATAAGGTAATTTTTTCATAGTTTTACTTTACCTTCTTTGATTAATCGGTTTCTGTTTAATAGATGTTTTTCTTCAACATCATCTTTACTTCCACCAAAGTATGCAACAGCGTAACCTTCATTAATCATAATGTCAGTAACCATTTCTGTTCCATCATTAGTAGTAAAGTCACCTAATATTCTGCCAAATTTACCTTTAGCATCATACTTGGCGCATTTAAGAATAGACTTCTTACCTAATAATTGTTTGAGTTTTTCTTTTGCAGCTAGACCAAATACTTTTTCTACTTTGTCTCTTGTGCGTGATTCTGGCGTATCAATGCCGACGATGCGAACTCTCTCATTTGCTAATACAACTCCAAATCCTAAATCAATATCAACGTCAACGGTATCGCCGTCGACTACTCTTTTAATAGTAACGTAATATGTAAACATGGTCTAGTCCCTTCTAGCATCTGTCTGTTCAGCACGTGCAATTCTATCTAAATCTGGAGGTATACCTAATGCGTGGCTTACTTTTGTATCAATGCGGATAACATCATGGTTCATTGTAGACACTCTTTTATCGAGTGCTTTAATGATTCCTGACATACCTTTAACTGATCCAGTTACTCCCTCTAAGATAAACCGAACTGTTAAGAATACAAAATAACCTGCTGCACATGCTCCGGATATAGGAAAACCGACGTCGCCTATAAATTGGAAAATCTCTCTCATACATCTATTTATATGGAAACTTACTTCAAATTGCGGACTTTGGATTCTCTTTTGATTCTCTCGATTTCTAAATCTGTTTCATATCTACCAAGATTTTTACCAACTGGGTCATTTTTGGGCTCAATTGGATCAACCACAGGTTCACTTTTCGGGTCTGGATCTAACCATTTCCTTTTAGTTTTTTGTGGTACTCTTATTTTAGCATTACTTTTAATGCTACCCAAATCTTTTTTCTCAGGAATTATTAAAGATTCGGGCTGTTGCTTTTTTACAATAGGTTCTTTTCTTATTGGTGCATTAATCGGTGCTCGAGGTGGACTTGGATGTGATTGTTTCCATGACCAGTTAGCAGCAATAAGCATCAATACAGCTAAAGGATCAAATACAATAACAATCATTATAATCATTCCTCTTACAGCTTTTTCTAAAAGGTTCTTATCAGGATTATTACCATATATTAATGCTGCAATATATTTAATAGGTCCAACCTCAGCTTCAAGTTCACGTAAGTTTTTAGATATAGGTGCTTTTGATTGTTGTAGTTCAATAATCTTATCTTGTGACTTTTTAATATCAGCAGTAAACCTAGCCCGATCTCTTCCTTGTGATCGTCGTATTTTTAATGCTCTTTCAGCAACATCTTCAACATAAGTATTATTTTGTTTATCCTTTAGTGTTCTACCTTCTGATTCCATTTTACGATTAACAACATCATCCATTTGCTTGATAAGAGACTTATTATTCTTAATAGTTTCTCTTTCAATATTGATTTGTTCATCGATGAATACAATCTTTTCAGCAATATCACCAGTTGGTATAGCTTGATCTAAATGAGCTTTAGATAAGAAACCAAATATACCCATTGAAGTAATAACCATGAGTATAATAACGGCAAAAGTTAAATAAGTTTTGAGTAAGAATGGAGCAGGCCTCCAGTTTCTATATAACCAAGATGCTACTACTAATTTAGAAACTTCTAATACACTACCCATAACAAGAATAGGAACTACAGCTGCAGCAAAGATAGCAGCTAATCCCATTAAAGAATAAAACGCAGCAATAACCGATAAGGTTAATGCGGATATAAACATTAGAATTGTCATAATGTTTCCTTGTATTGTTGTATAGTAGATTCACAATAATCAAATAAATCATTAAATTGACTATCGTATTTTCCACTTAAAACATCATCTGGTATCATACTAGTTGATAAACCAAATGGTTTAATTAATCCTTCATTTTTCCATGAATTGCCTTTAGTCACGATAAATTTACACCGTGCTTTTATAGAAGCATACATTTCATGGTGTCTACCTGTTATAAGTAGATCACTATTACGCAATCGATTAACAATCTCATCCCAATCTTGTTCAAATATGTTTATCCGTGGGTAATCATTATGTTTATGAGAATTGTTACTATTAAAATATTGTCCTCGATATATAGTTATGTGTGGGTATTTTTGTTCTTCAACGGAATGCATTAAGCATCGATCGGGGACTATTTCTGAATCAATATTATTTATATGTAAGGCAGATTGTGAAAGTGGTTCTCTAACAGTAATTCTACTACATCCAGCTAATGCTTTATGATTTGGCATATCTTGCCAAACAGTATTTAATAACTCAGTTTCACATCCAAATTGTTGTGCTCGATATAAAGCATCTAAGAATGTTAAACCTATAGAAGATGAATGATGCATTGTACCTTCACCATTCAATATAACCTTGTCATACTTCTTGTAGTTTACACTATCAGCTGAAGCGTATTCATTTGTTTTTATACTACCATCAAATACAAACGATTCTACTACCTTTTTGCATCCAAAGTGATAGTCTGATGTATCATTAAGTAAAAGTGTGGAATATGAATGTGGTGTCTTTGTATTCATCTGTCATTTTCTCCCAGGCTTTTCTCCATCTTTCTGCACATTGTTTCATTACAATAGCTTTCATTTTTGATGGATGTTTTACTAATTCATCTGTATAAGAATGAGTATTATCTTTTACTAATGAATCACATCCCCATATGTGTAGTTCTTTTGGATTATATTTTCTTATTGCCCAATGAGCAGCATAATGTCCTGATGATAATTCAAGTGGTGATACATCAGGAAACCTTACCTGTATATCAAATATTTCTAATATAGGATTCTTTAATAGATAATTTTTTACGTGTTGATTTACTACAACTGGAATATCAATCTTGGCTCGACCTTCACTAATCTTTTCACAGATATTAATATCAGACAATAATGTTACATTAGCTTCTTTCACTCTAGTTACATTTGTTCCTATAACATAATCATCTGCATCAATCTTTTTAAAATTAATCCAACTTGGACCATTGCCAACAATGTGTATTCTATTCATAGGTATTCTTTAAATGAGCGGAATGGATTTTAGCTCCGACAAACTCATTGTAATATTCGTCTTTAAGAAGTACATGATTAACCATTTGATAATATAGTTCCCAATAAGAACAATCACCTTTACGTTCACATAATTTTAAGATTTCGCGTTTATAATTATCTTTACCGTTTTGTTCAACCAAAAGTTTTACTTCTTTACTTGAACCATAATAGTCACGCCAATCAGACTCAACTCGAGTTTTGATTTTTCTTTTTCGTTTTGAATTTTTAGGTAAAGTTTTAGGTTTCCAAAAGAATTTTTTACCGATATACATTTTACCAGTACTTAATTCTGTTATGAGATAAACAAATCCTTGATAGTTTTCAGGAGTATCTTCATATGGTACTCCGTTGTATTCCCAGATCATTATTCGTCTAAATCGTCTTCATCAAATATATCACTGCCACATACTGGACAAAAGACAATATCTTCTACTGTGACATCATTAGTTTTTACTGAGATATTACCAATCGATTCACAGTTATCGCATTCAAAATATTTTTTAGCCATATTATGCTCCTGCCTGTCCCCAAACATCTTCCCAAGATCCTTTCATCGCACCTTTAGCATAGTCTGTAACTCTATTTTCAAAGAAATTTCCATGAACTGGAGCATTAATCATTTCTTCAACCCATGGTAGAGGATTCTTTTTCACTTTAAATATACCTTTCATACCTAAAGCAATTAATCTTCTATCAGCAATATATCGTATATATTTCTTAACGTCAACTGAAGTAAGATCTCTCATATCACCTTCTGCAAATGCTAAGTCAATAAACTTATCTTCTAATTCTACCATCTTTTCAGCAATAGCATAGATCTTTTCTTTAAGAACATCATTCCAAATCTCTTTGTTTTCTTCGATATAGGTTCTAAATAATTTAATCATTGATTCAGCATGCATAGTTTCATCAACAATAGACCAAGTAACTATTTGACCCATACCTTTCATTAAACCATGACGAGGAAAATTAAGCAACATAATAAAAGAACTAAACAACTGCATACCTTCGGTAAAAGCTGAGAATACTGCAATATGTGCTGCTGTCGCTGATTTAGAACCATTTTTTGAACTGAGTTCGGTAACATAGTCGTGTTTATCCTTCATTTCTTGGTATTCTAGGAATTCATTATATGTTGACTCAGGCATACCTAAAGTCTCAATCAAGTGTGAATAGGCAGCAATATGTAAGGCTTCTCTTGCAGCAAATCCCATTAACATCATTCTTATTTCAGGCTGTGGGAAATATGGTAAATAGTTCTTAACATATCCACCAGCAACATCAATATCACCTTGAGTAAAGAATCTAAAGATATTAGTAAGAAATTGTTGTTCAGCTTTAGTTAATTTCTTTTTCCAGTCTTTCACATCTTCAGCCATAGGAACTTCTGAATGTAACCAATGTGCTTGTTCGTGTTTCAACCAGGCATCATATGCCCATGGATAGTTAAATGGTTTGTAGAATGTTCTTTCGTCGGTCAGGGTTAATTTATTATCCATTTACTACCTTTATAATTAAATTTATGAAATGTTTTGAAATACTATTTATTAAATTAGAAATTCTAGCCTTGACACGACAAACATTCTTCATCGTTAACCAAAGCACTAAAATCAATCTCTTTCATAATATCACGTTCAATACGTTTAGAGACCTTATCTGCTTTTGCTATCTTATCTGATCTACAATAGTACATAGTTTTAAGTTTTTGTTTCCATGCCATAAAGTGCACTGCATGAATATAACGAATGTCACTGTCAGGTCTAAAGAATACATTAACACTTTGTGCTTGATCTATATACTCTTGTCTATCAGCAGCGTGTTGTATTAACCATCGTTGATCAATTTCCATTGATGTTTTAAATACATCCTTTTCCCAGTCAGATAGTATATCTAAATGTTGTACACTACCATCATTAGCAATAATAGATGACCATAGTTCATCATACTTATCTGGATCTGATGTCTTAGTCATAATAAGCTTATTAAGATACTGATTCTTATGTAAATGAGAACCTGATAATGTATCTTGTCGATACGCATTAGCTCTGAATGGTTCTATCGAAGGTGATGTATTACCCATAATAATAGAGCTGGATGCATTAGGAGCAATTGCCATAAGATGTGAAAATCTTAATCCCGCATCAACCGCGTCAGGAGCTGGTCCCCTTTCTTCACCAAGTTTTTTATTGGCAGTGTCCAATCGGCGTCGAACAGTTTGAAAAATTTCTTTGTTAAGTCCTGTTGCCATGGCTGATTCCCACGGAATATTTTTTCGTTGCAGTAAAGCATGCCAGCCAAGAGCACCAATACCAATACTCCGCTCCATAGAAGCAGAGTAAATAGCACGAGAAATGGTATCTGGAGCATTATCAATAAAATACTGTAACACGTTATCCAACATTTCCGCAACATCTTTAAGAAATTTTTGATTTCCTTTCCATTCATCATAGTACTCCAAATTTAAACTTGATAGACAGCATACCGCAGTACGCTTTTCATTAGTAGGTAATATAATTTCAGAACAAAGATTTGATTGATTAATCTTTAATCCTTGATCTTTTAACCATTTAGGCATTTTACGATTTGATTCATCAATAAAATGTAAGTATGGTTCACCTGTTGTTAATCGTAATTCTAATATCTTTTGCCACAATTCTTTTGCAGAAACTTTGTCTACAACTTCACCTGAATGAGGATCTTTCAGTTCCCATGAATCATCTGCATCTGAATCAATCATACTTCGCTCAATGATTTCCATAAATGTATCAGGAATATTAATACCATGATGTAAATTTAAACATCTCATGTTCTGATCACCAGTAGGCTTTCTCATTTCAAGGAACATAAGAATATCAGGATGAGATATATTTAAATATGCTGCGTAAGAACCTCGTCTTGTACGGCCTTGTCTAAATGCTAGTGATGATGCATCATACATTTTAAGATGGGGCATAGCACCAGTTGACTTATCACCAGCAGAACGAATACCAAACCCAATACCAACGCCTCCACCTAACATAGATAGCCAGTTAGTTTCACTTAAGTTCTCCACGAGACCTTCGGCGGTATCGTCTATAAAATTTAAAAAACATGATATTGGTAAACCTCGTTTAGATCTACCGAAAGATAAGATTGGTGTTGAATAACTTAACCAATGCTTACTTGAATATTCATATAACCGTTGTGCGTGTTCTGGATTTGACCCAAACATATTTGAAACATAGGCAAATCTTTGTTGAGGGCTTTCCTCATTATCCATCATATATGATTCTTTTAGTCTTGTAAGACCAAGAGCATCAAATAGAGAATCACGAGAATAGTCAACCTTGATGCCATAAACTACATCTTCCATACCGACTCCATATTATATTGTTGTTTTTTACGATCAATCAGAGATGTAATCTCTTATTAGATATAATTGAAATTTACTTGTTTTTCATATTTATAATAATTATACTATACTTTTAAATTAAAGTAAATTTATTTGGGATCTTAGATCCCTGGGATCTATTTTCTTTCATATCTCCCATGTCATGCCACTCTCTTTGAGAATTAATTTTACTAATATCTATTGAGCTAAGGTTTCTATTTATATGTGCATCCGATCCCACATTAATGAATATGCTATTTTTTTCACCTTTATTTTCAAATCCGTCCCACGCTTTGGCGTCATATGCGGCAGTTGTAGGAATTGGCATTTGATCTGCAGTTGGAGATGGTTTTAAAAATGGCATAGTTGCTGATGTTACAATAGCATCACCTTTTTCTCCTCGATGAATATTACGTGCTACTGCAATACCATGAGCTTCTGCTTCGGGCCAACCAATTTGTAATGCTCGTACCATTGTACCTGTAGATACTGCACACCAAATTTGAGATGGATCGTGACCTAGTTGTTCACTAATATTTTTACACATATTAACTAAACCTGCTGTAACCATTTCATTACCACTAAAACCAAATGGAAGGAACGTTGCATTATTTTCTTCAGCCCATTGTTTAGCATATTGATTTAAAACTGGCATAGCTGCAATTTTAATAAATCTAACATCTACATGCGGATACGCAAATAATGCACCTTGGTGATTCGAAACTGTTTTAGAAGCTGGACAAAAGAATACAACTTTTTTATTATACATTTCAGCTAACATAGCAATAGCATCAGGTGCATGCCCTTGTCTTGGTGCTACATAAACTAATGTATCATGTGGTGCTTCGGCAATTACTCGTTCACCACCAAAAGCTTTTAATCCACCTGGCGCAAGATCTGCTCGTAGAATATATTTGTCTTTATATTTTTCTACTGTAGGTTTTTCAATGTTACTTTTAAATGATCCCCATAAATCTAAATAATATTCTCTTGCATCATAACGATCCATTCCCATTGGAATATCTTTATTCCAGGCATCATCTGTTACAGTGAATAATTTAGCCATGTTTGACCCCAATCTAAACGCCTATACCATTCAGGAGAAATGTGTACACTTGAACTATTTTCCATATATGTATTTGCATATGTTTCACCATCCATTTTATACCAATCAAGTGGTGGCATTACTGTTTTATTACCACTTAATTTATTTAATATTTCCATCCATTGATATGTTAAATTTAATCGTTCTTCTCTACTACCATAAAAAGGTGTATCTTTAAAATATCCAGTTTTTGGTAAACGTCTACTTTCATGTTCTATTGGAACTGGAATTGTATACCATACATCACATTCATATTCAGATTCAATTGCTTGACCTTGTTTGACATATTCTTTTAGCATATCTTCAAGATTAAATCCTGCATGTCTCATAATATGATGACGTATATCAATTGAACCATATGATAATGTTATAGTACCAAATGGTTTTAATCCTCTAAATTCTGTAATGATACCACGTTTAAGTGTACCATATAATGTTTTACCATTTTCTCTTAATACTATATCAGTTAATCTCGAATATGCTGGAGTATGAGAATCGCCAACCGAAATACCATCAAATTTATTTGATATTGATAATAATTCTTCTTGTTTTAATGATTTGACTTTACTTAATCGTGCAGATAATGCATCACACCATTGTTCTGTAATACCACTAAATGTAGTTGGAGCATTAGTACGCTTTTTAAGTTGTTCACCCCAATCTGGCATATCCCAATCAAGTGATACAACATTTGGATGAGCTGCGACACGATTAATGCGATTAAATATTTCTTCTGTAGCACCACCAAATAAATTTAATGAACCACCAAAATTAACACCATGTTCAATATAAACAATAGATGCATTTGCAATATTAGTTGAACATCTATGATCAATTGTTGCATCAAGTTGATCTTTCCATATAGAAGCCCAACCCAATACATGAGAGTTTTTTAATTGTGGTATATTACTAATTGGATTTGTTAATACGTTCATATTTTCAATGAAAAGTCTTCAGGAAAAATCCACGTATATGGAATTCTTTTTGTAGGACTTTTTACTCCATGACTAATTGCAATATGTTTATAAAAGAAACATGTTTTATCTTCAACATTTAACATTTTTTGTTCACGCATAGGATTTAATGGATGTTCACATAATGTTTTCATTTGTTGTATCCACTGTTCACCATATTTATTGGTTGGTATAAACTCACCATTTGGACCTATTTCGTATTTCACTTTACCATTTAAATTTTGTCCACCAAAAATCTGATGCATACCATCGAAATGGCCAGTACCACCAAATAATACTGAATTTGGATCTACTAAATGCGGATATGCAAATGCCATATATCTTGCTGTATTTTTACATGGATATAATGGACTTCTAAAGTTTTGATGTTCTTTAAAATATGCCTCTAATCTTTTTGCAAATTCCATCATTGTAAATGGTCTATTCATTTGAACTGGTTCATCTAATATTGTATGAATATCATTAGCAGCTTTCATTGGACCTTCGAGTAACCATTCTTTAACATTAGTACCTTTAGGATAATAAATTTGAAATAAATCATTACGAGCATGACGCTGTGATTTAAATTTCTCCCTAGTAATATCAATGCCATCATCCATAAGAGACATTAATGTGCCCCAATGTTCATTACTAAATGAAAAAACAAGAGTATAAAATAATCTCATTTTATTATCTGTAACATTTTTCATAACATCCACAAATGGATGTTCATGCCAATGTAATCTATGAGAAAATATTTGATAATCTTCTTTTAATAGTTTATCTTCACGTTTGTCAAATGCATTACACCACTCGAAGAATTTTTCAAATCTCTGTTCTTGAGTCCAATCTTTCATCCAACTTTCTGTTGGTTTACCATTCTTTAATACTATTTCAGATGTATTTTCATATGTAATATTCTTATATGGTTCATCTGTAAAGTCCATTAAATCGCTTGGCATAGTTCTTTATATTTTTCTATTGACATATTATTTTCTTTTAATATATAATCATCTGAAGGATGTGCTGACATATTATTAAATGATTCAACTAGACCTAATTCTAACATCTTTTTTTGACGGCCATATGGATGATCTGTAATTCTACATGATGACCATACTTTATCAAAATCTAAGTGATTATAGTCTGCACCCGGTCGAATATAGTTTTCAACCCATCTAATAAAATCACAACACACATCTTCAGCATTATAAGGATAAGCTCCAGTATCCTCATATATTTTCATCATAACTTCATCAAGAAATTCTTCTTTAGGCATTTTACTTGTAGGATTTGCAAGATATGATATGCATTCTACTGCATTTGTACCATAATAAAATGGTGATTCTCTGTTGACATATTCTGGATACCAATCTGCAATATCTGCAACGACTGCTGCATATTGGAATTTATATTGTCTCAATCCATTTTGCACATTCCAATCTAGCATAAAAGATCCAATCTCACGTAAATCTTTTTTTCCGCCTTTTTCTAAAAATTCAGCAAGATCACGAGCTAATCGTGGTGCATATTCTGTTAGATAATAATCACCGCCTCGTTTGAATCGCGATCCAACTGGTGGTTTTGGAAATGCAGGAAATTGATAACCGATTGATGTATAGAATGGTTTATCATAATTATTAACAACTGCAGTCATATTTTCTATAGTTGGACAATCGTATAGATAAAATAATAATGTATTATGATATCCACTTGGCTTAGTACCATAATTAATAGCTGAACCGCATACGCGATGTAATATAAAAACATATAACCATTCTGGTAATTTAAAATCGCTATGTTTACCAGTCCAATTTTTAGCTACAGTTTCTCTTTGTACTGTAACATTATTGGCTTCCATCTTTTTCCAATATGGATGATCTTCAGTCCAACCATAAAATACATCATTTACTATTTGAGAGAATCCAGCAAACTTACGTTCAACAACATCATATAATTCTACATTATGCATTAAGTCATCGCTGACATTAGATTCTAAATGAGGTATCATACCGTATGGTTCATTTAATGATACATTACATTTTTCTTGTTGTTCTTTGGCTATAGAGAAATATCTTAGATATTCATCATAGTATTTGGTAATTTCAATCATATATAGTATTATAACAAATTTTAAAATTAATGTACATTTATTCTGAAATAAAATCTCCGGCCATTGGGAATATTTCTGCAATTGCACAAGCAATTTCTCTTGTTAATCTTACTTTCATTAGCACTTTCTCCATTGTGTAAATTTTAATTTAGCTTCTATTCCTTGATGTGTGTTTGTATTTATGGTTTTTATAATGCCGTCAGATTTTTTACCACTTAAAATCATTTCATTAATATCTTTTTCTTTTATTGTATCAGGCCATAAACATACTTTATAATCTTGTTGAATATATTTTTCTATATAGTTACATATCTCTTTAGATCTTGGTTCATTATCCATTACAATAACTGAATTTAAGCTGCGGATTGTAGGAGAGTCCATACCAGCACCACTAACGGCAATACAGTTAGGAATAAACAAAGAATCAATAGGACCTTCAACCACATAGACGATTTCTTTAGTATCAATTCTATCCAAGCCATAAATCTTTTCCTTCTCATCATCAAGTTTAATTGTTATATATCGTGGTTCTTCTTTACCAAATGATCGACCTTGTAAAGCAAACACTTTACCATTATCAAAATATGGAATAATTAACCGAGGAATATCATTCTCAGTATTCATAAAATGAAATTTAAGGTTATTTACAAAAGTTTTAAATTTAGGAGCAAAGTATAAGTACTTCCATTTATCATTTGGAATCTTACGTTTTACTACATATTTGACTGCCGGGTGTGAAAAAGGGAGTGAATCTACACAAAAAGCACCTGCTTTTATTATGTCTGTATTAATCTGTATCTCGGATTCAACCAGAGTAGTTTCTTTAATATCTGTATGATCAAAGTGTTTATTAGCATTTTCTTTATATCGTTCTAGTACATACTCATTATACATTGTTGAATCTAAGTGTTTGATTAAATTGCCGACATTAGATGAATATCCACAGTTATGGCACTTATAAACAAGATGCGATTTATGTAAGAATACATAGCCGCGTGCTTTTAACGCATTAGACTTAGAATCGCCACATATAGGGCAACTAAAATTCCAATAGTTTTCTTTTTTCTTTTTGAAGTTTCTGAGTTTATAACTCAGTAGATTCACATATTTTGCATCAATATATAACATATACTACTATTATACAATAGATAGTATTTAAAGTACAACGATTTTTGATTATTTTTTAATATTCTCTAACAAATAAGCTTAGTATATATCCTAATACAGCACCACCACCCATTAATAACCATCTCCATGTTTCTAATACAGTAATACGATGGTCTTGGTTTTTCAATTTAGCTTCCATTACGGCATGGATTTTTTCATGTTGAATAGTACTAGACTCAGCATTTTCTTTGAGTTTTTCTTCTATATTGTTTTCTACTGAATCAATATGGTTTCGTAATTCTATAGCAAACAAATTGATTTTGTCATGAATATCACGGACATCTTGTTCATTGCGGTTAGAATCTTTTTCAAGATTATTCATTCTTTCTTCATGAACCGCTAGAAGTTTACCAATATTATTATTAACTTCAGCTAACTTTTCTATTGAATTATCTAGTTTTTCTACGATCTTTTCTAATGCTTTTAAATCATTCTCAGTTGCCATTATCTATGGGATCCTTTTTAGGTTCATAATAGTTTTGATACTGTAGAATAATTAATCTCTGTTGTGCTATGTAATTTCTTATGTTAGCCATATCGATAGCTAACTTTTCATAACCTTCAGAGGTCACTGCAAATAGTACTAATGTTTTTTTCTCTTTCTTCAGTTTTTCAAATACTGTCTCATAGTTATCAGGAGTAAGGATAACCCATTCAACACCCTGTGCCTTTATAGGATCAGGTAAATCAAGTTCTAATTTAACACGTTCTACTTCAGTAGTTTTAACTTCTATAGGTTTAACACTATTCCAATTAAGGAAAGAGCAACCACTACTTAATAAGAGGAGTGTAACCAGGATTGGCCAATGAAGGACATTCCGGATTGATTTCACTTGATAATTTAGCATTTTTTTCTTCTTCAGTCAGAGGGGCACCTGATGCAATTTCTAAACAACGTATTGCATTCTTAGTACCTCTATTAATTAATCGTTGAATTGCTTTAGGTTTAGCCGCAGCAATTTGTCCAAAGTCACGTTTTTCACCTTTTGCATTCACGTTTAATTTATTTGTTAATGCATCTACTTCAGCCTTTTGTCTATCAGCTTCAGTTTTTAATGCGCCATTAATTGATTTTATTTCTTCTATATCTTTATACGCTTTATCAATAACATCTTGTTGGCTTGTTACAGCATCATTAAGTTTTTGGTTATTAGCTTCTGATGTGGCAAGATCAGCTTTTAAATTTGTAACATACCAAAAACCGACGGCTAACACTATAACAATACCACCAATAATAATTAATTTAATTGTACCAAACATACTATCGTCTTGCTAGTTTTATCATATCTTTATATTTCTTAACATCTTTTTTATTTACCACTGGTTGATCTGTAGATACCATTGCTCCTGTTGCATTTGCTGGAGCATCTTCATCAATATCTTTAAGATATTTCTCTACTATCATTTCTTCTTCGATCAATGATAAATCAAGTTCCATTAATCTATTATAACGATCTTCCATTAAAGATGTAGTTCTTGAATCCGATTCATAGTATTCTTTAACAAGGAATAGTGCAGAAACTAAACTTTTTAATTTACTTTCTCCACCAGGTAATTTATTGATAATACGTTTCATATTAAATACTAATCTATGCAAATAGGTATAAGCATCATGTTCCTTAGTACCACTAAGTTGTGATGTTTTCTTTAATGCTTTACCTTTTTCGTCAATAATTCCAAGTTTATACGCATCGGTATCTTTGAAATTTTTAACGAGCATTGATAATATTCTAAATGCTATTACGTTATCTACAAATTTTGCCATTAAATATCCCTAAGTGTACTAATAATGAATTCATCTAATTCTATTTCTGATAACTTTACTTTATACGGTGGAACTTCATCTGGCATTCTTTGAAGGAATACTAGAAAAGTTGCCAAAATATAATAATGTTCTGGATCTGTTTTAGAAAAAAGCATGTTCGTAGTATTATCACCAAATAAATTGTAAAGTACAATTAAATGATTTAGTATTAAAGTTTCCTTTAGATCTAAATCAGAGTGATATCGAATAAACAGCTTCTTTAAATAAACAAATCTTTTCAAATCATCATTAAACTCTTCAACCGTATAACATTGGCTATTGTCATAATGATTCATTGCATATGTTATAAAGTTTTCTTCAGTCAATAGTTGATTCATAATTACTTTCAAAAAGAAAGGGGAGGGTTACTCCCCTTATATGTTATATACTATGGATTAACAGTTAATAGAACAGCAGAAGAAGTTACATCAGCTGCACCAACAGATGATACAACAACTCTGTAAGAGTATCCATCTAAACCAGTAGTAGGATCAATAACCAAAGTAGCTGCAGTTTCACCAACTTCATTTACCCAAGAAGCAACTCCACCATCATTTTGCCATTGGTATGTAACAGTTCCACCATTATCAACAGTAGCAGCTACAGTAAATGTTGCTGGATCAGGATCAGTAACTGTTTGTAGTAATGGTTGTGTATTAATAGTAATTACTGGGTCAACTGTAATAACATCTTCAGCATCTCCAGAAATAGCATCTCCAGTACCCATAGCAACTAAACATTCAGCTTTATGACGTACATTTGCTTGAGCATCTGTATAAGTAGAATATTTCCACCAACCAGAATGTGTTAAGCCTTTAGCTTTGTTAGCTGGGGTTTGAGCTTCTTCAGCAGAAACAAATACCACATCAGCTGGATCTAATTGAAAAGTGTGAACTGTGCCAACACCTAAACCAGTTAAATTTACTAAACCAGTTACTGAAGGTGCAGCAAGTGCATTTACTTTAGAATCATACAGAGTAAATACATCAGCTGTTGTTCTACGTACAAAGTATGTAACACCTGAAGTTAAACCTGTGATTTGTGTGCCACCGCCATTTGTATAAACTACTGAATCACCAGTAGCATAACCATGACCAGCAAAAGTGATTGAATCATCACCTAAACTAACAACATCAGCAGACGAAGCATCAAAAGTGATTTTTTCAGTTAACCACTTTGGCTTTCCTGCCAAATTTTCTACATTATTCCATAAAGACATAATAATTTCTCCTTAACGTCTATTGTTTGGTAAATTTAAATTGTGAACTGGGATACCACCGTCATGAACACCCGCCCCTTTATTTCTAGCACCTGATTTAGAACCACTAGGTCTGCCACGGCCTCGTTTTTCTGTAGATTCAGGTTTCTTCTCTTGTTTCTCATCATCACCATCATATGAACTACCGTAAGTTCCTTTATGAACTGTACTTTTCGGTTTGTTTGCACTATCAGACTTGGCTGTTTTTGCATAATGATCTGAATATGCATAATTAGGATCTGATTCGCGTTTAGCTTTTGCATCAGCCTGTCTATCAGCACCAGTATATTTTTCTACCATTGATTTAAATTTATTAAAAGATACTGGTGTTGTTTCATCTAAATCAAAGTCTTCATTCTGTTCAACTTCTTCATTAAATTTTTGTAACTTTTGCCTTGCGTCTTTCTGATCTGGCATCTTGTTAATCCACCTATCTCTAGTTGAATATAGTTTTTGTAATACTTTTTTCTTAATATTATTTGGCATACGATCAACTGCTCGTTTATTGTAAGGATCAGTTAACAATACAAAAAGCATTGGAGCAGTTGCTAGTGCCCCAAGACCGCCTAGAGTTAAATACATTTTAAGCATTTCTGCTATTGAAAATGCTTCGGCTGGGCCTTCATTTAATGATTCCATATTTTCTAAATATACATTATATAATGCTTCTTCATTTTGTGTTTTAAGTGCACTTGCAACTTTTGGATGATGTTGAAGTTTAGGATGTAGTTTATCCATAGCTTTTGTAGCACCCGTCATATTACCGCCAGCATATCTTTTATCTTTGGCAATACCAATACCTTGTTTAACTAATTGAGGAGTAATCGATTCATCCATTTCAGCATCTTCAGTTTTAACTTCTTCTTCTACTTCTTTTGATTTCTTTTTATCCCGTAATGCTTTAAGATCAGACGCTTCAATTTCACCATCACCATCAACATCTAATGCTTTTTGATTTGGATGTTTAACTGTTTCTTTTACTTTCTTAGTTGTGGCACAACTACTTTCTTTTATAAAATCATTAAAACCTAGCATATGACTTTCCTTTTTAATAGTTTTCTTTGCTTTTTTATCAGCTTGTTCTTTATCAAACATTGCTTTACGTTTAGATGCGGTTGATTCATCAACTTCAGATTCATTTGTAAGTTTATTTGCACGATGTTGGTTATGACCTTTAGCCCATTGTAAATGTTCTGCAGAATCTTTTGGATGAGGATTTTCTGAATATTTTTTACCAGTTTTTGCAGCCTCAGCTCCTTGTAAAAATCCTTTTTTATATTCTTCTTCCATTCTCATTCCTTTTATTTTTTGCACAGTTTGATTATATGATGCTTTAGCTTTAGATTTTTTATCAGAAGCATTTTGTGTTTCCGTTTCTCTTGCATTAGGATTAACTTTAACATTTTCAGTTTTTACTTCTTCTGGAACACAATTAGGAACAGTCTTACCATTTTTCTTTTTAGTTCCTACTGCAGTGTAACCTTTCCAACAAGCTTTAGCCAAATCTTTATTTGTA